>Ga0302324_100000153_pt1 | contig 178726 bp, 137 predicted proteins | sample Palsa_T0_1_FD_201949 | JGI IMG/M metagenome (GOLD analysis project Ga0302324, IMG submission 201949) | Peat permafrost microbial communities from Stordalen Mire near Abisko, Sweden - Palsa_T0_1 | ecosystem: Environmental > Terrestrial > Soil > Palsa > Peat permafrost | place: Sweden: Abisko...
TGGTGATGCCGGGCGACAACGTAAGCTGCGAGGTCACGCTGATCACCCCGGTCGCGCTCGAGAAGGGCTTGCGCTTCGCGATTCGCGAAGGCGGGCACACCGTGGGCGCCGGCGCGGTCACCGAAATTATCGAGTAACCGACAGTCGAGCAGCGAGTTTCTCAGACTTTTTGAAAGGGCTCTAGAAATTATGCGCGAGATCATCACGTTGCAGTGCGGGGATTGTAAGAACCGCAATTACACGACGACGAAAAATAAAAAAAAGCATTCCGAGCGGCTGGAAACAAAGAAGTTTTGCAACACTTGCCGGAAGCAGACAGCACACAAGGAAGTGAAGTAACTCCGGGAAACGTTCGGCGAGGCAGACGGTTTTAGGGGAGTCGTCCAACGGCTAGGACTCCGGTCTCCAAAACCGGGTATGGGGGTTCGAGTCCCTCCTCCCCTGCCAGAATTTGCAGCGCGGACGCCGGGAAAAGCGGATCGGCCGGGAAGTTCGGGAGCAGCAGAGCTAAAAGAGGATTCATGGCCACGCAGACGGTCAAAGAGAAGAACGAGGAACCGGTTAAGAAAGTGAAACAGGAAGAACCGGCGAAGAACGCACTGGCGGAAACCGCCGCGGGGGTGGGCACGCGCGTCTCCGGAACGGTCACCGACACGCGGGATTTTCTGCACGACGTGCGCGTAGAAATGAAGCAGGTGACCTGGCCGTCGAAGGAAGACGTGATTTCGACCACCTGGGTGGTGATTGCGACGGTCGCGTTTTTCGGATTTTTTCTGTGGCTCGTAGACTTGGGAGTGCAAAAAGGCGTGCAGGTTATTTTCAAAAAGTTTGGCGTGTAAGGGGATCGCGAATTCATGAGCATGCAGTGGTACATCATTCACACCTATTCAGGCTTTGAGAAGAAGGTGAAGGAGAGCCTGGAAAGCCGCGTGGAAGCATTCTCGCTACAGGACAAGATCGGACGCGTGCTGATTCCGATGGAGGAAGTGGTGGAAGTGCGCAGCGGGAAAAAAGTGGTCTCGCAGCGCATGTCCTATCCGGGCTACGTGCTGGTGGAGATGGACCTGGACGAAAACACCTGGCACATCGTGCGTTCAACGCCGCGTGTAACGGGTTTTGTTGGTTCGGCGACGGCGCCATCGCCGCTAACCGAAGCGGAAGTGGATGGCATCATCAACCGGGTACACACGCCGCAGGACCGTCCGAAGCCTAAGGTGGTCTTCGAACGCAACGAGCAAGTGCGCATAGTGGACGGGCCGTTTGCGAATTTCAACGGTTCGGTGGAAGAGATCGATAACGATCACAGCCGGCTGAAAGTTTCGGTAACGATTTTCGGACGCTCGACGCCGGTGGAACTGGATTTTGCGAGCGTTGAGAAGCTGGGGTAAGACCAGGCTAGGGTAAGTCGAAGACGGTTTAGAGGGATTGGAAAATGCCGCCAAAGAAGATACAGACGACGATCAAATTGCAGTTGCCTGCGGGCAAAGCGACGCCGGCGCCTCCGGTAGGAACGGCGCTGGGCCCCCATGGCTTGAACATCATGGATTTCTGCAAGCAATTCAATGCCAAGACAGCGAAAGAACCGGACGGCATGATCTTCCCAGTGCTGGTCACGGTGTATACGGACCGCACGTTCACGTTCATCTTGAAGACGCCGCCCGCTTCGATTTTGCTGCTGCGCGCCGCGGGCATCGTCAAGGGTTCCGCCGAACCGAATCGCAACAAGGTCGGCAAGGTGACGAAAAAACAGGTTCAGGAAATTGCGCAGTTAAAGCTTGTCGATCTCAACACCACCAATCTGGACTCAGCGATGCGAACGGTTATGGGCACCGCGAAAAACATGGGTCTGGAAGTCGTGGAAGCCTAGAAGTTCAGGCGCGACGAGATCGAAGGAAGCAGGTAGCAGCATGGCGAAGAAGTCCGGCAAGAACGTGGTGAACGCGCGCAAGAAGGTGGAAGCGCGCCCGTACAAGCTCGCGGAAGCTTCGGAGCTGATTAAAAAGACGCATCACACGAAGTTCAATGAGACGGTGGAGTTGGCGATTAATTTGGGAGTGGATCCGAAGCATTCGGATCAGGTCGTGCGGGGCACGGTAGTGCTGCCGAACGGCCTCGGGAAATCGGTCCGCGTGCTGGTCATCGCGGGCGGCGACAAGATCCGCGAAGCGCAGGAAGCCGGCGCGGATTTCGCGGGCGGCGAAGAAATGGTGCAGAAAATTATGGAAGGCTGGACCGATTACGATGCGGTGATCGCCACGCCGGATATGATGCGCTCCGCCGGAAAACTGGGTAAGGTGCTCGGCCCGCGCGGCCTGATGCCCAACCCGAAAACCGGAACAGTGACGACGGACGTCGCCAAGGCCATCAAGGAAACCAAGGCCGGCAAGGTGGAATTCCGCGTCGATAAAGCCGGCATCGTGCACTGCGCCATCGGAAAGATTCAATTCGACGCGCCAAAGCTCGCGGAAAACGCGCATGTGGTGATCGGGGCGGTGGTGAAAGCCAAGCCCGCGGCCGCCAAGGGCACGTACGTGAAGAAGATCACGCTGACTTCCACGATGGGCCCGGCGATCACCGTCGACCTAGCTGAAGCAGAAGTGCTGGCGGCGTAGGGAAAATTCAGCGGAGCCTATGAGATGAAGAAACGCAGCGAAAAACAAGCGGATTTGGACACACTGAAAACCGAGCTGGCGAAGGTCTCGACATTGATTTTGACGACCTTTCAAGGCATCACCGTGGACAACGACACCAAGCTGCGCCGCGCGGTGCAAGCGGCGGGCGGAAAATACAAAGTCGTCAAGAACACGCTGGCGGAGCGCGCCGGCGCCGGCACACCCGCAGAGAGCGTGTTGAAAGATCTGAAAGGCACGAACTCTATCGCCTTCACCTACAACGATCCCGTGGCGTTGGCCAAGGCGCTGACCAAGATTGCGAAAGACGTTCCGGCGTTTCAATTCAAGGCCGGCGTCGTCGAAGGCCGGGTGATCTCCATCGCCGAGATTCAAAGCCTGGCGAATCTGCCGTCGAAGGAAGAACTGCTCAGCAAGGTCATGTTCCTGCTGAACGCCCCGGCGCAGCGTGTGGCTATGGCCCTGAATGCGTTGCCCCGCAATCTGGCGGTGACCGTGAGTGAAGCGATCAAGATCAACAAGTTTGGGTCCGGCGGGACCGCGGAAAAGAGCGCTGCCCCGGCAGCCGCTCCGGAAGCGGCGCCCGCGGCAACCGAAGTAAAACCAGAAGCGACACCGGAAGCGGCCCAGTAGGTTTGGTTTATAGATTCTAAATTTCAATTTTACGTTTCGAGAGGAGAAACGCAGTCATGGCGAAAGTGGATACGATTCTGGAAGAAATCAAGGGGCTGACGTTGCTGGAAGCGTCGGACCTGGTGAAGAAGATGGAAGAGGCCTTCGGCGTTTCTGCGGCGGCAGCCACGGTAGTGGCCGGCGGCGGCGGTGGCGCGGCGGCCGGTGCGGCGCCCGCGGAAGAAAAGACGGAATTCACCGTGGTGCTCACTGACGTTGGCGGCAACAAGATCAACGTCATCAAAGCGGTTCGCGAAGTCACCAGCCTGGGCCTCAAAGAAGCCAAGGACCTGGTTGATGGCGCTCCCAAGACCGTCAAGGATGGCGTCAACAAGGAAGAAGCCGCGACCATCAAGAAGAAGTTCGAGGACGCGGGCGCGAAAGTCGAAATCAAGTAGTTCGACGGGCCATTTTCTCACGCTGTCTTGATGCTTTACGTTTTCTGATTTGGGGCCCGGCTCCTCGGTGCGCTTCACGGCGCACCTGCAACAAGCGGTCGCGGTGGTTGCTACCAGCGGTTGAAAAGGGTGGCCACGTGAATCGCGGATGAGCGGGGCCAGAGGAATTCACGTACGCAAGTCGAGGCCGGTCATCATTGCAAGTCGATGGGCTCCACTGGAGCCGCCGGCAGCCGTGTGCGCGCTGATTTTGGGCGGGCAGCGCAGCACACGGACTGGTCCACCGCACCCCTTTTCGGGGAATGGTGGCAACCCTCGCAGCGTCTGTCCCACTGCCGGCCGTAACGCGGCCGGCGCATCGCATTTTCGCACGCTGCCCGAAGGAGCTCCGCGGTTCTCTCGCGGGCTCAGAATGAGGATCAAGCATGCCGACTAGCAATCATCATGTACGAGAACGTCAGCGCCTGGACTTCGCGAAAATTCACGGTTCGATTCAGATTCCGAACCTGATCGAAGTGCAGATGAAGTCGTACCAGCGCTTCCTGCAGATGGATCTGCTGCCCAGCGAGCGCGACGATGCCGGGCTGCAGTCCGTTTTCACGTCCGTGTTTCCCATCAAGGATTTCCGCGAGATGTCGCAGCTGGAATTCGTGGACTACGCCATCGGAAACTGGGAGTGCAAATGCGGAAACCTGAAAGGGCTGCACCATTTGCGCGCCACCTGCCGCAATTGCGGCGCTTCGGTGGTCACCAATCCGTATCAGACCGGCGACGTGATCTGCCACAAGTGCGGCACGTTCAACAAAAACACGCCGACGTTCTGCAACAAGTGCGGTGATCCGGTCGCAATGCAATTGAAATATGACGTGAACGAGTGCCAGGAGCGCGGCATGACTTACTCCGCGCCGCTCAAGGTCACCATCCGTCTGACCATTTACGATAAAGACCCCGATACCGGCGCGAAGACCATTCGCGACATCAAGGAACAAGAAGTTTTCTACGGCGACATTCCGCTGATGACCGAGAACGGCACCTTCATCATCAATGGAACGGAACGCGTCATCGTCAGCCAATTGCACCGTTCGCCCGGCGTATTCTTTGAAAGCGCCAACAACCGCAGCTATTTCCTTGGAAAAATCATTCCGTATCGCGGCTCATGGGTGGAGTTCGAGTACGACACCAAGAACATTCTGTACGTCCGCATCGACCGCAAACGCAAATTCCTCGGCTCCATCTTTTTGCGCGCGCTGGGCATGAAGTCCAACGAAGACATTCTGCGCACCTTCTACCAGGTGGAGCGCATCTCGCTGCGCGACAAGGATCTCTACTGGAACATTTCACCGGGCATCGTGGACCGCAAGCTAACCCACGAAATCCGCAATCCCAAGTCTGAAGAGGTGATCGTCGGCGCGCACAAGCGCATCACGGAAAATCTCTTCAAGGAACTGATCAAGAGCCGCATCTCGCAGGTTCGCGCAGCTTTGCAGGATCTTGAAGGCGCCAGCAGCGTTGCCGACGTGGTCAATCGCCAGACCGGCGAAGTGCTGCTCGAAGCCAACAAGCCCCTCACCGGCGAACTGTGGCAAGCGTTCGCGGAAAGCGGCATCACCGAAGTGGACGTTTTCTTCCCGGAGCGCGACGACATTGGCATGGTGCTTTCGCGCACGCTCGAAAAGGACGCCATCCGCTCTTCCAAAGAAGCGCTCATCGAAATTTATCGCAAGCTGCGTCCCGGAGATCCTCCGACGCTTGAAACGGCCACGAATCTTTTCCGCGGGATGTTCTTCGATCCGCGCAAATACGATTTCAGCCGCGTGGGCCGCCTAAAATTCAACATCAAGATGGGTCTCGACACGCCGCTCAATAACCGCACGCTAGAAGCACCGGATTTCGTTTCGGCGATTAAATATCTCTTCAAGCTGCGCAAGAGCATCGGCGTGGTCGACGACATCGACCATCTCGGCAACCGCCGCGTCCGCGCGGTGGGCGAACTGCTCGAAAACCAGTTCCGCATTGGGCTCGTGAGAATGGAACGCGCCATCAAGGAAAAGATGAGCGTGTACCAGGAAATGTCCACGGCCATGCCGCACGACCTCGTCAACGCCAAGCCGGTTATGGCCGCGATCCGCGAGTTCTTCGGCTCTTCACAGCTTAGCCAGTTCATGGACCAGACCAACCCGCTCAGTGAGATCACCCACAAGCGCCGCCTCTCGGCTCTTGGACCCGGTGGTCTCTCTCGTGAACGCGCCGGCTTTGAAGTGCGCGACGTGCACCCTACGCACTATGGCCGCATTTGCCCCATCGAAACGCCGGAAGGTCCGAACATAGGCCTGATCAGCTCGCTCAGCTGCTTTGCGCGCATCAACGACTACGGCTTCATCGAGTCGCCATACCGCAAAGTCAAGGGCGGCCGCATCATCGACTACGTGCAGATCGTCAATGCCGGCGACAGTGAATTCAAAGCCGGCGACATCGTGGAACAAGACCGCGTCGAAGAGCTCAACGACGAACTCAAGCGCCGCAAGGTCACCTACGAGCCGTACTGCTTCTATCTCTCCGCTTGGGAAGAAGACAAGTACGTGGTCGCGCAGGCCAACGTCTCGCTCGACGAAAAACTAAAAATTACCACGGAGCTGGTCAACTGCCGGCAAGCGGGCAACTTCGTGCTGAAGAGCCGCGATGAAGTGGACTACGTCGACGTCTCGCCGAAGCAGCTCGTTTCCGTGGCCGCCAGCTTGATTCCGTTCCTGGAGAACGACGACGCCAACCGGGCGCTCATGGGTTCCAACATGCAGCGCCAGGCCGTTCCGCTGATCCGTGGCGATGCTCCGCTGGTGGGCACCGGGATGGAACGCGTCACCGCGCGCGATTCCGGCGCAGTGGTGCTCTGCAAGCGTGAAGGTATCGTGGACCAGGTCGATTCCGAGCGCATCATCGTGCGCGTCGAGTCCGATCATTCCGGCGTGCTTAGCCGCGAAGTGGGCGCGGACATCTACCAGCTGATCAAATTCAAGCGCTCTAACCAGAACACTTGTATCAGCCAAAAACCGCTGGTGCGCGTAGGGGATCGCGTCAAGAAGGGTCAAGTGCTCGCCGACGGTCCGTGCACCGAGCGCGGTGAACTGGCTCTCGGCCGCAACGTTCTGGTGGCCTTCGTGCCCTGGCGCGGTTACAACTTCGAAGACGCTATTCTGGTCAGCGAAAAGCTGGTCAAGGACGATTACTACACTTCGATTCACATCGAAGAGTACGAAATCGAAGCGCGCGACACCAAGCTGGGTCCCGAGGAAGTCACCCGCGACATCCCCAACATCAGCGAATCGTTCCTTCGCAACCTCGACGAAAGCGGCGTCATCCGCATCGGCGCGGTCATCAAACCGGGCGACATCCTGGTCGGCAAAGTTACGCCCAAAGGCGAAACCACGCTGACACCGGAAGAGAAATTGCTCCGCGCCATCTTCGGCGAAAAAGCCGGCGACGTGCGTGATGCCTCTCTCTACTGCCCCCCAGGCATCGAAGGCACCATCGTGGACGTCAAGATCTTCACCCGTAAGGGCGGGGAAAAAGACGAGCGCCACAAAGCCATCGAAGCTTCGCAAATCTTCAAGCTGGAGAAGAACCTCGCGGACGAAATCCGCATCCTCACGGACGAGCGCCTCAAGCGCTTGGGCGACCTTCTCGGCGGCAAGATTCTGCAAGCCGACTTGCACGACGAAAAGACCAACAAGCGCCTGTTAACCAAGGGCGTTGAGCTCACTCGCGAGCTGATCGAAAAAATCTCTACGCGCAACTTGAAGCGCCTGAAACTCAACGAAAAGGATCCTCTGCTCATCGAAAAGATTGAAGAAGTCGAGGAAATGACTTCGCGGCAGATCGACGTGCTGCGCAAGATCACCGAAGAACGCAAGGAAAAGCTGAAAAAGGGCGACGAACTGCCGCCGGGCGTCATCAAGCTTGCCAAGGTGTACATCGCCATGAAGAGGAAGCTCTCCATTGGAGACAAGATGGCCGGGCGCCACGGCAACAAGGGCGTCATCGCGCGCATCGTTCCGCAGGAAGATATGCCGGCGCTTCCGGACGGCACTCCCGTGGAGATCGTGCTCAATCCTCTCGGCGTTCCGTCGCGTATGAACGTCGGGCAGATTCTCGAAACCCACTTGGGCTGGGCCGCCAAGGAACTGGGCAACAGCCTGAAGCGTTTGCTGAGCAAGGAAGTCAAGGCCGAAGCGCTGCGCCGCTGGTTCCGCGAAGTCTTCACGGACACCTCGGTGTGGAAGACCTTGGTCAACCTCAGCGACGACGAGTTGCTTGAGTACGCCGAAGGCTTCAAGGAAGGTATCCCGTTCGCCACGCCGGTTTTCGACGGCGCACGCGAAGCGGAAATCCGCCACCTTCTGGAAGTCGCGGGCTTGCCCCACGCCGGAAAAATCAACCTGTTCGACGGCATGACCGGCGAGCAGTTCGATCAACCGGTCACCGTAGGCTACATCTACATGCTGAAGCTTTCGCATCTTGTGGACGACAAGATTCACGCGCGCTCGATCGGGCCCTACTCGCTCATCACCCAGCAGCCGCTGGGCGGTAAAGCGCAGTTCGGCGGACAGCGCTTCGGAGAAATGGAAGTGTGGGCCCTCGAAGCATACGGCGCCGCGCACATCCTGCAAGAGCTGCTCACGGCGAAGTCCGACGACGTTTACGGCCGCGCGAAGATTTACGAGGCCATCGTCAAGGGGGAGCCAGGCATCGAGCCGGGCGTACCCGAATCGTTCAACGTGCTGGTGCGTGAGCTACAGTCGCTCTGCCTGGACGTCGAACTGATGAAGCGCCAGAAGCCCACAGTAGCCGAAGCAGCCGATTAGCGAAGCATAGGCCTTTGTAGGGGCGCAGCATGCTGCGCCCCATTTCGGCAAGATTGAAACCGTTTAGCAGTTTTCGTAGTTGGGTTCTCAGCCGGCGCGATGCCAACACATCGCACCGTATCCCGCAGCCGCAAGGCAACGGGAGGGAGGAAACAACCTTGTATCGCAGCAGCCCCTATGATCGCGCAAGTCTAATTGCTGATTTCGATTCTATTCGCATCAGTCTGGCGAGCCCGGAAAAAATCCGCTCGTGGTCCCACGGCGAAGTCACCAAGCCGGAGACCATCAACTACCGCACGTTCAAGCCGGAGCGTGACGGACTTTTCTGCGCCAAAATCTTTGGCCCAGTCACCGACTGGGAATGCCTGTGCGGCAAGTACAAGCGCATGAAGCACCGCGGAGTAATCTGCGACAAATGCGGTGTGGAAGTCACGCTCAGCAAAGTACGCCGCGAACGCCTCGGACACATCGAGCTCGCCTCGCCGTGTTCGCACGTGTGGTTCTTCAAGGGACTGCCCAGCCGCATCGGCTACCTCTTGGACATTTCCATGCGCGATCTCGAGCGCATTCTCTACTTTGAAGCTTTCGTCGTTGTCGACGTCGGCGAAGTCGCCATCCTCAAGGAGCGCGAAGTTCTCCTTGAAGATAAATATCGCGAACTCCAGAAAGAATATCCCGGCCAGTTCGTGGCCAAGATGGGTGCCGAAGCCATCAAGGAATTGCTGCGCCGCGTGGAGGTCGACAAACTCGCTGACGAGCTGCGCGAAAGAATGAAGACTGACGCTTCCCTGCAGAAGCGCATCAAGTACGCCAAGCGGCTCAAAGTGCTTGAGGCTTTCCGCAAGAGCGGCAACAAACCGGAGTGGATGATCCTGGACGTTATTCCCGTTCTTCCGCCGGAACTGCGCCCGCTTGTGCCTCTCGATGGCGGCCGTTTCGCCACGTCCGACTTGAATGATCTGTATCGCCGCGTGATCAACCGGAACAACCGACTCAAGAAGCTGATGGAGTTACACGCCCCTGACGTCATCGTCCGCAACGAAAAGCGCATGCTTCAGGAAGCCGTGGACGCGCTCTTTGATAACGGTCGCCGCGGCCGAGTGCTGCGCGGCACCAACAACCGCCCCCTGAAGTCCCTCAGCGATACGCTCAAGGGCAAGCAGGGCCGTTTCCGCCAAAACCTGCTCGGCAAGCGCGTCGACTATTCCGGGCGGTCGGTAATCGTCGTGGGCCCGGAACTGAAACTGAACCAGTGCGGTCTGCCCAAGAAAATGGCGCTCGAGCTCTTCAAGCCATTCATCTATCACAAGCTCGAAGCTCAGGGCCACTGCACCACGATCAAGCAGGCCAAGGAAATGGTCGAGCAGCAAGAATCGGTGGTCTGGGACATCCTCGAAGATGTCATCAGAGAACACCCCGTGCTGCTGAACCGCGCCCCGACGCTCCACCGTCTCGGCATCCAGGCCTTTGAGCCCGTCCTCGTTGAAGGCAAAGCCATTCGCATTCACCCGCTCGTGTGTACCGCCTTCAACGCAGACTTCGACGGCGACCAGATGGCCGTGCACATTCCGCTTTCGCCGGAATCGCAAGTCGAAGCTTCCGTGCTGATGCTCAGCTCGCGCAATATTCTTTCTCCCGCACACGGTCTGCCTCTCGCCGTCCCGTCGCAGGACATGGTCCTGGGGATCTATTACCTGACCAAGTCCCGTCCCGGCGCCAAAGGCGAAGGCCGCGTGTTCGGCAGCCCCGAAGACGTGGTCCTGGCGCTCGAAGCTGGCGAAGTCGAACTCCTCACGCCCATCCGTCTCCGTTACAGCGGCGAGGTGATTGACTTGACCACCGCCTACGACAATCAGGACGTGCCGCACACCGAGCCTGTCAAGATGGAGCGGCAGTTCATCCAGACCACCGTCGGCCGCGTCATCATGAACGCCGCTCTGCCCTCGGACTTCCCGTTTATCAACGGCTTGCTAAAGAAAAAGGGTGTGCAGCAGCTCGTTTATTACGCTTACTTGCGCTTCGGTCTCGAGAAGACCGTCGTCCTCCTCGACCAACTAAAGGAGTTGGGCTTCACCTACTCAACCAAGTCCGGTATCTCCATCGGCATCGACGATATGCTTATCCCCAGCGATAAATACAAGCTGGTGGAAAACGCCGAAAAAGAAGTGGTCAAGGTTCAGCAGCAGTACTTGGACGGCGCCATCACCAACGGCGAACGCTACAACAAAGTCATCGCCATTTGGGGAGACATCACCGAGCGCGTAGCCGACGAAATGTTCAAAGCGCTCGAGAATCAGGACAAAGAAGGCGCCATCAATCCCGTCTACGTCATGGCGGACTCCGGCGCCCGTGGCTCCAAACAGCAGATCCGTCAGCTTTCGGGCATGCGCGGTCTCATGGCCAAGCCTTCTGGCGAAGTGATCGAGACCCCCATCACTTCCAACTTCCGCGAAGGCCTTACCGTGCTGCAATACTTCATTTCCACGCACGGTGCGCGTAAGGGTCTGGCCGACACCGCACTGAAGACCGCCGACTCCGGCTACCTCACTCGCCGCCTGGTCGACGTCGCGCAAGACGTGATCATCAACGAACGCGATTGTGGCACCTCCGACGGCATCTTCGTCGAGCCCATCGTCGAAGCCGGCGTCGAAGTCGAACCGTTGCGCGACCGCATCGTCGGTCGTGTTTCGCTGGACAAGATCAAGGACTTCGAAGGAACCGTAATTGTCGACGTCAATGAGGAAATCACCGAGGAGTTGGCCAACCAGGTACAAGGCGCGGGTATTGAACGCGTGCGCATCCGCTCGGTTCTCACCTGTGAATCCCGCCGCGGTGTTTGCGCGCTCTGTTACGGCCGCAACCTCGCTTCCGGGCGCATGGTCGAACTCGGCGAAGCCGTCGGCGTCATTGCCGCGCAGTCCATCGGTGAACCCGGCACCCAGCTCACCATGCGCACCTTCCACATTGGTGGAACCGCCACGCGCGTCTCGGAGCGCTCCACGCTCGAAGCCCGCAACAACGGTGTCGTCAAGTTCGTGGACCTCAAGTTCGTTGAAGGCCGCGGTGGAACTTCCATCGCCATGAACCGCTCCGGCCTCATCGCCATTGTCGATGAAAAGGGCCGCGAAAAAGAACGCTATCACGTGGTCTACGGCGCGCGTCTGCGCGTCGTCGACGGTGAACACGTCACGCACGGCCAAATTTTGGCCGAGTGGGATCCCTTCACCTTCTCGATCCTTACCGAAACTGCTGGCTCGATTAAATTCGACGACCTGCGTCCCGGTCTGACCATCGAAGAGCAAGTCGACGAAGTCACCGGCCTATCGCAGGACGTAGTGACCCTGCCGCCCGGCGACGAAAAACATCAGCCCGCGATCCTCGTCCGCGATTCCAACGGCAAGGTTCGCAAAAAGTACCTCATGCCGTCCCGTGCCCACTTGATGGTCAAGGATGGCGATGAAGTACAAGCCGGAGACGTGCTGGCCAAAATCCCGCGCGAAACCACCAAGACCAAGGACATCACCGGCGGTCTGCCGCGCGTCGTTGAACTCTTCGAAACCCGCAAGCCCAAGGATCCCGCGGTTATCAGCGAGATCGACGGCAACGTCCGTTACGGCGACATCGCCAAGGGTATGCGCAAGGTTTACGTCGAGAGCGAAGACGGCAAGACCACCAAGGAATATTCCATTCCCCGCGGCGTGCACATCAACGTACAGGAAGGTGACCACGTCAAGGCTGGCGAAGCTCTGATCGATGGCCCGCTCAACTTGCACGATTTGCTCGCGGTCCTCGGCGAAAAGTTCACCCAGGCCTACCTGGTTAATGCCATTCAAGAGGTTTACCGCCTGCAGGGTGTGAACATCAATGACAAGCACATTGAGACGATTTCCCGGCAAATGATGCGCTGGGTCAAAGTCGAAGACGTCGGCGACACGCCCTTCCTTCTCGAGGAGCAAGTGGACAAGTTCCGCTTCCGCGAAGAAAACGATCGTGTCATCGCCGAAGGTGGCCGTCCGGCAACGGGCCGTCCGCTGCTCCTCGGTATTACCAAGGCGTCGCTCTCGACCGACTCTTTCATCTCCGCCGCCAGCTTCCAGGAGACCACCCGCGTGCTCACCGAAGCGGCCGTCGCTGGAAAAGTCGACTACCTCCGCGGCCTCAAGGAAAACGTCATCATGGGCCGCCTGATCCCTGCCGGCACCGGACTCGAGCATTACCGCAGCATTCAGTTGCTGACGGAAATGCCCGCCCCGGCGCCCCAGGAGGAAATCCCGGAAATCGCCGAGCTCACCGCCGAAGAGGCCGCCGCTCTCGACTTTCTCAACAAGGACAGCGAAGCCGACGCTATGTCGGAAGGCTAAGCCGTCGTCCCCCCATCGCCGTTGCAGTGGCGAATCTTTAGGTTCGCCTGTCGTTTACAACCGCGATTCGCCGCTAACTGAATATAGGAACGGCGTCCCAGGCCTACCCGGGACGCCGTTTTAGTTTCTAAACCTCGAGTACAGGTATCTTTGAGGCACGCCGTCCGCTTCTTCCATTGCCCACGCCTGATTATCGTTCTTACAATGGAAGCACGTAATCGGTCTGTTGGCTCATTGCGCACCCGTGAACGGGGTGCCCCCTAAACCATGCCCGAAAACGGTCATCACGGCTCCTCCTCTGCAAGCGGCGACGCATTGCCAGCCAGCCGCCCCTCGCTATCCTCGCGTCTCCAACAGCTGGAACAGCGCCAGGGTGAACTCTGGCGCATCACGTTCTTACTTCTCCTCCTACTTGCCATAGCTTTCGCTTTCGTCTCCTGGGACCGCATCCGTTCCCTGGCCACTCACTATCAAGCCCTTCCGTTCGTTCTGGTGGTCCTGGTGATTTCCTTCGGCTTCTACGCCTGGAGCCGCACCCAGAAAATCTCTGAGCTGCGCGGCATGGTCCGCGGCATCGAGCAGCGTGATGCCGCTCCTCCCAGCGACAAGCAGATGGATCAGCTCTTCGAAATCATCGCCCGCTCCCAGCAGGGCTATCGCGATCTCATCGATTCCTTCGATGACGTTCTGGTTGCCATCTCCCTCGAAGGCGAAATTCGGTCGGTAAACCGCAGCTTTGCAGACTTCATCGGCTTGCCGTTTCAGCAAATTATTGGTAAGCCGCTCTCCGAATTCGTCCAGGAGACCTCCGGCGACGGCCCGGAAATGGTTCGCCGCGAGATGCCTCGTTTCCTCGAACGCCGCAACTGGAGCGGTGTCGTCCAGGTCCGCTTCCGCAATAAGGGCAATGTTTTTTATTTCGATTGCACCGCTCACGCCATGACCCGCGCTGAGAAGGTTCACGGCATCACCGTACTGGCCCGCGACGTGACCGCCCAGCGCAAAAATGAAGCCCGCTTCACCGAACTCTTCGAGACTCTGCAAGAAGGCATTTATATCACTACCCCCGCCGGCGCCATTCTGGACGCCAATCCCGCGCTTATCCGCATGCTCGGCTACGATTCCAAGGCCGAGCTCCTCGCCCGCTCCGTTCCGGAAATATTTTTCGATCGCGCCGAGCGCAAATCGCTCATGAAAGTAATTGATGAGGCGCCCATTTCGGAGGGGCGCGAAATCACCCTAGCCCGCAAAGATGGCGGCACCATTACCTGCCTGAACACCGTCTCCGCCATCCGCGATAACGCCGGCGGAGTCGTCCGCTATCAGGGATCCCTTACCGATATCACCGAGCGCCGCAACATGGAACGCCGCTTACACCAGCAGCAGGAATTCGCCAGCCGCTTGGTCGAAAGTTTCCCCGACCTGATTTTGGTGGTCGATGCCGCCGGCAAATACACCTTCGTCAGTCCCCGTGTGCGTGATGTCCTCGGCTACGAACTGGAAGAGACCAGCACCATGGAGTTGGGGGGCCGGACGCATCCCGAAGACCGCTTGGCGCTTAAAACCGTCTACAGCGATGTGCTCTCCCGAAAGGAAGTTTTTGCCTCGCTTGAAGTTCGCGTTCGCCACAAGGATGGCGAATGGCGCCGCCTCCGCTGCCATTTTAGCCCCCTCGCGGATGAACGCGGCCAGATCGAAGGAGTGGTCATGTCCTGCCGCGACGTCACTGAACTGAAGCGGCTCGAGGAACAATTAATTCAGGCGGAAAAACTCGCCGCGATGGGCCAGATGCTCGCAGGCGTCGCTCACGAACTCAACAATCCGCTCACCGCCATTCTCGGCGTTACCGAACTGCTCCGCGAACGCGAAGGCTTCGACGATCCCGCCAAGCGTCAGCTCGAACTCACCCATCGCCAGGCCCGCCGCGCCGCGCGCATCGTGCAAAATCTCCTCGAATTCGCGCGTCCCGCCTCTCCGCAAAAAAAGCCGCTGGACGTCAACAGTCTCATCGAGCGCACCCTGCAGCTCCACGAGCATTCTCTGCGCCGCAACAACGTCGTTGTGGACTTCACTCCTCAGTCCGGCCTCCCCGGCGTCGTTGGCGATGGCAACCAGCTCATCCAGATCTTCCTCAATCTGATCACCAACGCCGAGCAGGCCATCCGCGAAGTTCGCGAAACCGGGCGTATCCAGATTCGCCTCTCCCAATACGCCGGAAAAATTCTCGTCACGGTCCAGGATGACGGCGTCGGCATTCGCCCTGATGCTCTTCCCCGCATCTTTGATCCCTTCTACACCACCAAACGTCCCGGCGGCGGTACCGGCCTCGGCCTCAGCATCTGTCTCTCTATTGTCAAGGAACACGGCGGCACCATCGAAGCCGAAGCCCTTCCTGCAGGTGGCTCCGCCTTCACCGTTTACCTTCCCAGCGCGGGTGTAACTCCTGGCGTACCCATGATCGATTCCGGCATCGTCTCGCTCGACGGGCAGTCCAATTTGTCTGACGCTCTGAAGGATCGCAGCATCTTGGTTTTGGACGACGAAGAAAGCATCCGCATGCTGTTGGAGGAAGGTCTGTCCGTCCAGGGCTTTCAGGTGGACACGGCGGCAACACCGGAAGCGGCTCTCGCGCTGGCACGCCGCCGCAGCTACGATTTCCTGCTTTGCGATTTGAACCTCAGTTCCGGAGGCGCCGTGATCAGCGGCACCCAGGCTGCCGAGCTCGTCTTGGCCGCATCCAGTGACCGTAAGCCCGTATTAATTTATATGACCGGCCATCTTGTGGAAACGCCAAATGGCGACCGAAACCTCACTTCGCCCCGGCGCCTGCAAAAGCCTTTTCGCATCTCCGACGTTCTCGCCCTGCTTCGCGAAATCTCCTGGGACGAAGCCCCAGAAAACGTTCGCTCCTGAGAATCCGGAAAACCTCGATCCCGATCATGCCTCAGCGTGCGTCTTTCGCTCCGGCCGGTCCGTCCACCCCAAAATCCCAAACAAACATATTTATGCCGTCCGGCAAGATCTCCGCCAGCGCATATTCCCCCGGTTCCAGCGATTCACTCAGCGTAAACCGGTAAACCGCCGGCGCCACATCCCAGCGCTGCAACGAAATCACCTGCCGATCTACGCCGAGCTGCTGGCCAAAAAGCGCATGAATCGATTCCAGTTGCCGTTTGCCGCCCTTTACCGTGGCTCGAACCAATTCCACGTCCGGTATCGCTTCTCCCGCATTTCCGCTTCTCATGATTGCCGAGCCCGTGTCCGGATCAATATCCGCCTCGCGCAAAAAAAATTCCAAAGGATCGTGGTCCGGCACAATGCGTACTTTCGCCTTTGCCCCCGCTAGCACCACATTGTGTTTGCTCGGCACGATAGGAATCGGCGAAATCACCTGCTCAACTACTCGCTTCTTGTCCAATTTTGTGTTGGCTCCCGCCTGCTCCAGCCGCGTCACCGTTTTGCCTTCTACGGCAAACATTCCTTCGCCCGGCGGCAAAAATACTCCGGCCCCCACACGCAAACTGGCATCCACATCCATCGGTACCTCGGCTCCACTCTCCACCTGCTGTTGATGCACGCGCTGCACCAGGATTTTCTCCGCCGCTTCGTCCACCGCCGCCGCCTTCGCCGTGGCGTCCCAATCCACCATGGCCGCGGGAATCTCTTCCCAATCCCCTCGCTCCGCGCTCAGGTACCGCACCTTCTCCCCCTGCCTCTCATAGCTCCGCACCAGCTGAAAACTGCCGTTCTTCAACACCAGCTTTTTCCCCCGAACCGCCGATGGCACGGCGACCCCGGCATCGCTAGCCGATGCTGAGGAATTCTGCGCCGCCTTATCGCTCACCTGTGTTGCCGCAAGCTTGCTGAGACTGTTATCACTCGACGCCGCAACGCCAGCCGTCCCGGCGCCAGAGCGCGCTTCGCCTGCGGCAACGAGTGCCATACCTACAAATGCCATTCCGGCCAACGTTCTCATACCCGATTCCAGAAGGTGCGATGCGTCCGCACACCCACAGTTTGTACCCCCCGATCCTCTATCGCATCCCCCGGCAGAATACTCTCCGGTATTCAACCTCTGCAACCCGCCCGTTTCTGCATGGGCGTCACCCGACCCCCCAACTGCTGCTTCCTCCAAGTCTTCGTAGCGCGCGGCACGCTGCGTCCAGCGTGCCCGGTCGCACTAATGAAAGGCGTACCTTTGCCCGAACTCCGCCACAAAAAAAAGGCTCTCGCATCCGAGAGCCTTCTAAAGCACCTAAATTCGTCGAGTTCCTGCAGGGTTTCCCCTAGTGTGAGCACTTTTCAAACAACGTCGTCAGCACCATCAAATCCGACAAGGTAAATAGCCACTGGTCCGCCTGCCGGCCCGCGGCTTCCGCCGCCCGCGCAATAAAGCCTAAATGCCGCTTTTTCGCAAAATTGTGCAGATGCTCCACGCAAATACCCGTCAAGCTGGCAACTTCAGAGTCGGTGAAAATCTTCTGGCTCGATTTGACTGTGACCATGGCCGGGCTCCCTGGCAGTGCGGTTAACGCTGACTTCAAAACCTTTCGATGCTACTCGCATCCTAAAAGCTGCATCCCTCCAGTGCAATAGTCGTGCCGTTCTGTTACAGCTAAACCACTGTTCTAGTACTTGTGCGTGAAAATGAGCCAGAAGTGCGCCTTTTCGTCGCAGTTTCCTTCTCCGAAGCGCCTGGTACTTCGATGCGGCGTTCTTCGGCAATAGTGTAGAAATTTTCTACTTTTGGAGACTTACTACGATTTTCGGTAGGCTCGCCGCGATTTCTCGCATCTGTTTGGTGTGCCGGATCTCGTGACCCGCAACCATTTCCATCCATTCATACAGGTTCAGCACCCCTAGAAATGGGTGCTTCCACCGGTATTCGTGCAAATCCCGCCCGCTGGTTTCCTCGATAAACGCCAGCGTCCGTTCCCGTACTTCTCGCAGCTCCGCCAGCATCTCTTCTTTCTCTCTCACTAGCTCAGGGTCCAGCGGAATAGGAGTCTTGATTCGGAACAACCGCGACCGCGACAACGCCAGCGGCAGGTGCACTCGTGCCAGCGCCGGAAAATGCGCCGGCGGCTTTTGCACCACGCGATCCGCTGCTCCCAGCACCGCGCGCTCAATGGTCACCACATGCCCAATCAGCTCCGCTGCCGACCACCTCGCCGGTGCCGGCCGCGTCTGCCACCGCTCGGAACTCACGGCGTCCGCTGCCCGCAGCATCCCAGACTGCGCCTTCACCAGCTTTTCAATAATCGGCTTGAGTGTCTCAGTCACGAAGATTGCGCAACGGCTCGTTCTTCCAACTCTCTGCAGGATCCAATGCCCGAGGATCGGGCTTAAAGCCACGATCTCTCGGCCCTCTTCTCCGCGACCTCTGTGTCCTCTGCGTTTAGTCCGCTTAACGTCCTACTCCGAGGCCGATCCGCGATGGCTTTCCCCTAAACGTGTGCTCCGCCAGCCCTTTCAAACGCATGCGCCAATTGTAAGACCTGCACCTCTCCAAACGCCGGTCCGAAGATCTGCAAACCCACCGGCAATTTCCCGCAAATCTTCCCGCAAGGCACGGAGAGTCCCGGCACGCCGGCCAGCGATCCTGTAACTGTATATATATCAGCAAGATACATCTGTAGCGGGTCCGCCGTTCGCTCTCCCAGCGCAAAGGCTGGCACTGGTGATGTCGGCGTCACAATCGCATCCACCTTCAAAAATGCGTCGCGAAAATCCCGCGCGATCAGCGCCCGGACCTTCTGTCCCTTTAAGTAATAGGCATCGTAATATCCAGCCGATAGCACGTAGGTCCCCAGCACAATCCGCCTCTTCACTTCCGCCCCAAATCCCAGCCCCCGCGTGTTCTTGTACATCGCCAGCAGCGAATCCCCCTTCGCCCGGAATCCGTACCTGACGCCATCGTAACGCGCGAGGTTGGAGCTGGCCTCCGCCGTGGCAATAATGTAATAAGTGGCGATCGCATAATCCGTATGTGGCATGTGGATGTCGATCAACTCGCATCCCAGCTTGCGAAAAATCTCAATCCCCGCGTCGATTTTCTCGCGTACGCCGGCATCCATCCCCGGCCCAAAATATTCTTTGGGAATCCCGATGCGCATACCCTTAACCGGATTGCCGATCTCTTCGCTGTACCGCGGCACTGCGGCTGTCGTCGAAGTCGCATCGCGCGGATCGCGTCCCGCAATTACTTCCAGCACCGTCGCGACATCTTTCACGTTGTTCGCAAATGGCCCGATCCGGTCCAGCGACGAAGCAAACGCGATCAACCCATACCGCGAAACCCGCCCATAACTTCCCATCATCGCCGGCACGCCGCAAAACGACGCCGGCTGCCGAATCGATCCACCCGTATCTGTTCCCAGCGAAGCCACCGCCAAACCCGCAGCGACCACCGCCGCCGAGCCGCCGCTGGAACCTCCCGGTACACGGTCCAGCGAAGCCGGATTCTTCACCGCACCGAAGGCAGAATTCTCGTTCGAGCTGCCCATGGCAAACTCATCGCAGTTCGTCTTCCCCAGAATGATCGCGCCAGCCGCCTCCAGCCGTTCCACCGCCGTAGCGTCAAAAGGCGGCACATAGTTCTGTAAAATCCTTGACCCGCAGGTAGTGGTAACCCCCCGCGTACTCAACACATCCTTTATTGCCACCGGCACGCCCGCCAGTGGCGGCAACATCTCTCCATCGGCAATGGCAGCGTCAATCTTGTCCGCCTGTGCGTAGGCCCGTTCTGGGGACACCGCCAGGTAAGCATTCAGCTCCGGATTCCGCTTCCCAATCCGCGAAAGAAAGTCTCCCACCAACTCTCGCGCAGACACCTTCCGCCCAGCCAGCGCCCCTCGCACCCCATCGATCGTCCAATTCGTCATATTGTTTGTGTAAGGTCCGGCTTCATCCGGGGCCGGCGCGAGTCAGACTTGGTCAATCCTATCTCAAAATTCTAGCCCTTGTAGCGGCGCAACACGCTGCGAGCTCGCCCAGGCCCGCAACCTCATCTCTCAATGACTTTCGGGACACGAAAATAAATGCCTTCCGGATCGGGCGCCTGTCGCAAAATCTCTGACGACACATCGCAGCGCACCACGACGTCCTCACGCAAAGTTGCGTCCGCACTCTGATCGTCCGACAGCACCTGCGCCATCGGCTCGACGTTAGCGGTGTCGATCTCGTTCAACTTCTCGATATATTCCAGAATATCGTCTACTTGCTGGCGATAGGTCTCCAGTTCCGCCTCGCTCAGCTCCAAATACGCCAAGTCTGCCACACGCAACAGGTCCTCCCGGCTGATCTTCATAGCGAACTCACCGCTTCTGCGGCTTTGCGCGGATATTTCGTTGCGACGTAGTTGTCGACCAGCGCCTGAAACGCCACCGCCAACTCATCGTAAGTCCCTTCGAGCGTCACATCTTTCTTGCCATCGATATATACGGGACATCGCGGTGCTTCGCCCGTCCCGGGCAAGCTAATACCAATGCTCGCGGCTTTAGATTCGCCGGGACCATTCACGATACAACCCATGACCGCCAGTGTCATCGTTTCAACGCCGTCATATTGTGTTTTCCACGTCGGCATCATCTCGCGAATATACTCTTGCGTGCGTTCGGCCAGTTCCTGAAATGTCGAGCTGGTCGTGCGGCCGCAACCGGGACAAGCGGTTACGCTAGGCGAAAATGCGCGCAGACCGAGCGATTGCAGCACTTCGCACGCGGCGTAAACTTCTTCGCGGCGGTCCCCGCCCGGCTTCGGCGTTAGCGAAATGCGAACCGTATCGCCGATTCCCTCGTACAAAAGCACGCCAAGGGCCGCCGCCGACCAGATCTGTCCCTTCATTCCCATCCCAGCTTCGGTCAAACCCAGATGTAAGGGCTGCTCGGTTTTTGCGGAAAGATCGCGGTACACGGTAATTAAATCGCGCGGCCGTGAAGTTTTGCACGAAATAATAATCTGGTCATTGCGCAGGCCGCTCTCCAGCGCCAACTCCGTGGACTGCAGCGCGGAAAGCACCATGCACTGATTGATGATATCTTCCGATTGCAATCCGAGATTTTTGTCGGTGTTTTCCTGCATCTTGCTCATCACCAGTTCCTGGTTGAGCGACCCGCCATTCACACCAATGCGTACCGGCTTTCCGTTATCCACGGCCACTTTGCAGATGGTGGAAAATTGTTCGTCCCGCCGCTGACCCGCTCCGACATTTCCAGGGTTGATGCGGTATTTATCCAGCGCCTTGGCGCATTCCGGATACTTGATTAGCAGCACGTGGCCGTTGTAATGGAAATCCCCAATAATCGGCACCTTGCAGCCGGCGTCGAGCAAGCGTTTCTTAATTATGGGTACGGCTTCAGCCGCCTCCGGCACGTTCACCGTCCAGCGCACCAGCTCCGATCCAGCTTCCGCGAGTTCCAAGGTCTGCTGCAGAGTCGCCGCAACATCGGCAGTATCCGTATTGGTCATGGACTGCACGGCGATCGGAGCGGCGCCGCCGACGCGCACGTGTCCCACCTGCACGCCGAACGTTTTGCGGCGTGGATGCTTCGATGCAGCAGCCTCAAATCCCTCAATTTGCGTAAGCATTTCCAGAAGTTCTCTCTATACAATTCTATCGTGAATCACGTGCCTCGCGAAATTCGCATAGCTTCGTTTCACTCAAACTAAGCGATTTCACAAGTTGATGGCGCTAATACAACTTCTATCATTGCTTGACTCCTCGGGGCGGCACAGGCAGGACTGCCTTTTCTATTGAGGCAATGATCCTGCGAGGCTGCCGCGAATTCCGAGGGCGTCGGCGTTTTCGCGCAGAGCGGCGATGCAAAACGCAATATGCTCTTCGAGCGGGACGCCCAATTCCTCGGCGCCTTTGCGCACGTCTTCGCGATTTACGCCGCGCGCGAAGGCTTTGTCCTTGAGGCGTTTCTTGACGGAGTCGGGCTCGAGATCGAGGATGCTTTTCGAGGGGCGGACGTAGGTGCAGGCCACAAGGAAGCCGGCAAGCTCGTCGCAGGCGAACAGCGTGTGTTCCAGGGGCGTCTGACGCGGCACGTTGCAGTAGTCCGCGTGGGAGAGAACGGCTCGAACCAATTCCTCGGGATAGCCTGCGGAGCGCAGAATTTTGGCGCCCTCGGCGGGGTGCTCGGCGTCAGCGATGTGCGCGTTGTTAGGCCAACGTTCGTAGTCAAAATCGTGCAGCAGCGCGGTGAGGCCCCAGAGCGCCTCGTCGGCGCCCTGTTTGCGGGCGTAAGCGCGCACGCAGGTTTCCACGGCCAGCATATGTTTGCGCAGCGATTCCGACTGAGTATATTCGCAGATCAAGTTCCAGGCGTCTTGGCGGCTTGGGGTGGCGGTGGATTTTGGATGTGAGTCGGTCATAGGAATGGAAATATAGCAGAGCTGCGGATTTTTTGGTCATCGCGACTTTCATCGTTTGCGAGTCATCGCGGCGTTCATTGAAGGTGCGAGCCCAGATTGACGGAGACTGTACCTTTGTACAGGCGAAGGTTGGGCGTAACTGTGGAGTGACGACTGCCGAGGGTAAAAAAATTTAAAAAATACTCTTGACAGAAATTTGCGCTCGCACGATACTCGCTGTGCGCCAGTTTCTGCCTTCCCCCGCACGAACGTTCCGACGTTCCTAATCCCTATTCGCACGCCGGATAAACAGTCAGCGAGGAGCACTGGTGTCGGCACAACTAGAAAAAGAAGCCCTCAACACGTTTGAGATGGATCGGGAAGTGATTCGCTGCAAAACCTGCGGTTTGGTCCAGTACCGTACGCGCACGGGGAATTGCCGGCGATGCGTGCGGGCCCTGCCTCAGAGGCTGGAGTTCATGATTCCGCCACCGGAAGCGGTGGAGGAGACCGTCTCGGAGGTGAGCACGGACAGGTGTGCCAACCAGGAGACGGTGGAGAATATCGGGCAGCGGATTCGCCAGTTGCGCGAATCGCGCAGCATGACGCAGAGCCAGCTACAGTCGCGCTCGAAGGTGTCGCGATCTTATTTGTCGCGCATCGAGAGCGGACAGATGACGCCGAGCCTCGGCACACTTGAAAAGATTTCCGAGGCGCTCAACGTCGGACTGAACCGCTTTTTTATCCCGGAGTCCGACGGCGAGGCGCTCCTGGAGGATCCGTTCATCCAGGGATTGCGACAGTTCCTGCATCAGCTCGATTGGGAACAGTGGCAGTCTATTTTGAAGCGGCTGCAGGCTATCAGCGATAACGTTAGCGCGGTGCCGGCGACGCTCCGCCCTATCGGTAACCCGGCGCGGCTGCCGCAAAATGGGTCGGCGAATGGCGCGGCGAGCGGCAACGGGAACGGGCATATTGGCCACGTTAATTCCAACGGGCATAATGGGCACTCCAACGGTCATTCGAATGGACATGCGTTGCAGAATGCGCACGGTCATCCGCAGGGGTATCCGCTACGCCGTCCGGGGACTGTGGTGTTTCAGCGGCCCGTTGCGAGATAAAGCAGGGCGACAAGGTACGCAATCAATCGCGCGGTCTATCGCATAAGACGTTTGTTCGGCGAACACACTTCGTAACCACATCTCGTAAGCACATTTCAGCGCCCCTGATCATTCGTCTAGATCAGGGGCGCTGTTATTTTTTCAGCGCAACAAAGATCCAAGCGAAATGTGCCGGGACGAAAGCCCGGCCGCTACGAAGTGCTGCGGCGAAGCTACTCTCGAACGATCAGCACTCTTGCGGAGGGAACTTCCAGCCGCTCGAGGCGATGATCCTTGTCGAGATATAGGAGGACTTCGAGGTCGGAGGTGGTGGCGCGTAGGGCTTGGTAGTTTTTGCCGGCCACGGATGTCTCGCCGGTGGATTCCACGCTGATGGAGCCGGGCGTTAACTCTTGAGGGATAAGTACCGGGAAAGTTTGTGCGCCGCGTCTTTGCCAATCGTACAGGCAGGCCAGGATTGCATATTGGTGATAAAGATTGTTGTCCAGGATGACGATCAGCGGCGTGTTGAAGGCCATGTCTTGTTCGAAGGGCCGCGCTCCTTGCATTTCCAGAGTGACTTTGGCAACGCCGTTGGCGAATAAAATGTGGGCGCCGTTCGTTTTTTCTCCCTGCGAGGTCCACTCGTAACTGATGGGCGCGCCATCGCGCTGCAGCGTGAGCGTGCCCGTCACGGCTGTGGGCGTGGTTTGCGGAACCTTTAGTTCGGTAGTCCCCTTAGCCACCCATCCCGCACCTGCTGGCGCGATTTCGAAATCTTCGTGGGCCACGGTCTGACCGTCGACTTGAATGGCGAACTTACCTTTGTCGGCGAAGAACATTGCCTGGGCTGCTGGATTCTTTGCGCCGGCGGCGACGAACGCGGCGGCGAAATAGCAAACGATGACAGCGGCCACCGAGGCCATTTTTCGAACGCTATTTGCTTTCGGGTTGCGCAGGGAGGTTCCTCCATTCCGCGAAAGTTCATCGCGATGCGATTTGCGGCCGTTTGCGAAGCACAGCATGACATTTTTCGAAAATAAAATGCAGGGTTTCACGCGGTAGGTTTCTCCACTACCAAATGGGCTTCGCTGGCGCCGCCGGCGATGCCCAGGCGCAAGATTTGGGCGACCGCTTGTGCCGGCTCGACAGAGCTATCGATGCGATGATCAGCGAGTTGATAGGACGACAGACGCTGAGCGTAGAGTGCGCGAAAACTTTCTTCATCGCGGAAGAGCGGACGGCCGGTCATGGTCATGCAGCGGCTGAGCAAGATTTCCGGCGGCGAATCAAGCCAGAGGACAGAGACGTTTGCGATGCGAAGGAATTCCGGGCAGCCAGGTTGAGCGTAGGTGCCGCCGCCCAGAGCTAGCACAGTTCCGGACTGGTCTTCGAAGGCTCGACCGAGCGCCGAGCGCAGCTGGTCGGCCTCGAGCTGGCGGAAAGCGAGTTCGCCGAAGCGCTCGAAGAATTGTGGGATGGTGACGCCCGAACTGTTTTCGATGCGTTCATCGAGGTCGACGAAGCGCCAAGCCAGCTGACGGGCCAGAAGCGTGCCAACGGTGGTTTTCCCGGAGCCCATGAAACCGGCCAAACAGATTACTTGTGGGCGTCCTGAAGGGCCGCGTGATGGCAGAGTGGCAGTCGGCGGCATAGTAGAAGCGATTGACGAAAGGGAAATTAACACCTGAATCCAGGCTCTCACGCCAGCTTGTCCCGTGAATCCAATTGTTGGGCGCAGGCTATGGCGCGCGCAAAAAATTAATCGCGCTTCAAGATGCGAATAGTACCACTGTAGGAGGAGAGTTCAACTTTGGCAAGTCCCTGGCCGACGGTAGCGATGAACCCTTTGGTGTATTTGCTGGCGAAATGCTTGAGGCCGTGGGAGTCCGGCTTAAGAAAATCGGCGGCCTGATTGTCAACCGTTCCGGTGGAGGTCTGGGCGTTCAGGTCGAAGGAGTCGTTGGTGGAAAAGCGCACTTCAACGAGACCTTTGCCGCTCTTCATGGTGTACAGACCGGTGCGGACGAAATCGCCGTCAAAAAGGATGTTGCCGGAAGTGGTAAATAGGTTGACGTTGGAAAGCTGGGGTTGCAGCAACTGAGCGCTGCCGCTGATGGAGTTAAAGTTCAATTTGCCGGCGCATTGTGTGCAGACCAGCGAGCCGCTCTTGGTGGTGACGATAATGTAGCCGGAAACCTCCTTGAGGTGCACGTCGCCGGCGACGCTCTCGAGGGTCATATCGCCCATGACCTGCTCGACAAGGATCAGGCCGGTTTGCGTTTTTAGCTGCAGTTCGGTCTCTTCTGGAACGGTCAACTCGAAGTCCGCTTGCATCTCAGCAGGCTGCGCGCTGGCGTCGATGAGGCTGGAAGAGACGCCAATCCGGTCGCCGGCCTGTTCCGATTCGATGTTAATTTTGTCCGAGGCTTGCGTACCGGTGAGCACCACCTCCGGGTTTCGCCAGGACTTCACTTCAATGCGGCCGTTGCCGATGTTTTGGATGACTACAACGGGTCGGCCCTTGACGGTGAAATGCTTCTCGAAGTGCTGCGGGCCGGCTTGCACGGGCGCCGCAGGCCATAGAAATATTCCAGCGCCGAGCACGGGAAGTACGTTACGCCCTACGAGTCGCAGACTCATCTTAGTTTACGCTCCTGCCGCGATCCATCATCTCGGCGAGTAATTCGGCTTTTTGTTGATAAGCCCCGGCCAAATATTCCCGAGCCAGCTGGTCATGCGGATTGGCTTTGAGGTGATATTCGCACTCCGCAATAAAAGCGTCCAGGGTTTGCAGATCCTTTTGCAGGGAATCGTCGACTGGAGAAGAAGAAAGTGTGCCTGCTGGCTGCGCGCTGCGCAGTTCGTGTTCCTGGGTCCGGAGCGCGGCGCCGGAATCGGCCAGCGGGTCTAGTTCCTGGGGTTGCTCTTTCACGATCGGCTGGGGCGGCGTTATGGACGAGTTATGCCGCAATTGCGCCACGCCCGCGGCAAAGATCAGCAGGCCTACCGCAGCCGTGGCCAAAGCGCGGCCTTGTAGCAGCCCGGAAAAACCGTGTCCCCAACCTTTTTGCCACCAGCGGCCGCCACGCGTAGCTTCCGTCGCGAGACCTTCTTCACGGAGCAAGCCCTCCGCTGCGAGTTGCGCGCGGAGAGAAATCCAGACACGGGCTGGCGGTTCGACTTCCGTGGGAAATTGCCGGGCTGCGGTGACGATGGAGTCGAGATCCGCGACAAATCCCTGGCAAGCGACGCAGGAAGGGAGATGTTCGCGAACTGTTTCCGGCAGCGGCGAAAGCCCTTCCCGCTCGATTGCTTCCGCTACGTCCTGGCACTGCGGGCTACCGCGCATGGCACATCACTCCGATAGGAAAGGCATTGGACGACCTTCCCACGAACCTGAAACTGTTCTGTCGCCTGGACGCCCTGCAAACTCGCGTCATTCTATCTCAATCGCCTTCCGTCGTCTGCGACTTTGCCGCCGCGCGTTCGTCGCGCGCGTGCTGGCGAATATCTTCTTGCAACAACTCGCGCAAGCGGGTACGCGCCTTGTGCAGTTGTGATTTCGAATTGCCGACCGAGCAGCCCATAATCTCCGCAATCTCATTGTGTTCGTAGCCTTGCACATCGTGCAGGGTGAACACCGTACGATAGCCGGGGGGGAGCTTTTCGATGGAACGCTCGAGATTAACCCGGTCTACCGCGCCGCTCAGCCGCAGGTCTGGCGCGCCAACATCCTTCCGCGGGCCGCCTGTTTCGTCGTCGGGATCAGTAACCTCATCGAGTGAGGTGGCGGGGAGCGTTTTCTTGCGCAGGCGCATGAGCACGACGTTGACGGTCATGCGATGCAACCACGTAGAGAACGCGGACTCTCCCCGGAAAGTCCCGATCTTGCGGAAAAGCTGCAGAAAAGCTTCCTGCATTAAATCTTCCGCGTCGGACGGCTCACGAACCATCCGCAGACATAAAGCGTAAACGCGACGGCCATGGAGTGAATAAAGAAACTCAAAGGCCGTTGCGTCACCCGCCTGCGCGAGGCGAATGGCGTCCGCTTCAGTCAATGGCTTGGGTGCCTGGCGAGCAGGCACCCCGCTCGGAGCTGCTGGTCGAGTTCGGGCCAACGGTCCAATAGCGGCGCATTTAAACCTTCGGATGCACCGATTGCTCCTTTGAGTTGTCCTCGCGCCTATGCGGTTTGCCTAAAAAATACGCGCACGAGCGGGTAACCGGCTTGAGCGCCGGAAGACTGCTATTTTCGCAGTGGATTATTCTCCCGCGAACAGAGGCGTACGTCTATGGCGGATCACCCTGTGCTCGGAAACAGGCTTGCGTGGGTTCATCTGGTCGGCTACGGTTTTCTGGAAACGGAGCAGTTGATCGTCCGGAAGCGCGCGGAGAAAGCATTTCAACAGGATCATAGATTCCCGAAAGCAGGTATTCAAGTCGTATTGATCGTGGTCCAGGATGGCCCACAGTGCGTTGTTGTCGAGGTTCATTCCGTTGGCCAATTTTGTCGCAGCACCCCGGAAGTCATTGTCTAGCTCCGTGACCATGTCTTTGAGAAAGCCGATCTTGCTCAAAAACTGGGCACGCTGTGAAAGGAGCACACTGCTCAATACCATATTCATCCGTGCTGACCGCTGGCCCCGAACGCCCTGAAAATTTGCGGCGCTAAGGGGCACCACACTGGGAATGATGCCGTAGTGCTTGGCGTGTTCGTCCAGGGCGGCCAGTAACGCATGCAGACGGACGGCAAATCGAGAGCAGTATCCCGGAGTGACGTCGATGAGCTGAAAGGATTTTCGCAGCGAGCCGCAATCTCGCAAGCTTATGGCTTCATTCAGTGAAACACTGAACATCAGGTAGTAGGCTTCAAACTCGTGCGCGTACACGCGGAACGCTTGCAGCTTCGCCTCGGGAAGCCAGCCATACCAATCGGTGTGAACCGAAGCTCCGGACTCTGGACGGGGCTCGCAGTCTTTCAAGCCAATCTCCCAAGAAATGAATAGGCGCGGAGCATAGCATAAAATGTTAAGGCTTGTGGAAAATTGTTAAAAAGTATTTGTCAGACCGTTGCAGCAGGAGGGGTTGGCCGAGCCTACAAGTAATAGTACCCATTGGGCTTTAGCGCGGTTGATCGCCTGTCGACGCCCGTTATCACCGTATGACGTCGTACTCGGCAACCTTGGTTTTGGTCCGGCGCGACACGCAGCTTAGCTCATGCTTTCGTCGGGGAGTGTTACCGGTTCATGGTACGTCGCTCGACCCGTCGCGGACCTGCCGTGAGGCGAGACTTGTGTGGCCACGGTTGCTCGCTGGTGTTGCGGGCCGCTATACTCACGTGCCACCACTGCGGAAAGGATCACCTTTTGCAATTCGAGCCTCGGGACCAGTTTGAACAGCGACAGAGGAAACTGGAGCAGATTGTGGCGCTAGGTCACGATCCCTTTCCGCACGAGTTTCGTTGGACGCATACGCCGGCGCAAGTGGCGGCGGGGTTTGGAGAGGCTGCGCCGGCGGATCTGGAAGCGAAGAAGATTGAGGTTCGTGTGGCTGGGCGGATGGTCTCATACCGGCTGATGGGTAAGGCGGGATTTGCGCATTTGCAAGGGGGCGGGAAACGGATACAGATCTATGTGCGAAAGGATGTGGTAGGCGAGGCGGGGTTTGCATTGTTTCACCTGCTGGACTTGGGCGATTCCATCGGCGTGCGCGGGCATCTGTTTCGCACGAAAACTGGCGAGCTCTCGGTGTGGGTGGAGGAACTGACTTTCCTGGCCAAGGCACTGTTGCCGCTGCCCGAAAAGTGGCACGGACTCGCGGATGTGGAGATTCGCTATCGACAGCGGTATTTGGATTTGATCGCGAACGAGAAGGCGCGGGAGATCTTCGTAACGCGGGCGCGGATTACGCAGGAGTTGCGGCGGTTTTTTGACGCCCGGGGGTATATAGAAGTAGAAACGCCGATGATGCATCCGGTGGCGGGCGGGGCGGCGGCGCGGCCCTTTGTGACGCACCACAATACGCTGGATATTGATTTGTATATGCGAATTGCGCCAGAGCTTTATCTGAAGCGGCTGACGGTCGGCGGCCTGGACCGGGTGTATGAGATTAATCGCAATTTTCGCAACGAGGGGATATCGACCAAGCACAATCCGGAATTTACGATGCTGGAGTTTTATGAAGCATACAGTAACTATCGGGATTTGATGGATTTGAATGAGGTGCTGTTCGCGGAACTGGCGAGAAATGTGACTGGTTCAACCATGGTGAAATACGGCCAGCACGAATTGGATTTCGCGAAGATGGACCGGCTGACCATGCACGATGCCATTGTCAAGCATTGGCCCGTCGAGGCGGGCGCGGCGCCTACCGTGCGAGAATTGGCGGGGGCTGGCGGGCCGGCGGCGATTGCGCAACGCTATAACACATGGGCGAAGGCTGCTGGTGGTGCTTATGCCGCAGCGAAGGGTTCGTTGCGCGACGGGCAGTGGATCGGGCTGTTGTTTGAAACGTTCGCGGAAGAAAAGCTGATTCAGCCCACGATTCTCTATGATTTTCCGACGGATATTTCGCCACTGTCTAAGCAAAAGCCGGACGATCCTTCGCTGACGGAGCGTTTCGAGATTTTCATAGCCGGGATGGAAGTGGCCAACGGGTTTTCCGAGCTAAATGATCCTGCCGAGCAGGAGCGCCGTTTTTTGGCGCAGATTGCGCGGGGCGGCGAAGAAGTGCCGAAGCAGTTGGATGTGGACTACATCCGCGCTCTGGCACATGGCATGCCGCCGACCGCTGGCGAAGGTGTCGGCATCGACCGGCTTACTATGCTGCTGACGGATTCGCAGTCCATTCGCGATGTAATTCTCTTTCCACAACTCCGACCCGCTGGCGTCGGGGAATCGAACGACGAATCGACGGGCGCCCCCGAGGGTCCGGGCCAATAACGGAAAGCTTCAACGATGCGATTTGAGTGGTTTGTGGCGCGACGGTACTTGCGGTCACCGTACCGGCCCGCAGTACTGCGGCTTGTGACACTGTTTTCGATTGTGGGCGTGGCGGCGGGGGTGGCCACGTTGGTGATTGCGCTGTCCATGAATACCGGATTTCGTGAGACCTTGCAGGATCGCTTGCTGGGAGTGACGGCGCATCTTCGCCTGACGCGACCGGGGTCTGGCGGGATCCACAATTACGAGGAGCTGGCCACCAAACTGGCCGCGCTGCCGGGAGTCAAGTCGGTGACTTCTGCGGTCTATCAGCCGGTGTTGATGTCGTTTACTGGGGACGCGCGGGGCGTAGTTACCAAGGGCGTTGACCCGCAACGAGAGGTACGCAGCGACGAGGCGCTGCGGCATATCGTTGCAGGCAAGTTGGATTTTTCGCCGGACGCCGACGGAATCGACGCGCTGATTGTCGGTCAGCAACTAGCGGGCGAATGGAAGCTTTCGCCCGGGAATTACGTGACGCTGGTCAGCCCGCAGGGACGGCTTACGCCGTTTGGATTGACGCCCCGTACGCGACGGTTTCGCGTTACGGGCGTGTTTGATTCGGGCTTTTACGATTATGACGAAAATTGGTGCTTCATGACCCTGGCCGCGGCGCAGAACCTGTCCGGCGCCGGGGATGTGGTGAACGTGCTGGAATTTCGTTTGCTTCAGCCGGAGCGCGCCGAGCAAATTGCGCGGATGGCGGAGCACGCGGCGGGGGAAGGATTCGTCGCCAGTACCTGGATGGATGAGAATCGCGCATTGTTTCGCGCGCTAAGTCTGGAAAAATTCGTCACCGCGGTTTTCATTGGGCTGATTACGTTCGTCGCGGGACTGAACATATTGGTGGTGCTGTCCATGACCGTGACGGACAAGGCGCGGGATATTGCCGTGCTCATGTCCATGGGCGCGCGGCGCAAGCAGGTGCGCACGATTTTTTTGTGGCAGGGAATTACCATCGGCGCGACGGGGACGATAATCGGATTGGCGGTGGGATATTTGTTTTCGTGGTTGGCGGGAGCCTATCGTTTGATTCCCCTGGATCCGCAGGTGTACGCGGTGCCGTATGTGCCATTTCATCCGAACGTGATCGATGGCGTGTGGATCGCGATGGTGGCGATGGGCATTGCGACCGCGGCCACCATTGTGCCGGCGCGCGCGGCGTCGCGATTGTTGCCAGTGGAAATTCTCCGCTACGAATGAGTGATTTGGTGGTCTAGCCCGAGGATCCCTGGAAAGTATTATCCCGGCGCCGGATTTGGCGCGCCGTTTGCTACTAGGTACGGTGAGGATGTCCCGAGCTAAAATAGACGAAAGCCCCCGGTGTTGAGGGCGTGCGCTGGATGCTTAAGTCATTGAAGGGATGAGGGTTAAAATGGTACCAAATTGGTACCACAATGACCAAATGTGGGCCTGTCCGCCCAGCGTCAAAAAGGGGAAAGAGTTTGGCTTAGAGTGGCCGCCGCGCTAGCCAGCTCACGGCGATAATATGGCGATAATATAAGGTCCGAGGCGCATCTAACACGGTTAGCGAATGCCCTGGAAGGACCGTAACCGGCGGACGCAAAAATTGATGCAGAGCGCGCAAAATTCGGAACGAAACACCCCCGCAAGCGGGGCCGAGGCTCTGCTGGACCGAATCCCCGTGCTGGAAGGCCGTCATTTGCGCAAAGTTTATGGCGCGGCGCAGAATTCCTTGACGGTTTTGGCCGATGCGAACATCGCGTTGTGTGAAGGGGAGATGGTGGCCATCGTCGCTCCGTCGGGCGCGGGAAAAAGCACTTTGCTGCATCTGCTCGCTGCGCTAGACACGCCAACAAGCGGTGCTATATACTTCGACACGAACGAAATTGAAACGGAAAATGAAGCGGCGCTGGCGAAATTTCGCAATTGCGCCGTTGGTTTTTTGTGGCAGCGCCACCAACTTTTGCCGGATTTCACGGCGGCGGAAAACGTGGCGATGCCTTTGCTTTTGCGGGGCGGGGATTCTGCTGCGGCGCTGCAACTGGCGCGGAAGTGGCTAGCGGAAGTCGGCCTCTCGAATCGCGCCGAGCATCGCGCGGGGGAACTCTCGGGAGGGGAACAGCAGCGCGTAGCGATTGCCCGGGCGCTCGTCACCGGGCCGCGGGTGTTGCTGGCAGATGAACCCACTGGCGATCTGGACGAGCAGAATGCTTGGGCTGTGTTCGAGTTGCTTGAACGACTGCATCGCGCCCATCGACTGACGTCGCTGGTCGCGACGCACAATCTGGCGCTCGCCGCACGTTGCGATCGTATCGTGGGACTGGAACATGGCGTTCTGAAAACTCGCGAGGCGCAAGCTTCAGCGACGGGGACCCTCGGGGGAGAAGCGAGCTAATCGTGTTCGAACGGTATACAGAAAAGGCGCGACGCGTCATATTCTTTGCGCGGTACGAAGCGAGCCAATACGGCAGCCCGAACATCGAGACGGAACATTTGCTGCTCGGCTTGATGCGCGAGGATAAGGCGCTGGCTAACCGCTTCCTCCGGCAGCAGGGCTCGATCGAGTCCATCCGCAAAGAGATTGAGGCGCGCATCACGATCCGTGAACGCATTTCCACGTCCGTGGAAGTGCCGCTGAGCCAGGAATGCAAGCGCATCCTTAATATGGCGGCGGAAGAGGCCGAGCGGCTGGGCCACAAGCATGTGGGCACCGAGCACTTGCTGCTGGGAATCCTGCGCGAAGAAAAGTGTTTCGGCGCGGAAATTCTGATGGAACGCGGGCTGCGGCTCAACACGCTGCGCGAAGAGCTGGGCCGGACATCCGGGGAAAAGACCGCGGCGACGCGCCCGAAGGAAACTTCTTTGCTCGCGGAATTCAGCCGCGATTTGACGCAAGCGGCCTCGGAGGGCTCGCTCGACCCTCTGGTTGGACGCGATGGCGAAGTAGAGCGCGTGATTCAAATTCTGTGCCGGCGCACGAAAAATAATCCGGTGCTCATCGGTGAGCCTGGCGTCGGCAAGACCGCGATTGTGGAAGGGCTGGCGCAGCGCATCTCGGATGGCGATGTGCCGCCGTTTCTGGCAGACAAGCGGATCTTGTCGCTGGATTTGTCGTTGATTGTGGCGGGAACCAAATATCGCGGGCAGTTTGAAGAGCGCTTGAAGACCATCATGAAGGAACTGATGGAGAATCAGAACTCCATCGTGTTCATTGATGAACTGCATACCTTGGTGGGCGCGGGTTCGGCGGAAGGTTCGCTGGACGCCGCGAATATTTTGAAGCCGGCGCTCTCTCGCGGCGAGATTCAGTGCATTGGAGCAACCACGCCGGGGGAATATCGTAAGTCCGTCGAGAAAGACCGTTCGCTTGAGCGCCGTTTTCAGGCCGTGAAAGTTCCCGCACCCAACGAAGAAGAAGCAGTGCTGGTGATTCAAGGCGTGCGCGAGCGCTACGAAAAATTTCACGCGGTGAGCTACACCGATGAAGCGCTGAAATATTCCGTTTACCTTTCCAATCGCTATATTCCCGACCGCTTCCTGCCGGACAAGGCCATCGACTTAATCGACGAAGCCGGCGCGCGCGTGAAGCTGCGCCAGGCGACGGTGCCCGAAGAAGTCGGCGAAGTGCAGAAACGCGTGAAATTCATCACGCATCGCATGGAAACAGCCATCGCCAACCACGAATTCGACAAGGCGCGGTTTTATTCCGAAGAAGAACGCAAAGAAAAAGAAAATCTGCGCGGGCTGCGCGACCGTTACAAGCTCGACGATGCCTCGACGGGCATAGTAACGCGCGAAGATATCGAAGATGTGGTTTCGCGTTGGACGGGCATTCAGGTCAGCTCCATCAAGGAGGACGAGCAGCAAAAGTTGTTGCGCATAGAGCCGGAGCTGCACAAGCGAGTGATCAGCCAGGACAAGGCCATCACTGCGCTCGCGCGCGCGATACGCCGCAGCCGCGCCGGATTAAAATCTCCCGCGCGTCCCGTCGGATGCTTTTTCTTTCTCGGGCCCACGGGCGTCGGCAAAACGGAAGTGGCGCGTCGGCTGGCGGAATTTCTCTTCGGCTCCGAAAAATCGCTGATCCGCTTCGATATGTCCGAGTTTATGGAGAAGCATTCCGTCTCCAAGCTGATCGGCGCGCCTCCAGGATATGTGGGCTACGAAGAGGGCGGCCAGTTGACAGAGCGCGTGCGGCGCACGCCGTACGCGGTGATCCTGCTGGACGAAATCGAAAAGGCGCATCCGGATGTCTTCAACATCCTGCTGCAAGTCTTTGAGGACGGGCAGCTCACTGACGGCCTGGGGAATACCGTGGACTTCCGCAACACCATCATCATCATGACGTCGAACCTGGGCGCGCGTCATTTACAGAAGCGCACCTCGCTGGGCTTCCAGTCCGGCGGCGAAGAGGCGGGCGCCAAGTCCGTGGAAGACCTGGTGATGAACGAAGTCAAGCGGGCGTTCAATCCGGAGTTTCTAAATCGGCTGGATGAGGTTATCATCTTCAATCCACTCGCCGACCAGGACTTGCTGCGCATCATCGACCTGCTCGTGGGGCAGATGAACGACACGTTGATCCACCGTCAAGTACAAGTGGTGGTTTCTCCGGAAGCACGGCAGTGGATTCTGGAAAAAACCTGTTCGGACCGCAACTACGGTGCGCGGCCGTTACGCCGGGCTTTACAGAAGTATATTGAAGACCCATTGTCCGAGGCCTTGATTCAAGGGGGCATACAAAGGCCCGCGACGCTTCAGATTTACGTCGGGGAAGAGGGCCTGGCATTTCGTCCGGTGGTTGAGGCAACCCCGGTCGTCCACTAGAGAATCTGACACCAGCACGGAGGGCTCCGGACTCGCGCCGGAGACCACGCACAGCCGGGCCTATACCGGGCGCGGCGGGAGAAGAAAAATTTGTGTTTGGGGGCGCGGCCTTGACGAACTCATCGGCCGCTGAACGAAAATTTTGTGCGCGGCCAGGAATTTCATCCCGCAGGGCGGTGAAGTTCGCAGCACTGTTTTACCTGCTGACCAGCATTTCTCCCGCGTCGGCGCGAAAAGAACCTGTAGCGAACGCCCATCCGCTGGCCTCCATTTCCATTTCTCCGAGATTGGATTCACCGGCAGCTCTGGCGGATACCGCCTCGGCGGCAAAGGATTCCGTGGCCGCGGAGAGCGGAAATCCAGCGCGCGGGGCGCAGGAACAGGAGCCTCCCCAGAACGCAAATCTTGACAATAGCGGGCAGCCGCGCCTGGTCATCGACCGCATCGAGTTTATCGGCAACCGCCGCATTCGCAGCGACACCCTCAAAGCGCGCATCTTCAGCCGCGAAGGCGATGTTTATAACGAAGAGACACTGCGCCGCGATTTCCAGGCGCTGTGGAACACGCAATTTTTTGAAGACGTCAAATTGCGGGTGGAAGATTCTCCGGATCGCGCCAACGGCAAGATCATCATCTTCGACGTGAAAGAGCGCCCGGTGATCCGGCGCATCCGTTACGACGGGATTCATTCCATCTCCGAGTCGGACATTCTGGACCGCTTCAAGGAAAAGAAGGTCGGGCTCACGGTGGAGAGCCAGTTCGATCCGACGAAAATCAAGAAGGCGGAAGTGGTGCTGCAGGAATTACTGGGCGAGCACGGCCATCAGTTTGCGAAAGTCACGCCGCAGTATGAACGCATCGCCGCCAGCAACGCGGTCATTCTGGTGTTCAAGATCGAAGAAGGCCCAAAGGTGAAGGTGGGTAAGATCAGCTTTACCGGAAATCACGCGTTCAGCGACCGCAAGCTGATCCGCGCGATGCATAACGACCGCCCGTACGCCATTCCGTTGTACATCATGGAAATCAACGTGATGCACAAGACCTACGATAAAGACAAGCTCAACGAGGACTTGGAAGTCGGCGTTCGCGGCTTGTACCAGGACAATGGGTATTTCAAGGTGGCGGTCAAGGATCCCATTATCGAAAACGTGGATACTGAAGGCTATAAACTCGGTGTGCCGCTGCCGTTCGCGGGCAAATCCGCCGGCAAGGCCGTCAACATCACCATACCCATCGAAGAAGGCGCGCAGTACCACATGGGCACGCTGAAAATCGTGAGTGCCGACCCGGACAAGGCGCTGTCACTCAAGGTGGAGGCGCTGAAAAATTTGTGGCCGCTCAAAAAGGGCGATATTTTCTCCGCTGACAAGGTTCGCAAGGCGCTGAAAAATTACACCACCGCGTACGGCGAATTCGGGTTTATCGATTTCACGCCGGAACCCAACGAGGACGTCGACGACGCGACAAAAACTATTAACATGACGCTGAAGTTTGACGAACAGAAGCAGTATTACGTGCGACGCATCGACTTCGTCGGCAACACCACCACCCGGGACAAAGTGATCCGCCGCGAACTGCTGATCGATGAAGGCCAGCTATTTAACAAGCGGTTGTGGGAGATCAGCATCCTGCGCCTCAACCAGCTTAATTATTTCGAGCGCATCGAAGCGGATAAAGCCGCGGAAATCAAGCGCAACACCAAAGACGGCACGGTGGACATCACCCTGAAGCTGAAGGAAAAAGGCAAGCAGTCGATTGGTTTGCAGGGCGGCGTCAGCGGCCTGGCCGGCACATTCATCGGGCTCACTTATCAGACGAATAATTTTCTGGGCCTCGGCGAAACGTTGACCCTCGCCGCGCAATTCGGCGACCTGCAGCGCAGTTTTACTTTCGGGTTCACCGAGCCATATCTTTTCGACAAACCCATTTCCACGGGTTTTACCCTGTTCTCCAGCCGCTATAATTTCAACCAGGCCCGGCAATTGGCGCAGGAAGAGGGCCAGGCGATAAGTATCAACCCGGAATACATTCAGAATTACAGCCAGAACAGCGTAGGATTCACCACCTTTGCCAGCTATCCGCTAAAGAAGCTGTCTTTTACGCGCATCGCTCTTAGCTACGGGCTCACACACACGAATATTGAAGCTTTCAACAGTACTTCGAGCCTGCTATTTACGGCACTGCAATTTCGCAGCGTGGCCGGCCCCAGCGCGCTGGACGGCATCATTTCCAGCACGATAACGCCTTCTATTTCGCACAACACCATCAACAACCCGCAAAATCCCACCAAAGGGAAGAGCTATTTTTACTCGATGGCGTTTTCCGGCGGACCGCTGGGCGGCAACGTCAATTCCATCGCGAATACATTTGACTTCAAGACGTTCCGTCCCACATATCACCATCGCAACACCATCGGTCTGCACTTCATGACGGCGTTCATCACCGGGTATGGTGGCAAGGACGTGCCGCCGTACAGTCGTTACTACATGGGCGGAGAGAACGACATCCGCGGCTACGACATTCGCTCGATTTCTCCGGTGGTCTTTATTCCCACGGCGACCGCGCAATCGTTCAGCTACTATTCGAACACGCACTTAAGTGGAGGCGGCGCTCCCACGCTGACGACCTTCAGCGTTCCCATTCTGGCGTACAGTATTTCGTTTCCCGGCGGCGACTTGCAAACGGTCGGAAACTTCGAATACCGCGTTCCCATCGCGGGGCCCGTGGAGATGGATTTTTTCCTCGACGTCGGAACCGTCGGCATTCTTAACACCAGTGGCCTGAAACTGGATCCGACCGGCTTGGCGAATCTTGAAACCATGTTTCCTCTGGCGACCTCCGCCGCCGACCCGAAACTTACGCAGCACTTGAGCATCGCCGACGGCACGAACTTCCGGCCGCGTGCGTCGACGGGCGTTCAGTGGGTGGTCCAGTTGCCCATCATTCAGGCGCCTTTCCGCATCTTCTATGCATTCAACCTTGATCGTCTGCATGAGCAGCTTTTCGCACCTGAAGATTACATCGATCCGGGAGAGCGAGCGTCGCTTCTGGCGTTGCCTCCGGCGTACTTGAAGTACGTCGTGAATCCGACGCTCCAGAATTTCACCAACAACCCGGGCAACTTGAATTATTTTGAGCCGTTGCGGACGTTCCGGTTTACCGTAAGCCGAACCTTCTAGCGCGCGAAAAAGGCTGTAAAGCGCGACCGCAATAGACGATGGGTTTCGGAGTTGGCAAGGCGCGTTGCTGGGCGTCGCGTATCGAGACAAAGGCCGCATCGGGTCAACCGGGACGCGGCCGCGGAGAGAAGCGGCGGCGACGCTGCGAGAACTTGGGGGATAGCGTGCAAACGAAGTCGGTATTGAAATTGGCGTTTTTGAGCTTGGCCGTGGCCACAGGCCTGTGGATCGCGGGATGCGGGGGCGGCGGTGCCAACACCACCACCGTCACGGTGATTGACTCGTTGGGCGGCACTGTGGTTGTGGGACAGGCAGACACCATCACCGCCACGGTCACCGGGCCAGCCGCTGTCACCAATTTGAACGTGAACTTCAGTTGTACCTACACCACCACATCGGTCAGCGGCACCACGACCAAAACGTCCTCGGCGACGGACTGCACGGGGGCGGAGCCCGCCATCGGCACATTCTCCAACGTAACAGGCACAACGGAGATTTATACCGCCCCGTCTCAATTGCCGGATCAGAGCACGTACCCGAACTTGGTCATCACCGTCACAGCTGTGTCCCAGGCCGACACGAGCAAAAAGGGAACGTTTGCGATCAATTTGGACTCCGGGATTATTGTCACCATCAATCCGGTCACGGCCACGTTGGCACTCAACGAAACAAAGCTTTTCACCGTTAGTCTCACGACAGATACGACTCAGGGCGACGTCACCTGGGGCGTCACGAACACCACGGTCAACACCGGTGGTACACCATCGATTGCCGGGACGTACACGCTGACCACTCCTCAATGCAGTCCCGGCTGCGGCACGTTTACGACCACCACGGCGGGCAACGCACTGTACGTGGCTCCGGCGACGTTGCCGACGAACACCACCGTGCAGCTCTACGCGATAGCAAAAGAAGACACGACACGCGTTGCTGTCACGACGATCACTCTGGTTAGCGGAGGGCCCATCACGTTTAATAGCCTGTGGCCGTCGGTCGTGCCGCAAGGCGGAGTGCAGGCGGATATTTTCCTGAACGCGACGAATCTGACCAACCAGATCGGGGTCACGGTCAACGGCACAGGGATTGATGCCGGTTCCAATGCCCTGAAGGTATTCTTCGAGCCATCGACGTATGGTGCGACTGCGGGGCCCGTTTCTACCGGCGCCCGCCTGCGGCTCACCGCTGCGCAACTCGCCACCCCGGGAACGTACACGGTGGGCATCACGCCGAGCGTTGCCGGAAACAATGGTGGAGGCGCGATCGCCACGCATACTTTTACGGTCGTACCGGTCCGCCCCGGATTAGTCGCCTCGAATCCCGCGGATATCGAGGAAGGATTGTCCAATCAATATGTTTCCGTGGACGGCGGGTATTACGGTCCTTCCGGGTCGCCGATTGTCGGAGTTAATTTCGACGGCAGCACGCTGGCGCTACCGACGCCGGCGGCGGGCACCGATCCGCGGCGGCTGGTAGGCGTGGTGCAGTCCACAGGCACGACGACGGGGCTTTTGCCCATCAGCGTTACGAACACGCTGGATGTGAACAATCCGTCGACGGTTTACAGCAACATCTCCATACTTCCGAGCTACGCGAATGTCAGCGCGACTTCGGCTTTGCCCTACGACACTACCGGCGCGACGTTTCCGCCATGTTCTGCGATTACCAACCTGCAGGCGTGTCTTCCGGCGGACGTCAACGGAAATACGCCGACACGGAATCCGCCCTGCATACCGTCAGCGACCGCGCCGGTGGTTACCTGCCCGTACCCCGCGGTGATTAACCTGGGCGCGAACACGATGCCGAGCGCCATCGCGCTCGATTCCATTTTGGGTTACGCGGCCATCACGGAGGCCGGCACCAACACCGTACAGTTCCTGAACTTAAGCACCACGCCGCCGTCACTGGCCGGTTCATTTCCCGTGGGCAGTCCGGCGGCGGGCAATTTGCCGACGGGCGTGGCCATCGATCGTAATGACTGCACCAGCGGTTCCGCGGGCGTGTGCACCGCGAGTCAGGCCGTCGTTGCGGTAGTGAATTACCAGGCGCAAACACTGACGGTGCTCACCATTCCCGGGGGCACGCTGCTGGAGACCGTTCCGTTGAACAACCTCATTCCGCCATCGGAGCCGATCGGAACGAATTCCAATACTTCGCCGAACCCTTACTCCGTGGGCATCGATCCGTTTACGCACCGCGCTCTGGTGGCCTTTGCGTCCACCAATGCCGGGTACGTTGTGAATCTGGATCAGTCGCGAAGCCCGAGCATTTGCCTGCCGGGATTCGCGCCGCCGGACGGCAGCTCGTATTGCCCCGTAGCGCTGGTGACGCTAAACACGGGCACAAACCCACAGATAGCTTTTGAACCTGGGGCGCACCTGGCGTACGTGACGCCTGGCGGTGCGGGATCGCTGACGGCGGTTAATCTGACGAATCCCTCGCAAGGTCCGCTGCAGATCGCCTCGGCGATGCGCACCGCGAATATCGTTACGGTCACGATGGCGCCGAATACGCCGCACAATATCGTTCCGGGGACCAACCCGACGGTGTTGATCAGCGGATTGCCCCTTGGAACCGTGGCCAATCCAGGTTCGAGCTTCAATGGCGCGTTTCCGGTGCTGGAAGTGATCAGCAATTTGTCGTTCACCTACGCGCAAATCGGACCTGACGACACAGCTACCAGCACCGCGTCGCAACAGGGATATCTGACCGTGGGCACCGACGACATAACTTATTCCATCACGCCGACAATTCAAGGTATCGACATCAATCCCATCACGCACAGCGCGGTGGTTTCGGATCCCAACGCCACCGACGGGCAAATCGTCTTCATTAATTCATTGGACGAAACGGTTACTTCAATGAGCTTATGCAACGACAACAATTTGGCGATCGTCACGCCGGCGCTGGCTTGCGGTCCGGAGCGAAACATCAGCGCGGTGGCGTACCAGCCGTTTACCAACACGGTGGTGTCGCTGAGATATGACTTAGCCAACCTTTACAACAATCAGATTTCGCTGCTGGATCCTTCGGCGCTGAACCGCGTCAGCATGATTCCAACCGGCCAAATGGCGGGAACTACGGTGAGCTTCACACCATCCGGCGCTACGACACCGACCACGGTGAATCTCGATGGTGCGATTGCCGTCGACCCGATCCACAACCTGGCGATTGCCGTCAATTCCGGCAGCGGCACGCTTACGCCGCTGTATCTCGGGCATATCAAGCCGTTGCAAATCGAAAGCGTTTCGACGCCTCCGGTGGATGCCACGGACGGCGCGGTAACTCCCGCGATCATCGCGCAAGCAGTGCTGATTAATTCTTCTCAGTCGGCGCAACCAGTCAGCGGCGTTCAGATTTTCGGCAGCGGCTTCAACGGCTCGTCGCAGGTTCGTCTTGACGGCGTGGCGCTGCCGCCATCGGACGTATCGTATTCCAGCGCCAACCCGAACTTGCTGCAGGTAACCATTCCAGTGACCAACGGCAGCCAGAATATTTTGACCGCGCCACGCAATTTTGGATTGGATGTGCTGAACGCGGATGGCACGAGTTCAAACGTGATGGACCTCCGTGTGGTGGAAGCGATTCCGATTCCGCAATGCGGCGGCACCAACGCCGCCCCTGGTGGCGTGGCGATTGCTGACGATCTGGCGGGCAGCATGCAGAACTATGCCGTGGTAACCGAAACGGCCTGCAGCCAGGTGGCGAGGATTAGCCTGAACAACGATGGGACATTTGGCTCCATCGTCCCCATTGCTACTGGAGCAAATCCTACGGGCGTCGCCACCATCGCGCGCTTCGGCTACGCGGTGGTAACAAATAACACGGATGGCACCGCTTCGGTTCTTGATCTCGTCAACGCCACGAATGCCGCCCTCCCCGTAACCGTCGGGAGCGATCCAGCCGGAGTCGCGATTGAACAGGAAACCGCGATTGCGGTGGTTGCCAATACCGGCAGCAATACCGTCACGGTCATCGACCTGAATCCTCTGCAAGCATCGCCCGTGGGCCTCCTGGCGCCGCTGACCACGGCCACGGATCAGGAACCCATCGCCGTAGCCATTGATCCAGATCGCGGTAGCAACGCGACCGGGCTTGCGGTGGTTACCGCCTTGAACATCAGTTCCAGCCCGGCGTCCGGCGCCCTGGACCCGATCGACATCAGCCTGGCGACTCCGGCGAAAGTTGACTCTGAGGTGTTATCGGTCGATACAATTCCGTCGGGTATCGTTTTTGATCCGCTGGCGAGTCCGGCAACGCTGTTTTACACGGTGGTCAGCGACTTTAACGAGTTGATCTCTTACAATCCGGACACCAGCTCAACCTCCGCCGTGCAGGTGGGCATCAATCCTTACGGGGTGGCTTACAATCCCCAGACCAGCTCGATCCTGACGGTGAATTCCGCGAGCAACACAATAAGCATCATCGATTCGCTGACGTTCCAGTCCAAGGCCACGCTGGGCATCGGTGGCCTATCGCTCTTTTCCGCGGCGATCGAACCGCTTTCCAATTTGGCAGTCATCGCTGACCAGGCCAACAATCGCGTGCTGCTCTTCCCGATGCCGCATTGATGAGAGGTGATGCGGCGCCTTGTCGGGACGCGTTGTGCCCGATTGCCTTACGCTAGTTGCGCGTTACGCTGGGTTTGGCGATAGCGTGCAAGCGGCCCGGAAGGCGGAGGTGGCCGGAAGCTTTACGTTGCGATTGGCCGCTATGCTCAGCTATAGTATGAGGTTTGCAAAAGACCCGTCGGGCTTACTGTACCTGCCGACGAAGCTGCAACGGATTTCGAGCCAAACGGGATTTGGCGCAGGTTGGCCGCGCTGTGGTCAGCCAAATTTAAGGAGAATAACAAAGTGAATCGCAGATTTGCATTTCGTACCGCCGCGCTGCTGGCCGTATCGCTGCTCGGCACGGTCGCAATTCAGGCGCAAGGGACCGCACCCGGGTCGGCCGCCTCAGGAAAAGTTGGAGTCGTTGACGTGCGGCAAGCGATTGTGGCCACGGCCGAAGGCAAGCAAGCCTCCGCGGAACTGCAATCGCAGTTTGCCGCGCGGCAGTCGGAGCTGGAGGGCATCAATAAGCAGATTTCCGATATCCGTCAGAAGCTTTCGCTGGGTGACAAACTCAGCCCGGATGAGGGCGCGCGTTTGCAGCGTCAGGGCGAAGTATTAACCCACCAATTGCAGCGCAAGCAGGACGAATACCAGGAAGATGTAAACGCCGCGCAAGCGGACGTGGTCGATCGCATCGGCCGAAAGATGATCGATGTGCTGGACCGCTACTCGCGGGAGAACGGCTTCGTTATCGTCTTCGATTCGTCCGCACAGAATTCTCCGGTGCTGTATAAGTCCACGCAGATCGATGTGACGCAGGACATTATCCGCCTCTACGACCAGGCCTATCCGGTTAAGAGCGGAGCGTTGACGACGACACCCAAGCCTGCGGCGGCCAAGCCCGCGACTGCACCACCTGCCAGTAAGCCGGCTACTACGCCGCCAGGCAAGCCCTAAGCTGTGCAAGGGGCGCTGTGGCGCTCGCACCTCGACCGTCAGCGAAACGCCCCGTGTTCCAGACGCGGGGCGTTTTTTGTGGTCATTAAGGTCCTGCGACCGGATTGATCTCCTGGTTGTGGCCAATAGCTAGGTATGCCGGAGTCTTCCATTTCGGGTTCTTGGTGGCGTCCGACTGAGCCTGCCGGTGGGGACGCCCCCCATAAAGAAGTTTGTAAGTGTTCACTCTAATGGGAATAGAGTCCCGTGTTTTGGATACAACTTTCGTAAGTGTTGAAACTACGGTGGTTAGCGTCTTGCGCAGGAATGGGGTCAATAGGAAAGCAAAGCTTCGGTGGGGCGTCGTTGTCAACAAGTTAGCTATATCGCAATAGTACGCAAGATTTTTATTCTATAGCGACCTGGTCTGGCTGCCTGGTAGTCGGTCAATCTGACAGATTGATCCACCATTTGATCCGCCATGGGCGGTTCGGTACCTTGCTTTTGTCGTGTAGCGGGAATATACTCTATTTTCGCTCTGAAGCGGGTCGCACGGTGAGTGGGCGCAAGCCCACTTTTTTGTTGCCGCCGGTTGCAGTGCACGCCGGCCCGGTCAGGGTCGGGGAGTCTCTGCGTGATTCTGGATAAAATCCGGGATGCCGCCGAGCGGGTCGCCCGTTCGGAGGGCTTGGAAATAGTTGACGTCGAATGGAAGGTCGGCCGGGAACGTTTTTTGCGGGTGTACATCGACCGCGTACCCGAGGTGGCTGGCGAACCGTCCTACGGGCATTCTTCGGAGGACGAAACGGAAGGGGTGCAAACGGCAGTTGCCAAGCCCGCATACGCGAAGATCAGCCACGCGGATTGCGAGCGGGTGAGCCAGCAACTGAGCGTCATCCTGGATGTAGAGGATTTGATTCCCGGCGCAGCGGGCTACACGCTAGAAGTCAGCTCCCCGGGCATGGACCGGGCCCTAAGCAAGCCGGAACATTTCACGCGGTTTGCGGGCCGCCTGGCGAAAATTACCACCAGCGAACCGGTGGGCGAGGCGAAGTTTTTTGAGGGGCGGCTTGCGGGATTTTCCGACGGCAAGGTCCGCATGACGCTGAAAGGGAAGGAAGCTCGCACGGCGGAGATTCCCTTGGAGATGATTCGCAAAGCGAATCTGGTTGTGGAGTTCTGATGGAGTGGAGTTTTACCGCGGCAAGAACAACAGCGAAGTTTTAGCACTGGAGATTTAGGGAAGACATGGCGAATTTGCTCTATCAACAGATCGAAATGCTCAGCCGCGAGAAACACATCGAGCCGGCGGTGGTGGTGTCGGCGATTGAAGATGCGATGTGCGTGGCGGCCCGCAAGTATTACAAGACCGAAGAAGATTTGCGCGGAAAATTCAATTCGGAAACCGGCCAAGTGGACGTGTTTTCGGTCATGACGGTGGTCGAAGAAGTGGCGGACCCGACCAAGGAACTCAGCGTAGAAGAAGCGCGAAAAAAAAATCCGGAAGCGGTGGTGGGCACAGAAATATTCACGAACAAACCGACCGACGTGCTGGGCCGGATCGCGGCGCAAACCGCCAAGCAAGTGATCCTACAAAAGGTGCGCGAAGCGGAGCGCGACACGATATTCAACGAATACCATGGACGGGTGGGCGAGCTGGTCACAGTGATCGTGAAGCGCGCAGAAGGCCCGGACTTGATCGTGGATATGGGACGAACCGAAGCGCGGGTGCCGAAGCGCGAGCAATCGAAGCTGGAAACTTACAATATCGGGGAGCGATTGCGCGTAGTGATCAAGATGGTGGATCGCGCGGCGAAAGGCCCGCAGGTGATCGTTTCGCGGGCGGACGCGAGCCTGGTGCAGCGTCTTTTTGAAATGGAAGTTCCGGAAATCTACGACGGTACGGTGCAGATTCGTTTTGCCGCGCGGGAAGCGGGTGAACGCACGAAGGTTGCGGTAGCAAGCCGGGACAAAGACGTAGACCCTGTGGGCGCCTGCGTGGGGATGAAGGGCATGCGGGTGCAGTCCATCATTCGCGAACTGCGAGGGGAAAAAATCGACATCATCCCGTACAGCGAAGAAACCGTGGCGTTCGCGCAAAAAGCATTGAGCCCGGCAAAAGTCACGCGAGTGCAAATCGTGGACGCGGAAGCGCGCAAGCTCGAAGTCATCGTGGAGGATTCGCAGCTTTCGCTAGCCATCGGGAAAAAAGGCCAAAACGTGCGGCTGGCCAGCAAGCTCATCGGCTGGGACATCGACATCAAGAGCGAAGAAGAAAAGCGGCGCGAAATCGAAGAGCAGATGACCGCGCTTACGGCGCCGACCACACCGCTCACCGCCCTTGCGGGAGTTGGTCCGAAGACCATCGAAAAAGTCGAAGCCGCGGGAATTACCAACGTGGAGCAGCTGGCCGGGATGACTCCCGAACAGTTGATGGAAATTCCGGGCATCGGCGAAAAGATGGTGGACAAGATTTATCAGGCGGTGAATCGCTTCTACGAAGGTGGAGGCGAAACAAGTGGCGGCGAAGCAGCCGCAGCGCCGACGGAAGGTGCAGAAGCTACCGGCGAAGCTGTCGAGGGTGTGGCCGAAGGCGTCGGCGAGGGTGGGGGAGAAGTAGCTTTCACGAGCGGTGAAGCGGCCGAAAGTGCGGAAGCCGGCGAAACCATCGAGGTGGAAGCTGCTGTTGCTGGCGATACGCAAGAAGCGGAAACTTCCGAACATTCGGACGTATCCCCGGCGGAAGCCGCATCGGCAGAAACCGCAATTGCACCGGACAGCAGTTCCGCCGCTGAACATGCCGGGCAGCAGGACGATCCCGAGCCCGAGGAAAATAAGGAACATTCGGAACCGTAGCGGCGAAGCGCGCGCGGCGCGGTCGAAAGGTCACCCCAGGACACCGGGCCCGCCACATGGCCGTCGCGACGAAGCACATGAGGCAGCAAACGAAAAGCAGCAAGGCGATAGGGAAGAGCAGAACGCAGTGAGGTGGCAAGACCGAATCGCGGAAGAGAGACCGCGCTTCGCGCAGGGAAGAACATGACCGCCAAGCGGTCAATAGGATTAAATGAACGACGTAAATCAAGTACGCATCAACGAACTGGCTCGCGAGCTGGAGGTCAAAGCCAAGGCCATCATTGACCTGCTCCCCGGATATGGCGTCGCCGAAAAAAAGACGCACTCGAGTTCCATTCCCGTCGACGTAGCCGAAAAAGTTCGCAAAAAGCTGCAAGGCCATTCCGACGAACCTGAGGCGGCCGCCCCGCCCCCACCTGTCCCTGCCGCGCGCACCGCTCCGGTCACTTCGGCTGTCGCACCCAAGCCGCCGCAACCAGCAGCACCGAACGTCGCGCCAACAGCTCCGGTGGCTGCCCGTCCAGCAGTGCCGCCGACAATTTCCAGACCACCGGCGACGATCCCCGCCGGAGCGCCACAAGCCAGCGCTGCTCGTCCAGCGGCGCAAACGGCTGCTCCGGCAACATCAACTCCGGCAACATCGGCTCCGACAACATCGGCTCCCAGTGCGGCAGCTCCGACTCCAGCGGTCCAACGCCCGCTAGCGCCGCCAGCTCCAACTGCACGCCCCGCGGTGCCACCGACTTCAAGTGCTCAACCAATTGCTCCGTTGCGCCCGACCGCTCCGGGCGTTCGTCCCAGTCCGCAAGCGCCTTTGCGACCCGGCCTGACCAGCACACAGCCCATTCGTCCCGGCGCGGGATCGGCGGGCCCGCAAACGGGTGCGCGTCCCACGGCGGCAGCTCCCGGCACGGCGGCTGCACGCCCGGCAGCGCCCGCAAAGCCGCCGCTCCCTACCGGTAATCGCGGACCTCTTCCAAGCGGCAATCGAGGTCCAGTGCCCGGCACGACTCCCGGCAGTTCACGACCGAGCGGACCGCGCCCCGGCCAACCCATGCGCCCGCAGCAAACTGCGGGAGGGGCGGGAGGCACGGGCCGCGCTTACTCGCCGCGACCCACCAGTCCTGTCGGATCCGGCGGCGCTCCTGCGCGGCCGTTTGAGCAACGTCGCGGTGCTGTGCCCGCGGGCTCAAGGCCCGGCCCGCGCACACCTGGACGTCCCGGCATGCTTCCTCCGATGCCGGACAGCAAAGCGCCCTCGAAGGCCGAACCTGGCAAGCCGCTCTATACCCGGAAGCCGACGTCGCGCCAGCGCCCTGGGCTCGACAAACGCGAACAGGAAGGCGAGCGCAAGCTTCATCCGACGCGCCAGCGCCCCGGATTCGGCGACCGCCGTGCCGCCGCGGTCATCGCGCCGCCGGAGCCGCGTGCGCCCCGCGACGTGGCGATCACGGAAGGGATCACCATCCGCGAATTGGCGGAAAAACTGGACGTGCGCGCGAAAGAGTTGCTAAAGACGCTTTTGGATCGCGGTGTATTTGCAAGCATCAACCAGGCGCTGGACGTTCCGACGGCGACGACACTTGCCGAAGCTTTCAGCGGGGTGGTGAGCGTCGTCTCGCTCGAAGAGGAAATGGTCCTAGAGGTCGCGAAGGAAGAGACCAAGGAGAGCCTGAAGCCGCGCCCACCGGTGGTTACGGTTATGGGCCACGTGGATCACGGCAAAACCAGCTTGCTGGACGCCATTCGCTCCGCCGACGTGGCGGAAGGCGAAGCCGGCGGGATCACGCAGCACATTGGGGCATATAAAGTTTCCGTGGGCGACCGCAGCGTAGTGTTTATCGACACGCCCGGTCACGAAGCCTTCACGCGCATGCGTGCGCGTGGCGCTAAGGTTACGGATATAGTCATCCTGGTGGTGGCAGCGGACGACGGCGTCATGCCACAAACCAAGGAAGCCATCGATCACGCGCGAGCCGCCAAAGTTCCGATCATCGTAGCGATCAACAAAATCGACGCTCCCGGCTCACAACCGGAGCGGGTCAAGCGCCAGCTCTCAGACCTGAATTTGGTGCCCGCGGAATGGGGCGGCGACACGGAATTCGTGGAAGTTTCCGCCAAACAGAAAAAAAACATCGATAAATTGCTGGAAATGGTTTTGCTGGTTGCGGATTTGCGTGAGTTGCGGGCTAATCCGGACGCCCCGGCTACCGGCACGGTGCTGGAATCGCGCGTGGATAAAGGCCGGGGGACGGTTGCAACCGTTCTGATACAAAACGGCACGCTCAATGCGGGCGACTTTTTCATCTGCGGCGCGGTATTCGGCAAGGTGCGCGCGATGTTCGACGATCGAGGACGACCCGTAATTGACGCGCCGCCGTCGACGCCAGTGGAGGTTCTCGGCTTACAGGGCATTCCAGAAGTCGGGGACCATTTCCAGGTCACCGACGAAGCCAAAGCCCGCCACATCGTGGATTATCGCCAGGGCAAGCAGCGCGATGCGCAAATGGCGCGGACAAGCGGGGCGCGCATCACGCTCGATCAGTTGCACGAGCAGCTCAAGGCCGGCGACGTAAAGGAACTCAACCTGGTCATCAAGGCGGACGTGCAAGGCTCGGTCGAGGTGCTCAGCGAAATGCTGCCGCGTCTCTCCACCGATCAGGTCAAACTGAAAATCATCGGCTCCGGCGTGGGCCCGGTGAAAGAAAGCGATGTGGTGCTGGCTTCGGCATCCGGCGCGATCATCATCGCGTTCGGCGTGCGACCGGATCGCAAAGCCGCGGATCTGGCACATCAGGAACATGTCGAAATCCGTATCCACAACATCATTTATGAAGTCTCCGACGAAATCCTAAAGGCCATGCAAGGTTTGCTCGATCCTATCGTCACCGAAAGCTATCTGGGTCGCGCGGAAGTTCGCAACACGTTCAAAGTCAAAGGCATCGGTACGATTGCCGGCTGTTACGTCACCGATGGCGTGCTCAAGCGCGACGCGCTCATTCGTGTGCTGCGCGACGGCGTGGTGATCCATACGTCGAAGCTGAGTTCGCTCAAGCGGTTCAAGGACGACGCCAGCGAAGTGCGCACCGGTTTCGAATGCGGCGTCGGCATCTCCAACTTTAACGATGTGAAAGTCGGCGATATGCTGGAAGCGTTCCAAGTCACCAAGTCCCAGCCAGGGGCTTTGCTGAACTAGCGGCGAGCGGAAAGAAATACGTACGATTTAACAAGCCTGTGCCAGCATGCGAAGGCTTCGTCCGAGCCGCTATGCCCGTCGGTCTGCTTACTCTCGAACTGCATATTCCCGATGCGCAATCGCTGAAGGATAAACGCCGGGTGTTGCGCAGCCTGAAAGACAAGCTGCGGCGGGAATTTAATGTTGCGGTGGCGGAACTCGATCATCACGATGTCTGGCAGCGGTCCGTGGTGGGTATCGTGACGCTGTCGAATGAAGAAAAGCACGTGCGGGAAATGCTGAACAAGGTCTTGGACGAGGCGGACCGCATGCTCGGTTCGTCGTTGATCCATCAGAGTTTTGAGATTATTTAAAAAGCCGGGCGGGAAAAAGTGCCGGCAGGGAAGCGGAATGTTTAGCAATACTTTTTTGTTGCAGCGCATCGTATCTATTGCATAGTTATATGAACAGCAGTCGGGGACGACGATGAGTCCAGCGAATCACCGCCACGAACGCGTGGCCGAAGAAATCGCTCACGAAATCAACGCCATGTTAGCGGGGGAACTCAAGGACCCGCGGCTCGAAGGCAACGTCATCGTCAGCGAAGTGCGCGTGCAGTCCGACATGAAACATGCACGGGTCTTCATCAACATGCGCGATGGTAATGCCAAAGAACAGCGCGACGCCATCAAAGCGCTCGAACACGCGGCGGGCTTCATCCGCAGCGAAATCATCGAGCGGCTGCAGCTCCGGCGCCTTCCGGAGCTGCACTTCACGCTCGATCATTCACAGGAATACACCGAACGCATCGAGCAGCTTCTGCGTGACATGAACAAGGACAAGCCATCGGCTCCGTGACCCCGTCACAACGGAAAATTTGCGACAGCTGAAATTTGTAATACGGGAAACTCAACAGACATACCATGCCACGCCAACCGCAACCAGCGCCGTTCGACGGCGCGGTGGTCATCGACAAGCCGCAAGGCAAAACATCGCACGACGTAGTCGACGCGGTGCGACACCTGGCGGGCATGCGCCAAATCGGCCACCTGGGCACGCTCGATCCGCTGGCCACCGGCGTTCTGGTTTTGCTGCTGGGCCGCGCCACGCGATTAGTGCAATTTTATAATGGCCGCCGCAAGCGTTATACGGCCGGCTTTCGCTTCGGTTTCGCTACGGACTCCTACGATTCTGACGGCGAAGCGCAGGGACCCGACGCGCCCGTAACGCTGGCTGCCGTCACGCTCGAAAAATTTGCCGAAGAAAAAATCGGACGCTTTCCGCAAATGCCCCCGGCGTTCTCCGCCAAGAAAATTCACGGGCGCCCGGCCTATGAACTAGCTCGAAAAAAGCAGCCCGTGGAGTTAAAGGCCGTGGACGTGGAACTCTTCGAATACCGCCTGGCGGGTATTGAAGAGAATCTGGCGCGCTTCGAAATTGAATGTTCCTCCGGCACGTACATCCGCTCGCTGGCGCACGAAATGGGGCAGCAGATGGGATGCGGCGCGCATCTTGCCGAAATCAAACGCACCGCCGTGGGGGAATTCTCCATCGAACAAGCCATCAAGCTCGAGGAATTGGCCGAGGCCAAGCAAGCGGGAAGATTCAGCAGCTGCCTGATCCCGTTGGAGGCGCTGCTGCCAAATTTTCCGCGCATCGACGTGCTTCCAATTATCGAAAAACGCGTGCGGCACGGCTCCAAATTCAACATTATGGTTTCGCAGTTAATGGCGGGGCGCGCGGAGCTGCCGCCGGGCGCTACACAGGAACTGGACGGCGGCGAAGCCAAGCCGCCGCGCCTGCGCGTCTTTGGCCAGCAGAAACTCATTGCCATCGCCGAGGCCGTAGTCCCGCGCACTTATCAGCCCATCGTAGTTTTCGAACCGCTTTCGTAGCGGCGGCGTTGTGCGGGAGCCACTTTCCGAGGGGTTACGTCATGAGGTTGCGAGAGAGCCGCGCGGAAAGCTATAGTTTTCCTGATCAGCAGAAGCGCAGCCGACATTGAAAATGTCCACCGCGATCGCCTCGGCATTTCCGCACGATTACGAAGCAGCCGCCACGCATATGGTTACTGTGCCGTGGCCCTCGCCCGCAGGCGCCGCGGAGCAGCTTTGCGCCGAACTGGAATCCGCCAACATTCTGTACTTTCCGCAAACACCATTCGCCATCGCTCCGGCGGACCGCGGAACGCTTCTGGGTCAAAAACAAACCAGCGCTGCCTTTCACAAAAACGTGGCGTATCGTCCGGCGGAAGAGCGTGTCACCGGACTGGACAAATCGGAATCCGCCGAGGCGGAACGGCTCCGCGCTATCCTGCGGAGCTATTCGCAAAATGCCGCTAAATTTCTAGGCGAACTCCTGCCGCCCTACGCCGGCAAATGGAAACTCGATTTCGCCAGCTATCGCCCGATCGAAGAACGTGGACGTTCGGCACGCGTTCACGCTCGCAACGACCTCCCGCACGTGGACGCGTTTCCCACGCGTCCCACGGGCGGCGACCGCATTCTCCGGCTTTTCACCAATATAAATCCGTCGCAAAGCCGCGTCTGGATCACCGCGCCTCCCTTCGCGGTCATTGCTCCGCACTTTGCAAAATTGATCGGTATTCCGCGGCAGCGCAGCAAACATCCAATCGCGAAAGCACTTCGGCGCGCCGGCCGGGCCGCCAATTTTCCTGCGTTGCGACGATCCGCTTACGATCACTTCATGCTCCAGTGCCACAACGCTATGAAAGAAGATATCGCCTTCCAGCAATCCGCATCCCGGCAGCGCTGGGAATTTCCTCCCGACTCCACATGGATCGTCCTGACCGACTGCGTGAGTCACGCGGTACTTGAAGGGCAATACGCGCTCGAACAAACTTTCATCATTTCGCGGCACGCCATGGTCGAGCCACAACGGTCGCCGCTGGCGATCCTCGAAGGTCTCGCGGGATATCCGCTCGCGGATTGTCTCTAAATTTTGTTTACGACTGTGGCGGCGGTTGTTGAGACGGTTGTGGCGGTTCCTGCGTCGGCGCGGGCGGCGTAGCCGGCGGGTTTGCGGGTGGTTGTGACGGTTCCTGCGTTGGAGGCGGCGTGGACTGCTGCGGCTGTTGCTCTGCAGGCTGCTGCTGCGCCGGCTGTTGCGGAGGTGGTTCCGAAGGCGTTCCCTGTCCCGGTCCTCGCTGCGTCCCGGGCGGAAGCCCTTCCACCGGTTGCTGGCCTCGTGGAGGTGGTTCAAATTGGTGCGAACTGCCGCCCTGACTAGCTGTTGGTCCTCCAGGTTCACCGCGGCCGGCGTAAATCGTCTTGGTGTCGTGATTCGGCGTGCGCAATTCCCGCGGGGTTACCACGATCAGCAATTCCGTATCTTGAAACGTATCGCTGTGATCCCCAAACGCATAACCCGGCGGCCCGGGAATTTCCGCAAATCCCGGCAGCCCAGTAATGGTGCGCGTCTCCTCACGGTCCGTCAGGCCGCCCAGGATCGTCGGCTGGTCCACCGGTACGCGCACCGTCTGGCTTAGTGTTCGGTTGGAGAGTATGGGAATCCCGTTAATGCTTGCATTTGCCAGAGCGCGAATTTCAAAATCCAGTTGCAGCGTGACGTCATGATCCGGGTGCAGCGTTGGCGTGACCTTTACCTTCACCCCTAGATCCTCATATTCAGATCCCGGGTAGGGTGTTTCGCCGGAGGTTCCATTGTTGGTGGCCGCGAAAGCCGTCGAATCCAGCACCACGCCCACCACGCCTGCGGTTGCGCCCGAGGCCTGCGCCACAAACGCCACATCCGGCAAGTCATCGTTACTCGAGCTCAAGTCGGAAGTGATGAGCGCTGTTGGCCCCGCTGGAACGGTCAATTGCACTCCCTGGCTGAGCAATCCTCCAGCAGTGAATGTTCCATCGCCATTGGCGATAAAGAAACTGATCGTCGCAGACCCGGAGTTCGTAATCGCCAGGTCCGGCGTCGTGCCGCCGCTGAAGCTTGCCGCCACGATGCCTGCCGGCGCCGAGGCATTCACGGCGAAAGGAGAATTCGTCGCCGCTACGAAGGAGCCGTTTTCATTCACGCTGCCGAGAAATACAGAAACGGTGTCGTCGGCCTGATTCACCACCGCAAAGTCCGTCACTCCGTCGGCATTGAAGTCGCCAGTGGCAATGGCGACTGGCGTGTTCCCTACCGCGATTGGCGAGCCTGCCGCTTGAGAAAACGTCACGTTCTGGTTGCTATCCACCGAGGTCAGCCAGATGACCACATTGTTCGACGTCTTATTCACGATCGCCAGGTCCTGCTCGTTTGTCTCGTTCACCGCATTGCCAAAAAATCCCGTGCCCAGCGCCACGGGCCCGGTCTCCGCGATCGGCGCAGTGTTGTCCAGAGCAAACGGCGACGCCGGGAATTCTGTGAATGTGCCATCGCCATTTCCCCGAAACAGCGAAATGGTGTTGTCTACCGAGTTCGCGACCGCCAAATCCAAGAAACCATCGTTGTTAAAATCCGCCACCACCACCGCCGTTGGGGCCTTACCTACCGCGATCGGCGAATTCGGCGCCTCCACAAATGTGCCATCTCCATTACCCAGTAGTATGGATATCGTGTTCGACGTATTGTTCACCAACACCAAATCGTCGGCCTGCGGGGTCGTAAATTTCGTGCTGTCGTTACGGAAGACTCCCGTACCGACGGCAACTTGCCCCGTTTCCATGGCGCCCAGAGTGATCGGTGCCGGCGTTACCGTGGTGAAATTTCCGTTGTCTTGATTCTGTAAAATCGTGAACGAGGTAGTTCCCGGATTGTTGTACACGACTGCCAGGTCTGGTTGCGTGCCGCCGGTGAAATTATTGGCCACCAGCGCCGAAGGATTTAGGCCCACGGAAAATTGCGTCTCCGGGAAACTGGTGGGGCTGAAATTTGCCAAGCCGGTCAAACCAATATTAGTCTGCGCGTTCGACGCTCCCGTGAGACTGCCGGAGAGCAGTGACAGGGTGATCGGATAACGGTCGCCCACAAAAAATGACGCGGGCTTACCGTTTTGCGCGCGCAACAGCACGTCGCGCCCGCTGCGCAAGACGGATAGCGACTCCGAAAAATCCGCCGCCACGGCCCCAAGTGTCACCAAAAACGTGCTGTCGCCTCCACCGACTGGCAGAAACGAGGTCAAATTAGAAACGCCATTGCCCGAAAGTATCGAAGCGAGCGCTGTCAGGGCACTGGCCACAGTAGTGGACGTCCCCAGCGTGGCAATCTCTTGCGGCGTCAGTACCGTCGCGCTTATTGGAAACGGCGGGGTGATTCCCAGGTTCTGCGCGTTGCCTTTATCCACTTCCAGCAATTCCACCTGCAGCAGAATCTCCCCGCGGCCGCGTTCCGCCTGCTGGATAATCTCTCCCGTCAGTTGCAGTTTTTCGGGCGTGTCTCGCACCGTGATGGACCGGCGGTTGGCATCCAATTCCAAGTGCGTCGAACCCGTCATGTCTCGCAAGACGCGCAGCAGTTCGGTCATCTCTTCCGGTGCCACCGAGGCCGGCAGGGGGAACGTCTCTTGACCCACGATGGCATACTGTTTCCGCTTGTCCGGCCTATCGGCAGCCACGAAGATCAGCCTCTCATTCAGTGGCCGGTAAAACGTTCCCGTCTCCGTGCCTAGCAGCGTCATGGCCATCTTAAAATCAACGTCTTCCGCGCGAAATTTCACGCCACGCGCCGGCAAGTCCGTATCGAAGGACACGCCAATTCCAAATTGTTGTGCCACCTGCTCGTAGGCGCTCTTCGTATCGCCGCGCAGATCGAATTTTTTCTTCCCCGGAATCGGTTTGACTTTGGGGAATCCCTCCCAGTCTTTCGGCTGTGGTGGCAATTCATCGTCCATTGACTTGATTTCCAGCAGTCGCTGTGCCAGCACGGTATTTCCCGGATCGATCAGCAGGCCCTTGTTTAATTCTGCCGTGGCGTCCGTCAACCGCCCTTCCAAGGCCAGGTGTTCCGCCATCTCCGCATGCTGCCGAATCACCCTGGAACGCAGCGCCGCGGCTTTCTCTACAATTATTTTGTCCTTCGGCGCGAGCTTTGCGGCTTCTTCATAGTCCTTCCAGGCCTCTTCAATTTTGCCCGCGGCCTCGGCCTTATCGCCCCGGTTCGCCGCTTTCTGCGCGGCATAATCTTCAGGCGTCTGCACGTCCCCCAGTCCGGGTTCTTGCACGTTCGCAGCATGGACGAAGCTAAAGTTGCCGGCCAAGAAGGCCCCCAACACCAACAGGCGAGGCCACAAACTACGTCGCAGTTTGTAGTGGCGCAGGTTTACCCCGAGCAAACGCGAGGAAAGAATGCAACCCCTTCCGACCCACGATTTTTCCCGAATTTTGGTATCGCAAATCACTGACTTTGCCAAACGCATCATTCTACCGTAGCCTATCGTAAGGGAATGCGGACTAAACTGGTCCGGTTGACGTAAGTCACTACCAGCGGTAAACTTAGTCAGTTCTTGCAAATCATTATCAACTGGAGATGGCCTCGTGTTTTCGGCTTTTTTAATCGCTCTCAGGGAAGGCGTCGAAGCCTCGCTCGTGGTCGGCATCATCCTCGTCTATCTATCCCGAACCGGCCGCCAGCAACTCGCCAAATTCGTTTGGTATGGCGTTGCTGCGGCCGCCGCCCTGAGCCTCGCGGTAGCCGTCGCCCTCCAACACTGGCAAATCAGCGAAGATGGCTTTGAAGGCGTCCTCTTGCTTGCGGCTTCGTTCTTCGTAGTTACGATGATCATCTGGATGAACCGCGTTGCGCGGCATCTGAAAAAAGATATCGAGCAAAAGGTCGAAGCCTATGCCACCCGCGCGGGCCAAGCCGCCGGTTGGGGTATTTTTCTTTTCGTGTTCTTAATGGTTGTTCGCGAAGGCGCGGAACTGGCGCTAATTCTTCGCGCAGTGGAACTCTCCAGCGCTGGGCTGCAGACCTGGATTGGGACGACCGCCGGAATCGCCGCTGCCGTGGCCGTCGGCCTCTTTTTCTTCAAGGGCACCTTGCGCGTACCGCTGCACCGTTTTTTCGCCGTAACCAGCATTATCTTGATGCTTGTGGCGTTCCAACTCGCTCTCACCGGCCTGCACGAGCTCAGCGAATCGCGATGGCTGCCGTCCAGCAAACACGAAATGGCGGTCATCGGACCTATCGTTAATAACGAATTCTTCTTTTTTGTTTTTATTTTTGGCGCGGCGGCGATGCTGGTTTTGCGCGAGTGGCAAACCGCCAAGCATAGTAAAGCCGCCCAAGTAGCCTCCAACGAGGCAGAGAAACGCCTGGTCGAAGCGCAAAACCGCCGCCAGCACCGCTGGATGGCTGCTGCTGCCGTGGCATCGCTGGCGGTAATCCTGGTACTGACGGCTGATTTCATTTATGCGCGGGCCAATTCTGCGCCTCCCAGCGCTCGCCTGCTCGCCGCCCAAGGCAACGAGCTTCGCGTGCCGCTCAGCGAAGTGGAGGATGGCAACCTTCATCTTTACATGGCCAACATTGCGGGACAATCGCTCCGCTTCCTGATCATCAAGAAGCCCAACGGCTGGGGCACCGCGCTAGACGCCTGCCGCATTTGCGGTGCCGAAGGTTACCGGCAAGACGGGCAAAACGTAATCTGCCGGCACTGTGGCTCTGCCATCTACGTCCCGACGATCGGCGAAGCGGGCGGCTGCAACCCAATCGGCGTTCCGAGCCACGTTGATGGCGATGACTTGGTCCTAGACACCACGCAGCTAACCCAAGCGGCCAAGGAAATTCCGAAGTAACAAAATGTTCCTCCGCCTAGTCGCCGACTCGTTTACCCGCCGCCCGCGCCGCAAACTGCTGACCGGCGCCGCGCTGGCTCTAGGCATGGCGGTAGCTACCGCCGCCTTAAGCGTCTCGCTCGATGTGGGTGATCGGCTGGCGCAAGAATTCCGCAGTCTGGGTGCAAATTTAATCGTGACTCCGCAAGCCGACTCGCTCCCGTTAGAAATCGGCGGCGTAGATTATCGGCCCGCCAACTCCGGCGCGTATCTGCCCGAATCCGATCTCCCCAAGCTAAAATCCATCTTCTGGCACAACAACATCATCGCTTTCGCGCCAATTCTGGAGGCTGACGGGTACCTCGCTGCCAAGCAAAGCGAGTTGGATGCTTTTCACCTCGGGACGGAAGTCCCATTGATTGGAACGTGGGCCGCGCAGCCGGTTTATTTACCGGGCAGCGGCGAGACGTTCACAACTGGGATTGAAAAGACCAGCCCCTGGTTTCAGATCGAAGGGCGCTGGTTCGCCGCCAACGGGGGTGAGGTGGACCGTGTAGAGGTTCGCGGCACGCCGGGAACGGGCTCTGGTCATTCCTACGTCAGTGCTCCGGCTGAGTGTGTTGTGGGCGCCAATTTAGCCAAGAGACTGGGTATTCGTATTGGAGATCGGCCATACGTCAACGTGGCCACCATGGAAAAAATGGCATCTTACTTTCTCTGCGCCATCACGGGAATTCTTTCCACCGGGGGTGCGGAAGATAACGCGGTACTTCTGCCGCTGCGTGTCGTCCAGGGTTATACCGGCAAGCCGGGCCGATATCGCAAGTTGTACGTCTCTGCGCTATCCAAACCCGAAGATAATTTTGCGCGGCGCGATCCCAAATCCATGACCGCCGACGAATTCGAGCGCTGGTCCTGCAGCCCATACGTTTCCTCCATCGCCTACTCCATCCAGCAAGCCTTGCCCGGGAGCGATGTGCGCGTTATCCGCCGCGTGGCGGAAGGCGAAGGCAACATCCTATCCCACGTGCGAACGCTGCTGTGGCTGGTCACGTTCGCTGCGCTGCTCGCCGCGGCGCTGGCCGTGGGCGCATCCAGCGCCGCCAGCGTCATCGAACGCCGCCCCGAAATTGCGCTGATGAAAGCCCTAGGCGCGGGTCGCGGCTCCGTAGGCTTCTTGCTAGCCGCTGAACAGTTATTGTTAGCCGTCGCGGGCGGCGGCGTCGGCTATGCGTTCGGTATAATCCTCGCTCGCGTAGTTGGCGAAAAAATCTTCGGTGCCGCTCCCGAGCCCTCGTTGCTCGTCTTCGTAATTATTCTCGCGCTGGCCGCCGGCGTCACCATGCTGGGCAGCGCCATCCCCCTCCGCCGCGCCGCGCATTTCCAGCCCGCGCCCATCCTGCGAGGCGAATGATGCGCGCATCCGCCACCCCTCTCAGGGCAGTCTCAACCCCCGCCTTTGTAGGGGCGCAGCATGCTGCGCTCCAGCTTGGCAAGATGCCAGCATCACGCCATCCGGTGTTCGCCCGTGCCTGACTCCCGTTCCAGCTCCCGCGCCATGTTCTGGCGGATCGTCCGCCGCCTAATCACCGCCAACCGCGGCCGCCTCTTCGTAATTCTCCTGGCGTTAGCCGCAGGCGCCGCCATCACCGCCGCCCTCCTAAATCTCCAAATCGACGCCAAGCGCCGCCTAACCACCGAATTCCGCTCCTTCGGCGCCAACGTGATCATCGCTCCGAAAAACCCTTCTACAGAATCCGCATTCGCTGATACGATTCCGCTCGCAATTTTTAGCGCGCTGCCAAATAGGAATGACGGGCGACTGGTCGACAAGGCCGCATTCCTCTACACAATCACCAATGTCTCGCCTGCGGACAAAGATACAGGCGCAACCGACCCTCAAAAAACGATTCATGCTGTCGTCGTAGGGTATGGATACCGCGCGAGTGACATTCATGACCTGGTTCCCGGCACCACCATTGCTGGCGATACCGGCGGAAGAAATGACGGAGTCTATTGCGAGGCGGGAGAGGCAGTGGCCAAACGCCTGGGAATCGAAGTCGGTGCGTGGATACGCATGGGTGGTACGGAGGGACGGGAATGCGAAGTGACGCGCATAGATCGTTACGGGGGACCCGAAGACAATCAGATTTTTGCCGATCTAGACGTCGTCGATAAAATAATCAATCCCAGTCGAGTGGACAACAGTTTTAGGGGCTTCCCCGCGCCACCGATATTTCCAGACCGTGTGAACTTAATACAACTGGGCGTTCCCGGCACGCCGGAATCGATCGAACGCTACATCGCCGCGCTGCAAAAACAATTTCCGGATGTTGACGTTCATGGCATCCGCCAGTTCAGTGAGGCGCAAGCGAAAATATACGCAAAAATCAGTGGCCTGTTGACCGCCACTGTCGTCCTGGTACTGATCCTCACCGCGCTATGCGTCATGGCCGCCATGACCAACGTTGCCATGGAACGCCGCAACGATGTCGGGCTGATGAAAGCGATTGGCGGGGCGACGCGGCGGGTATTGCGGCTATTCCTCACGGAAGCGGCATTGCTCGGTCTATCCGGTGGGTTGATTGGCGCCGCTGTCGGCATCGCGCTATCGATCGGACTTGGCAAAGCGGTGTTCGGCGTCGCGGCGCGACCCCGGCTCATTGTGTATCCTATAGCTGTGGGATTAACCATCATTGTCGCTATCGCCAGCTCGTATCCGCTGCGGCGGCTTGCCAGTATTCGGCCGGCATCGGTGTTTCGAGGTGAGGCGTAATGGCCGCGCAACCTCTTCCGTCACAGCCCCAGGTGCTGATCGATGCGCTCGTCAAGGAGTACGACAATTTGCGGGCGCTGGGCGGCGTCAGCTTTAGCGTAAATTGTGGCGAGTGGGTTGCCCTGATGGGCCCTTCCGGCTCCGGCAAGACTACGCTGATCAATATTCTTGGTGGACTGGACACGCTCACTTCTGGCCACGTTTCTGTGGATGGCGTGGATCTATCGAAGCTCACGGAAAATCAGCTGGTGCGGTATCGCGCGGAAAAAGTTGGTTTTGTCTTTCAGCAATTTCACCTCGTCCCTTATCTGAATTCGCTGGAAAACGTCATGCTCGCGCAATACTTTCACAGCAGCACCGACGAGCATCAGGCGGCAGAAGCGCTTCGCCGCGTGGGCCTCGGCGACCGGCTGGAACATTTGCCGGCAAAGCTTTCTGGCGGCGAGCAGCAACGCGTGGCCATCGCACGAGCGCTGATCAACCAGCCGAAACTGATTTTGGCCGACGAACCCACCGGCAATCTGGACGAAGCCAACGAAACCAAAGTGCTGGAAATTTTCCGCGAACTGCACCAATCAGGCCACACCATCTTGATGGTCACGCACGATCCGGACATTGCGCGGCGAGCGGACCGCCGCATCGAACTTGCGCATGGTCACTTGCATTTTGACACCGCGCAACACGGTCCCGGCCACCCGCTGCACTGCCCGCTGGCCAACACCGCGGATTGCTGCACCGAACCGTCGAGTGTGACTACTGCGGAGGACCAGATTCGCTTCGACCATTTGCTGGAACAAATCTGGATCTGTGGCGAAGAAGCCAAGCCCGCGCAAATTTCGCAGCTCCGCGCCGAAGGACCCGCGGGCACGCTGCCGCTCATCACTGATGAGCCCGCGAGGCGTGTTCTGGCGCGCATGTCGGAAGTTTCGCTGGTGGAATTGCGCAGCGATGAAGCGCAACTCACGCCGATGGGGGCCAGGCGCGCGCGCGACGTGGTCCGCCGCCATCGCCTTGCCGAGCGCCTGTTCAAAGACACATTCGCCATCGACGATAGCGAAGCGCACACGCAAGCCTGCAAATTCGAGCACATCATCAGCCCAGAACTTGACCAGCGCATCTGCACGTTTCTTGGCCACCCAAAGACCTGTCCGCACGGCAATCCCATTCCTCCGGGTTCCTGCTGTTTAACGACCACCGCGAACAACGGCCACGATTGATGCCTGCCCCGCTCGATCCGCGCAAAAAACCGACCGCAGTAAAAATCCACGTTTCGACGGGCGCCGGTGTCGACATCACCTGGGCCGACGGCCACGCCAGCCATTACGATTTTCCTTACCTGCGCGACGCCTGTCCCTGCGCGAGTTGCAACGACGAACGGGAGAAAAAGGCCGACGCCGGGCGCAAGGAGGCAAGCGCCGCGCACACCCCTGCGTCACCGTCCCTCGTTCCGTTGCCCACCACCTCGCCCGTCTTCCCCATGTTCAAGCCCAAAACCCGCGCGCAATCCGCAACGTCGGTAGGCAGCTACGCCATCCAGATCAATTTCACGGATGGCCACAACACCGGCATCTACAGCTACGAGCAGCTACGCACGATCTGCCCCTGCCCCGCCTGCGCCGCCGCCTTCCGCGCGCACGTTGTGTAGTTGGATTTCGTCCCCTGAGCAACACACCAGTGGTTCCTGCAACACGGAACGGCCGTCGTGCCGACCCGCCGCCAGCAAATTAAGTCGAGCAATCTAAAGCGGTTACCGCAACTTGCTCCGCGATTTTGTTCCGGCGCGAGGCTTGCATGGGCAAGCGTGCGCTACAACGCGCGCTGAAATTGCCGGAGGAACGACATGCCATTGCTCGCAAAGAATTTACATCACCGCAGATCCGAGGTCGCCGTTCCGGGATTGCCTATCGATTGGATCCCGATCACGTGGCTGCCAATTGTTTTGGCGCTTCTGATCCTGACGACGGTCTTCGCCAGCAGCGCGACGCCCGCGCAATCGGATGGTTTTGGCGCGCCCGCGCACAACGGTAACGCCCTTCCAAACGCAGGCGAGGGTTGCCTAATGTATCGCGCGCCGATCTCCGGTGAATACGAGCCGGTGCCGCTGGTGCATACGGATGCGGCGCTGGATGTACGCGGACTGGTCGTAGCGGCCACGGTAACGCAGCAGTACGTCAACTCCACCCAGGAACCGCTCGAAGCGGTGTACGTTTTTCCGCTGCCGCACGATGCGGCGGTTTATGACATGGAAATTCGCATTGGCAATCGTGTGATTCGCAGCGTGATCCGCGAGCGCGAAGAAGCCAAGCGCGTTTATGACGCGGCGAAATCGGCGGGACAACGTGCGGCCCTCGTGGAAGAAGAGCGCCCCAACATTTTCACCGCCTCGGTGGCAAATTTGATGCCGGGTGATCACGTTGATGTGCGCTTGCGCTACGTTGAGCCGCTGCGCTGGGACGATGGTAAAGTGCGTTTGACGTTTCCGATGGTGGTCGGCCCGCGGTATATTCCGGGCCAGCAAGCGCTCGGACATACCGGCACAGGTTGGTCATTGGACACGGACGCCGTCGGCGATGCTTCGCGCATTACGCCGCCAGTGCGCAATCCGGATAGTCGTCCAGGGCACGATATCTCTTTGGCCGTCGACCTCGACCCAGGCTTCGAATTCGGAGCGGTAAATTCCATCTCCCATGCTGTGACCGTGACTCGTCTGCCTGACGGTCGCCAACACATCACTTTGGTTTCGGGAACCGCCATTCCCAATAAGGATTTCATCCTGGAAGTGCAGCAAGCCGCCAGCACGCAACCGAAGACCGCGCTGTTTCTATCTCCCGAGCGCGAATCGGGAGAGACAAATTTTCTGCTTGCAGTGTTTCCGCCGTCGGTGGCGCCCACCGAGCGCGGTCCGGTCGAAATGCTTTATGTGATCGATGTTTCCGGATCGATGGCAGGCACCTCGATCACGCAAGCACGCGCAGCGCTGTTGCAAGCGCTCGACCGCCTCCGGCCGAATGACCGTTTTGGCATCCTCGCTTTCAATCATCAATATCATGAATTTTCCGCAGAGCCGCTGGCGGCCTCCGCCGACAACGTCTCGTCTGCGCGACAGTTCGTCGAAAATCTGCAAGCCGGCGGCGGAACGGAAATGCTGCCCGCGCTGCAGCACGTGATGCAAAAGCCGCAAATTCCAGGCTATCTGCGGCACATCATTCTGCTTACCGACGGCGACCTCGGCAACGAAGAACAGATTTTCGCTGCGCTGAATAGCAAGTTGGGCGGCGCGCGGCTCTACACCGTGGCCATCGGCAGCGCCCCAAACTTTTTTCTGGCTGCAAAAATGGCTCAGTTTGGCCGTGGCACATTCACGCACATTGCCAACGTGTCTGAAATCAGCGCGCAGATGGGGCACCTGCTAGACTCGATTGAAAGTCCGGTACTGACCGACGTGAGCCTGTCGTTTGAAGGCGTACATTTCTCGGATCTTTACCCGGAACGCCCACCCGATCTTTTCCTCCGGCAGCCACTGCTGATTTACGGGCGTATAACCGAAGCCCAGAAAGGTCGCGTGATTCTAACCGCTCGCGCCGGTGACCAGCCTTACCAAGCTAGCTTCGCCTTTGACGCTGCGACTGCGACGTTCCACCCCGGCATCACCGTGCTCTGGGCACGCCAACGCGTCGAGACTCTGATGGACCAGTGGCGGCAATCGACCGAGGATTCACGCGATGCATTGCGCGCCACGATTATCGCGCACGCCATTCACTATCGGCTGGTTACCCGCTTCACATCGCTGGTGGCAGTTGAACAACTGGTGACCAACACCACCGGGAAGTCCCCCACCGTCGCGGTCCCCAGCGAGTTGCCCGAGGGCATGCAGATGGACAAAGTCTTCGGCGCCCCCGCGACGGGCACCATCGACGCGTTTCTGGAAGCGCTGGGACTAGCTTTGATGGGCATCAGTCTCGCCGTAATTTGGGGTCTGCGGCTGATGAGCATCAGGCTCCACGTGGGAACTCCGCAATGAAAGCATTGCGCGTCGTCGCAGCGATCGCACTCGTCGCGGGCCTGGCGCTGACCAGCCGCGCCGCGTATCTGCATCTTAAGGCGAACTTGGCCAGCGTGCTGATTCACCGCGCATGGAATGCCGAGGCGCTGCGCGGTGAATCTCGCCCGCCCTGGCCGTGGGCGGACACGCACCCGATCGCGCGTCTGCAAATTCCGCGCCTGGCTTACGACGAAATTGTCTTGGAGGGCGCCACGCCGCGTTCTCTGGCCTTCGGTCCCGCGCGTCTCCTAAGCGGCGCCGCCCCGGGAGAGCCGGGCAATTTGGTGCTTGCGGGCCATCGCACCAGTTGGTTCAAACCGCTAGCGGGCATCGCACTCGGTGACATCGTCGAACTTGCGTGGTTTGACGCCCACACGCATCGCTTGCGTCATCGCAGCTACGTCGTGCAAACCATCAACGTGGTGCAGCCCGAGGACGTAAGTCTGCTCATGCCCACAGCTGACGACGCGTTAACTCTAATCACTTGCTACCCCTTCAACCACGGCCCACACTCCCCGCAGCGCTACGTGGTCCGCGCCGCTCCCGCGAAGACCAGCTAACCCCCGTCGAATTTCAGTCATACACTACATGCTCCGCGAATTTTATCCGGAATTAACCGCTCTCTTTAGCCGCCACTATCTCCTGGCGCAACTAGACTTCCCGCCCCAAAAATGCGAGCATCCTTATCTACAGGTCACGTATACCCGTACATGAGCAGCATCTCCAATGGCCCTGCTGCCGCAGGCGGCAAAGGCAACGCCCTACCGCGCGTTCTAGTCGCTACCACCGCACTCTTAAGCTTTATTTCCTTCTGGCGTGCCGCAGCCATCGTGCTCAACGATCTGGCTTCCTCTGCCTATTACGCCGGTGGCGAAGCGGAAGGCTACATCGGCAAAGCCGCCCCGTGGTTCATCCTCGGCATCATGCTGTTTTCCTATTCGGTGCGGGCCATTTACGTCGAAAGCTGCAGCATGTTCGTGCGCGGCGGCGTCTACCGCGTGGTCAAAGCCGCCATGGGCAGCACGCTGGCCAAATTCAGTGTTTCGGCGCTGATGTTCGACTACATCCTGACCGGCCCCATTAGCGGCGTTTCCGCCGGTCAATACCTGGTCGGCCTGATCAATGAGACGCTGACGTACATCCACATCAACGCCCAGATTTCACCGGGACTGGGCGCCGCTGCCTTCGCCATCATCGTCACCGTCTATTTCTGGTGGTACAACATCAAGGGCGTAGCGGAATCCAGCCAAAAGGCCATGGTCATCATGCAGGCCACCACCGTTATGGTGGTGATCCTGATCGTGTGGTGCGTGTACACCATCGTTTTGCGGCACCCCGCGCTGCCACCCTTCCCGCACCCTCGCAATATGAAACTGGGCCCTAACGCCATGGGCTGGCTGTACGGTTCCAGCATCATGCATTTCGCGCATCTCGCGGGCATCATCGCCATTTTCATCGGACTGGGTCACTCCGTGCTGGCCATGAGCGGCGAAGAATCGCTCGCTCAGGTCTATCGCGAAATTGAGCATCCCAAGCTGCCCAATCTCAAAAAAGCCGGCCTGGTTATTTTTATTTACAGCTTGGTGTTCACCTCCCTGGTGTCCTTCTTTGCGGTAATGATCATCCCGGACGACGTGCGCCAGGGCTACCTCGAAAACCTCATCGGCGGCCTGGCCATGAGCCTGGAGGGCCCGTTCCTGATGCGTCTGATTTTCCACGGCTTCGTCGTGGTGGTCGGGACGCTGATTCTCGCCGGCGCGGTCAACACCGCCATCGTTGGCTCGAACGGCGTGCTCAATCGCGTTTCCGAGGATGGCGTGCTTGCCGACTGGTTTCGCCAGCCGCATCGCCGCTTCGGCACGTCCTACCGCATCATCAACATCATCTGCCTGCTGCAGGTCATCACTATCGTCATCAGCCGTGGCGACGTTACCTTTCTCGCGAACCTTTATGCCTTCGGCGTCATCTGGAGTTTCGCGATGAAGGGCCTCGCCGTGTTGGTCTTGCGTTACACTCACCCAGGCGACCGCGAATACCGCGTCCCGCTGAACTTCACCATCTTCGGCGTGGAAATTCCGCTCGGCCTCGGCCTCATTACCCTGGTGCTTCTGGGCATTGCCATCATCAATCTTTTCACCAAAAAAGAAGCTACCGTCGCCGGCGTCACCTTTTCGGTGGGCCTCTTCATCGTCTTCACGCTCTCCGAAAAGTATATGCTCCATCGCCGTGGCAACACTGCCCACGTGGAAATGGATCAGTTCCACCTGGAGATGGAAGGCGAGCTGACGCCGCAAGCCGTGGGCGCGCGCCCCGGAAATATTCTTGTGCCGGTTAGCAATATTCACGCCCTCTATCATCTTGGCAACGTGCTCGAACGCGTCAAGCCGGGCCGCCGCGATGTGGTCGTTCTCCACGTGCGCCTGCTTCGCCGCGCCGCTTCGGGAGAGTACGACCTCGATGCCACACAACTATTCGGCGGCATCGAGCAGCAGCTTTTTTCGCAGGCTCTGGCGCTGGCGGAAAGACGCGGTAAATCGATTCGCCTGGCCGTGGTAAGCGCCAACGATCTTTGGGAAGGCATTCTACGCGCCGCCACATCGCTCGAATCCAGCACGATCGTGGTCGGCCATTCCGCCAAGGAAAACACCGAAGAACAAGCCCGCGAAATCGGTGTGGCGTGGGAAAATCTCGGCGAGCAGAAGCGCCAGTTCAATCTCGAAATTCACATGTCCAACGGGGACAAGTCTTATAAAGTCCTCGGCCCGCACGCGCCCAATCTCTCCGCCAACGAAGTCAACCTGCTCCACCGCCTGTGGCTGCGCTTCAGCGATTCGCTCGGGTCGCAGGAACTCCACCACCACGACGTGGTGCACTTCGCGCTCGAAGAGGTGCAAAAGGAACTCGACGAGGGCCAGGAAGAAGTAGTCATCCTGCGGCTTCGCGCACACCTGGCTGCCAACCAGCAGAAGAAACCCGGCTAATCGCAGAAACAAGCGAAGCGCACATTCCGCGCTCCTTCGTCCCCGGATTGTTCCGTGTTCTTATGCCAATTGCGACGTGCACTGTGGGCAGCGCTTCGCCGCGATGGGAATGGCCATGGTGCATTGCGGACATTCCTTGGTGGTGGGTGCCGCCGCGGGGGCGGGCTTCTTGGTCCAGCGATTCACCTGCTGCACTACGATAAAAATTGCCAGCGCCACGATCAGAAAATTGATCACATTATTTAAGAACAATCCGTAGTTCAACGTGGCTGCTCCCGCCTTCTTGGCGTCGGCCAGCGAATCGAAATGCGGATGCGCTTTCGCCAGCACGATGAACAGGTTGGAAAAGTCGACTTTGCCAACCAGCTGTCCAATCGGCGGCATCATGATGTCCTCCACCAGCGACGCCACAATCTTTCCAAACGCCACTCCGATCACCACGCCGACCGCCAGATCGATCACGTTTCCGCGCATGGCAAATTCTTTGAATTCCTTCAGCATCTCGTTCTCCTTGAAATCCCAGCGCTAGATTTTCCTGCAGAGGTTCCGATTACTTCGCGGTATGGCCAACGTGGGCTCTTGGGCTGAGGGACGACCACCCGCGTCGCGCATTATATACAACTTGACTGTGCTTGTAGCTCGACCTCTTTCATTCGGTTGCGTTTTCTCTGTGAGGAAGATTCCAGAAAGCTCGTCCACGGAGGAATGACTGAATCTCAATTGCCGCGCGAACTGCCGCCCATCGCCAGCCCCGCCCCAGCGCTCCCACGCAACACCAGAATCACACCCGCTAGCGCCAGCAACGGCCCCACTAATCCAAACGCCACTCGTGAAATCACCAGCATTACCGCTCCCAACAACACCAGCGAAACACCGCGCACCCAGTTCTCTCCACGCGAAAGAAATTTCGCCGGCTTGTACAACCCGCGAGCCCCCCACAAAACCAAAATCACGCTAATCCCCAACCATCCCAGCGACCGTCGGTTAAAGAAAATGTGCCCCGTAAGCCCCAGCCACACCACCAGCCCGCCCAAAAAAACGAACAGCAGCTCCACGATCACCCGTAAGAATCGGTCGGTAGAAAGCAAAGCTCCCCCGGGCTAAGAGATCTCAAAAATTAAGAAGGGCGCAACTCAAGCCAGAGAGAGCCCAAAGCTACGCCCAAAGGTCTTTTCCTTTACTTCCTTTACATCCTCTACTTCCCTTGCTTCCCCTATTTCGCTTCTCCCTCACCCAACTTCTCAATCCGTACCTTATTAATCTTCACCGGCGTTTTCGGCCGATCCCCCGCATCGCGCGGTAATTTCGAAATCTTGTCCGCCACGTCTTGACCCTCCACCACCTCGCCAAAAATCGTGTGCTTGTTATCGAGCCACGGCGTAGCCGCCACGGTAATGAAAAACTGGCTGCCATTCGTATTCGGCCCGGAATTCGCCATGGAAAGTTTCCCCGCCTTGGAATGTTTCAGCGACGGATGAAACTCATCGGCAAACGTATACCCCGGCCCGCCGCGCCCATCGCCCTGCGGACATCCGCCCTGAATCATGAAATCCGGAATTACGCGATGGAATCCCAATCCATCGTAAAATGGACCCTTCTTTTGTTTCTCCCCGAGTTCCTTGGTTCCCGTGGCCAGCGCGATGAAATTCGCCACCGTCTTCGGCGACTCTTTCTCCAGCAGCCGAATCACGATGTCTCCCTGCGTAGTCTCAAAAATTGCGTACGTCCCTGCCGCTCGGCTCATGCCATCTCCCAATCGCAAAAGTTGCGCTCGACATTTTCCGCACATCAGCGCACACAAATTATCGTACACGACCCCGCGCCGGATTAGTATCCGCGCCGTGCAACGCCGGCTATTGGGTCGCGGCCCTGTTATTCGTTGCAGCCTGGTGCAAAGCTTCCTGGATCTTGCGTGTCTCGTCGTCCGTCAGGGCCGGAGCGCCTTTTTTCAGTATGCTCAGAAACAAGCGGGTCTCTTCCGGATCGGTGGCAAAGTTGGCGTCGGCGCCTTTCGCCTGGTTCTGGCCGGGAACCTTGGAGTTGACGATGAGTTTGCCCTTCGCATCTAGTACGGCTATGAAAGGCAAACCGACCTGTCCACCACCCGGAGGCAAGCCTCCATATTTCGTGATCAAGTCGTCGGAACCGGGATTGTCCAAGTCCGGATGTCCCCCCGCTGCCTCGCCAAAACTTACCTTCGCAATGATGAAATACTTATCGAAGATCGCCACTACCTCCGGAGCACTGAGAAATCGGTCCAGCTGGTGGCAAGCCTCGCACCAGGACGCCCCGAAGATCAAAAATATCGCCTTATTCTGATCAGCAGCTTTCGCTTGCGCCTGTTGTAGGACGTCATCCGCCTTGGGCGGCTTTTGTGACACCCCTGTTGCCGCAGTTGTCGCAGCAGTTGTTGCCGCGGTTGTTGCGGCAGTTGTTCCGGTGGTTGCTGCGGCACAGATCATCAGCGCCATCACCATCGCGCGCACGATTTTGGACATTGGGACTCTCCAGAACTCCAATGCTCACGATAGCATTTTTTCCGCGCCAGCTTGCCGAACCACCTGCAAGGCGGGGTCGGCAATCTTTACGGAAGCAAACTAAAACTCACCAAGGCTCCGGGCCAGATCGCTCGAAAAATCCGCCCGTGGGACCATCTGCGCCCAGCAGCGCCAGCCGCACCGTCTCCGAAGCTCCCTCTTCCACCGTCTGCGTGCCACGATGCTGGTTCAAGTCCGTGGCCGTATATCCCGGATCGGCGGCGTTGACTTTAATCGCGGTGTCGCGCAATTCGTATGCGAGCTGCACCGTCATCATGTTCAGGGCGGCCTTGGAAGCGCAATATCCGAGGATCTTGTAAGGCGCATACTTCCAGTTGGGATCGCTGTGCAATGTCAGAGAGCCCAGACCGCTGGAAACATTTACGATTCGGCCCGCCTCAGATTTGCGAATCAGCGGCAGCATCGCCTGCGTCACCTCCAACGTGGCGAAGAAGTTTGTCTCAAATGTCCTGCGCACGGCAGAGATGTCTGCTTTGCTCGGAGGTCCGTCCGCGGGATCTACAATCGCTGCATTATTCACCAGCACGTCCAAATGTTCATGCTCGGAAGCGATCCGTTCTGCTGCTTTAGTAATCGTCTCCGTGCTCGAAAGATCCAGCAATATTGCGCGGGCTTCGGAGCCCTCTTCCCGCAGTTTCGCGGCTGCCGCATCACCCAGCTTTTGATTACGCGCGCCCAGAAGCACCAGGAAGCCCGCCCGGCCCAACTGTCGCCCTACTTCAAATCCGATACCCTTGTTGCCTCCCGTCACCAGCGCTACCTTGCGAGTCTTTTGTATCGATTCAGGCATGATGGGCACCTCTTCCCTAGTCTTGGATGCTTTGCCCGCCCTCCGGTCGCGCAGCGTCGTCGCCTTCGGCTCCCTACCAGCCCTTCTGCTTCCGCAGCTCCGTAATGTGCGCCACATGGTGCCGTCCATGCCACGCGTACAAAAACAGCATCCAGTCGACCGTCTGCACTCCAGGCTGCTCGGGATGTTTGAACGTACGTGCAAAGTCTTCTTCTTTCATCCCGCGAATGAGCTCTACCCATCGCTCATGCAGCGCCCGCAGCAATTGCAGCGAGACCGAGACGGGCATCTTCGCATCCACCAGCTCCGCCCAGGCCTTTTCCTCATAAGGCTTGATCGTCGGCTCCGTTTCCGTCAGCGCCAGCTTCCACCGCACATATGCATTCATATGACTATCCGGCACATGGTGCGCCAACTGCCGCACGGTCCATCCGCCTTCCCGATAAGGCGTATCCAGCTGTTCATCGACTAAGTTGAGTAATGCCTCCCGCAATTTCCCCGGCGTCGCAGCGATCTCCTCAATCGCCTGCTGGCGCTTCGCCGGCGTCACCTCCTTTTCCATTCGATACTTCCCAATCGGATACCGCGGATCCACCGTCGTAGCTTCCATCTCTCGCCTCCATTTCTCGGTTTCCGAGCCGGTTCGCTTGCCACTCGCTCACGAATCACTCGCCACTTCCTCAGTCCCGAAATACCCCACTCGCAATGCTACAATAACCCCGCGGAGCCAAATGTATCCGCGGGGCGCCTTCCGAATCTAATTGCTTGGGAGATTACCATGCACGATGTTGTCATTATCGGAAGCGGTTGCGCGGGCCTAACCGCCGCGATTTACGCCGCGCGTGCCAACCTGAAGCCGCTGGTCATTGACGGCCACGAACCCGGCGGCCAGCTCAGCCTTACCACCATGGTCGAAAATTTCCCTGGATTTCCTGACGGTATCCTCGGCCCTGAACTGATCGAAAATATGCGCAAGCAGGCCAAAAAATTTGGCGCCGAATTCAAAGCCGGAGTCGTCAACGAAGTTGACCTAACCAAGCGCCCCTTCAAAATCACCGCAGGCAAGGATGTCTACGAAGCGAAGACGCTGATCGTGGCCGCTGGCGCTTCCGCCCGCATGCTCGGTCTCCCCTCCGAACGCAAGCTGCTCGGGTACGGCGTGAGCACCTGCGCCACCTGTGATGGTTTCTTCTTCCGTGGCAAGCCCATCGCCGTGGTCGGCGGCGGTGATTCCGCTATGGAGGAAGCCAATTTCCTCACGCGTTACGCCAGCAAAGTCTACTTGATCCATCGCCGCAGCGAATTTCGCGCCAGCAAAATCATGATCGACCGCGTCCGCGCTAACGAAAAAATCGAATTCGTCGTCCCCGCCATTGTCGAGGAAATCCTCGGCCACGGCAACGGCGCCGTAGACGGCGTCCGCCTCCGCCATCCCGAAACCGGCGCGATCCGCGAAATCAAGCTCGACGGCGTCTTTGTCGCCATCGGCCATGACCCCAACACCACGGCCTTCCGCGGCAAAATTGAAACGGACGCCAACGGCTATCTCATCGCCAGCAGCGGCAGCGAAACCAGCATTCCTGGCGTCTTCGTAGCCGGCGACGTTCAAGATCATCGCTACCGCCAGGCTGTCACCGCCGCTGGCTCCGGCTGCATGGCCGCGCTCGACGCCGAGAAATTCCTCGAGGAACACTCCGCGGGAGACCGCAGTTTCGAATCTGCCCGACAGCTTCCATCCGCCGCGGTCCCGGCCACTTGATTGTGTCGCGAGGAATTTTTTGTACCGGCCGGCCTATCATCCCCGTCTGTGCGAAGTCCCGTACTGCGCAGCTGCGCGCCACTCGACCCGGGCATAAGCGGGCCGTTGACCCCTTCGCAGTGACTCCGCACAATAATTCGTTGCCGTTTCGTCGCTCACGGCATAATTAGACTCCCATGCTCCGATCCACCCTTCTAAAGTTCTCCGAAAGCAAAGGTCTCGCCAACTGGGTTGTCTCCAATTCTGCAGCCAACCGCATGGCGCATCGTTTCGTCGCTGGCGAAACGCTCGATGAAGCCATCGCCGCCGCCCGCGTCTGCAACAACGCCGGCATGCTCGCTAGCCTCGACTACCTGGGCGAAAACGTCGCTACCACCGCCGACGCCCAGCGTGCTCGCGACTCCTACCTGGAAATTTTCGATCGCATCGTCGCGGAGCAGCTCCACGCCAACGTTTCCTGCAAACTCACCCAGCTCGGCCTGGATCTCAGCGTCGAATTCTGTGAAGGCTTGGTTCTCTCGGTAGTCGAACGCGCCGCGGCCTGCGATAGTTTTCTTCGCGTGGACATGGAAGGCTCCGTCTACACCCAACGCACGATAGAACTCGTCAAACGCGTTCGCGCGCGCAACCCCGCCATTGGCACGGTCGTGCAATCCTGCCTCTATCGCACCGCGGACGACGTGCGTGATCTTCTCGCCTACGGCTGCCGCGTTCGATTGTGTAAAGGGGCCTACAAGGAATCCGCCGAAGTCGCCTACCCCCGAAAACTCGACGTCGACGCCAACTTCATCCGCCTCATGCAAACCCTGCTGCCCAGCGGCTTCTACCACGCCATCGCCACTCACGACCCGCGGATGATTGGCGCCACCATCCGCTTCGCCGCCGCAAAACAAATCACTAAAGACGACTTCGAATTCCAGATGCTCTACGGCGTCCGCACCGACCTCCAGCGTCAGCTTGTCCGCGACGGCTACCGCGTCCGTATCTACATCCCCTTCGGCCGCGACTGGTTCCCTTATTTTATGCGCCGCCTGGCGGAGCGCCCTGCGAACGTAGCCTTCCTGCTCCGCAACCTCTTCCGCTAACCGTTTTCCCCTAACCTCTAATTCTGACCGACTGTCCCATAAACAAAACTGTCATTCCGAGCGAAGCGCGAAATCTGTTTTTTCGGTCCAGTCAACGATTCGTTCGTGCTCTCCCGCCGTCAGTCGTTCCCGCCACGCGCCCCCGCCGCCCTCGCCAAACTCTCCCCCGGCTTCAACGCATGAATCGTCAATCCTGCAATCCCCGCGCACTCCTTCCGCAACTCCTCAGGCGTTCCCGTCAGCACCGGAAATGTAGCATAGTGCATCGGAATCACGTCTTTCACTCCCAGTAACTTCACCGCATACGCCGCTTCTCGCGGTCCCATCGTATAGTGATCCCCGATCGGCAGCATCGCCACATCCGGCGAATACAATTCCCCAATCAGTTTCATATCGCCAAACACGCACGTATCCCCCGCGTGATAAATCGTAAATCCCCCCGGCATGCGAATGATCAATCCCGCTGGCTCGCCGCCATACACCATCTTTTCCCCATCCTCGATCCCGTTCGAATGAAACGCATGTGTCAGCGTCACCGAAAATTCCCCTACCTTCTGCGTTCCACCCTTGTTCATCGGAGCAACTTCCTTCTCCAGTTCCTTGGTCCCGAGCCACCCGCAAGTCTCCACCATCGCCACCACTTTTGGCTTGTGCTTTTTCGCCAACTCCAGCAAATCACCGATGTGGTCGCTGTGCCCGTGCGAAACAAAAATCACGTCCAGCTTCTCCACCTTCTTCAACGCCTTGGGGCATCGCGGATTGTTCATAACCCACGGATCGATAATCGCCACGCTCCCCGCCGCCGTGGTCAGCGAAAACGTAGCGTGCCCAAAATAAGTAATCTTGTTTCCCTTGGTATCCAGCATGGTTGTGTTTTCCCTTCGCTGCCTTCTATTTCACCCTGGCCCGGTTGCCGCCTGGGCGCCTCTTCTCAATTCGCCCCCGCCCCCAACACCGCTCGAATCTCCGCCTCATACGTCTCCCGGCTTCCCTCGCCCATCACCTTCCCAACCATCCGTCCATCCCGTGCATAAAACAGCGTCATCGGCAGCGACCCGCTCCATCCCGGCATCACCGTAGTTCGAAAATTAGCAAACTCCGTTTCGTCTCCGGGCTTCTTCCGGTAATTCGGAAACACCGGTTTGTATCGCGCCAGAAATCTCCGCATCAAAATCAGATCCCCGTCGTCGTCCAGACTAACGCCCGCCACCCTCAGCCCCTGCGGCCCATACTTCTTTGCCAGCTCATTCAACATCGGATATTCATCCCGGCACGGCTCGCACCACGTAGCCCAAAACGTCACCAGCAGTGGTGCTCCATGGTTCTCCGCCAAAATCCGCTGATAACTTCCGGCATCAATCAACTCCGGATCCCGGGGAGTCTTCGCCTGCGGCGCCGCCACCGTGCACAACGTCACCATCGCTGCCAGCCCAGCCATTCCTCGCATCATCCGCATAAGCCCTCGCACATCCATTCTAACGCTCCGTAGCTGGCCATGGCGGTTCCCATCTCTTTGGCCCAGTTGAGAATCCCACCCTCGTCCCGTACAATCATAACAAGCTGCGCCCAACGGTTTCGCGCAGCCATGACTTTCGCCGGCCGGCACGCGCAAAAAAAATCCGCCGGCAAGCTAGAACGCATTTGAGCCAGCGCAAAAAACGCGCGCCAAATACAAGGAGAAGTACATGGCTTATGTAATCGCCGAGCCCTGCATCGGCACAAAAGATTCGGCCTGCGTGGACGTCTGCCCCGTCGATTGCATCCACCCCCGCAAAGACGAAGCTGGCCACGACACCGAAAAGCAGCTCTATATCAACCCGGTCGAATGCATTGATTGCGGCGCTTGCGTCCCCGTTTGCCCGGTAACCGCCATCTTCGCCCTCGAAGATTTGCCCGAAAAATGGGCCTCCTACACTCCCGTCAACTCCGACTACTTCACCAAAAAATAATCACGTCTTTTGTAGCGGCGCGGCATGCCGCGCCCGATCTCGGCACACTTAAAGTTCAACCGGCGATCTGGTTCTGATTGGTAATCCGCTCGGCAGCGCGGGCCTTTGACTGTGTCATCTCCAAGTTTCGTTGCCTCATGACTTCATCACTTCGCTCTTGATCTCCCCAAACCGCGCCATATCCCGATTCGTAACCCGCCCGGACAACGTCCGCCTTCTCACGTCCTCCAGCGACGTAGCAAATAATATCTTCTCCACCGCCACCTGCACGTCCCCCCACATCGCCTTCAACCCGCAACTCTCCCCCTCCACGCACACCGCCCCCAAGCGTTCCTCCGAATGCGTGCAACTGGACTCCGCAAACGCCCCATCCACAATCCGCAAAACTTCCCCCACGGAAATCTTCGCCGGCGCCCGCGCCAGCAAATATCCGCCCTTCACCCCGCGCCGGCTCTCCAGCACCCCGCCGCGCTTCAGCTCCAGCAAAATCTGCTCCAAATATTTCAGCGGGATATGATGCCGGCTGGCGATCTCCTGAATCGTCACTACCTCCGGATACTGCAGCGCCAAATGCAGCACCGCCTGCGAAGCATATTCACCCTTAGCCGTAACGCGCATAACTCCCTCTCATTTCGCCCCAGCCTTCCACACGCCCCCGCCCCTGTCAATCTTCCGGTGGCACAGGCACTCTTGCCTGTGCGCTTTTTAAGCTGCTCCCAAACGGTTGGCCCGAACATTTTGCGGCCCCCGAACTCAAGGTTCAGAGACGACTGACCCTGTTGCTCTGAGTCCAACTCTTTTGCACGCCCTATCATCTACAATGATGCGCCAGTGTTCACCACCTGCCAATGCAAACGGAGATGTTCGTGACCGAAGTTCAGCCCGCAGCCCACGACCAAATTTCGACCGAGGCAATTGTAGGGGCGCACCATGCTGCGCCCCATCTCGGCACGATCTCAGTTCCGAGGAAATTCTTGTGGTGCATTTCGCGAACGGCCCTCTTACTTCTTGGACTAATATCAATCCTCGTCCCGTTTAGATCTATCGCGCAAACACCCACTACCGCCCCAGCCACTCCGCGCCCCGCGGGAACCCTCGAAGGCCACTGGGCCGGCACCCTGAAAGCCGGCGACGCCGCCCTCCACATCGTCCTCCACCTAACCAAATCTCCGGACGGCCAATTCCACGCCAAACTAGACAGCCTCGACCAAGCCGTCTACAACATCGAAGCCACCAACGTAACCCGCAACGAATCCACCATCACTTTCGAAATCCCTTCCGCGGGTGCCTCCTTCGAAGGCAAACTCACGCCCTCTCACCAATCTCTCGAAGGCACTTGGAGCCAATCCGGCGTAGCCATCCCCATCACTTTCCATCGCGAAGCCCCCGGCATTGCTGGCCGTAAATCCGACGCCCTCTTCACCTGCGAAGGCACTTGGCAAGGCGCGCTGGAAACTCCCGGCCTGCGGCTCCGCCTGCAACTCCACATCTCTCATGACGACAAAAAACAACTCGTTGCCGCACTCGACAGCCTCGACCAGGGTGCCAACGGCCTCCCGGCCAGCAACGTCACGCAAAAGGGTTCCACCGTAACGTTCGATATTCCCGGCGTAGGCGGCGCCTACGAAGGCACCCTCAATTCCGCCAAAGACACCATTGAGGGCACCTGGACGCAGTCGGACACCCCGCAAAAATTGAATTTCGCACGCCAGGATCAGCCTCTCGACCTGGCCCGCCCGCAAAATCCCACCAAGCCCTACCCATACGCAGAGGAAGACGTCACCTTCCCCAATGCCAAATCCAACGTCACTCTCGCAGGCACGCTTACCACTCCACACACCTCCGGCCCGTTCCCCGCGGTCCTGCTAATTGCCGGCTCCGGCCCCCATGACCGCGACGAAGCTCTTGCCGGCCATCGTCCCTTACTGGTCCTCGCCGACGCCCTTACCCGCAACGGCTTCGCCGTCCTTCGCTACGACAAGCGCGGCATCGCCGCCTCCACCGGCGATTATGCTACCGCCACCACCGAAGATTTCGCCTCCGACGCCGAAGCCGCCATCACCTTCTTAAAATCCCGCCCCGACCTCAACATGAAAAAATTCGGCATCATTGGCCACAGCGAGGGTGGCCTGATCGCGCCCATCGTCGCCGTCCGCAACCCGCAACAAATCTCTTGGCTAGTCCTCCTGGCCGCGCCGGCCCTGAAAGGCGAAGATACTCTTCTCCTCCAATCAAAATTGATTGCCCAAGCCGGTGGCCTAACCGAAGAACAAATCACCGCCAGTTTGGCCTTTGACCGCAAAGCCTACTCCTTGGTTTGCGAAGAACACGACCCCGCCGCCCTGCGAAAAAAATTGAACGACCTCGTGAAGGTAACCGGCATGAGCGCCGCTCTTCCGCCTCCTGCGCTCCAGTCCCAAATAAAAATGGTCAGCTCTCCATGGTTCCGTTTCATCCTTGACTACGATCCCGTCCCCACGCTGAAAAAACTTACCTGTCCCGTCTTGGCCCTCGATGGTGAGAAAGATCTCCAAGTCCCTAGCGCCGAAGATCTCCCGGTAATCCAATCCGCTCTCGAAGTCGCCGGCAACAAAGATTTCGAAGTAGCCGAAATGCCCGGCCTGAATCATCTCTTCCAACATTCCGAAACCGGCTCCCCCGCCGAATACGGCGTCATCCAGGAAACCTTCGCCCCCGAAGCTCTAACCAAAATCATCACCTGGATCCAAGCCCACTAGCGCCGCTCGTCGCTTCGTCTTCTCTGCGTCCTCTGTGTCTGTGCGTGATCCTCGTGTTTTAATCCTTACTCCCTCGCCCGCCCCACGCACTGCGCCCAAACCCCAACCCATCGCATCCAATACCCGTGCGCTTTTCGCGCCCACACCCTCACGCCGCCCCGGCACGATCTCCAGCCGGCGGGGTAATATCCTAAATAGAGAGACGCCCCCCTCCCATGCCACCAAAGTTCCACCTCACTCTCCTCATCCACGCCCACCAACCCTGCGGCAATTTCGACAACGTTTTGGCGGCCTGCTACGAAAAATCCTATCTCCCCTTCGTCGAACTTCTCGAAAAACATCCGCACATTCACGCCGCGCTTCACTATTCCGGCCCATTGCTTCTGTGGCTCGAAAAAAATCGCCCGGAATATTTCGCGAAATTGCGCCATCTGGTCCAGCGCGGTCAAATCGAAATGGTCGGCGGCGGCTTCTACGAGCCCATTCTGGTCAGCATTCCGCCGCAAGACCAGCAAGAACAAATCACCCGCCTCGCCGCCTACCTGGAACGCCACTTCGGCCAGCTCCCGCAAGGCGCATGGCTAGCCGAGCGCGTCTGGGAGCCGCAACTCCCCAGCGTTCTGCACAACGCCGGCGTAGGCTACACGCTCCTGGACGACATCCATTTTCATTCCGCGGGCTTCGAGCCCGCCGAACTCTTCACCACTTATTTGGCCGAAGATCACGGCAAAACCGTCGCAATTTTTCCCGGCCAAAAAAAGCTCCGCTACCTTCTGCCCTTCGGCGGCGTGGACGAATCCATCAACTGGCTCCGCGAAGCCGCCAACTCCCATCCCGGCGGCGTCGCCGCCATGGGCGACGACATGGAAAAATTCGGCGTCTGGCCCGAAACCTACAAGCATTGCTACACCGACGGCTGGCTGGACAATTTTTTCACTGCCGTCCAGAAAAATTCCGATTGGCTCCAGGTTTCCACGCCTTCCGAATATCTCGCGCATCATCAGCCGCAAGGCCGCGCCGATCTTCCCACCGCCTCTTACACCGAAATGATGGAGTGGGTTTTACCCACCGATGTCCGCTTGCGCTATCAGGGTTTGCTGAAGGAGTTTTCCCATCGCCCAGACGTAATCACGTTTCTCCGTGGCGGCCCGTGGCGTGCCTTCTTTCGTAAATATTCCGAATCCAATCTCCTCAATAAAAAAATGCTCCGCGTTTCCTCGCGCATTGCCAACGCTCCGCAGCGCCGCGCCAACTCCATCGCCGCGCACGAACTACTCGAGGCCCGCGACTTCCTCCTCCGCGCCCAGTGCAACGATGCCTATTGGCATGGCGTTTTCGGTGGCCTCTACGCTCCGCATCTGCGTACCGAACTCTGGCGCAATTTAATCCGCGCCGAGTCCATCGCTGACCGTCACACTCCCGGTGCCTCCATGGCTCGCGTCGAATCGCTCGACTACGATGCCGACGGCGCCACCGAACTCCTCTTCACTTCGCCGGAATCGCAAACCTTGCTGAAACCGTCCGATGGCGCCACCGTAGCTTTCTTCGATTTCCGTCCCGTGGGAGCCACACTCATCAATTCCATCGCCCGCCGCCACGAGGCCTATCACGCTCGCGTTCGCCAAGCCGCCAGTCAACCCGAGGGCCATGTCGCCAGCATTCACGAACAAACCCGTGTGAAAGAGGTCGGCCTCGAGCGCTTTCTCCGCTACGACCGCTGGCCCCGCCACTCCTTCCGCGTTCTGCTTTTTGATCCCGCAAAAACCCACGCCAACTACGACGCCCTGGAACTCCACGAGGACCCAGGTTTTGCCGCCGGCTCATTCACCGTGAAATCCTCGTCTCCTCACGACGCCGAACTTTTTCGCCAAGCCCCCATCGACCACCTTAAACAAGCAAACCTCTCCTCATCCGATTTCATCCTGACCAAACGTTTCTCTTTCGGTCCGGCCCCGCACGGCTGCGAACTCTCTTGCGAGGTCACGCTGAAGCTCGCCAACCCCTCGCCCGGCAGCGAAGCTGCCGGCGTGCAAAGTTTTTCGCCCGGCCAATCCATCGCCATCGGCATCGAGTCCGTGATTAATTTCCTGGCCCCCGCCGCCGAGGATCGCTTCTTCGAATCCCGCCCGCACGAATCGGGCGCTGCCGAATCACACGCCCGCAAAGAATCCCTGCGCTTCAGCGGCCAGCTTCCCAGCCCTATCCTCCGCATTGAAGATGGCTGGCAAAAGGTGCGCGTTACCCTCACGGCTCCCCACTCCCAATGCTTCTACATTGCGCCCATCGAGACCGTCTCCGAATCCGAAGAAGGTTTCGAACGCGTCTACCAAGGCTCCCAAATCCTTCCCGTCTGGCGCCTGAGTCTCTCCACCGGAAAATCCTGGACCACCCGCCTGACCTGGCGCATCGAACACCTCTAACACTTTTGAGAGCACGGCACTCCTGCCTGCGCCCTTCGCTATGTCCGGCGCGTGAAATTGGTCCGGCCGGTTGACGAGGCGGGCGTATTTTTTCCCGACACGGGTATCCTTGCCGCTCTTCTCTGCGTACTCTGTGTCTCTCGTTGAATCTCCGTACGGAACCGCCCGCTACACTCGCTTCTCCATCCGGACCACCGGCAACGACTCCCCGCCCCCAATATCCAAATCAATCCTCTCCACTTCCACATACCCGCGAGCCCCAAACAATTTCACTCCCGTCAAAGTAGCCCCCATCTCAAATCTCCGAAACCCCTCCGCAAACGCCGCCGCCTCGCAAGCCTCCAAAATAAGCGTCCCAACTCCCCTTCTCGCAAAGGAAGGCGCGATAAAAAAAGCCCGAATCTTAGCCGCATCCACCCTAGGATCCAAATACTCAATCCGCTGCTCCGTCCAGGCATCCCCTCCATAAAGCTTTTTCCGCCGGCTCCATCCCCCACACCCCGCAATAACAAATCTCTCTGCTGACTCCCCCTTTTGCGCCTCCACCGGCTCTGGTAGGGGCGCAGCATGCTGCGCCCCAGTTCGCCCGGGCGTCGACCTTTCGCGTGTTCGCACGTCCTCAGCTGTTGCCTCGCTAGCGCTCTTGCCTCCGCTCGTCACCCGCGCCTCCACCACAAAATAAGTTCCATCCGCAATCAACTGACGATCCACTCCAAAAACCGTTTTCAGCGCATTGTCAATCTGCGCCGCCGAATAATCCTCCTTCTGCAAACCCCGCACCGACGAATCGATCAAACGCGATAAAACCTCCGTATCTTCCGCCACTGCCAATCGCATCCGCATCTCCATCCCGGCAACTCCACGGACCGTCATTCAGAGCGGAACACGTCGACGCTTTTTCTTTTCCCGTTCGCTTCCTGCGAACGGGTCGGTCTGTGCAGCGATGAATCTCTCTTGGGTTTTCTTGATTTTTCCTCGCGCACCTGAAAGGCTGCTCCCTGCCGCTCCGATTTCGTCTACCTGGAAGCTCCCGGCCCGCATTACCGAAACTAATTCCCGGCCCCGTCGAATCCAGGCCCGCGCAACGCCCGCCCCGGCCGTTCCTCGGTGATCTTTCCATCCATCACCACTGGCCTCCCATTCACAAACACTTCCTTCACTCCCGTCGCATAGCGCAACGAATCCGTATAGGTCGCCACATCCTGAATCGCCGCAAAGTCGAACACCGTAATGTCCGCCATCATCCCCGGCCGCAGAATTCCGCGATCCAGAATTCCCGCCCGCGACGCCGCCAGAGACGTCATCTTCCGCACCGCCTCCTCCAGCCGCATCGTATGTTCTTCTCGCACATATTTCGCCAGCACTCGCGGAAACGTTCCAAACGCTCGCGGATGCGCCTTGCTCTTGCTCAGCGGACCATCTTCCGCCTGCCCCTCCGAATCCGAACCGAACGTCACCAGCGGATTCGCTACTGCCGCGCGCACGTCCGTCTCATCCATGATTGCAATCACCACCGAACTGTTTCCGTGATCCGCAATCGCCAAATCCATCGCTGCATCCCGTGCATCTTCGCCCATGGCGCGAGCGACTTCGTCGAGGGTCATTCCTTCGTATTTGCTCAGTGCCGGATTTATCACCTGGATGAGCTGGATTCCCGCTGCTCCGCCGGACCCGCGCCACTGGTTTTCCCACGTCGTGCTCGGCTCTTCCATTTCCTTCTTCGCCCGCGCGCGTTGCACCGGATCCTTGAGCCGCGCGATCATCTTCTCCGCGCCGCCTTCCGCAATCCAGCTCGGAAAGCACGCCACCAAGCCGTTTGACGCGCGCGTGTACGGATACACGCTGGCGGCGACATTCACGCCGCGCCCGCGCGCTTCCTCGATGCGCCGCAACACTTCCGGCATCTTGCCCCAATTCTCGTTGTACGCCGTCTTCAGGTGCCAGATGGTGGTGGGAATTTCCGCTCGCGTGGAAATGGCGAATACTTCATCCAGCGACTCGAAGATGCGATCGCTTTCCGAGCGCTGGTGCGTGAAGTACACTCCGCCGTAGCGATGCGCCACTTTCGCCAGCTCCACCACCTCATCCGTGGAAGCGTAAACATCCGGCACATACTGCAGCGCGGAACTCAACCCGAATGCGCCTTGCTCCATCGCCTGCGCCACCAGCTCTTTCATGCGCTCCAATTCCTCCGCCGTCGCCACGCGATTGTCTTCGCCCATCACGTAGTTGCGGACGCCGCCGGCTCCCACAAATGTGCCCAGATTGATTGCCGGATGAACGCGTGTGAAGTGCTGGAAATACTCGTCCAGCGAATGCCAATCCTGCGCGACTCCATATTTTCTGGCTTGATCCGCGCTTTCCCGCTGCATGCGGTCGTTCACCGGCGCGATGGAGGTTCCTTCGCCGGTAATTTCTGTGGTGACGCCTTGCATGATCTTGCTGGCCACGCGATTGTCCACCAGCACGCTGAACTCCGATTGGCCCTGCACATCGATGAATCCCGGCGTAACGATGAGCCCTGTGGCATCGATGCGTTGCTTCGCCGTGGCATTGTGCAAATCGCCCATTGCGGCGATCTTGTCTCCGCGAACGGCAATGTCTCCGACGAACCACGGTGCACCGGTTCCATCCACGATGCGCGCGCCGGCGATGACGTAGGCGTATTCCGGCTGGCCCGCGCGCGCTGGCGCTGGCCGTACTTGCTGCGGGTCTTGCGCGCCAACGCTCGCAACCAGCAGCAGCGTCATGCATAACGCGGCGATGAAACTCATCCAGCTCAACCGGCTCGTCGAACTCGTCCAGCGGCGGTTCGCATGCATCGAAGACTCCAGCGTGAAAGTGCAGGGATGATACACCGGCGCGACGCCGGAGATGCATAGAACGAGGTTATCGGCAGAAGGCCAAAGCGGTCTGAACTGGAAAATGGAATCGTTGTTCCGAATGGCGCGAAAACACCGCTTCTTTTTGGATGGAAGCAGTTATCTTTTAAGCTGCGGCGCGAGACAGGTTCTCGAAAGAAAAGAAAGAACGCGCGAAACAAAAGGCGCGCGAAAGAAAGGCGCCCTAAATCGCGAATAATAAATTTTGCGCGAAGGGCCAGGCCTGATCGAACCACTGGTCCACACAGTGAAAACCGGTGCGATGCGCCATTTCCGGGATTTCGCGGGGCTGGTATTTGTGGGAACTTTCCGTCCAGATGGTTTCGCCCGCTTCGAGCGGCATGCGCAGGTTCGCTTCGCGAATATGCACCTCCTGGCGGCAGGTGGAGCGCAAATGCATCTCGATGCGGCGTTCCTTGGCGTTCCAGCGAGCTTCGTGGCGAAACTGCTGCAAATTGAAATCGCCGCCCAGTTCGCGGTTGATGCGCGCCAGTAGATTCAGATTAAACGCCGCGGTGACGCCGGCGGGATCGTCGTAGGCCAGAATTTGCACGGGCACGTCTTTCACCAGATCGGTGCCCAGCAGTAAAGCGTCGCCGCGCCGCAGTGTTGCTCGGATCTCGCGCAGAAAAACGTCGCCGGCATCGCGATCGAAATTCCCGATGGTGCTGCCCAAAAATAGAACCAACAGATGATCTTTTTCGTTGCGCCGGGAAACCACCGTGCGCAAGCCATCGAGGTAGGTTTTTTCGCAGCCCACCACGCTGACCAGATCGATTTGGCCCATCTCTTTTTCGCAGGCAGCCAAGGCGGAAGGGGAGATCTCGATGGGGTAGTAGTAAGTGCGCTGGCGCCGCGCCAGAGCTTCCAGAACCCAGCGCGTCTTTTTGCCGCTGCCGCTGCCAAGTTCGGCAACCTGCACGGGCGACGGCAAACGATCCACAATCTCGGCCGCGTGACGCTCCAGCAAACGCGAGTCCGCGCGGGTCAAACCATATTCCGGCAAGACGCAGATGGCTTCAAAGAGCGCGGAGCCGAGTTCATCGTAGAGGTAATTCGACGGCAGCTCGCGCTGGCCGTCTATTGTAAGGCTGGCGCGGACGTCGGCGGCAAATTCTGCGATGTGGCGCGGCGGTTGCAAGACGTCGCGCCGTAGATGGTCTGCGGCGACTTCTTTCGCACGTACCGTTGGCGTTGACATAAAGCTCCCAAGGACTTGATTTGTTCCGTTTGCTTAATCTTCCACACAACGGAAGGTGGCGTAGACATGAGGATAGTGCGGCTGGAACCAATTGCGAAACGATTTCCGCAACATGCAGGCGGCCGTCCGCGGCGAGCCGCCCTTCATTACAAAATGCTTGCCGTCAAAAAAATTGGCTGAATAACCGGGGTAAAAAGAACGCGGCTGGAAACCGTCAAACGGGGCGAAAACGGTGCGCGTCCACTCCCAACCGTTGCCGATCAGGTCATGCACTCCGAACGCGCTGGCGCCCGCGGGATGCGCGCCGACGGGCGCGGGATCCCAATGATGAAAATCAAAATTGCCGTGCAGCTCGGTTGGCGGCGCATCGCCCCAGGGATAGCGGCGTTCTTTTGCACCCCTGGGCGCGCCATAGGCGGCGCGGTGAAATTGTTCTTCGCTGGGCAGGCGCCGGCCCAGCCACTTCGCGTAAGCGGCCGCTTCCGCATGGCTTACATACACGGGCCATTCCATGGGCAGGCGAATGTCGCCAAACATGGTGCGGTAGGCCCACAGACTGCCTTGACGCAGCCAAAAGGAGGGATGAGTAATGTGATTTTTTTGTTTCCAGCCCCAATCGTCGGCCGTCCACAGCGCGGGGTTGGCGTATCCGCCGGCCTGCATGAAACGCATGAAATCGCGATTGGTGACGTTGTGCGAATCGATGGCAAACTCGGGAACGTCCCGGACGTGAGAATCAAACTCGTTGTCCCAGCCAAACTCATCGCCCTGTGGGCGCTGCAAGCCTAGCGTGGTGCGGCCTTCGGGAATTTCCACAAGACGCGATTTTTGGCGGCCCGCTTTCCAGTCGAATGCGGGCGGCGCGAGTACTTTGCGATCGGAGGGCAAACGATGAAGCAGGTACGCCAGCGTTTCCGCATGCATCAGGCGATGCTCGATGGCGGTCTCCAGCATGGAGAGGAGTTCGGGATGGCCTTCGCGAGGACGCGCCAATGCCTCCTGGATGGCGGTGTCGAGCTCCGCGCGCAGCCGCGCGTTATAGCGAGTGATCTCCTCGCGGGAAGGCCAATCGGCAGGCTGGTCGGAGGGCAAAGCGCCGTCAACGGGATCGATGCCGAAAGCGAATAAGCGATCAAACGATGGATTAAAAGGGCGCAGACCGAAGGCGCGCTCCCCGAGGAGATTCCAATCAAAGGCCTCGACATGACCGAGGTAGAAAATAAGCCTGTGGCGCTCGCTGATGGGGCGGTCATACATGGCCTCTTCGCGGATGATGGCAAAGAGGTCGTCGGTCCGGTGGCGAGCTTGTGCAATACGGGAGGAATATTGTTGTGGGGCGATGCGGGCCGCTGTAGCCAGCGATTCCATGATTAACTCCCCCGAATTGGATGCCTCGCTACCGCCAGAGATGCATGAAAAAGCTCTACAAAAATGTCTGCCGACCGGCTTTTTAGCGGAAGGTCAGATGCGGCGCGAGGGCAGTTCGATACACGGTTCGCGGCACAGTTGGTTATGATGGTGGCGCGCCGTAACGCAACCGAGCGGGAGACCGGCTAAAGTTTGCCGGAAGGTCCCCATGCTACACCATGCGTGTGAATCCGCATACAAAACTCGGACGCTGAATACTTATGACCGCAAATCCTCCCGAGATTAGCATCCAGTTCAACGAGGTCAAATACCGTGTACACGGTACGACCGCCGAGAACCGCGCCGCCGCGCAAGGATACACCGGACGATACGCCGAACGACAGGTTTTGCGACCAGGGAAGCGTAAACCAGAACCGTCTCTGTGGATAGCTGGCCAAAAGGCCGAGGCCCAGGGTGCAGGTGATACTCAAGGACGAGTGCTGATTGCGAATATTTCCCTGGAGATTCATGCCGGACAAACGGTCGTGTTGCTGGGGCGGAGCGGGAGCGGGAAGACCACTTTGCTCCGGCTGATTAACCGCATGCTCGAGCCGACGTCGGGGGAAGTCCTGGTGCAGGGGCGGCCGACCACGGAGTGGAATCCATTCGAGTTGCGGCGCGGCATCGGTTACGTGATTCAGGAGGCCGGCCTCTTTCCGCATTTCACGGTGGCGGAAAATATTGCGCTGGTGCCCAGTTTGGAAAAGTGGGAAAAGCCGCGCATCGCTGCTCGCGTCGAGGAGTTGCTGCGGCTCGTGGGACTTGACGGAGAGGATTTCGCGGCGCGGTATCCGCGGCAACTCTCCGGGGGACAGCGGCAGAGGGTCGGAGTGGCGCGGGCCCTGGCGGCGGACCCGCGGATATTGCTGATGGATGAGCCGTTCGGGGCGCTCGATCCGGTGACGCGCGCGGAGTTGCAACGGGAGTTCGGAGCGTTGGCGAAGCGGCTGGGCAAGACCATCGTTTTCGTGACCCACGATTTGCGCGAGGCGCTGCTACTGGCGGCGCGGATCGTGTTGTTGCAGAACGGAAAAATCGTGGCCAGTGAAACGCCGCAAGAGTTCCTGAAGCTGCAGGATGCGGAAGTGCGAGCGTTTGCCGATTCGTTGAACGGCAATTCGGACGGTAACCGGGCGGCCAAGGAGCAAGTTGCGCCAGAGCGGCGGCCGGGCGGTCAACCGTGGTGAGCGCTTACACATTTTTCTCAACCCACCGCTGGGAAATACTTTCCACCACGCTGGAACATCTGGAGCTGGTTCTGATTTCGATGGCGATTGCGGTAGCGATTGCGATCCCGCTGGGAATTTTTATCGTGCAGCGGCCGGGTTTGCGCACGGTGGCGTTAGGAATTGCGAGCGTGTTCCAGACCATTCCCAGCCTGGCGCTGTTTGGTTTTCTGATTCCCATTCCTTTCATCGGTGGCATCGGCAAACGGACGGCCGTCGTGGCTCTGGTTTTGTATGCGCTTTTGCCCATTCTGCGGAATACGTACGTGGGGTTGACGGGGATCGATCCGGCGGTGCTGGAAGCGGCTACGGCGATGGGGATGACGCCGGGCCAAGTGATGTGGCGGGTGCGCTTGCCGCTGGCGCTGTCCGTGATTCTGGCGGGAATCCGCACGGCGACGGTGATTACCATCGGCGTGGCGACGATTGCCGCGGCCATCGGCGCCGGTGGATTGGGAACGTTTATTTTTCGCGGCGTGGCCATGGTCAGCGATGCGGTGATCCTGGCGGGAGCCATACCCGCGGCGCTGCTGGCGCTGCTTGCGGACGGATTACTGGCGTTGCTGGAACGGCGGCTGCGCGTTTCATGAAGTGCGTTTCGCATCGCGGACTTCCGTTTCTTTCTTTCCTGATCTTGCTGGTTTCCGCTCTCTCACTCGGTTCCTGCCAATCTTCACGCGCGCCTTCCATTACCGTGGGATCGAAATTTTTCACCGAGCAAGTGGTGCTCGGCGAATTGCTGGCGCAGCATATCGAGGCGCGCACGGGAATCCATGTGAAGCGGAAGAGTAACCTGGGCGGAACGCTGCTGTGCCAGAAAGCGCTGCTCTCCGGCGACTTGGATTTGTACGTGGAATATACCGGGACGGCGCTGACGGGCGTGCTGGGCGAAGCGCCGGAGGACGACGATGCCGCAAAAATTTACGAGCGCGTGAAGCGCGGATATGCGGAACGTTTTCATTTGACGGTGACGGAGCCGCTGGGATTTGCGAACTCGTTTGCGATGGTGGTGCGAGGAGAGGATGCGCAGCGTTATCACCTGCGGAACATTTCGGACATCGTGCCGATTGCGCCACACTGGCGCGCGGGGTTTGGTTATGAGTTTCTCGAGCGCCCGGACGGGTATGCGGGCTGGGCGAAGCGGTATGGATTGCGTTTTGCAGCCGCCCCCAGCGTGATGGATCTTGGATTGATTTACCGGGCCCTGGTGGACAAGAAAGTGGATATTGTGGCGGGCAATTCGACGGATGGATTGATCGAGGCGCTGCATCTGGTGGCGCTGACGGACGACCGCCATTATTTTCCGCCGTATGACGCGGTGCCGATTGTGCGGGATGCGACGCTTGCGAAGTTTCCCGCACTGCGTTCCGCGCTGGCGGATTTGGCAGGAAAGATTTCCGAGGAAGAGATGCGGAAGATGAACGCCGCGGTGGATGCGGATCAGCGAGATGTGGCGGCGGTGGTGCGGGCGTTTCGGGAGTCGAAGGGACTATGAGTGACGAGTCGTTCAGGAGAGATGGGAAGCTAGCGTTGAGAAGAGAAAATCATTCTTGCCATTGAGAGTGAAGGGGTTCGCCGCGTTGGAATGAAATGAATGGCTAGAGAGGACTACGGATGGGAGATCGCCGGGTCCGGCGCAATGGTGGTGGCGGCGAGGATGGGCGGGACGTCCCGGTCTCGCGGAAATGCACAGGGCCGAGGTGCTGAGTGGTGATGACTGAACGAAGTAGTGGACGGAATTTCAGTCCGGGTGACTGCGGCGCCAGCCCCAGTATTCGTCTTGCTCATTTTTTTCGGATTTGGCGTATTCGTGGTCCGGGCGGTTTTTTTCGGCGAGGAAGCGGTGCCAGGCCGAATTTTCGTGGTCGTCCCAGTGGTGGTTTTCGTTAACGGTGACGGTGGTGGGCTGCGGCGAGGAACAGGCTACGAAGACCGCGGGTATAGATAGGGTGGCAACCAGAGATAGAGAAGCGAGGTAGCGATTTTTGCGATGCATGGATCATTCCTCCGTTAGAGACTTAGAGGAACACGGATGGGTTACGGCAGCGATAGGGGGAATCTGGTATTTACCGCAGCAGACACGGTGGAATGGGTATTTGAGATTCGTCGTCGCCGGAGTTGTGGAATGCGCTGACAGGTACTAAACAGTGGTCGGCTGAAGTGCCTGGGAGTTTTCAACGGATAGATTGGGATTAGATTGGGATTAGATCGGGGATAGATTATGGACGCGATGCAGATTTGCGGGGATTTGTGGATTGCGCTGGGAATTATTTGGTTGGTGGGGGTGTTGCGGACGAAGCCCACGCAGGAGCGCACGGACCTAGGGTCGCGGTTGGCGTACCGGGTGTTTACCGTTTTGGCCTACGTTCTGATTTTTGGCAAGAGAGTTATTTTCCCGGAATGGCTGCTGACGCGCCTTTTTGCCAGGGCGGAATGGATTGACGTATTGGGGATAGCCCTGACCGCTCTGGGCGTGGGGTTTGCGGTGTGGGCGCGGATTTATCTTGGGCAGAATTGGAGCAGTGCGGTAACCATCAAGGTGGGCCATGAATTGATGCGCGCGGGCCCGTATGCGTGGGTGCGGCATCCGATTTATTCGGGATTACTGCTGGCGATGCTGGGCACGGGTTTGGTAAGGGGAGAGGTGCGGGGCGCGGTGGCGTTCGTGGTGCTGCTGACGGGATTCTGGATGAAGCTGGGAAGGGAAGAGCGGTTTATGCGGAAGACGTTTGGAGCGGAGTATGAGGAGTATGCGCGGAGGACGGGGGCGCTGGTGCCGAAATTCAGAGGATAGGGTTGCGAAGGCATGCGCTCGAAATTTGGTGTGAAGAGGTTTAAATTTGGAGTTGGCCGCGCTTGGCCGTGGTTTATGCATTCGTGAAGGAGGGAGAACTTTATGAGCGGAGATGCGATGAAACGGCGGGAGTTTATTGGGGGGATGGCAGCGTTGTCCATGGTGCCCGCAGGGGGGATGGCTGGCGGCGAGGTAACGAGCTCGACCCGGAGTAACGCGAACGCCACGAATTTCGACGGAGGCGTGGAGGTAGGTAAAAAAGGCGAGATGCCCTACCGGATGCTGGGAAAAACGGGAGTGCAGGTTTCCTGTATTGGGTTGGGCGGGTACCACCTGGGGACCGCGCAGTTGACGGATACGGAGATGGTGAAGTTATTTCATGCGGCGGTGGATCGCGGGATCAATTTTTCAGACAACTGCTGGGATTACAACGGGGGCGAGAGCGAGCGGCGAGTGGGAAAGGCTTTGCAGGGAGGATATCGCGAAAAAGTTTTTGTGATGACGAAGTTCGATGGCCGGACGAAGGCGGCGGCGTTGAAGCAATTGGATGAATCATTGTCGCGGCTGGCGGTGGATACCATCGATTTGTGGCAGTTTCACGAGAATATTCGATTGGAGGATCCGGACCGATTTTTTGCGGAGGGCGGAGCGGCGGAAGCGGTGGCGGAGGCCAAGAAGGCGGGGAAGATTCGCTTTGTGGGATTTACCGGACATAAAGATCCCAGCGTGCATCTGCGAATGCTGGAGATGGCGGATCAACACAGTTTTTCTTTTGACGCCGCGCAGATGCCTTTGAACGTGATGGATGCGCATTTCCGGAGTTTTGCGACGGAGGTGGTGCCGGTCTTGGTGCGGAAGCAAATGGGAGTGCTGGGGATGAAGTCGATGGGTGCGGGAATTATTTTGCGCAGCAATACCGTGTCGGCGCTGGAATGTTTGCAGTATGCGCTGAGTTTGCCGACGTCGGTGGTGATTACGGGGATAGTGAGCATGGACAATCTCGAGCAAGCCATTACGGCGGCGAACACGTATAGCGCCTTGAGCAAGGCGGATATTGCGGGGATTTTGGCGAAGACCACGGTGGCGGCGGCGAATGGCAGGTATGAGTTGTTCAAGACCAGTCCGATGTTTGATGGAACCGCGCAGCATCCGGAGTGGCTGGGATAAACACCGAACGGATGGCCGATGAACCCGGCGCGCAACGCAGGGAAACGACGCCGTAAAAAGGACGATCAGGGATTGCCGGGGAATTGCCGGGGGATTACCTGGGGATGGTTATTTGCGGGCGGATTTGCCGGCCGGGACGGGCGCGGCGTTCTGTTGAGCGGTGTGCGCCAGGAATTCTTCGTAGGTGCCTTTGAAGTCTTCAATGTGGTGGTCGGCGGAGAGATGCCAGATGCGCGTGGCGACCTCGTCGATTACGTCTTCGTCGTGCGTGACCAGGAGCACCGTGCCATCAAACTTCTGCAAGGAAATATTCAGGGCGTTGATGGATTCGAGGTCCAGGTTATTGGTGGGTTCGTCGAAGACCAGGAAATTTGGCTTCTGCAGCATTAGCTTGCAGAAGAGCAGGCGAGCGGTCTCGCCGCCGGAGAGGGCGCGTGTGGGCTTTAAGGCGTCTTCGCCGCTGAAAAGCATTTGGCCCAGCAGGCCGCGGAGTTCTTCCTGAGAAGATTGCGGGTCGAATTGCCAGAGCCACTCGATGGCGGTCACGCCTTTGCTTTTGTCGATGACGTCGGCGAAGTCCTGAGGGAAATAGCCCACGGTGACTTCGTGGCCCCAGGTGATGGTGCCGCTGTTGATGGGGAAAGCGCGGTCGGCGTCGGAGACGAAATCGCCGGCGTTGTGAATGATGGATTTGAGGAGCGTGGATTTGCCGGCGCCGTTGCGGCCGATTAGGGCGATTTTCTCGCCGCGGGTGACGCTGGCGGAGAAATTCTGAATGACTTTTAGATCGTCGTACGACTTGACCAGGCGCTTTACCTCCAGCGGGAGCCGCCCGGATTGCTTATTGATCTGGAAGCGGATGTACGGGCGGGCGATGTTGGAGCGGGCCAGCTCGGAGGTTTGCAGGCGCTCGACTTCTTTTTTGCGGGAAGTGGCCTGCGCGCTGCGCGTGCCGGCGGAAAAGCGGGCGATGAAATCGTTGAGCTGAGCGATTTTCTTTTCGCGAACGGCGTTGTCGGCCTCGATGCGGCTGCGAATCTGCGTCTTGGCCAGGACCATATCGTCGTAGCCGCCGTTGTACATGATGATGGTTTGGTAGTCGATGTCCGCGGTGTGCGTGGAGATGCTGTTGAGGAAATGGCGGTCGTGGGAGATGACGATCAGCACGCCGGTGTATTCGAGGATGTATTCGCGGAGCCAGTGAACGGAATCGAGGTCCAGGTTGTTGGTGGGCTCGTCCAGGAGCAACGCCGGCGGATTGCCGAACAGGGCTTGCGCCAGCAGAACGCGGACTTTTTGCCCGCCCTGGAGTTCGCGCATTTTGCGTTCGTGGATGCCCACGTCGATGCCCAAACCATCCAGAAGAATCGCCGCGTCCGCTTCGGCGGTGTAGCCGCCCTCTTCGCCGACGATGCCTTCGAGTTCGCCGAGGCGCATGCCGTCGGCGTCGGTGAGTTCATCGTGAGGCTTGGCGTACAGGGCATCGCGCTCTTCGAGAGCCTTCCAGAGCGGGGCATTGCCCATGATGACGGTATCGATGACGCGAAAATCGTCAAAGGCGAATTGGTCCTGGCGCAGGACCCCTAATTTTTTTGGCCGCGTGATGGAGCCTTTGGTGGGCTCGAGCTCGCCGGTGAGAATCTTCATGAACGTGGACTTGCCGGCACCGTTGGGGCCGGTGATGGCGTAGCGGCGGCCCTCCATGAAGGTGGTGGTGACATCCTCAAACAGGATGCGCCCACCAAAGCGCATGGTGATGTTATCGACGGCAAGCATAGCCCTCAATTATACCGTGGAAATTGCACAGCGCGAAATGTCGGCTTTTTCCTTGTAATCCGTCATCCCGTTTTTTCTAATCGTGATCCTGCGTTTTCTAACCCGTCATCCTGCCGTTTCTAACCCGTCATCCTGAGCGCAGCGAAGGATCTCTCTTCGCCTGGCATCGGCCTTTGCAGTTGCCTTTGTAGGGGCCCCTGGCTAGTCGTCGCCATCCTGGGCCTCACCCGTTCTCTACAGGACAGCACAGACTAGGACCGCACAGGCGGGAGTGCCTGTGCCACTGCTACTGTTCTTTAACCCTGTCAGTCAACGCGGCAAACGGCTCACCCGATCATGCGGTGTCCGTGGCACTGGCTTCGGTCCCGACCCTCCCCCTAGGGTTTCTTGAAAGTGTGTCATTACAAAGGGACTTAAAGTACCTTTGTTTTCACATACTTTGGTAAGTGTTCATTTTAAATGGGTTATGATGGATTTTTGTTTGGCAATTAGTAACCCTCCCGCCGGGACAGATGCTCCACCCGGCAGGGGCGATTTTACGAGACGGAGGGGCGCGATACAAAGCAAATTAAGTACGGATTTGGTACAGATGGGGTGAGGGGTGCGGGCCGGCGGGGACAGGAAAAGGGTAGTTCTATTTTTTCGAGGCTGACGAGGTCTACCACCCTCCCTTTTAGAAAAACAACTCCGGCGCAACATGAAACCGCGCGCTCAATCGCGCAATGTGCTCCTTATTCAACTCCCGCTTCCCATTCAACACCTCGGACACAACGCTGCGCGCCCCAAACACATCCACCAAATCCTTCTGCAGCAGCGGTGCTGCTCCATCAAAAAGCGCACCACCTCGAGCGGCTTGGCGCGCGGCAAGGCGTAGCGCTTCTCCTCGAAATCCTCAATCAGCAGCGTCAAAAGTTCCGCTAGCTCTTTCTCCGCCGCCGTCAACGTTTTCGTCCGCTGGTCCAGTTCATACGGGATCTCGGTGTACGCCTCATTTTCCTTCTCCGTGCGAATCACCTTGGGCGCCACCTTCCGCAGCAGCGCGCCATACTCCGGGCTGACCTTCAGTGTGCTCATGCTCTCCAAGCTCCTTTGCAGTATTCCGCAGGAAAAAGAAAGACCCACCCTTTGCAGAAACCGCAAAGGGTAGGCCACCCTCGAGGGTCCTTAGCTGCTTTGGGGTGTGCCACCCGCCTTCCGCAGCAGCGCGCCATACTCCGGGCTGACCGTCAATGTGTTCATACTCTCCAAGCTCCTTTGCTGTACCACTGGTGTTCAGTCCAATCACCAGATCGTTTTGATGTTAGCGGCCCGAATTCGCCCGTCGCGGCTTAAAACGGGCACGCCAAAGAACTGGGCGGTGGCGGCAATGATGCGGTCTGGAAGGTCAGGAACTTCGTCCCGCGAAACCCGTCGCATGTTCCCGGCAATCACGTCGTCAAAGGCAACCTGTTGCAGGACATTCTTCGGATCGCCGATAGCTCAGACGCCCCGCGGCTCAATCGCTCGTCGGAAAAAAGGTACCAGATGGCCGTGTGCGTATCCGCGATACCGGTTAGCATCGCTCAATCAATCGCGCGCAAAATTTGCAAACATCTCCGCGCGGTTTTCGTCGATTTCCTCGGCAGAGGGTGCCGGGCCATACTTCGCAAGGAAGCCACGCAGGGAGCGCGTCGGTTCCTTAACAGCGCTACTCTCGGAGGCCGCAGCAAGGATTTTTTCGAGTGCCTCGCGCACCATGGCCTCGGGAGAGACACCCTTTGCCTGCGCCAAGGCCATCAGCTTGGCTTCCTCTTGCGGCGGCAAAGTGATGATCATGGTCGAATAGTCTCCGCTTTCTAACCGCTGTGGTTAACTCCGTGCATCCGCATCGTACCCCACGCCTCCAGCACCGTCAACGAATCGCCCGTGGGCACAGGCAGTGCCCGGATGGGCTTGCCAATGTACATCTGGCGCGACGGGCAAGTGGTGGCGCTAGCCCCGGAAGAGCTGCGGATCGCACGAAAGAGGTCTCTCAGTTCGTGGGCAAGACTTTCAGATGGTCAATCAACGGCCGCCGATGGCTGCGCCACAGCAAATATCCACAGAGTCCGCCCAGCGGGAAGGCGCCGGCGAAAAACAAACGGGCTTCCGGCATGCCCCAAATACCTATAGCGATCAGGCCGCTGACGATGAAGAGTCCGATCGGGTGTGCGGTCCAAATCCCGGCGCCGTAATATCCGGACGGGACAACTACGGTTGGGTCAGGATCGAGGTCTTGGCGAGGGGGTTTTAGGGTGGTGCGTTGATTCAGGTACATCGTTGATGCCTCAACTACGGTATACACCTGTGGGACGTTCGCGACAAGGGTGGCCTGGAGGCCGGTCATGGCGGCAACGCTATCCCTGACCTTGCATCATAAAGTCACAGGGATCAGAGGGGGTCACAGGGAGCGAGGGGTGTAACGATGATTTACTTGTGGGCTTACTTGTGGCGAATTCGCTTCGTTGGCGTTGTGGGTCTGGCGGCGTTTCTGGGACTGTTCATTTTACCTTTGCCCAGTTTCGCGCAAGCAGGTTTGAACCTGAGCGGGGCTTCAAACTGCACGGTGGCGGACTTTGATGCGAACGTGGAATTTCGGAACGGTCCGAGCGATTACTACACGGTGGTAGTCGACAAGCGCAACATTTCGGATCACCCATGCGTTTTCGATGGTCCGATGTATGGCCCCAGCTTTGTGCCGGACCGGGCTGCTACGGGCGAGCCGCCGGTCAAACTGTGCTACGAGTGCGAGGAAAAACCGGCGAATGGGCAACATGCCGGGAAAGTTCCCCTCACGCTCGAGCCTGGCGCGGTGGCGCGAGAAACATTCCGCTGGAAAACGCGGCCAGCCAGCGCAGGGGCCCGATGCCTTTCGTTCGATTGGATGGCCGATCCCGTGCTGCTGGTGACGCCCTCACTTTTCAAAAGGATTTGCTCGGAGGTAGAGGTCAGCGGATTCAGCCTGCTCGAGGTTGCTGGAGATGCGTCAACGGAAAATCAAATGAGTGAAGGCAGGGAAGCGCCGGTGTTCGAGCTGACGTCGGACAAAAACAGCTACTACCTGGGAGAGTCTTTCGGCTTGCATGCCGCACGCACACAAGCGAACCATGGCGCGGCCTTAGAACCCCAGGGCTGCGCCAAGCTGTATCTCAGGGAAAGATCGCCGGACGGCGCAACGCGCATCGATGAAGTGAAACCGGTGGCCCTGAGCGGTTGCGAAACGCCGATTCCTGGTGATGAGTCAGGCAGTCGGGGAGCCGGGTTTGAATTAAATTCCGGCGCAAATTCCCGATGGGATGGCGTCGGAGAGCACACCTTCGAGGTATTGCAGTTAGTGAGTTCGGCAGACGACGCTACGCTGCATTTTGTCTCTTCCAACGTCTTGCGTATCCGGATTCTCGACCCAGCCGCTATCGAGCGCAAATGGGGCCCACGCGTAAAGGGTATCGGCGCGGACATCACGCTGGACAAGGATACTTTTCGTGTAGGTGAAGACGTGCGGCTCCATCTAGCGGTGGAAGATTTCGCGGCTGAAGGCACGATCTACAGCTGGGATCCGGTGTGGGATCCTTGTCTCGTGTTTGGGATCGAGGTTCGGGACGCTAGCGGACGTGCTTTGCCGGAGGGAGAGCGGTTCGCACAAAGGTCGGTGTGCACGGGACACGGCTTTGGCCCGAGGCCCGTGGTGAAGGGCAAGGTTGTGCCGATGGAACGCGCCCTCCGGGACCAGGGATGGCTGCCAAATCACCCTGGGACGTATACCGTGATACTTACCTGGGCGCCGTGCGTGGGTCCGGAGGAATCTAAATTCACCACGCAGACGGAGTTGAAGCCCTATGCAGTTGCGCGCGCTATGGCGACGATTCATATCGTCGGCGGTGAGACGGCCAGCCTCAAATAGCCAGCCTCAAATAGCCAGGCTCAAATAGCCAGGCTCAAAGAGAAAGATGGGCAGCGAAAGATGGGTGAAGATTTGCAGTTGCATCGTAGAGCCGCAGGGTGGTAAGTGTCATCGGAGCGCGAGAGCATGACGAGCGCTGAGGAGTTACTGGATATTCTGGTGTGTCCGGTGTGCAAGACTCGATTGAGTTTTACCGAGGATCAGGCTGGGCTGAAGTGTGGCACATGCCGGAGGATTTACCCGATGCGCGACGAGATTCGAGTGATGTTGCCGCAAGAGGCGAAGATCGCTGACGGCGATGAAAACTAAGCGATCATTTCATGATTCATCCGCTCGTCAAATGGAATTCCTGGATGAACAAAGATGAATAAACCTGCACTTCCGCGAAGATTCTTCCGGGGCCCAGGCGCGGATCCCGGCAAGATTACGATTCTTACGCGAACTGCGCTTCGGCGGATTTTGCGCGCAGACGATAGAAACTCAGGACGGCGTCGCCTTGTTTGAGCACGCGGACGCGTTCAAGGGCGGCGAATTCGACGGGCAGATCGAGTGCGCGGGAGTGTTCGGCAATCACGATTGTGTCGGCGGAGACAAATGGGGCGGTGCCCAGGAATTTCATTACGTTACGGTATTCGTTGGCGGCAGCGTAGGGCGGATCGAGAAAGATGTAATCGTAGGCGAAGGATTTAGCTTGCTTGACGTGGCGTTGCTGGAGTTTTTCGAGAGCGCGTTGAACGTCTACGGCGAGAACCGTGGCGCCGCTGGTGATGTTTAGCGAATGGAGATTTTGGCGGATGAGTTTGGCGGCGGGGGGATGATTTTCGACGAAGAGCACGTCTTGCGCGCCGCGGCTGAGGGCTTCGATGCCGATGGCGCCGGTGCCGGCGAAGAGGTCGAGGAAATGGGCGCCGGGGATTTTGGGATTTAGGACGTTGAACAGCGTTTCGCGGAGGCGGTCGCTGGTGGGGCGGAGAGCGGGGGTATCGAGAGATTTTAACTGGCGACTGCGATAGGTGCCGGCGATTACGCGCATGATTAGAAGTCTACTGGGTTAAGCGGTGTTTTTCACGATTTCAGGATGTCTCTAACCAATGTGGGCCAAGTGGTAGCGGCGCCGCCATTCTGGCGGCAAAGTGCGCAGGATAAGCTGGAGCGCGGGCTGTTGAGCGGCGTCGTCCGCGAGGGCGAAGGCTTCTTTGCGTGCGGATTCGAGGAGCTCTTTATCGCGGATGGGGTTGGCGATATGGAAGCCCAAGTCGCCGGATTGGCGGGTGCCGAAAAAATCGCCGGGGCCGCGGAGGAGTAAGTCGGTTTCGGCGATTTCGAAGCCGTCGTTGGTGCGAACCATGGTGTCGAGGCGGGCTTTGGCGACTTCCGTCATGCGCCCGGGAGCTACCAGGATGCAGTGGGATTTTTTTGCGCCGCGGCCAATGCGGCCGCGGAGTTGATGGAGTTGCGAAAGGCCGAAGCGTTCGGCGTGCTCGATGATCATCGCGGTGGCGTTGGGAACGTCGACGCCAACTTCTACTACCGTGGTTGCGACTAAAATATTTATTTCATTTTTCCGGAAGCGCTGCATCACGTCTTCTTTTTCGTCGCTGGAGAGGCGGCCGTGGAGCAGGCCCAGCTTTAATTTCGGAAAGACTTCTTTGGAGAGACGCTGAAACTCGTCGATGGCGGCTTTCAGTTCGAGCTTCGATTCTTCGATCACCGGATAGACGACGTAGGCCTGTTGACCGGCGGCTACTTCGCGGCGCACGGATTCCCAGACGCCGGGCAGATGTTGCTGCGTGGTCAGGTGCGTAACGATGGGCGTGCGGCCAGGCGGGAGTTCGTTGAGGATGCTCACGTCGAGGTCTCCATAGAGGGTGAGAGAAAGCGTGCGCGGGATGGGCGTGGCGGTGAGCACGAGAACGTGCGGGGCGTGGCCGTGGGCAGCGGCTTTGTCCATCAGACGTTTGCGTTGCAGAACGCCGAAGCGGTGTTGCTCGTCGATGGCGACGAAGCCGAGGCGAGCGAACTGCACGTGGTCCTCGATGAGCGCGTGGGTGCCTACGGCGAGATGGGATGCGCCGGTGCGAAGGCGCTCCAGGGCGGCAGTTTTTTCCGAGAATTTCATGCCGCTGATTAAGAGTTCGACGCGATAGCCGGCGGGCTCGAGAATACGGCGCGCGCCGAGGTAATGCTGCACGGCGAGAATTTCCGTGGGCGCCATGATGGCGGCTTGCGCGGCGTTTTCGATGGCGATGACCGCGGCTTGCAGGGCGACGATGGTTTTGCCGCTGCCGACGTCGCCTTGCAGCAGGCGATTCATGGGAAAAGGCTTTTCGAGGTCGGCGGCAATTTCCGAGAGGGCCCGCTTTTGCGCGCTGGTGGGCTTGAAGGGAAGGATGCGCTTGAGGGCGGAGCGAATTTTTTCTTCGCGAAGCCGGAAGGGGATGGCGTTTTCGCGGCGGGACGTCTGGCGGTCCAGCGCGATGCTGAGTTGGTAGCGGAAAAATTCTTCAAAGATCAGACGCTGCTGGGCAGGCGAGCGAAAGATATTCAGAAGGTCGACGGATTCGCCAGCGTTCGGGAAATGCGTTTGGATGAGCGCGTCGCGGCGCGTGGGCAGCGATAATTTCGAACGAAGAGCGGGCGGGAGGATGTCCGGCAGCTCGGGTGGGAGCAATTGTACGGCGGCGTACATGGCGCGGCGAATGGCCCGCGAGCCAAGTGTCCCGATGGCTTCATAGATGGGAACGATGCGACCGACTTCGGTAGAGTCCAGCTCTTCGCTGCCGAGAATCTCCATTTGCGGATTGACCATTTCGCGACGGCCGGGGCGGAGGCGGTCGATTTCCACTTTGCCGTGGAGGATGAGGGACTGGCCGGGCTTGAGGCGATTTTCGAGATAGGCGCCGTGAAAAAATTTGCACGGGAGAGAACCGGTGGCATCTTGCACGAGGAGGTGGTAGATCGCGTCACGGCCGTACATGCCGCGGACGGCCTGTCCACTGAGCATTTGCACACGCATGGTGTAGGCGCCGCCCGGAACGGCTTCCTTGATAGTGGAAAAGCGGATGCGGTCTTCATAGCGAAACGGCAAATAGTTGAGCAAGTCGCCGAGGGTGCGGATGTCGCGTTCGGCGAGGAGTTCGGCGCGGTGCGGACCGACACCCTTGATCATCTGGACGGGGGTGTCGAGACGAAGGGGCGCCGTCGTGGGTGAAGGCATTCGCGCGTTGGCTGCGGCGGTCATTCGAAGATGCACATCATTTATACCATTCCGAAACCACGCCGCGGGCCCAGATAGAAATTCGTCCGGCCGGGATTCGCGACGATACTTGGCTGTCGCTCTATGCGTATTATTGATGTGGCTTGCGGTGCCGGACTGGCGAGCGAGTGGTGCGGAGGCGGAGTGGGTGGCGATCGATTAACGGGCCGCGAAAAGCGCGCGCTGCTGCTGTGGGTGATGGCGGGCGTGATTGGCGCGTTGTGCGCCTACAAATTTTATTTTCGGGCGTTCCCGGAAGCGTCGGTAAATTTTCAAGTTTCGCGCGAAGAGGTGTTGCAGCGCGCGCAACAGTTCGTAAATGGGCTGGGAGAAAACGTCAGCGGTTATCAATCGACGGTTGTTTTCGAGGTGGACGAAGACGCGAAGACGTACCTGGAGCGGGAAGTCGGACTGAAGCAAGCCAACCAGCTGATGACGTCGCAGCTGAATATCTGGTATTGGCAAGTTCGCCTCTTCAAGCCGCAACAGGAAGAAGAGTTTCGCATTCGGGTGAGTCCCGCAGGGCGGATCGTCGGCTACGAACATCACGTGCCGGAAGATAGCGCAGGAGCTTCGCTGGAGCGCGACGCCGCGCTGGCGGAGGCGACGCAGTTTGCGAGCGCGAAATTAGGCATCGATTTCGCGAATTGGGATTTACTGGCGGATGAAGCGAGTTCGGTGCAGCGGCCGAACCGGCTGGATTGGTCGTTTACCTGGGAGAAACAAGGATTTCGCGCGAAAGATGCGCCGTATCGCATGGCGGTGGTGTTGCAGGGCGACCGCATCGGCGGCAGCGAGCAATATCTGAAAGTACCGGACGCTTGGAACCGCAACTACGCGCACCTGCGAGCGCAAAATAATTTCCTCACCACGCTGGCCATCGTCCCGTACATCCTGCTGCTAGGTTCGGCGTTGTGGCTCGGCATCACGCTGACGCGGCGCGGCTCGGCGCGGTGGGGCGGGGCCGTCAAGATCGGCGTGGTGGTAACGCTGCTGCTTTTCCTGATGCGGCTGAACTCCTGGCCGGAAGCGCGCGCGGAATACGACACCAACACCTCCTACGCCACCTTTATTTTGCAACAGCTGGTTACCGCGTTGTTGTTCGGTATCGGCTCGGCCATGTTTGTGACGCTGGTGCTGCCTGCCGGAGACGCGCTGTATCGCGTAACGCAGCCGGCGCGATTGCGGCTGGCCAAAGCGTTCACCTTGCGCGGGCTGCGCTCGAAAGAATTTTTTTGTTCTTCGGTGGTGGGATTGAGCCTGACGGCGGCTTCACTGGGATTTGTGGTGGTGTTTTACATGGTGGGCAGCCGGTTTGGCGTGTGGGCACCGCAGGAAATCAATTACCAAAATTCCGTGAGCACGTTGTTTCCGTGGATTTCGGGAGTAGCGATCGGGCTGCTGGCTTCCACGAACGAGGAATTTACATTTCGGCTCTTCGCCATTCCATTTATCGAGCGACTCACGGGTTCGCGCTGGCTGGCGGTCATTGTTCCCGCGTTCTGCTGGAGCTTCTTGCATACCAATTACCCGCAAGAGCCACCGTACATTCGCGGACTCGAAATCGGAATGATGGGAATCGCCACCGGCATGGTGTTTCTGCGCTGGGGCATTGTGGCAACGCTGATCTGGCACTACACCTATGATGCTTCGCAGGTGGGGCTGCTGCTGATTCGTTCGCATAGCTGGTATTTCAGGATTTCCGGAGTAGTCGTGGGCCTGGCGGCGGTTGCACCGCTGCTGTTTTCGGCCATCTCGTACGTGCAGCGCGGAGGATTTGAGCCGGATGAAGATTTGCTAAACGGCGCGGAGCCGGCGCCAGACGTGAGCTTAAGAAGCCCCGAGAGCGAAGCGGTGAGCGCGGCACAGCCACGGCGTTACACGGCGCTGGCGCCCGCCTTGCTGGGGCTGCTGGCGCTACTAACGGCGTGCGGAGCGCTGGCGGCGTGGCGATTGAAGTCCACGGAGATCGGCGATTATTTGAAGCTCTCCGTCGACGCGCGCAGCGCAAAGACATTGGCCGACAGTGTTCTGCGACAGCGCGGAGTAAGTCCCGCCTCGTACCGCGACGCGGTGGTATTCATCAACAATACGGACGCGCTGGTCAACGAATTTATGCGGGAGCGGGTGGGCATCGCGAAATTGAACGATATTTATTCCTTGCAGGTGCCTGGAGCGCTGTGGCGCGTTCGATATTTCCGAGACAGTCAAAAAGAAGAATATGCGGTGATTTTGCGACCGGACGGTTCGCTGCATGCGGTGTGGCATGTATTGCCGGAGGATGCTCCCGGCGCCCAGCTCACGAAAGAAGCAGCGGTGGCGCTTGGTGAACGCTTTCTGCAGGACCAGAAGCACTTGGACCTGGGCCAATGGAAATTGGTCGACGCAGAATCGGAGAAGCGGCCGCAGCGCGTCGATCACACCCTGGTGTGGGAAGAAAAACAGGCGCTGACGCCGGCCGAGGCCGGAGCGGCGAATGCGGCGGACGAGGCTCACGCCCGCGTGCGCTTGCAGGTGCTGGGGGATGAAGTCGTCGACTATCAAACATTCATCAAAATTCCAGAGGAGTGGAGCCGCAAACAACAGGCCCTGACGGTGCCGCGCCTGGCGCTGGCCTATGGCGCGCCAGTGTTGGTGTTCGGCGCACTGGCGATCACCATGCTGGTGATTTTCCTCAGAAACTTGAAGTCCGCGGCGGCGGCAGCGATTCCTTGGAAGCGCGTGGCCTTATGGTCCGCTTGGGCGCTGTTGGCATTTTACGCGGCGTTTTTGCTGGGAAATCGCATTCCGCAATTTCTGAATCAATATCAGACCGACCAGCCTTTGAAGCTGACGTTCGGAGCCATCGCCATCGGCGCGCTGATCGGCGGCCCTTTTTATTTCGCCGCCCTTTCGGTGCTGTTTGGCGCGGCGTGGTTTTACGCGCACTGGGCGTTTGGGGAGGACCGGGTACCGAACTGGCTGGGCATGCCGCCAAGTTATTATCGCGATGCGCTGTTCATTGGAGTGGGCGGCACGGCCGCGTTCATGGCGGTGCGCAGGGTCGTGTGGGCAGCATTTTTGCATTGGCCAACGAGGCATCGGGAGGTCACCGCGTCGTTTGGCGATAATTTTGACGCCATTTCGCCCGCTACGGCTATTTTGGCTCACGCGCTGATCTGGGGCCTGCTTTGCACGGGTTTGGTAGCAGCGGTGGCGGCGTTTGTGGCCGCTTACATTCCGCAGAGATGGCTACGAACGCTGATGTTTCTCTGCGGAGCGATTGCGCTGGTGGGCGGCGATTGGGGAGGCGTGGCGGACTATGCGAGACAGTTTTCCGGTGAAGTGATCCTACTGGGAATGATTATTGTGGGCGTGCGCTACGTCATGAAGTTTAACCTGTTGGGGTGTTTTCTGGTCGTGGCTGCAACAGCAATGGTGGGCGGGGCCTCGGTATTGTTGGAGCAACGCGACACGTTTTATCGCGACAACGGTTTTGTCGTGTTGGCGGCGTTGGCGGCACTCTTGGCGTGGCCATTGCAGGGGTGGCTGTTTCCGCGTCTGGCTCCGCGCACCTGAACTTTGCGCAATGAAGGTCCCGAGCGCTCGTCGATGCGGGAAAAGTGCACGCGCGGGCAACTTTTCGACCCGCCCGCGCGTTCCAACCGTTGCTTACGCTTCCCGGGCTCGCGCGTCTAACGTTGCGAAATGGTTTTTCAGTCAGCCAAGTCTCGCCCGTGCGGCGCGGAAGGAAGCCGGACGCGCTCGAAGGATTTTGCGCTAAGATGTTCCGGCGAGAGCACTAAAACCAAAGACTGCGAAGAGAAAGCGAAGCATGCCGCTCCCCGGATGGAATTTCGCTCTAGCTGACGAAACGAACCGCCTAGGCAGCGTCGAGGCCGTTCTGTCCACGGAGACCTCTTTGCCGAAGCTTGAGGAACGGGCGCTGGTGGCGGAGGCGCAAGCGGGCAACCGTGCGGCCTTCGAGGAACTGGTGCGGCGTTACGACCGCGACGTGCTGCGCCTGGCGCTCAATCTGATGAAGCGCCCCGAAGATGCCCGCGACGTTTATCAGGATGCGTTCCTGAAGGTGTATCGCAACCTGCATCGCTTCCGGTTTGAGTGCAGCTTTTATACCTGGCTGTACCGCATCGTCACCAATGTCTGCCTCGATCATCTGCGCCGGCGACAATCGCGTCCGGAGGATCAAGCCCCGGAAGGAAACGCCGTTCACCAGGAGGACGGCGGAACGGATTTTTTTGAACGGCAAAAGGAGCATCGCCCCACGCTCGATCCCGAGCGCAGCATGATGGGCAAGGAACTCGGTGCGCAAATTGCCACGGCGATGGCGCGCCTTTCTCCCCGTGAGCGCGTGGTTTTTGAGATGAAGCATTATCAAGGCCTGAAGCTGCGCGCCATCGGCGACGCCTTGGGCACCTCGGAAGAAACAGTGAAGAACTCTCTATTTCGCGCCACGCGGAAATTACGCAATCAATTGGGAGAGCTGCGATGAACGCCCGCGGAAATTCGGGAGATGGCGCCACACTCGACTGTTCCGCAATTTCGCAGTTGCTGGTTTTTTACGCTTGCGATGAAGTTAGCGATGCGGAACGCGCGGCCATTGACGCGCATCTCGGCGCTTGTTCCGAGTGCGCGCGGCAGCTGGCGCAGGAACGGAAATTACTGGACACCCTCGCGGCCAGGGTGCCGCCGGCGGACGTGCTGGATAGCGCCGGAGTTCTGCTGGCGCAATGCCGCAGCCAGTTAGCGGAAAAAATCGACGACCTCGCCACCCCTTTGCGCAAAGAGCGCTGGCGGCCGTTCGGCTGGGTGCGGCGAGCCATGGCGCTGCGACCGGTGTGGAGCGGTGCGGCGCTGGTTATTTTTGGCGTGGCGCTGGGCACGCAATTGCTGCCGTGGCTGCAGACGGCCAACGACGTCGCGGGCCCGGCGGTCAACGTGCTTGCCGCTCCGAGGCTCACGGACGAGCAACTGTCCAAAATGGCGGTGGCTGGTGTGCGCGTTTCGCCCGCCGAAGACGCAGCAGGCGAGAATATTCAACTGCGGCTCAGCGCCGAGCAACCCATGGTGCTTTCAGGAAACATCAACGACGGCGATGTGCGGCGCGTGCTGACGTACGTGGTCGCGAATGGCGGGCGCTTCGACACTGGGGTGCGGCTGGATTGCCTGGACGCGCTGAAGTCCCGCACCGACGATGAGCAAGTGCGGGAGGCGCTGCTTTCCGCGGCGCGCACGGACCAAAGCGCGGCGATGCGCATGAAAGCGCTCGAATCGTTGCGTGACGCGGCCGACGAGGACGATGTCCGCGAGGCGATGCTGGGAATTCTTGCGCACGATGCCAGTCCGGGCGTGCGCGTGGAAGCCGTGAACCTGCTGGTGCGTTCTCTGCAACAAGAGCAACGCGATGCGCTGGATGCCGGCGATCAAGCAGATGCGATTGCGAAGCATGAGACCAGCGGGCCAGCGGATGCGGGTGACCATGCGTCACTCCGCGAAGACGGTTCCGCGAACGCCGCGATGGAAACCGCGATTCGCGCGCTCACCGAGCTTCAGCAACGGGATCCGAACCGCGATGTGCGCCTGCGCAGTGCCGCGGCATTGCGCCAGATTGCCGCTCGGCCTCAGCCATAGCGGTCACGGTCGAATTGCCAACGTTCTTGAGTCAATACGCGACGATGAAAATTTCCTTCCCCTACGATTCGGCGCGGCGCTCCCCGCTGACGCGCCGTTGGATGGCTTGCGGGTATTGTTCCTGGAAAATTTCCTTCGTCCTGCTGATCGCTGCCCTGCTTTTTCCGGCGGCCTTGCTGGCTGGGCCCGAACTGCCGGCGGCGCATGCGGCAGCGTCCGAGCCCACGGCCGGCCTAAGAGCTCCTGCTACGCTTCCGGGCGCCGTACCGCATGTGACCGGGGAACGCAACGGAGTATTGGCGACCTCCGATGGATTAACACTGCGATTAACCACCGATCTCGGCTCGGTGCGCATCCTGCCGAGTGAAAATGGCGCAGCACCCGTGGTTCGCTACGTGGTGCATATCGAAACGGATGCGCGCGACCCGTTGGCGAAATCTCTTCTGGACAGTTACGTACTCAAAACCAGAAGCACGCCTACCGGCGTGGAGATCAGCGGCATGCTGCCGCCGCAAATTTCCCGTGGCCCCGGGGCCGGTTCGCAGTTCTGGGTGCACTTCGATGTGACCGTGCCCCCTGGCTATCACGTGGATGTAAAAACAGGCGTGGGAGACATCGAAACCGCCGACATCGGCGGCAGCGCGCAACTTGTCACGCAAGGCGGAAACATTGTGGCCGGGCGCATTGGCGCTCGCGATACGCGCAAGGCCAACGGCGGCCACGCCGAGGCCATCTTGCAAACGGAGGGCGGCCACATCCAGGTGCAGGAAGTCGCCGGCGATCTCACGGCTTTCACCGCCGGCGGCCACATCATCGCGGGGAATATCTCCGGCGACGCTTCGTTGCGCAGCGGCGGGGGCCACATCCGCGCGGGAAAAATCGGCGGGCGCGCGGAGCTGGAGACCGAAGGCGGCAACATTACCGTGAATCACGCGGACAATTTCGTCAATGTGCGCACCGGCGGTGGACAGATCGATTTCGGCGAAGTTCGCGGCTCCGTGCGCGCACAAACCGCCGGCGGCGGTATTCGCATCATGTACGTCTCCGGCCCCATGAACGTGGAGTCGAGCGGCGGCAGCATTTGCCTGACGCGTGTCGCCGGCGCGGTACAAGCCGCCACCACCGACGGCACCATCACCGCATGGATTAATCCGAACGCGGGTCCTGATGCCGCTTTCGAAACCGGCGCACCCTCCGCCGCATCGGCGTCCTCCACGGTGCGCCTCGCGGGCGCATCGCAATTGGCCTCTGGAAATGGCGATGTCGTGGTGTTTCTGCCCCGCAATCTCGCGGTCACCATCGACGCCACCGTTTCTTCCGGAGACGCGCACCGCATCGTCGCGGATCCGGCGATTCACCTGGCCATCCAGGAGGCGCAGGACCATGCGAACACCTCGGTGCACGCCGTCGCGGTGCTGAACGGCGGCGGCGCTCCCTTAAAATTAAAGAGCGGCTCAGGCAATATTCGCTTACAGTTTCTTGATTCCCAGACCGCGCTTCGCGACGCGCTCATCCGCGACCAACTGGCGCGCCTGAATCAGAAGCTCAGCGATCTTTCTCGCGCCGCCACCGAGACAAAGTTCGACGCTACGTTTGCAAGCGATTTCGACGTACGCACTTCAGCGGAGGATTTCGGGCCGTCCCGGTCTTCCGACACCCCGCAAGTTCCGCCGGCTGGCAATGACTGGTTCGATAGCTGGGTGAACGCGCTGCAAGTCGCCGTGACCGGCGGCCTTCGCGAAGATCCCACGGAATTTCAAAAGCGCCTGAACTTTTCGCCGCACCCTGCGTATCCATCGCTAGCGCAGAACGCGGGCATTCAAGGCCTGGTGAAACTGCAGGTGCGTCTGACGAAGGATGGCCGCGTGGAAATCGTCAAAATATTGCAGGGCGAGCCGGTCCTGGCCGATGCGGCCGTCGCCGCCGTCAAACAGTGGCGTGGCAAGCCGGGAGCGGTTAACGGCAAAGCGGTGGAAATCAACTCCACCGTGACCTTTAATTTTCAGCTTCCCTGAGCGCCGGTTTTGGCGCGCATTCGGAAGGGCACTCGCGTTCGGGCCAGGTTTGCAGCACATTCGATTCGTGGAGGACCTCCCATGTCGCATCGCCTCTTGCCGAGAATCTCGCGCAGTATCCTGGTTGCCGCTCTGCTCGCGGCAGTCAGCGCGTTGCCGGGTTTCGCGCTCAGTAAAAATTTCAGCCAAACCGTTCCGCTGCAACCCGGCGGCACGTTCGAATTGCAAAATGTAAACGGCACCGTCGAATTGCAAGGCTGGGACCGCGACGAAGTTGAAATTCGTGCGGTGAAGACCGCGAAAGAAAAGGAATCCGACCTCGATCGCGTGACCATCGACGTAAACGCAAGGCCCGTAGCCGTTTCCGTTACCACGCGCTACCCGCAAAATGAAGGCGTGGAAGTGGCCGTCGACTACACCATACATCTTCCGCGCAGCGCGCGCGTCCAGCGGCTGGCCACGGTGAATGGCACGCTGCGCATCTCTTCTCTGGAAAATGTCGGCGACCTGCGCACCGTGAATGGGAATATCGAAGTGTATGAAAGCGGAGGGGCGGTGGCCGCTCACGTCACCAACGGAAACGTGCACCTGGAGCTCTCCAATTTGCGCGAGCAGGACGCCACCATCGCGGAAACCACCAACGGCTCCGTGCTGCTGGCGCTGCCGGTCAGCACGCAAGCCGACCTCGAGGCGCGCTGTTTAAATGGCAGCTTCTCTTCCGAGCTGCCGGTGGCGCTGGAAAGCACGCTGCAGCCGCGTGAAATACGCGGCAAGCTCGGCCGCGGCGGTGCGCCGATTCGCCTTCGCACGGTGAACGGCGGAATAGAAATCGCCATCTTGCGCTCAACGGTTTGAGGTTTGCCGCGTCTAAGCAGGTATTGAGGAGGCTGCAAATGAACGGAAGGATTTTAATCGCTGTCGCCGGCACCGCCGCACTGGGCTTGGTATTGGCTGCGCTCCCGAGCCATTCTTCAACGCCACAAATCCAGGAGACTCAGAGCCAAGCGCTTCGGCAGCAGGTTGAAGAGCTGAGCCAGCAAGCGCCCGCACCCGAACCCAGGGATTTTGAATTTTCCTTCGGGGACGCGAGTTGGCTGGGCGTGGAAACCAACGAAGTAACCGCGGAAAAAGCCAAGGAACTCCAATTGCCCGCGGAACGTGGCGTGGTGCTGGGGAAAATCGTGGAAAATAGCCCGGCATCCAAAGCGGGCCTGAAAGAAAACGATGTGGTCACGGAAATCAATGGCCAGCGCGTCGAAGGCACTGCGCAGTTTCGCCGCATGATTCGCGAGGTTCCCCCGGGACGCGCCGTGCAATTTACCGTGTGGCGCGATGGCCGGGCGCAGCAGATCGCCGCCACGCTCGGCAAAGCCGATGACGGACGCAGCAATTGGTTTCACGCCGCGCCCGGCGCCTTCGCGTTCAAATTGCCCAACGTCTCGGAACTCGGTCAGCTTCCGGAAATCGATTTCGACGGCAACGTTTTGGGCATGAATTCCCGGCCGCGTCTTGGAATCGATGCGGAGGATTTGAGCGGTCAGCTCGGCAACTTTTTCGGAGCGCCAGATGGCGAAGGCATCCTGGTCCGCGACGTGAATACCGACTCGGTGGCGCAGAAAGCCGGCCTGAAGGCGGGCGACGTAATCATCTCCCTGAACGGCGAACGGCTGCGCTCCGTGGGAGACCTGCGCGCCAAACTGGCGGCGCGCGACAGCGATAAGGCCGCCAGCGTGAAGCTCGGACTCATCCGCAACAAAAGTGAAATGTCCGTAACCGTCGAATTGCCTCCGCCGGCCGCCAAATCCAGAAAAACCGTCGTGCACCAGACCAATATCTGATCGCCATGGGCCTCATAAAAAAAGGGCCCGGGCATTTTGCCCAGGCCCTTTTTCTTCCGATGGCTGAAAATTATAAAATTGCCGGCGATGCGGCCGCATTTTCCGCCGGCAGCAGTTCCAACAATCCATTCTCCACCAGCATGAGCAACAGCTCCTGAAGGTGCGCGTGCAGCAGCTCCGGCGCCACATCATATTCTCCCAGTAGTTCCTGGTACGCCGCGTCGATGCTCGGCGCGCTCGTCGCCAGTTGCCACATCCTCGTGCCGGTTTCATCCAAGCCAAAATACTTTTCCGACGCCACGTTCAGCAGCACCGCTTCGTTGTCCATAAAGCGCACCAATACGTGCGAAGGCACATGAGCGCGACTTGCAAACGTCAGCATGGCTATTCCTGAGAGGGAGACCGTCACTATTCTAACGGTAAGACCGGTCGCTGTGCCATGACCTTGTGACATTCACCTGCGCGGTCGCTGCATTGTTTTCCCCGCACAGAAACGCTATAAATCTTCCGTGCCTGAACCGGCCATCAGCATCGAACACCTTGAAAAATTCTTCCCACCGGCGCGCAGCGGCTGGCGAGCCTTTCTGCAACCCTTCGCACCTGCCACCTCTTTGGCGCTCGCCGGAATTTCATTCGACGTTCGAGACGGCGAATCCGTGGCGCTCCTGGGAGCCAACGGCGCGGGCAAATCCACGCTGCTGAAAATTCTGGCCACGCTCCTGCTTCCCACCAGGGGCCGCTCGCGTATCGCGGGGCACGACGCCGCGCGGGATTCTCGCGCCGTCCGCCGCCAGCTGGGCTACCACGCGGGGACCGACCACGGTTTTTATCCCCGCCTGACAGGCCGGCAAAACTTGGTGTTCTTTGGGCGATTGAACCAACTCTCGGAATCCACAGCCGCGCATCGCATCGACACTCTCGCGGAACGATTTCACCTCGAAGATTCCCTCAACCGGCAAGTTCGCACTCTTTCCACGGGGATGGTCCAGCGCCTGAGCTTCGCCCGCGCCATATTGCACCAGCCGCACGTGCTGCTGCTGGACGAACCCACACGCAGTCTCGATGTCTTGGCCGCCGCCGAATTCCGCCGCTTCATCAAAGCCGAAATTGTGCAGCGCGGCCATACTTCGTTGCTCTTCGCTTCCCACACGCTCGCCGAAGTGGAGCTCCTCGCAGATCGCGTCGCGATCATTGACAAAGGCCGCTTGCTTGCTTTCGACACACCCGGCGCCCTGAAAAGCGGCACCGCCAGCGGCACAATGGAAGACGCTTTTCTGCGCGTCACCGGACACGCAAATTATGACGGTGAAACAGCTCACGGCTCGCCGCACAAATCGCAGGCGGTCCCGCGTGAACCGTAAGCTCCGCGAAGTCTGGCTCTTCTTCAGGCGCGACCTGCTGATCGCCAGCACCTATCGCACGGTGTTTCTTTTCGAAGCCGCGGAGGGGCTCTTCGGCGCCGCCATGTTTTATTACGTCGCTCGTTTTGTGGACAGCCCGCAACTCGATCGTGCCTTGCCGCAAGCTGGCGGGTACTTCGCTTTCTCCCTGATCGGTTTTATTTTTCTCGATTACCTGAATATTTCGCTGGACACCTTCGATCGCAGCTTGCAGGAAGCCCGCGACAGCGGCACGCTGGAGCATCTGCTCGTCACGCAAACCTCTCTTCCCGCGCTGTTGGCGGGCTCCGCGATTTATCCCTTCGTCGCCACCACCATCCGCATTGCCATTTACATTGCCTGGGGGGTGTTGCTCTTCCATTTCCCGCTCGGCGGCGCGAACTGGCCTGGCGTCGTCGTCATGCTCCTTGCGACGCTTCTCGCTTTCTGTGGCCTCGGAATTCTCTCCGCCAGCTACTTGCTGCTCTTCAAGCGCGGTAATCCCGCGAAATGGTTCTTGCTCGGTATATCCAGCGTCACCGGCGGCACGCTTTTTCCCGTGAGCATTTTGCCGGGCTGGTTACAGTTCATCGCGCGATTAAATCCCGTAACCTACGCTCTCGATGGCATGCGCACGGCGCTGCTGGGCAACGCTGGTTTTTCGGCGCTGCTCCACCCGCTGGCCGTTCTCCTGGGTTTTGCCGTCGTGCTCCTACCCGTCTCCATGCTGATTTTTTCCTGGTCCCTCCGCCGCACCAAAATCAACGGCACCCTAACCCACAGCTAACTCAGCGGTTTCGCCGCGCATAAAAAATGGCCGGTCCCAAAAACAGGGCCGGCCAAACAGCTTCTTGGCAGCGAGCGCTAAGACTTCTTTTTCTTGTTGTTCACCTTGATGTCGATTCCCGGAGCAATCGCCTGCAACTGCGTCAGCCCCTCTTTAGCCTGCGCTCCCCACGTTCCGTTCGGGTCCAGCTCCACGGCCTTCTGATACGCCTCCACCGTCCCAGGCGCAAGAATCACCTCGTCCTTATCCCCCACGCGCTTGGTGGTCATCTTGTAGACCAGCGAAGCGCCCAAGAGGTACCACGTCTGCGCGCTGCTCGGATCGAGCGCCACGGACTTCTGAAACGGTTCTACCGCATCGCCCAACCGGTTCGCATTGTAGAGGCTGATGCCAAAGTTGCGCCACGCGCCCGCGGCGTTCGGCGGATCCAGCGACGCGCTCTTTTCATAAGCGGTCTTCGCCTCGTCGATTTTTCCAGAGCGCGCCAGCACGTTCCCCAGATTGTTGTAATACCCGGGGACGTCCGGCTTTGCGGTTATGGCATTCTGATACGCTTGAATCGCGTCGTCATTGCGTCCCGCGGTATCGTAGGCATCGCCTAATTTTGCCCAGAACAATGGCACATTCGGATCCTTGTCTCCCGCCGCTTTCTGCGCCGCCTGGAATTCCACTACGGCCTGATTCGAAAGGTCCAGCACTTTTTGCTTCGCCGCGTCCCGCTGATCGGGTGTCGCTTTCGCCATTTCCGCTTTCGCCGCGTGTTCCTGGTCCAGCAGCGCGCTGCCGGCCGCGAAATGCGTCTTCATGCTTTCGGCGGCCTGCTTCTGTTCCGCCTGCTTCTTAATCGCTTCCTGCGCTGCGGCTCCCTGGCTGGCGACGATATTCTTGAAGTTGAGATTCACGGGCGTGGTGGTCCCGCTCCGCACGTTGGTTTCCGTATCAAATGGCTTGTTTGGTGCGGGAAGGACTGTGAATACGTGATAGATTCCCGTCCGCAAATTGTGAAAACTATAATTCCCATCTTTGTCCGTCTTGGTTTCCTGCTTCACGCCTTGGTCGCTCACCGACTGCATGGTGATGCCGGCCCACGGTTTGCCCTCGACGTCCAATATCGTGCCGGCGATAACCCCGTCGTTCTGCGCCATGGCCCGCGGGGCCGCCATCCCCGTCACCATGCCCAATGCCAGCAACGCAAGAATCACCTCGACCGCCAGCGAAAAGATTCTGGGGCGCTTGGCGCCAGCTTTTTTCACTCGTTCCATGTTGCACTCTCCTCTTGGCCGCATAACGTCCGCTTGCGCCCAACCGCTCCGCGGTTGCTTTCGTTTATTGGTCCTGCGCCCAGCCACGTTTTTGCGCGCGAATTCTAGCATCCATCGCGCTCACACCATCGCTTCTATAGCTGGGAATGCCTGCCTTGAAATGTGGCAATCCTCCGGGGCGGCATGCGCCCTATTATCCACCATCTCGCCTGGATTCCAAGCCCCGCGTCTTTCCGTGGACGCGGCTCGTCGTTAGTACGATTGCCTCGCCGCGCCTGCTTGGCGGTACGCAACGGGATCCGCAACTCCGGCCTCCGCAAAAGCCCGCAAGCGCAGCAGGCAACTATCGCATACTCCACAAGCGGCGTGGTCATCCTGGTAACACGACCATGTCAACCCTAAGGGCGCACCAAGCTCCAGCCCGCGGCGAATAATCTCGCTCTTCTTCAACCCAATCACCGGAGTGACCATCTCGATTTCCGTCTCCGGCCGCGTCCCCACGCGAATCAGCTCCTGAAATACGCGATAATATTCTGGCCGGCAATCCGGATATCCGGAACTGTCTTCCGCCACCGCGCCGATGTAGATCGCCCCAGCCCCAATCGCTTCCGCCCAACTCACCGCCACCGAAAGAAAATGCGCATTGCGAAATGGCACGTAAGTCACTGGAATGCTGCTCGAGTGCTCGCCTTCCCCGCCGAGCGCATTTTCCGGCACCGCGATCGCCGGGTCCGTAAGCGCCGATCCACCAATTGCCCGGAAATGATCCAGCTGCACCACCAAGCGCTGCCGGGCATCATAAAAATCCGCAATCGCGTCAAACGCTTGCCGTTCCCTCGCTTGCGTACGCTGCCCGTAACCCGCGTGCAGTAGCGCGATACTCGCGGCGCCATGTCGCTCCCGCGCAATCGCCGTGCACACGCACGAATCCATCCCCCCGCTCAACAACACCACCGCTTTGCGGTCTTGCGAGTTGTCGGCCATTTCGATTCATTATAGCTCGACTCACACGGAAGATTTCTTAAGGGTCCGACGAAGATCCGGGAAAGAGTTGAACGTCGACGTGGAAAAAAGCGAGGCAAGACGGTGCGCATCTACTGCGAATGACCGCGAGGAGGAGTTCTTAGACTCCTTTTGTTGCTGGATCCCACACGAACTTGTGCAGCTGCAGACCCAGCCGCACCGGCAGACCATCTGCCAAAATCCACTCCACCAGCTCGCGTGGCTCCAGACCCTGCCACTTTCCGGCGGGGTCCGGGAACGAAGGTGAAAACAAAACCTGCCGCACGCGCTGCGCCAACCCATGCTCCGCGACAAACTCCCGCGCAAACTCGTAATCCCGCCGGCTGGACACCACAAATTTGATTTCGTCCTTGGCGTCTACCGCTTCCAGGTTGCGCATTTCAAACGTATCCGCCTCGCCAGAATCCGGGCACTTCACATCTACGATCTTGATTACTTCGCGTGGCAATCGGCCCACAAAGCGTTCGCCGCTCGTCTCGATCATCACCGTGTAACCCGCCGCCAGCAACGCGTCCGCCAGCGGATAAATTTCCTCCTGCAGGAGCGGCTCGCCGCCCGTTAACTCCACCAGCGGAACATTCGCCAACGACCCGGATTGTCCCTCGCCTCGTCCCGTTAATTCGTCCACGCGCCGCAAAACCTCCGCGACGCTCATCTTCTTGCCGCCGTGAAACGCATACGCGGTATCGCACCACGTGCAGCGCAGATTACAGCCTGTCAGCCGCACAAAAATGCACGGCAACCCCGCGCGCGTCCCTTCGCCTTGAATCGATTTGAAAATTTCAGTGATAAACATTGCTGCACGTCGTTCTAACTTATGATTCGCGGGTTCTTGTTAGGGTTGATTCGAACGCGCCTTGCGCGAAGCCCGTCGCGCCAGCCAGTAGATCGCTCCAAAAAACACCGTCATGGCAACAATCAACCGCGGATACCCAGGCGCATATCCCATGTGCCGTAACACCAGAACATAGCCCGCCGCCACCATCAGCGAAGGCACCAGCACGATGTAAATCGAATTATTCATAGAACTCGTAGCGGCCGCTCACGCTCCGGGCCGATACTGCGCCCGGCTAGTATCCGTCTCCCAAATAATTACGTCCGTCACCCGCGCGCCCTCCGGCAACCCCGTCAACTGCCCGCTCACCTGCTCGTAAAAGTATTTCGCCAAATTTTCCGCCGAAGGGTTCACCGTCTTGAACGGCTCCAAGTCATTTATAAATTGATGATCCAAAATTCCGGAAACCCCGCGAATAATTTTTTTCAGCAGCGTAAAGTCCACCAGCAATCCGATGTTATCCAGCCGCGGCCCCTCCAGCGTCACCCGCACGCGATAATTATGCCCATGCACGTTCTCGCATTTTCCGCGATACCCGCGCAGCGCATGACCCGACGAAAATGTCTCTTCCACGCTAACCTGAAACATTACCGAAACGAATCCTTTGTGGGGCGCGGCCTGCTGCCCCGGTTTGCCCAGGCGTAAATTTCAATTTCCGCCCGCCAAAAACTTCGCTACCGTCTCCAACTCCTCCGTAATCCGGTACGGCGGCAACGACTCCAAAAAAATCTTACCATACGGCATTCGCCGAATACGCGTATCCAGCAGCGCCAAAACTCCGCGATCCGTCTTTGTCCGGATCAATCTCCCAAATCCCTGCTTCAGCGCCAGCACCGCCTGCGGCACTTGAAATTCCGCGAACGCATTCCTGCCATCCTCCTCGATGGCCCGTACCCGCGCCGCCACAATCGGATCGCTGGGCACCGCGAACGGCAACCGGTCCACAATCACGCACGAGAGCTGCTCCCCCGGCACATCCACACCCTGCCAAAAACTCGCGGTCGCAAACAACACCGCCCCGGCGGTATTCTTGAACCGCTCCAGCAACGCCGACCGCGGCGCCGTCCCTTGCAACAACAGCGGAAAATCCACGCGCGTCCGCACCCGCTCAAACAAATCCTTCATCTGCGCGTAACTCGTGAACAGGCAAAACGCCCGTCCCTGGCTCAACTCCAGCAACCGCACAATCTCATCCGCCGCCGCCGCCCCATACTCCGCGTTCCGCACATCCGGCATGGTTCGCGGCAAATACAGCAGCGCCTGCCGCGCATAATCGAACTCTGGCGGCAGCGCCCGCTCCTTGACATGGTCCACGCCCAGGCGGCTCCGAATATATTCAAATCGCCCGCCCACCGTCAGCGTCGCCGAAGTCATTACCACGCTCTCGAATTTCTCGAACAAATGCTCGCGCAAGATCTGGCTGACGTCGATCGGTGTGGCCGTTACAAAGACGCCCTTGTTCCTCCGCTCGTACCAATACACATAGTTCTTCTCGTTCGACTCCAGCAAAAACGCCAGTTCCTGCCGCAACTCAAAACTCCGCCGCGCCACCCGCACCAGCTCTTCCGGCTTGGCCGTCAGCGCCGCAAACTCTGCCTCCACGCTCTTCAGCGATGCTGCCAGCGCATCGTACGGCTCCCGGTGCGCTTGCAAAAATGCCTTGCGCTCCGCGCCCGTAAAGGGAAACCGCCCATCCCTCGCCGCAAACGCCTCAAAAAATTCCCTGCTGCGCTCGCGAATCCGCTGCGTCCGCCGCAACAATGACGGCGACCCCAGCTTCAGCGTTCGCATCGCCGCATCCGCATCCCGTGCCAGCTCTTCAAACCGGTAATTCGAAATCTGCCGCCCGAAATAATCGCTCGCCACATCCTCCATCTCATGCGCTTCGTCGAACACCACCGCCGAATATTCCGGCAAGATGCTCCCGAAGTCGTCCTGCTTTAAAGCCAGGTCCGCAAAAAAAAGATGGTGATTTACGATAATCAAATCCGCTTCCCGCGCCCGCGCATGCATGGCGGTGACAAAACACGCGTTAAAATCCGCGCACTTTTGCCCGGTGCACGCGTCCCGCCGCGCATCCATCCGTCCCCATAATTCTGAATCATCCGCCAAAAAAGTGAGCTCCGCGCGATCCCCCGTTTCCGTCACCCGCGCCCAATCGCGAATCTGCCGGAACGCATCGATCTCCTCCAGGCCTCGCAGCATCGGCTGGTCCGCCATGGCATGCACTTTCGCGCGGCACAAAAAATTTGCCCGCCCCTTCATCACCGCCACTTTCAATCCCGGCGCAAAATGCTTCTGCAAAAACGGCACATCCTTCTGATACAGCTGCTCCTGCAACGATTTCGTGGCCGTGGAAATCACCACCCGCCGCCCGCTGCAAATCGCCGGCAACAAATACGCCAGCGTTTTCCCCGTCCCCGTCCCCGCCTCCAAAATAGCGTGATGCCGCTTTTCAAACGCATCTTGCACCCGTTCCGCCATCTCCAATTGCGCTGGCCGGTGCTCGTATCCGCCAATCATCGACCGCTCTAAAAATCCTCCCGGTCCAAACACATCATGCATCGAGGGTTTTTCGGCGGCCGCGGGCGTACCGCTCTCTTCAGCGTCTCTCGTTTCCCCGTTCCCCGTAGCTTCCGCTGCCAGCTCTCGATCCTCAAATCCCCGCTCGACCGTGGGATCATCCTCGAGCGACACATACTCTCGCTCCTCCCGCCGCCCGCGAGCCATCACCGCCGCCGCCCCGTCCACAGCCTGTACCGCCGATTTAGCGTTACGTTTGGCCAAAAAGTCCTCGACGAAATAAATCTGAATAAATCTGCAGTGGACTGCGCATCCAGCAGCCAAGCCGTAACGATAACATACCCGCTTTAAACTTCGCGGCGGCCACCGCCCTCCCCTCCTGCCAGCCCTCGCTATAAAATTATTTGACTTGCGCCCCGGGGCGGCGTATTGTTCCGCGGGTTATTTCCCACGGTTCGCAATCCAGGTAAATTTCCAAGGAACAAATAAAAATCAACGAGCAGAATTATGAAAGCTCGCACCCGAGGAGGGTCACCCATGAAACACGTTTTAATGGTCGTAGCCATTGTCCTTCTAGCCGCCGTTGTGTCCGCGCCTTTGCAAGCGCAAAGCAATCCACTCGTCGGAAGCTGGAAACTCAATTTGGCAAAATCGAAATTCGATCCCGGTCCGGCGCCCACCAGCCTCAACCGCACCGTCGAAGCACAAGGCGAAGGCGTCAAATATACGTTTGACGGCGTCAGCGCAGACGGGAAGCCCTTAGCCTACGGCTTTTCCGTCCAATTCGACGGCAAAGACAATCCCATCAATGGTTCCATTCCCAGCGGCGCAGACACTATTTCCGCCACGCGCACAGACTCCCACCACTTTGTGGCGACCCTGAAAAAGGCCGGCAAACTGGTTGGCACATCCAAAGTCGCGGTTTCAAAGGATGGAAAGACCACGATAGTCGATTCGACGGGCACTAACGCAGCGGGCGCAAAAACGCACGACGTGCAGGTCTTCGACAAGCAATAAAAATCACCACAACATCCAGGCTCAAGGGCCGGGCACAGTCCCGGCTCTTGCCATTTTTTTGCCTTTTTAGTGGCGCTTTCCAAAGCGGGCGCGTTTGTTTCTTCAGCAGCGGCACGATATGTCGTGCCCCTTCCTGCCTCTATCTTTACTTTAGTTTAGGAAACACCAATCTAGGCGCCAATCCGCAGAGTAACGGGCAAACGCCCTGGCACCACCTGCTGCAGGAAGCGGAAAGCATTATTCTTGCGAAGAGAGATTTTCGCTAGCATGCCTTCATTTGAAGCATCCGGCCGCTTTTGCTAAAGTGAATGCACTCAGTTGAGCGACGCTGGATAACGCTATTACAACCATGTCATCGTCGTCACGAGCTCCCGCCAAAAAGCCTTCTTCCGGCCGGTCTCCGCATGCCGATCCAACCTCGCGCATTATTGGCGATGGGGAAATGGCCACGCTGATCCGGCAGTTTGATTGGAGTAATACTAGCCTTGGGCCCGTCGCGCTCTGGCCTGATACCTTAGTCACCACCGTCAACCTGCTCCTGGCGTCTCGCCATCCTATGTTTCTCTGGTGGGGGCCAGAGCTGATCCAGTTCTATAACGACGGCTATCGCCCAAGTATCCGTGCCGACAAGCATCCTTCTGCCGTGGGCCAGCGCGGCCCGGAGTGTTGGCCTGAAATTTGGTCGATCATCGGACCGCAAATCGCGTCCGTAATGACCGAGGGGCGCTCCACGTGGAACATCAATCAGTTGGTTCCCATCAATCGAGATGGGAAGCTTGAAGAAGTCTACTGGACCTACAGTTATAGCCCCGTACGCGACAATGCCGGCATCGTTCAGGGCGTCCTCGTCGTCTGCAGCGAAACCACAGATCAAGTTCTTACCGAACGCCGCCTGAAAACTCTGCTCGACATTACCGCGCACGACCGCTCTGAGTCGGAGATTTCTCAGTCCCTGGAGTTACTCCCCTTTGCCCGGGAAATTATCGCTACGCTGGGGCGCGAGCCGGGTGACCTTCCCTTTGCCGTCTTATACCACTCGCATCCCAGTGAAAGCATATGTGTTGGCATCAGTTCCGCCGCTGATGTCACTGCCGACGCTCTGTGCTTGCAATTAAACGATCTTCTCCATTCTTCCTCGTCGATCCGCATCGAGGACTTGCAGAAGCGCGTCGGTAGTCTGATTTGTAAGCCTTGGCCGGAACCTGTCACACGCGCATGTGTCCTGCCCTTGGCCATGCCCGGCTCCCCGGCCCGTACGGTCTTCATCTTTGGCATCAGCCCTCGTTTGCCGTTCGACGATCGCTATGAAACCTTCATGCAACTCGTCGCGGCCCGGATCGCTGGCTTGTTGCACAGCGAAACGCAACGACTGGACATTTCGCGCGCCGCCGTGCGTTTTCGGCTCTTAGCGGAGGCCAATCCCTTCGGCATGGTCATCGGAACCCTTGACGGTGCGCTCAGCTATATAAATCCGGTGCTCCTCGAGTCCTTGGGCTATTCCGAAGAGGACGTGCGAATGAACCGGATCCGCTGGGATAATTTAACCCCTCCGGAATATGCTGCCTCCGATGCACGCGCTGTCGAGCAACTGCGCAACACCGGCCAATGCGAGGTCTACGAAAAAGTCTATCGCGCGAAAGATGGGCGGCTCATCCCTATCCTCATTGGAGCGGTCATTATCGATAGTCCCGGGGGTCGGGCGGAAGTTGCCGCCTTCGTTACCGACCTTACGCCGCTAAAAACGGCGGAAGAAGCATTGCGCCGGGCTAACGACGAATTGGAAATGAAAGTTGCGGAGCGTACTGTGGCTCTCGAGACCGAGGTCGCCGAGCGCAAAAGGATGGAGTTAAGTCTGCGGGACCTCACCAGCAGGCTCCTCAATATGCGCGACGAGGAACGCCGGCACATGGCCCGTGAGTTGCACGACAATGCCGGTCAGACTCTCGCCGTCTTATCCATGCACCTTTCCGCAATTGAAACTGCCTCTCGCGTTGCGGACAAGAGCGCGGACACCCCCGCAGACCTCAGCGCGGTTAAGAATGCCGTCACGCGTATTGCCGGCCTGGCCGCCGACTCCAGGCAGTTTTCCGATGATCTATCTCGCGAAATTAGGACCCTTTCCTACCTGCTGCATCCTCCGCTTCTCGATGAGGTCGGGCTGGATTCTGCCCTTCGCTGGTATGTGGACGGCTTCTCGGAGCGCAGCAAAATCAAAGTGGACGTCGATTTGCCCGCCATGGAGCGATTGCCTCGCGAAATCGAATTGGTTCTTTTTCGCGTGGTCCAGGAAAGCCTCACCAACGTCCACCGTCATAGTGGCAGTTCTACCGCGTGCATTCGTCTCACTCGTTCCGAAAATCTTGTGCAAGTCGAAATTACCGATTGTGGCAAAGGCATTCCGACCGAGAAACAACTAGGCCTCACGAGTGCAAAAACGGGCGTCGGCGTGCGCGGGATGGAAGAACGAGTCCGGCAATTTGGCGGCACCCTGCAGATCGCTTCAAGTCCCAACGGAACCCGCGTATCCGTGTGTGTCCCAGTTCCCATGGAAGCCCGGGACGACGCCGCAAATTAAAACAACCACCCCGCTAGCCACACAAAAGGCGTTTGCGACGGAACCTCGCGCATCCTCCATCTGCTAAGAAATTCTTAGAATATATTTACTTGCTTTAATAAATCGTATTAAGTATGGTTAACATGCGAGTGGCTTTGGTGAAGGGACCGTCTACCGCCATGCAACGCTCGACCCTTTGTACATTCATTTTCGCGGTGTCGTGTTGGCTTCTCTTGCCTGAAGTAACCTTCGCGCAGGGTGAAACCACCAGCGCCATCGTTGGCTCCGTGCGTGATGCGAGCGATGCCGGCATTCCAGGCGCTCTGGTCACCATCTCAAATCGCGAGACCGGACTGCAGCGCGTCGCCAAAACCGACGAAGAGGGGCGCTTCAATTTTCCGCAGCTAAAACCGGGCACTTACTCGATCAAGGTCGAAGCCGAGGGCTTCGCTCCTCAGCAGAACGACGGCGTGACCGCCAGCCTGGGCCAAAAGCAAACCGCGGACTTCAGGCTGCAGATCGCCGAGGCCAAACAGACCGTGGAGATCAGTAGCGAAGCCGCAATTCTCAACCCGGAAAATGCGAATACCTCGACGACGCTAAATTCGCGGGCGTTGGAAAATCTTCCGAATCCCGGGGGTGATTTGACCTACCCGCTGCAATTTGCCGCGGGCGCGCTGATCAACACGGCGGGGAGTAGCAACGATTTTGTGGGCGGCACCAACGGGTATGGCAACGTGGAGTTCAATGGACTGCCTGCGCTCTCCAACGGCTATATCGTCGATGGGCTGGAAACGAATGATCCGCTGACGAATCTGAACAGCGGACTCTCGACCAATCTGGTGCTCGGATTGAACTCCATCTCGGAAGTCACGGTGAACACGCTCTCCTATGCCGTGGACCAGGGGCGCTACGGCGCGTCGCAGATCAATTACGTCACCAAGTCCGGCTCCAACCAGTTTCACGGGAACCTCTATGAGCTGTGGAACGGCTCGCGGTTCAACGCCGCCGACTATTTCACGAATGCCACTCTTGGAAACCACAAACCGCGCTCCACCGTGAACCACTTCGGAGGCAGTGTGGGTGGGCCGATTCGCCGCGATAAATTATTCTTTTTTTTCGACAGCGAATGGGTTCGGATTGCTTTGCCGATTGTCACCCCCACCACCGTGCCCACCGTCGCGTTTCAAAACTATGTCCTGCAACAACTCCCGTTAGGTCTTAAGGACGCTGCCGGTAACATCCTCTATCCCGCCGCGCCGCAAGAGGTTCCGTTCTATCAGAAAATGTTTTCGCTTTATGGCAACACCAGCGGAACCCCTCTGGCAGTGCTCGGTTGCCCCTTCGATGTTGGCGGCGGTGCGCCCGTGATTGCCAATGATGGTGACGGGTGCGCGAACCGCCAGAGCATCTCGCATTCCAGCGACGATCATGAACAGGTCCAGACCGCGCGCATCGATTACAACATCAACGAGAACAACACGGCGTGGTTTCGCCTTCAGGCCGATACCGGCGTCCAAGCCGCCTACACCGATCCCATCAACGCCCTGTTCGACGCCGTCTCTCCTCAACCGTTGTACTCCTTCGCGGCGGGCTACACGCACGTGTTTTCGCAGAATCTAGTGAACTACTTCAATCCGGCATTTTCCTGGTACGAGAGCCTGTTTGGCCCGGCGAATCTGCAGCAGACACTCGCGGCGTTTCCCCTCGTTCTCCAGGGCAGCGGCGCGAACGCACCATTCACAACCGTCGGCGGCCTGGACAATACCTGGGTGCAAGGACGCCGCGCTTCCCGTTTCTTCATCAACGACAATCTCGCCTGGAGCCACGGCGCTCATGAACTGCGCTTTGGAACAAATACGCGAATATTCCGGCTGAATGACTATGACTTCGCAGAAGGATCGGTTCCCACCGTGGTGTACACCACGCTGCCGCAATATATTTACGGCGTCGCTTCCACGGCCACCGAGACGTTCCCGGCCTCGGCCAACGAGCCGTTCAACTTTCTGAATCTGGACCTCTACGCTCAGGACACTTGGAAAGTAACCAGGAAGCTGACGTGGACGTTTGGCCTCCGCGATACCCTCAATTCCAATCCATTAAATCCTCATGAGCAAATCGCGCGCCTCGGTGCCTCGTTTGCTTCCATTTCGCACGATGTAAATCAGCCTCTCGACGCCGCCATCCAGACTCACCTCGGCAACGTCTTTTCCTCCACGCCGCTCGCGATCCTGCAGCCGCGAACCGCCCTCGCCTGGCAGTTTGAACCCAATACCGTTCTGCGTGCGGGATTCGGCCTCTTCAGCGATATTTTGCCCGGCAGCATCGCTGATGTCGTGGGAGCCAACCCACCGTACGTCCAAACTTTCCAGGGCGGACTCCTCGGAACCGTTGGCGGAACCGCCATTGCCCCGGGAGTGCCGAACACCGCGGTGGACGCCACGGTGGCCGCGCATCAGGCCTTCACTTCAGGATTCGCGCAGGGCCAGCTTTCCTGCACATCCCCGCTCGCAAATTCCGCCACGTGTCTTCCGCCGGTCAACATCACGGCCGTGCCCGATGGAGAACTTCACGCCCCATATTTCATGGAGTGGAGTCTGGGGCTGGAACATCAATTTGGTACCGCGGCCAGCCTCGAAGCGCAATATGTGGGCACCCGCGCGGTAAATCAACCCTATCTCACGCAAGTCAACGGCTACCAAACCGTCTGTGCAGGGTGTTTTGCGCCATTTCCCTACGCGCAGCCCACGGATCCGCGCTTTGCGGCGGTCACGCAATTTTCCACGGGCGCCAACAGTCACTACGATGGACTGCAAGTCACCGCAAAGAAACGTCTCGGACACGGTTTCATGGGACAACTCAACTACACCTGGAGCCGTTGTATGGACACCGTTTCCAACGGCGGATTCCTGCAGTTTTCCTCCGGAGGAATTTTGGCTCCGCTTCCCGGAGAATTGGCGCGCGACTACGGTCCCTGCGACTACGACATTCGCAACAATCTGAATGCTCAATACGTTTATCAATTGCCCATGAAGGTCGGAAATCGAGCGCTGGGATACGCCCTGAATGGCTGGCAAGTCTCCGGAACGCTCTTTTGGCACAGCGGAATTCCGTTTTCCGTCCTAAGCACGCCTTACTCTGCGAATGGCAATGGCATCGTGAACGGAAGTGGGCCGCAATTCGCGAGCGTTATTCCCGGCGTGCCGCTCTACGAGCACAATCCGATTCCCGGCGTGACGCAACCAGGGACGGTGCAATGGCTAAATCCCAACGCTTTTGTGTCCACCGTCGATCCGAGCACTGGAAAATGTTATGACCCCGGCGATCCCGGCAATCCGAATCCCGACGCTCCCGGGAATTGTCAATTCGGAAATCTTGGCCGCAACGCGCTGCGCGGGCCGAATTTTGCGTGGAGCGACTTCTACATCACCAAGTGGTTTCCTCTGACCGAGGGGATGAAGATGCGCTTCGACGCGCAGTTCTTCAATGTATTCAACCATCCAAACTTTTCGCTTCCCGGCCTGGTGCTGGCCGGCATTCCCGGAAAATCCTCCACTCAGACTGGTTTCGGCGCGCTCACTTCCACCACGTCCCCGCCCACCGGCCTGCTCGGCGTCGGTTTGGGCGGCGACAGCACCCCCCGCATGATTGCGTTTCAATTGCGCCTTGAGTTTTAACGTCACTGCGTACCCGGCTCTTTACCATAAATCCCGCGGCATCTGGTCCGTGCGTGATTTGCCTTAGCGGGGATTTTTCTTGGCTCTCGGGTGCTTGGCACAGACATGCGATGCGAACTCTTTGTCGCGCTCCTGCTCAAAGTTCTCCTTCATCTCGTCGATGGTTCTGCCAACGAGCGGCCATAAAGGGTTGAACACCCATGCGCATTCGCTGCAACACCAGCCCTGAAAATTCGGTCTTTCGGTCCAGACCAGTTTGCGGCGCATCGGCTCCATGGCCACCTCGCGATATCGCGCGGCTAAGTTTTTCTGAAGGACGGTGTAGCATCGGTCCTCGACGGCCCTGCGGCGGCAAAAACCGCTCTCTTCATGCGCCGAGCCGGGTCCCGCCCGAGTCGCCGCTTTTTGCACACACCTCGCAAACGGCGTGAATACACGAGTGCCTTAGGTTAGTGATGGAAAGAGGCTTTTGTCTGTGGGGCATCCAACACTGGCGAGAACTGCTAGGTCAATCCCAGGTCATCCTCGAGCTGATGAATGACGCCGTAGCACTCACAAGCGGTTTTTTCGAGTTTCCTGCGGTTTACAATCTTCACCGCGCGTCGCACGTAATCGATGATTCCTTTTTTTTGCAGTACGGACGCTGCCACGCTTACCGTGGAACGGTCCGTGCCCATCATGGTCGCAATAAAATCGTGGGTGATCGGAAGCACTCCGGAATGCACTCGATCCTGCGTCATCAGCAGCCATCTCGAGAGACGCTGCTCTATATCGTGCAGCCGGTTGCATGCGGCGGTCTGTGCCACTTGCATTCCTTGCAGCCCGCTATGCCGGTTCAATACCAGTTGTAACTGCGGAGCCGACCGCAGAATGCGTTCCAGGACATTTCCCATCATGCGGAATCCATCGCCGGCGATTTGCATGACTTCACGCACTGAACTTCTGGTCAAGCCGGCCGCTAGTCCTGCGCCAACGTACCCCTCGCTACCCACTACGCCCACTTCCACGGTTCGCCCGTCTTTGGTCACCACCACTTGAGAAACCATTCCGCAGTTCGGGAAATAGACAAACTCGATTTTTTGTGTTGGTTCGTGAAGGCTGAGATGGCCCGGCAGGTCGATATACGCCAAGTCAGCGCGCATCAAGTGGTATTCATCGTCGGGCATTGCTAACAGCACTTTGTTCTTGACGGGCTTTCCCTCGGCGTTGGTCCGTTCGACTGCTTGTGCGTCGCGAAAGTTTTTCCCACTCATATCGATCCTGAACGGCGCCAAAGTGCCTTGCATTCATTCGGTGAAACTTCACGGTCCCTCGGATTCCATCTCAATTCAACCAAACGAAAGGTTTAACAATCTGTGCAAAATGGAACACCTCTCAAAACCAGTAGCACAGGCATTCTTGCCTGTGCTTGCCTATGCTCCCAATTCCCCCCCACATAATTCAGATCAGTAGCACAGGCATTCTTGCCTGTGCTTGCCTGTGCTCCCAATTCCCCCCCGCAACCTGCGGGATTCCGGTGCGTGTTGAAACCTCGCAAGCGCTGGCATACAATTCTCCTCAATGACAATATTGCAGTGGGATTTTTCTGCGAAAGGTGAGGCTTATGCGGTTTCAGGTGCGGTATTTGCTTTTGCTGCTCGTTGCGGCGGCCGGTTTATTGGCCGGCACGCATTCCGTCATCATGCCGACCGAGATTGGCGTCTCCTGTCTGAAGCGCAAACCCTTCACCGCCATCGCTCGCACGACACTCACCAGAGTTTATCCCAGCGGAACGAATCGCACCGTGACTACCGACGACCGTATTGCTCGCGACCGCGAAGGACAGGTGTTGCGGGAACAACACTCCCCGTGGACCGAGGATTCCGCCAACCCTGTTTATTACATAAATATTCTGAGCCCAAAAAGCATGGAGCAAATTCACATCGACCCGCAAAAGCATTTGGTGACCACCCGTCCGGTGAACCAGCGATCCGCGTGGGACTACGTGCCCTACGATGGCACCCAATATCGCCTTGCCGCCAAGCCGGGCGTAACCGTTCACACCGAATTGCTTGGAAATCGGCAAATCAATGGCCTGAAATGTTGGGGGCAGCGTACGACCTATCTTTTTTCGCCGGGCACTTTTCAAGGTAATCAGCAGCCGCTTACGCGCACCTGGGAGGTCTGGTATGCAAAGGATCTGGGAGCGGATGTTCGCATCGTGGCCCACGATCCCAACCCGGAAGCCGGAGACCAGCAAACTGATTTAATCGACATTTCGTATGCGGATCCCGATCCTTCCAATTTTGTTCCGCCCCCGGGATATCCCATTCAATCGGCGCACCCATAAAAGGAGGGGCGCCAATGTTTGCAGCGACCCTTGCGTGATCCTCGTAATCTTCGAGCTTTGGCACGAGAATCCGCTTGGCGTAAATGCCAGCGAACACGCCGGCGGCGGGTAGTGTCCTAATTTCAATCCCCAGTGCGATGAACGGCTTCTTGATTGGCAATAGACCGAAATAGTACGATTTTGGGCGATTGAAGGAGTTCAGTCTGATGATCACCAGCATCCACACCCTGATTTATTCCGACGATGCCCCCGCAACCCGCGCATTCCTCCGCGACGTCCTCGGCTGGCCCTACGTCGAGGATGCGCAGGGCGGAGGCGCGGGTTGGCTCATCTTCAAGACCGGGCGGAGTGAGATGGGCGTGCACCCGACCCACAGCGTCTACGATGGCAAGGCGTACGATTCGCCGCGCCACCATCAGATCTCCCTGATGTGCGACGACATCTCACGCACGGTCGCTGAACTGAAGAGCAAAGGAGCGGAGTTCCACGGCGAAGTTCAGGATCACGGCTACGGACTCGTGGTCATGATGGCCGTGCCTGGCGCGGACGACATCATGCTTTACGAGCCCAAGCATCCGCTGGCGTATAGCCTTTGACCCCTTGAAACGGCCACCATTCTTGCGCCGCAGTCCATTTCGGCATTCTCGACTCGCTTCGTCGGAATTGTATTTTCGGAGTCCCGGTACCGCTAGGTGACCTATTGACAGAGTAACCACAGTATGCTACCGTGCCGCGTGATAGTTCAATTCACTCCGCCGACCTTCCGCGCTCGCCACTCCGCTCTCTCGCGTTCCTGCAACACCGCAAAAGACACCATCCTTTCTTTTCAATCGCTTACGCACTCTTCTCAATTCACAAACCGCAGTATCCCTAGCATTTTCTTTGCGCTGCGCACTCTTTGCCAAAAACACCGGGGCGTGGGGTCAACGTCTCCAACAGAATTTTTCGCAAATCGGCTAACTCCCACAGGATCTATCTCTTTCACCGATGTACCTTCCAACTCCTTTAGAATCCTATTGTTTCAAACTATGTACCCTCCAACCCCTTTGGAATCTAACTGTTTCACAAATGCGGGGCGCACGTGGCTGCAACAAATCTCCCAAAATTTTCCGCGCAGCTCGGAGCTCGCCGCGCACACGCCACGAGCTGCAGGTGACGGTTCATGGGTCGCAGGCCACGGCTTCCGGGTCGCAGGCCACGGCTCACAGGCCACGGCTCACGGTCGCAGGCGACGGCTCATCCAAATCCTTCCACCGGCCGGCGGACGGCGCGCGCACAAGACACAACTCCTGTCCCGCAGCACAGGGATTACTCAGTTGGGCACTTTTCGGCTTTTTGCTGCGCCCGCGGCGCTCCGGGGCGGTAGAGTCAGGCTTACAGATCTGAAGCGTTTCCATCCGGTGGGCTGCAAACGCCAACGAGTTCCGTGGGGTATCTATGAACTGCAGAAAGACCTTATTTTTGTTCGCCTTGCTCGCCGCCGCCACGCTTTCCGCTTGCAGTGGTTTGCCGGTGACCTCCACTTGCACTACGAATTGCATCACCACCAGTGGCAACGCCCTTCTGAGCGTCACCTTGCAAGCCGAGCCGCTGACGCCTCCGCCGAGCACCAATCTTTTGTCTTACAGTTTGGTCGTCGGCGGCATCACCCTGACTCCCTCAACCGGCAACCCCACCAATATTCCCGGGCCGTTCACTTTCGATTTGACCCGCTTGCAAAGCGACTCCGCATTTCTCGGCACCGTCCAGGTGCCGGCCGGAACCTACACCAGTTTGACCATCAGCCTGACGAGCGCGGAAGTCACCTATTGCACGGTGACCGCGGGTGTCCCGGGTTGCACCTCCGGCACGGTCACCCAAATCAGCGGCGGCGCCAGCGCACCAGTGTTCACCTTCGCGGATGGCGGCCTCGTTCTTACCGCCAGCCAGCAAGCCGGCATTTCTGTCGCCGTAAATATCGCCAGCACGCTCACCATCGCGAATCAGGCGGTCACCGGCATAGATCTCGCCGACGCTACGCTGTCTTCCGTCACTCTGGGTCCGACGCACCCCTCCAGCCTTACCTCCACCCAGCTGGATTATTTGGAAGACGTCACCGGCAACGTCAGTGTCAACGGCAATGCGGTGACCATCAAAACCTCCACGTACGGATCACTGACGGCCACCGCCAGTGACAATACCTTCTATTCGCCGAATTGCACCATTCTCGGACTCGCCCTTTCCATCGCCTGCGTGCAGAACAATCAAGTTGCCAGCATCAACGCCATTCTCGACGCGGACGGCACCATCGACTTGATCTCTTTCGATCCCATCTCCGCCGCCAGCGCCACCAACAACGATTGGCTCGAAGGCGTCGTCATCTACCCAACCAGCGGTGCCAACCGGCTCAATATCGTCGTCAATGATGCGGATGTCTCCAGCAGTGCCAGCGTTCTGCCCACCGCGATTCCCATTGGCTCGCCGGTTACCGTGCTTCTGTCCAATTCTCCGGCGTTTGGCGTCGACAGCCAGGGACTAAACGTTCCTGGCGACGCCGCAAGTTTTTCCTTTTCTTCACTGCTGCCCGGGCAGGCTGTGGCCGTGCATGTCCTATCTTTCAGTACCACGGGTGGAACTCCCACTGGCATCCTCGTCACTTCCGATGCGGTTGAGTTGCGCTTTTCGCGCGTCGCCGGCACCGCCGCGCAGAGCGGCACCACCACAAACTTTACGCTCGCGACCAATTCGCTGCCGACGTACTTCGATTTCATCACGGCAAATCAGCTTGTCGAGTTCACCAGCGGCACCCCGCCCTCCACCAACTCCACGAACTACGACGGCGTCTCCAGCCCCGGCAACATCACCAGCGGGGACACGTATTCGATACGCGCCCTCTATTTCGGCCAGAACGATACGTATCCGTTCGTGGCCGCCAAAGTCCGGCAAAATCCGATTCCGTAACCGGTTTGTTAGATTCCCGACCGGCGATTTTTTAGCCGAGAGTGTTTAGCCAAAAAAAAGGCCGGTCCAAAATTCGGATCGGCCTTTTTTTTGAAGTTACCTTTTTATTGTTTGCTCCGAAATATTTTCAAACGGTGTTGAAATATTCTGAAAAATATTCTGAAACTGTCTTGCGCAGTTGTTTCCGTTCCGGGTTTTTACCCGGGTCTTATTCTGAACAGCCTCGCCGGCTACGCCGACTGAATCCCGCCGACGGTGGTGTTCGGCGGCAACGGCGGCGGCACATATGGCGACGGCGCAGGCCCGCCCGGCGGCGGCGCCATCACCGGCGCAAATCGCTGGTAGATGCTCAGCGAAATCGCGCCGAGTCCCCAAGGTACCACCAGGAAATATTTTATGAACGATCCCACTTCGGGCACGGCGGTGCACAACCGCACAAGCAACACGCCCAACACCATGCGCCCAATCAATGGCCACAACTCATTCGTGCGGCCCAGCAGCCACTGGCCGACCAACCCGCCGACCATCACCTGCGCCGCATACAGCGCGGCGTACCAAATAAATAGCGCCGAAACGCCGACGAACAATCCCACCACCGTAACGCAAGCGATGACCGCCGCGATGGGCACACCGATCCCGACCAGCACGCCCAGGCCAAACGACGCTCCGTAGCGTTCCGTGTTGGCCACCGATCGCCGCGAAAATTCCGGCATCAGCAAAAACAACACCAGCCCAAACAAAACGAAGGCCGCCGCCCAAATCAATTGCCAGATGTAGTGCGACAAAGTGTTTTCCGTCTGGTGCTCGCGCTTCTTGAATTCCACGGGAGACGCCAGCTTCGCCTGCGGCGAGACCTCCGGCTGCTTGACTCCTTCATATTTTACGTGCCCGGCAACTTCGCCATGGGGACCAACGGTAAAAGAATCGCCCTTGACCAGCACGGAGCCGAGAATTTTTCCGTTGATTTCGAGGTTGTGGGCGAATGCGAGCACGTCCGTGCCGATCTGTCCATCCAGCGACTCGCTGCTAGAAAATCCGGTGAAGGATCCGCCGATTTTCCCGACAGCTTCGAGATCCACGTTGTCCGCGAAAGCCATGACGTTTTTTCCGACGGTGCCGGTAATGGTTACCGAATTGGTGAAGCAGCGAACGTTGCCGTCCACCCGGCCGGAGACTTTCGTCTGGCCAGCGAAACTGATCACGTCGCCTTGCACATGACCAGTGATTTCCGCAGATTGCGCAAAAATAAAGACGTCGCCTTCCACGGTGCCGTCAACACGACCGCGATCCGCGGTTATGTAGAGATCGCCGTGAATCACTTCGTCCGAGCGGACCGTTTCGATAGGCGTGCCTTTGCGAAACTCCGTGGCCGACGCCGCGCTCAACAGCACACCGCTGCCCAGCAAGGCAGCGAGCAGCATGGCCACCACGTAACCGCGGCGGCTGCGCCTGCGGAGCATGAGCATCGCGAAGCCCGCCAGCGTGACGAGCGCCAACATCTCAAGTAGTGTTGCCATCGACTGCCACCCTTTCCAAAATGCACCCTGAAAGAACAACAAACCCAGCAGATTGGTGCCACCGAATCCCGCTTGCTCGAGTTGCTGCTGCCAGGGCGCCACATAGCTGGTATACAGCGCGTAGACGCCGGTGGCCGCCAGTCCGACCACGATGCCCCAGACCCATTGCATGGATTTCCGCGCGCGCTCTTGAAATTGCGCAAGACGCGCGGGCATGGGTTCGTCCTCTTCAAAGAGCGCGCGCGTCAGCAGCCGCGATTCGCGCTCCAGAGCGCGCAGCAAGGTGCGGCACTCCGGACATTCCTGGGTGTGCGCGGAAACTTCCAGCCCGCGCGCGCGATCGAGCTGCCGTTCGATATACAGCAGGCAGGTCATCTCGTCGAGGTGCTGTACCGTTCCGCCTTGCTGATTCCTCGCCATCATTTTGTCGCTCACTGGGGCCCTCCGGCAGCCAGCGCAACGGCGCCTTCCAGCGCCTGCCGCAACTCATGCCGTGCGCGGAGCAACACCACGCCCACAAAAGCGCGGCGCACTCCGAGTTCGTCGGCAATTTCGTCGTAACTCATATCGGAGTAATAGCGCATCACCAGGGCCATGCGGGCGCGGGCGCCGACTTTCGCAAGCGCCCTGCGCACCTCTTCGCTGGAACGTTGGGCAATCATTTTCTCGAGCTGGCTGGCGTCGGGATGTGCGAGCGGCACGGTGTCCAAGTCTCCGGTTTCCTTGTCCTGGCGAATCTTACGGCGGCGCAGGGTGTCCCAGCAATGGTTCGCGGCGATCTTATAGAGCCACGCGGAAAACGAACGACTGTCGTCGTACTGAATCAATTTGCCCCGCAATTTCATGAAGACTTCCATGGTCGCGTCCTCGGCATCCTCGCGCGTTGGCAACGCCCGCCGGCAAAAGCGAAAGATTGCCGGCGCATAATCGTGGTAGAGCTGACCCCAGGCCTCAGTGTCTCCCGCCCGAGCCTTAGCCACCACCTCGGTCGGCTCTGTTATTCCCGTAGCAGTCATCCGGCCTGGTCTCAGCGTGTCCATAAGGTAGTACGCAGCAGCCGCGCAAAAATTACCTAACGCCCCGTTATTGCGGTGCCGCGGATGACGGCGGCATCCCGCTGGTACCCGCTGAAACGAGCTTTGAAGCACAACTTACAGGGGCCCGGCAGGGCTGGGCGCATCAGCCTCAACATAGCACTGAACGCATTGTTCCCAAGCGGCGAAATCAGGCGCCGGGTGCCTGTCCGGCTGGAGGCAAGCTCAGAGGCAAGAGAAAGCTGCGCGGAAAAGGGTACTGATCCCTTGCGGAAGACAGGAGGTCTTAACGCAGAGACACAGAGGACGCAGAGAAGATAGGGGACCCGCCCACGCGACAATTTTAGGCAACAAAGGTCAGGCAACAAAGGTCAGGCGACAGAATGTCACGCAACAGATGTCAGGCGACAAACGTCGGGCAAGAAAGGTCAGGCGACAAATGCAATGTCCACCGGCTGCCGCGCTGGGGTAGAATCTCTGACCATCGCGTAACGATTCCCCGATTCGGACCCTAAGCAATAACCCACGCGCAACGTCCGCGCGAAAAGGCAAAACAATGATCCTGACCATTGTGCGCAAAGAAGTGCCTCCGGATATCACGGTCCTGGAAATGTCCGGCCGCATCGTCCTGGGCAACAACGCCCGGGAGGTGGAATTGCAGGTGGCGCATCTGCTCGGCGAGCAGGCCAAGAAAATTATTTTCGATCTGCGGGGCGTCAACATGCTGGACAGCACCGGCGTGGGGATCCTAGTGGTGTGCCAAGGCAAGGTGACGCAAGCAGGCGGCCAGTTACGGATCGCCGGGGCCACGGGCGTGGTGGATGAAGTGCTGAAAATGACCAGCGTGCAGAAACTGGTTCCGACCTTCGCTACGGTGGAAGAAGCCGCCAAAGGTTTCTGAGAGTGCTCGCTGCCGCGGCAGAATTTATCGCGTAAACTCCTATAGTTCCGTTGGACGCCAGGACTCGACCATGCGCCGCAGGCTGTTTTTCATGCTGGTGACTTCCAGTCTGTTGTTGTTTTCCAACTTAAGCGTGGCGACGCAAGAGCCCGAAATCTACGGGTATCACGCGGTGCGCGTCGACGAAAAAGGCGACATTGCGCCCTGGTACGGCAGCGGCCCCTCCGCAGCTTACGATCACGATCTCCGGCTGGTGTGGAATTTCTGGCGCAGCATGCGCAAATGCCCGAATGGCGTTCCTTACTACTTGCAGCATCAGGTGTGGAAAGCGGGCGAAGATGACCCGCGAGGACTTGGCGGCGACCAGATTTCCATGGCGCTCTCTTCCTGGAACTTGTTGTACGGGTATCTCGGCGATCCGGAAGTGCAAAAGAATATGACGCTGATGGCGGATTACTGGTTAGATCACGGCCTTTCCGGCGCGGATGCGCGATGGCCCAATCTTCCGTATCCCTACAACACGGATGTTCACAGCGGGACGTACGACGGCGACATGCGCGCGGGCCGCGGGTTTCTCCAGCCCGATAAGGCCGGCAGCTTTGGCACCGAGCTGGTGGTGCTGTACAAAATCACGAACGACAAAAAATATTTGCAGGCGGCCACAAAAATCGCCGACACGCTGGCGGCAAGAATGCAAAAGGGCGACGCGGAACATTCGCCTTGGCCGTTCCGCGTGAACGCGGTTACCGGCGCGGTGCATCAAGAGACGAAAAATGGCCAGACCACGGTGGCGTCCTATACCACCAATTGGACGCCGACTTTGCGCTTATTCGCGGATCTGGCCGAGTTGAAGCAGGGCGACACTGCGAAATATCAACATGCCGCGCAACTTACCGTGGAATGGTTGAAGGCTTATCCGCTGAAAACGAACATTTGGGGGCCGTTTTTCGAGGACGTGGGCACGGCGGACTTTTCCAACACGGAGATCAACGCGGATACGATGGCGTTGTACATTCTGGAGCATCCGGAATGGGACAAGAATGGGCAGGGACAGGCGCGCGGGATCTTGGATTGGACGGTGCGAGAACTTGGGAATCACGATTTCACGAAATGGCACGTCACGCCGATCAACGAACAGACCGTCTATCGCGAGCCGGCGCAGAGCCACACAGCGCGCTACGAATCGGTGGAGCTGCGGTATTGCGAAAAGACCGGCGATTGCTCCAGGAAGGCCGAAGCCATTCGCGGGCTGAACTGGGCCACGTACGCGGTAAATGTGGACGGCGCCAACCGCTTTCCGCAAGACGACATCTGGCTTACCGACGGTTACGGGGATTACGTCCGGCATTATCTCCGCGCCATGGCGTCGGCGCCGGAACTGGCTCCGGACGATCAAGACCATTTATTGCGGACGACTTCCGTAGTGCAATCCATCGTGTATGGGCCGGGAAAAATAACCTATGTAAAATACGACGCGGCCTCGAGCGAACTCTTCAAACTTGGCCGTTCCACGCCCCAATCGGTCGACGACGGGAGCATGAGTTGGGACGCCAAAACACGAGTCTTGCGGGTGACGGCAACGCAAAAGACCATAACGATTCTTCTGACGGCGGATACCCAGCCAGAACTTAAAAAATAAACTTGGCGCCAAGTTGGAGGATGCGCGGGGGGGCGGCGCTGATGACTTGCCCGAAGGTGGAGCTGGCGATGTTGCCGTCGACGGCTTGCGGACCGAAGAATTGCGCGTGGTTGAAGACGTTGAAGGCTTCGAGGCGGAATTGCAGGGACTTGGCTTCGGTAAGGCGCACATTTTTTAACAAGGCCATATCGTAATTGTTGGAGCCGGGGCCGAAGAAGAAACGGCGCTGCGCGGTACCCAGGGTGCCTACCGCGTTTTGACTGAATTGCGAAATGTCGAAATACGGTTGGCCGTTGCGGGGATTTTTATTTAGATGGAGCGGGCCGCCGGTGTAATCCGGCTCGTCGACGCCGTAGTTGTTGATGCCGTTGGGCTCGGAGCCGAGCAGGGAATTGTCGCCGTAATTGACCAGCGTGACCGGGAAGCCGGAGCTGAAGCGCGTGATGCCGGAAAGTTCCCAGCCTTGCGTCCAGCGATTGGCGGCGTGGAATAAACGCTCGAGCGGGAGCTGGTAGCTGTAGCTTACGACGAAATTGTGCGTGACGTTGAAGGAAGAGAGCGCGCGGCTGAGCGACGGATCCAGCGGATCGACGGCTTCGCCGACGTTGGACGATTGATCCAGCGATTTGCTGAAGGTATATCCCGCGAGGACGGTGAGATTTTTGCTGGTGTGGCGCAGCGTGATTTGCAGGGCGTTGTAATTGGAGTTGCCGATGGTGGCCTGATTGGCGTTGCTGCCGAAATTGGAGCCGAGCGGGCCGCGCGTGCCGTGGTAGACGGTGCCGTTGGCGGCGATGTAGGTGGAGTCTTCGCCGAACGGGCCGCACGGGGTTTGTCCGGCGGCCAGATTTGCGGGATTGCTCAAGAAGAGACATAGCGCGGGATTGCCGGGGTTGGCTTCCGCAATGACCAGCAGGCGATGCCCTTGCGTGCCTACATAGTTGAAGTTGAGGACCGTGTTGGCGCCGAGGCCGCGCTCGAGCGAGAGCATGTATTCCTCGGTGTAGGGAATGCGATTGGAGGTGAGGTAATTGGGAAGTCCGGTGATGGGCTCGAATTGGGACCAATCGATGCTGGTGTCCGGATGACTGGCGCTGGAATTTAGCGGGGCGAGCGTGACGGGAAAATACTGGCCAAGAGGCTGGCCGTTCGAGGCGGTTACGAAGGGCGTGGCGAATTCCGGCGGGGCCGGGCTCGTGTAGGTGGTGCCATAGGGGGCGTTGGCGCTGCTGACGCCGATGGTTAAGGCTTCGATGGCGGTATAAAAAATTCCGTAGCTGGCGCGAATGCTGGTCTTGCCGGGAGCGCCGAGAATTTTCGCCAGCCAACCGTCGCCGGCGGAGCTGGGCGAATAGGCGAGGCCGAGGCGCGGAGCGAAGTCGCGATTGCCGGGCGGCGCGATGGTGCGAGAAACGCCGGGATCGGTGGGATACACGATGCCGGCGGGAGCGCCGGGGAAAACCACGGACTGCTCGCCGGGAATGAACGTGGCGATCTGGTTGTACTTTTCGTACCACGGCTCGATGCGATCCCAGCGCAGGCCGTAATTGAAGGTGAGGCTGCGCGAAATGCGCCAGCTATCTTGCGCGTAGAGGCCGACGTATTTATTGCGGCCGTAGAAGGCTTGCAACTGGCTTTGATTGTATTGCGTGGGATAGCCAAGCAGGAAATCCGCGAAGTCCGAGCCGGTTTCGGAGCCGAAGAAAAGAAAGCTGCCGTTGAATTGCGCGATGGGGTTCACGGCGAGCTGATCGTAGTGGAATTCGCCGCCGACTTTGATGGTGTGCGTGCCGAGGACTTTGGAAAAATTGTCGAGCCATTGGAAGGTGTTGCCGGTCTGTCTGAGCTCGTTGGTGTTGGTGCCAATCGAGAAGCTGTTGAAGCCGATGCTTTCGACGCCTTCCGTGCTTGGCGAGAGGGCCACAATGCCGTTCGTGTTCGCGCCGGTCTCGAAGCCCTGCGAGGCGAGACTAACGCCGACGCCACCGATGGGTTTGCCGAGATCGATGGCGTTGCGCAAATAGCTGAAATGAAATTCGTTCACCGCGGTGCCGCTGAGTGCTTTGGTGGCGCCGAGGCTGAGGAGTTGCGCGCGGCCGGTGTTGAGAGCGTTGAAGCCGGGGACGTTGGCGCCGCCCTGGGCTACGGGATACGGATTGTTGAGGGAAAAATCGTCGGCGAAATAGTAGGCGGACAAAAGTCCGAAGCGGGTGTTGGCATCGAGGCGGTAGGCGCCTTTATCGTCGCGCACGGTTTCGTTGGAGGACGAGGTGGCGAAGGTGCTGGCGCCGGCGTTGGGCGCGGGAATGTATTTCAGCAAATTGGTTCCGGGGGAACTCCAGGAGTTGGTGGGCACGGTGGCGCCGGGGAAAACGCATGCATTGGCGCCGGATTTCGCGGTGCAGGTGCCGGCGCTTTCGGCGCCGGTCGTGGGATTGATGTAATTCCCGTTGAAATAGTAGGGCTCGCCGACGGTTACCGCGTATCCGAGCTTGGCGGAAAGTTGCGAGGCGACGTTGGGGCCGCTTACGGTGCACAGGTCTTCATAGACTTTATTGTTGGTGGCGTCGGTCTGCGAGCCGCAAAAGCCCAGTTGCGTGAAGCCTTGCGAAGTCAGCTGGTCGGACATGTTGCCGGTAGTGCGATCTTGCGCGGAGGGCACGGCGATGTCGCCGGTGTCGAGGCCCTCGGTCAGGCGGGTGCCTTGATAGTCGGCGAAAAAGAAAATTTTATCTTTTTTGATGGGGCCGCCAAAGGTGCCGCCGAACTGGTTTTGGTCGAAGGTGCCGCGCGTGGGGGAAAAGAAATTGCGCGCGTCAAAATTGGTGTTGCGCAGGAACTCGAAAACGTCGCCGTGTACGGCATTCGTGCCGGACTTGGTGACCACATTGATCTGGCCGCCGCTGAACTCGCCGTATTCGGCGTCAAAGCTGTTGGTGAGGATGCGGAATTCGGCGATGGCGTCCAGATTGGGAATCACCGCGGTGCCATTGTTGACGTCCTCTTCGACGTCGCTGCCGTTCACGATGAAGCTGTTGGCAAATTCGCGCTGGCCGTTGATGGAAATGGTGCCGGGATTCAAGTCGCCGGAGGGATTGAGCGCGGAGGCGCCGACGTCCTGCACGGTGTCTGAAGTGATGGAGGTGAGCGGCGCGACGCCGGGCTGGAGCGAAAGCAAATCGGTGAAGCTGCGTCCGTCGAGCGGCACGGCGGTCATCTGTGCCGCGGTGATGACCTCGCCATTTTGCGTGCTGGTGGTTTCCACGTGCAACTGATCTTCGGAAACGGTGAGCACGTCGGAGCGGTCGCCGATTTGCAGCGAGGCGTCGACGGTCACGGCGCTGTTGGCGTCGATTACGATGCCGATGCGCCGATAGGGGCGGAAATCAGCAACCGAGACGTATAGCTCGTAGGTGCCCACGGGAAGCGCGGGGAAGGAATAGTAGCCCTTGTCGTCGGTCGCGGCCATGTGCCGCACTCCAGTTTCGGAGTTGGTGACCATCACCATGGCCTTGGCGATTGCGGCGCCGCTGGTGTCCGTGACCGTCCCGGAAATGCTTCCGCCATCCCCGGCGCAAGCGTTGACGGCGAGCAGCAGCGTCAAAACGGCCATGCCGCCAGAAAGGGCGATACGCATGACGCGGCGTAGCGCAAAATCTGAAAAGTTTTCCAAACTTCGCCGCCTGATTCCCACGCTGCGGTTCTCCCGAGTGAAATGGACGGGAGGATATCCAGCGTCCAAAGTTGTGCGTTTGGCGAGATGGCACCCTAGCGCGTTTCGCGAGCAGTCAGCGGCGAGGAGGGGACATCCAGTTGCAAATCGCTTGCAGTTAGCAATATACGACAAGTCTAGTCCTATTTCAACCCATTGGCGGGTGCGAGCTAAAAATAATGTCTCGGAAGGCCGACAGGCGACGATTCCCGGGAGCCAGATGAGGGGTTGCGAGGGAGAGAGAACTGGCTGGTGAATCCAGCGCGGGCGGGATGGCGATTGACAAGTAGTTACTTATGAGGTATAATTTTCCGTGTTATCTAAGCTAGAGAATTCATCCCTTCGCAGAACGCCGTTCATCGGTGGCGCACACAACCCTCCCGCTCGGACTAAGTCTAGTGTTAACCGTGCTTTGGCGCGATTCCGTTTAACTATTTTTGAATCAATATGTTACGCCAAGTACGAACTTAAGTTGTCTGATATCTGTATGTTACGCAGGCAGGGCGTGGGGGGCCTCGCGCAGCTTAAGGTTAACCAGCAATGACCCCCGGGCCGCCATCGCTGGTCATCGTAGGTCGCCCCAACGTCGGCAAGTCGACGCTGTTCAACCGCCTCACGGGGACGCGCCGCGCGATCGTCACGAACGAGCCGGGGATCACCCGCGATCGGATTTATGGCCGGGCGGAATGGCGGGGACGGGCGCTCGAAATCGTCGATACGGGCGGCATTGTTCCGGACGACAAAGCCTTAATCCCAACGGAAATTCTGCGGCAGGCGCATGTGGCCATCAAGAAGGCCGCGCTGTTGGTGCTGGTGGTCGACAGCCGGGCTGGGTTGACGCCGCTCGACGAAGAGCTGGCGCGCATGCTGCGGACGACGGGCAAATCGTTCGTGGTGGCGGTCAACAAAGTTGACGCGGTGTCGCAGGAGTCCAGCGCGGACGCTTTCCGCAAACTAGGCGTGCCGGTATTTCCCATCGCCGCGGAACACGGCACTGGTATCGACGATTTACTGGATGCGGCGCTGGGCAAGGTCGCGGTGGTCGAATCGGTGGAAGAGGAAAAGCAGCCGGAGCGCGTGGAGGTCGCGATCATCGGACGGCCGAATGTAGGGAAGTCCACTTTGCTGAATCGGCTGGTGGGCGAGGAGCGTTCGATCGTTTCGCCCATTGCGGGGACGACCATGGACAACGTGGATACGGAAATCGAACGCGACGGGCACGTTTACCGCTTTGTGGATACCGCGGGCATTCGGCGCAAAGGCAAAACTGTATTGGTGGCTGAAAAACTCAGCGTGGTGATGGCGCGACGGGGATTGGAACGCTGCGATGTGGCGCTGTTGGTGGTGGACGCGGAACATGGCGTCACGCAGGGCGATGCCACCATCGCCAGCTATGCCGAGGAATCCGGCCGTTCGGTGGTCATCGTGATGAACAAGTGGGATTTGGCCGTGAGCGCGGCGGGACTGGCGTCCGCGAAGGCAGATGCCAGCGCGAAGGGCGAAAAACGCCGCTTGCCGGGAGTCCAACACAGTTTTGGCGATGCGGCGAAGGACCGCCTGCTGATCGATTATGAAAAGATGGTTCGCGGCAAACTGAAATTTTTGAGCTACGCTCCAATCGTTTTTCTTTCGGCGGAAACCGGGGAGCGCGCGGGAAAGCTCTTCCCGCTGATCAATCAATGCGCCGAAGCACGGCGGCGCAAAATTTCCACGCCCGCGCTGAACAATTGGTTGAAAGAGGAAGTCGACCTGCAGCGCGGCACCACGCCCAAGGCTCGTCCCGTGCGCATTTACTATATGACGCAGGCCAAAACCGCTCCGCCGACGTTCCTGATTTTCACCAATCAGAAAGAGCCTTTGCATTTCAGCTACCAGCGCTTCTTCGAAAATGAGCTGCGCGCCAAATTCGATTTCGTGGGCACGCCCATTCGCTTTATCCAGCGGCTGCGCAAACGCGATAAGCGGGAGGACCATTCCGAGGACGAAGGATGAAGAGGCTTGGTACACAGCAGCGCTGAAAAAAAGGCCGCAAACTGTTACGATGTGCCGTCCCCCCTCCGAATAGGAAACAAAAATGGCCGGCACCGCAGCCGCTCCGCAATTCGATAAAGATTTTTACCGCATCGGCGAAGTCAGCCGCATGACCGATCTAAAACCCTTCGTGCTGCGCTACTGGGAAACCGAATTTCCCATGCTAGAACCGGTGAAAAGCGCCAGCGGCCACCGCCTGTATCGCGCCGCAGATGTGGATATGGTGGTGAAGATCAAGCGCTTGCTGTACGACGAAGGTTTTACGATCGCCGGCGCTCGCCGGCACCTCCGCGATCCCAACGCCAGCGCAGATGGGCAACACGCCGCGGCAGAATTCCAGCTCACCAGCCCGGGGTCGCGCGATTCGGGCGGAACGCGGGAGGTACCGCCGGCCCAACTGCTGAACCGCAAAATGCTGTTGGATCTGCGCGATTCCTTGCGGGCTTTCTTGACGCTCCTCGAACGCCGATGATAGCCTTGAAGATCTAGGCTGAACCGCCCGCGGTTCCAGTGTTAGGGATCGATGAGCGGTCGCGCAGCGGTCGGGACGTAGCGAAGCCTGGTATCGCGCACCCTTGGGGTGGGTGAGGTCGCTGGTTCGAATCCAGTCGTCCCGACCATTTTCTTCCGTCAGTCCTGTTTCCTTCCATGATTGCCGACGCGCCCAGGAAAAGTTTCCCGTTGCCTCGAGCCCGATGCGCAGAGGCGCGGCGAGACCAGTGGCCGAAGTGCACAGGGACTACTTTAAATGTGCAAAGGATTGTCCCGGAAGTGCTTATCACGCGGCCGGACGGTGCCTGGAGTCGCGCTGCGACACCTGGGCTTGATTTCTGAGGACGGGCCCCGCCAGTACAACTCATACAAGAGTAAAGACTTCCGGGTCAGCGAAGCCGCTGAGGGGGTGGCACCCGGTGTTGGCAGGGCCTCTTTTTTTGCATGGCAAGGTGCCTGGCTTGCAAGTAGAGTAGCTACGGCAAAAGTGCAGCTAAGGGTGCCAGCAGGCAAGAACCTCCGAGATCGCGCAGAAAAACACGCATGAGCATAGAAAACACCGCACGGCTTACTGGTTTGGAAGTCGCGGAGCCAGCGGCCCCCGCGAAGCGAGTGGCGGCTCCTAAATCGCCAGCAGCTTCGCAGCAGGGGCCAAAGCCGCACCTCATCTCGCCGCTGTGGCTGGCGTTCGGGTTCATCGTGTTGCTGGCGGGCTCGTCGTTTCTGCCGCGCGTCACGGATAATGCCACGCTGGTATGGTCAATCCGCGGCGCGGTGGGGGCGCTGCTCGCGCTGCTTTTGTACGTTGGCTTGCAGGCGAAGAGCGCGGGGCGGGTGCTGGGCTACGAATACGGCGCCAAGAGCGTGCACTATGTGCAGCTGATGATGCACACGTGCGTGTATGCGTACTGGGGCTGGTATTGGCGGCCGGTGTATCACGAAGTGCCGCTGATTCTGGTGCAAATCGCGTTCGGGTATGCGTTGGATATGCTGGTGTGCTGGTCGCGGCGCGAAAAATGGGTATTTGGTTTTGGGCCGATTCCGATCGTGCTGAGCACGAATCTTTTTCTGTGGTTCCGCGACGACTGGTTTTTCCTGCAATTTGCGTTGATCGCGACGGGAGTGCTGGGCAAGGAATTCCTGAAATGGAAGCGCGAAGGGAAGATGGTGCATATCTTCAATCCTTCCGCATTGTCGCTGTTCGTGTTTTCCGTGGCGCTGCTGGCGACGAAGAACACGGGGCTTACGGCGGGAGTAGAAATTTCGACCACCTTGCACCGGCCGCCGCACATTTATCTGGAGATTTTCCTGTTAGGGCTGGTGGTGCAATCACTGTTCCAGGTGACGCTGGTAACGCTATCTGCCGCGGCTGTCTTGGTGGCCATGAATTTGGTGTACACGCACATCACGGGTGTGTATCACTTCGTGGACTGCGGCATTCCCGTATCGGTATTTCTCGGGCTGCACCTGCTGGTCACCGATCCCGCAACATCACCGCGCAGATATCTAGGCAAATTTATTTTTGGCGCACTGTATGGCGTGGGGGTCTTCGCGGCTTTTGGCATATTGGCGTGGTACGGGGCGCCAGCGTTCTACGACAAATTACTTTGTGTGCCGATCCTGAATTTGTGCGTGCGGGCCCTGGACCGCCTGAGCAACAACGTTTCCGTACGTCTCGCATCCGCGGGCTGGGAATGGAAGTGGACTCCGCGCATGACCAATTTTGCGTTCATGGGCGTGTGGATTGCGCTTTTCAGCGCCATTACCGCGAGCGGATTCATGGCCAAAGGAGCGGACTTTCCGGGCGGCAACATTGGATTCTGGCAGCAGGCATGTCAAGAAGGCCGCTGGAAGGCGTGCAATACGTGGGTACAGGGGCTCAACGCCACATGCCAAGACGGCGCGAGAGAGAACTGTTTCCAGATGGGCGAGTTGCTGAACGCCGGAAAAGTGGTGGATCGCAATGCACCGATCGCGGGAGTGAGCTTTGGCAGGGCCTGCGACCTCGGATTGAAAGAGGCGTGCTCGCAACTGGAAGACTTCGTAAAGAATCAGGACGGTGAAGACGTCTTTGAGAAGTCCTGCGGGCGGCGAAATGGCGCGAGCTGTTTTATTCTCGGTTCGCTGTACAGTGAAGGTATGGGCGTGCCACAAGACGGCAAACGGGCATTCCAACTTTTTGAAAAATCGTGCGACGCGGGGTGGTGGCGCGGCTGCGGCCGTTTGGCGCAAAGTTATCTAGTGGGCCAGGGCACGGCGCCCGATCCGGCGCTCGCAGTGGCCAATTTCGAGAAAGCTTGTAAAGGCGACAGCGCCGCGAGCTGCGCTGAAGTGGCGATGTTATACAACCGCGGGGTCGGCGGCGTGCAGGATCACCAACTGGCGATGCGCCGCCTCAGAAAAGCCTGCGATCTTGGCTTGGTTGCGGCGTGCCCTCCCGCGGAGCGTGCACGCGCGCCGAAAGCCGAAGTGCTTCCTTAGGCGCGATCAGGCTCGATCGCTGGATTAGACCACGGTTTTCAATTCCTCGAACACTTCCTTAACGTTGCCAAGCATTACTTCCTTCATCATGAACAGGCTGAAGCCCCAGGCTTGTTCGCCGATAATCTTCGGCGGCATGCTCAATTCGTAAGGATTGGTGACCACATCAAGCAGGGCGGGACCCTTATGTTTGAGCGCGGCTTGCAGCGCACCACGCACATCCGCGCCGCGTTCCACGCGGAAAGAGCGAATGCCCGCACCCTCCGCAATCTTCGCAAAATTGAACGGCTTGAAATCCGTGCCGAAATCGGGGATACCAGCCACCTGCATTTCGAGCTTCACCATCCCCAAGGTGCTGTTGTTGAAGACCACGACCTTCACCGGAAGATCGTGCTGCACGAGAGTGAGCAAATCGCCCATGAGCATGCCGAGCCCGCCATCCCCTGAAAATGAAAGAACCTGGCGATCCGGAAAGAGCATTTGCGCCCCGATGGCCTGGGGCAAAGCATTGGCCATGGAGCCGTGGTTAAAGGAGCCGATGAGCGAGCGGCCTTTCTTCATGCGCACATACCGGGCGGCCCAAACGGTACACATTCCGGTGTCGGCAGTGAAGATGGCGTCATCGGCGGCCAGGTCGCTGGCGGTGGTGGCGAGATATTGCGGATGGATGCCAGCCTCGTTGTCCAGATTATCCACGTGCTTGGCCATTTTTTCGCGGACTTGCTGGTAATGTTTCAGCGAATCTTCCAAATGGGCAGACTTTTTCTTTTTTTCGATTTTGGGCAATAGAGCGCGGATGGTTTCGCGTACCTGACCGACCAGCCCGAGATCCAGGCGGGCGCGCCTGCCCAGATTCTCTCCGCGCAAGTCAACCTGCGCGATCTTGGCCTTCTTGGGATAGAACGAGTCATAAGGAAAATCCGTGCCCAGCATCAGCAGAAGGTCGGCATTTTCCATGGCGCGATAGCCGGAGGCGAGACCGATGAGACCGGTCATACCCACATCGAATGGATTGTCCCATTCGACGAATTGCTTCCCGCGCAGGGCGTGAACGACAGGAGCCTTGAGCGCGCCCGCGAGCGCCAGCACCTCTTCACGCGCGCCTTGGCAACCGGCGCCGCAGAGGAGCGTGCACTTGGACGGGGAATTCAGCATCTCCGCGAGATCTTGCAAATCGCTTTCCGCGGGACGCACCACGGAACGTACAGCGCGCACTTCGTGCGGGGGAAAATCACCGGAGACTTTTTGCAGCGCCACGTCTCCGGGAATCACCAGCACGGAGACTCCGCGCTGGTTCTGCGCGGCGCGGATGGCGTTCTGGGCAGTGCGGGGCATTTGCGAAGGGGAACCGATCATTTCGCAGAAATGGCTGCAATCGTTGAAAATGCGCTCGGGATGCGTTTCCTGAAAATAGCTAGTACCGATCTGGCTGCTGGGGATGTGCGCGGCAATGGCGAGCACGGGAGCGTAACTCCGGTGGCAGTCATACAACCCATTCAGCAGGTGTACGTTGCCGGGACCGCAACTGCCGGCGCATACCGCCAGATTGCCACTCAACTGGGCTTCGGCGCCCGCAGCGAATGCGCCAACTTCCTCGTGGCGCACGGCAACCCACTCGATGCCTTTGGTCCTGCGAATAGCGTCCACCATGCTATTCAGAGAATCGCCAACGACCCCGTAGACGCGTTTCACGCCCGCGCGCACCAGCATCTCGACCAATCTCTCTGCCACCGTTGTCATACTCGCCTCCCGGCTCTGCGATGAGGATAAAGAAACTCTGGGAATCCACCAGCCTTTTACGAAGTGCGGCGGCCGTTGGATGCAGCAGAATCAGGCAATGGCCTGAGCTAAGTTGCGAATAAATTGCGAAGCATGAACCACAAGTTTGCCGGGCGTTCCGCCAGGCGCCGCATGAACCAGGGATACCAGAAGGTGCCATAAGCCACCAGCACGACGGAGCGGCATCCTTCGCGGGCAAGGCGCTCCTGCTCCGAGCGCTGAATGCCATAGAGCATCTGGACTTCGAAGTCTCGCCTGGAGATTCCCATGGCGGAGGCGGCGTCCGCAAGGCGGCGAATGAGGGCCACGTCATGCGTGCCAAACGCGGCGCGCAGGCAACGCCCATCTTTCTGCGCCTGGAGCATTTCCACGGCGAGGGTGAAATAGCTTTCGTCCACGTGCGTTTTGCTGGCGAACGCGATTTGTGCAGGCTCGTTGTAGGCGCCTTTTACCAGGCGAATTGCGGGGCGCAGGGGCCATAGCGCGGCGAGGTCGTCCCTGGTCCGATGGAGGTAGGCCTGCAGGCAGATGCCAACGTTCGGATGGGACTGCTTGGCGCGACGATAAATCGCCAAGGTACGGTCCACATATTCGCTGGACTCCATATCGATCCAGACGGTGGCACTCCGGTCTTCGCGCTCAATGATTTTCTGCAAATTGGCGAAGCATAGCGCGGGATCCAGATCGAGACCGAGTTGCGTGAGTTTGACGGAAATTTCGGTGGAGAGCCCGCCGCCGCTTAAAGTATGAATGCGGTCGAGCGCGAGGAGATAGTGGGCGGTAACCTGATGGGCTTCGTCAGGGTCGGCGACATTTTCACCGAGGTGGGTAAAGACGGCGGCAATATTTTTCTGGCGCAAGGCCGCCACCACGGTCAGGGCCTCTTCCAGCGATTCGCCGGGCATAAAACGCGAAACCGTGCGGCGGACGAACTTATAGCGCGAAGCGCGATCGCGCAGCCAGCGATTCTGCGCTGCGGCGAGCAGCAGGGAACGCAGCAGCGGCATGTTGCGAGAGCCTCCGGAGAAGTCAGGAACGAGAGGTATTTTAGCGGAGCGCGGGCCGGCAGGGATAGGCGGCATTTCCCCGAAGGGATCTGGTGGTCGCGAGGCGGCGACACCAGCCGAACTTCAGCGGCCGGCGCTCGAAAGCGTTTTCGGAGGAACAGACAGGGACTTTTGCAATGCGACGGCCTCCGTTGCGCGAATCTTTGCGGCAGCGGCGGGACCGAGCCGCGCTTCGCTGTCCGCGCGAGCTTGCGCAACCGCGCTCAATTCCTCGCCGGGAATGGCGCTTAGAAGTTCTTGCGCGTGCAGCAGGCAGGCGAAGACCAATTCCTCCGGCTGTCCGCGACGGCGGAGAAATTGTGCGTAATTCAACCAGTCGGCCGCGGCGCTGCGCGAATCCGCAAGGGAAGCATCCAGAGCAAGCGCGCGCTGATACGAATGCGCGGCATCGTCCGGCAGGTTTAATTTTTCCTGCAACTCCGCGAAATGCGCGAGGGCAAGGCTCTCCAGAGAGCCGTCGCCGGATTGCTGCGCCCGCTGGATGGCCGCGAGGTATTCGCGTTGCGCGTCCTCGGGGCGATTTCCCGCCGCGTCGGCGTCTGCAACCTTGATGTACAAAGCCAGACGAGATTTCGCGGCTTCGGAGCCCTCTTCCGGCTGGTCCGCGGCAAGTTGCAAATACGCGCGGTAGTGGCGAGCCGCTGCCTGCGGCTGGCCTTGCTGTTCGAGGAGCTGCGCGAGGTAGAGTTGCGCGCGCGATTGCGCGGGGTCCACATCGATGGCGCGTTGCCAATCGTCCGCGGCCTCGCCATCGCGGCCGAGTTGCTGCGCGAGGATACCGCCATTCACCAAAGCCTCGGCATTGCGCGGCCAACGTTCGAGGATTAGGCGATATTGCGCGAAGGCTTCGGCGGTCTTGGCGGATTCGATCAAACCGCGGGCGAGATTTTCCTGGACATTCAGGTCTCCCGGATTCACGCGGGCGGCGCGGCGCAGAGCGTCGAGTCGCGTGTCGACCTTGCCAGCCAGCGCGGCCGCATGCGCGAGGCGCAACTGCACGCCACTATCATCAGGATTCAGCGCCGCCGCGCGCTGCAGGGCGTCCAAACGATCCACGCGGTTGGCCCAGTAAAAATGCAGCTGATCCACCCCGGCGATAACGAAAAGCAGCACGACGAAACCGATGCGCACAGCCCGGGCGGCGGGAGCGGCGCCGGCGAACCAGCGCAGGGCAGAAAGCACGCCAGCATCCGCGCGAGATTCCTGCTTTGCTTTCGCCGGCTCGGTGTTTAGGAGCAGCGATGCAATTCGCGTATCACGCAGTTTCCAGAGCGCGCCATCCAGAATGAAATGATGAATATTGACCAGCGCAGTGAAGGTCAAAAAACTGGCGGTAAAGTCCGCGTGGAACAGGCGGCTGACGAGCCACGGGCCCGGAATGAACAGAGCAATGCCGCCGGCGACCAAGGTCAATAAGTAAGTGGAGAATTTCCAGTTTACGTCGCCGGAAGCGCGGGCCTCGCGGCGCTGGTAATAGCTGGTGATCCATAAATATTGCGTCGAGTGCAGCACCGCGAGGATGCCGCTGCTGTAGCGGGTTTGCGGCACGTCGCGCCCGGTGGCCAACTCGACGATGGCGGGGAGCAGAAACCACAAAAATTGCGTGAGGGCGAGGAGCGTAGCGGGTACGAGGGCTTTGAGATTGGAGCGCCGCAGCAGAGAAGAAAACGCCCAAAGCGAGGCAAGAATGAAAAATGCGGCGAGTACACCGCGCAGGGGCAAGGTGATTTTGGCGGGCAGCCCGAGCGAAAGAATGAGGGGGTCCGTCGACGAGCCGGTGTTAAAACTGAGCATCAGCAGAATGAAAGAAGCGATGAATGCGAAACGCAATGCGCGCCGCTCCCACGTGGTGGGAGAAATGCCCGAGCGGCGCGCGAACATCATCAATAAACCGAAATTTTGGCCGGTGTAGTGCCACGGGCTCCAGAAGATATAGAGCGTAAAAATCCACGGCAACAGGGGGTACCACAGGTGCGCGACGACACCCGCGGCGAGGAGCAGCAACGCGACGTGTACGGTGAACACCCGATATTTCGCAAATTCCGTGTGCGTGTGGTACGCGCGATACACGGTGGCCATGAAGTGCGGATAGTTGAACAGCAGGGCGACGAAGTAAAATCCGATGGTCCAAGCCTGGGAGTGCGAATTGGACGCAAAAAACGCGAGCAGCAGCAACGGCGCGGACCATGCGCCGCATCCAATGATGAGGTCGATGGCAGGACGATAGATCCACGGGCTCGGCGACGCGACCTCGCCGGCCGGACGCACTTCAGGCCGGGCAACCGGCGGTTCGGCGGTAAGCAACGAGGGCATGCGAACAAAGAATAGCGCGTGAATCGCCATGCAGATGGGCGAGGGGGCAGAGGTATGCGGTATCGGTTACGACGCGGCGATTGCGGCGGAATAAAAATTCGCAAGCCACCCCCGGCAGATCGCAGGCGCAGCGAGCCAAGAGGCGGATCGGCTCGATCGCAGAAACTTCGTCACGATGCACGTGTTTATACCTTCGGTGCATCTAAGCAAGTAGGCTAGAAAAGGGAGCACGTTGATGAATATCAAAGATTTTACGAGAAGTACCACACTGGGCCTGCTGACCATCGGTTTGGGGATGATGGTTGCAGCGGGATCGGTCGCAGCTACGGAATCTGGGGCCGCGGCCGAACCGGGATTGGTCACCATGACGGTCACCGCGGTTGGCAAGAAAGATTCTACGCCGCCGCCGATCGCCAAGAATGACGTCGAACTCAATCAAGGCAAAGAACGGCTGCAAGTAGCCGACTGGCGAAAGGGCGAAACACTGCTGCTGGCGATTGTGATCGATGACTCACTGGGGGTGGACATCGCCAATCAGTGGAAAGATTTGCGAGCGTTCATCATGGAACAGCCGCCGACTACGAACGTTGGCGTGTTCTACGGACGAAATGGCACCGTGCTGGTGGCACAGGATTTCACGCCGAACCATGAACTGGCGGCGAAGGCTTTGCGCCTGCCCGTCGGGTCGGGTGCGTATTCCAGTCCATACCTCGAACTGCAAGACATGATCAAGCGCTGGCCAGACAACAATGAGCGCAAATCCATCATCCTGATTTCTTCCGGCATCGATTATTTCCGCGGATATTTTGGACCGACGAGCCCGGACCTGGATCCAACGATCGAGCGCGCGCAGAAATCCAACGTAAATATCTGGACGATTTATGCGCCGGATTCGGGGCACGCGGGCCGCGGGTATTTGCGCGTATTCAATGCGCAATCGAATCTAAGCCAGCTTTCCGACGAGACCGGGGCGGAATCCTATTACTTGGGATTTGGCGAGGCGGTAACACTGAAACCGTACTTCGACGAAATCTTCATGCACCTGAACAACCAGTATTTACTGACGTTCGCGACCAGCGGAGGCGGCAAGAAGGGACGTTTCGAACGGGTACGGGTGGCCACCGAAGTTCCGAATGTGGAGTTTATGTCTCCTTCGGAAGTTTTTGTTCCGAAGGGTGAGTAAATTTTTTGCAAGAACGGAGTTTGGCAGGTAAAGGCGCGAAGTTAAGATTCGCGCCTTTATTTTTTGGCACGCAACTGTCCCGGTACGCGGCAGTCTAATCGTCTGAACCTGTGTGCGAGACGGCACGAGTTGAATCACGAATCACCAATTCCGGTGTCATACGCTGTCGCGAGCTCGTCCAGTCGCGTTTTTCGAGCCCGGCATTAATGCTGTCCATGACCATCTGCACCGCGGCATTACCCATGGCCTCCAGGGGCTGGCGAATGGTGGTCAGCGACGGAGCAGAGAGCGCCGAGAGCGGCACGTCGTCAAAACCGATGACCGAGCATTGTTCCGGCACGCGAATACCGGCTTTGGAGAGCGCGCGAATGGCGCCCAGCGCGGTCAAATCGTCAAACGCGAGCAGGGCCGTGAAACGCTTTTTCTTTTGAAGCAATTCTTCCGTGAAGCGGTAGCCGCCGTCGAATCCGGAATTTGCGTCGAGTGAATCGGTCAGTTGCACGACCAACGCGGGATCAATTTCCAATTTGACCGACTGCGCGAATTTTTGAATGCCCCTCCAGCGCGGCGCGCTGTCGATGAGCATTTTTGGCCCGCGGATAAACGCGATTTTGCGGTGGCCAAGACGATGCAGATGCTCGAGCGCCAGCCGGCCGCCCATTTCGTTGTCCACCATGACCGAACTGACGGTTTCGCCATCGAGTTCCCAGCAAATCGTGGCCGCGGGAATGTTTCGCTTGCTGACGTCCGCGAGCAAATGAATGTCCACGAGGAGCCAGTTGGCCACGACGATCAGCGCTTCGACGTGATGCTCCAGCAGCATTTCCAGATAACGTTCGAAGCGATTTTTCTGATTATGCGCGTCGGCAAAAATGGGCACGAAGGAGGATTGATACAAGGCATTTTCGATGCCGCGCAGAATTGGCGTGCAATACGGATCGGTGATATCGAAGAACATTACGCCGATGGTGTGGCTGCGCTTGCTGCGCAAAAAACGGGCCATGGCGTTGGGGCGGTAACCAAGTTTCTTGGCGGCGCTCTCGATGCGTTTCTTTGTGGCCGGCGCGATGTATCTCGCGAGCGGCGCGTTATTCAGCACGATCGACACCGTGGCGGAAGAAAAGCCGCTGGCCGTGGCCACGTCGCGCATGGTCACGGTAGGCGGTTTGCTGGTCTGGCGCTTCAAGGGAGGGTCCCCCGTGGCCATCATCATCCTTCCGGCACAACCGTAAATGCAACCTCACACCGTCTGTCTGGCCGTGATCTAACCCTTTTGGCGGCCGAGGTCAGTGGCGACCTGCTCCTAAAGCAAGAAAATGAATCACCAAAAAAATCATTCTTCCACAACCTCAAACGACATCTGAGTGCGAAACCAAGAGGTCTTCCATGCTCCATAAACAATCCCAATGGCCAGCCAAATTGATCCCGCAATTTTCGCCGCCGGACTCAAATTCCACCAAATAAATCCGCAAATCAGAAATCCCAGCACCGGAATTAGGAAATTACCGGCGCGCTTTTCTTCCGACCGCACAAAATAGCGCATGAAAGAGGCGGCATTTACGCCCATGAAGGCGATGAAGGCGCCGAAGTTCAGCAGCTCCGCGCCACGGTCGTAGGTGATCATGAACGCGCCCGCCAGTGCGATCGCGCCGATCAAGATGACGTTGTTCGCCGGAATGCGTGTTTTGGCGGCAATTTTTCCAAAGAATCCTTTCGGCAAGGCATCGTTGCGGCCCATGCCGTAGAGCAGCCGCGCGGCGGCAAATTGTGAAGCCATTCCGGATCCGACGTTGGCGATCAGTACGGTGAAGTTGAGCAAATGGAAAAGAAAAAATCCGCCAATCTGGCGCGCCACCAGCGGGAACGCCGAAGTTTCCAGTTCCGGAGGAAACGGTTTTGCGCCCCAGATCAACTGCGCTGCGTAAACCTCCAAGGAAGAGAGCACCCCGGTGATCACGCACACCAGCACGGTCGCCAGCATGATATTGCGGCGGGGATTTTCCACCTCTTCGGAAAGCGTGGAAATGCCGTCAAAGCCGATATACGTGAGCACCGCGATGGAGGTGCCGCGAAAGATGCGGCTGAAATTAAATGTGGCGGGATCATAGAACGGCAGAGTGAAATATCCCGCGCCATAATGATGCAGACCCCAGACGAAGCGGATAACGAATACGAAAAATACCAGCACCACGATGCTCATTCCCGCGGCCAGCACTTCATTGATGCGCGCCGAAGTTTTTACTCCGCGAAGATTCAAACCGGTGAAAAACGCGGCGTACAGAATAGCCAGCGTCCAGTACGGCATGCCGGGCAAAATATTTTGCGTCAGTTGACTGCAAATAATCGTGCAGATCAGCGGATTCAGAATGTAATCCATCACCATGGCCCAGCCGGTCAGATAACCGAGCGCCGGATGAATTTCCTGACCGACATAGGTATAGGCCGAACCGGCGCTGGGATACGCGCGCGCCATTTTTCCGTAGCTAATGGCGGTGAAGAGCATCGCGACCATGGCGATCAAAATGGTGGTGACCACGTGGCCGCCGGCCGCATTGCTGATCACCCCGTAGATCCCCATCGGCGCAGTCGGCTGGATGATGACGATGCCAATGATAATGAGGTTCCAAAGCGTGAGGGTACGCCGCAGCTGCGGCCCCTGGGTCGGGGAAGAAGGAGCGCCCACCGCGACAGAAGAAGTACTTTCGAGACTCAAGAGCGCGCTACCTTAGCTTTCAGGGATCGCTTTTTCCGGTTGTGGATGGTTTCGCCCAGAACTACCGCGCGGCTCAAATGCCTGGGTGCATCGGGGTCCAGTCCTTTGCGTAGTCCAACGGCGGCGCCGAGTAACTGCGCGGGTATGGCGGTCACGGCGAACCGCGCGAATTCCAACCCATCGAGATTCAGCTCGATAAGCAAATCGCTTGAATCGCGAATTTCCGGCGTGGCGCGGTTCACGATCGCCAGATTGGCGGCACCGAGCGCTTTGAGTTCGCGAACCAGCAGTATTTCTTCTTCGGCTGCAGCGTCAGAAATAAGAAAGGTAATCAGTGTTTCCGGTCCGGCGATCGAACGAGGTCCATGGCGAAATTCGAGGGTGTGATAAGCCTGTGCGTAGGAGGCCGACATTTCGGTGACCTTCAGCGCGGCTTCCTGCGCTAACCAATAGTGCGCACCTTGCCCAAGGAAAACAAAATCAGCGAATTTGCGCGTGCTGGCGAACTTGCGGATTCTATCAGCATTGGCGTCGAGCCACGGAGCCGTCGTTTGTGGAAGACTGTCGAGCGAGGCGGCCAGCGTTTGCTCGCGTTTCAATCGCGCGCCAAGTTTTTGAAAGGCGAGCAGCATGGACGTGAACGACCGCGTCATCACCGTACTCTTTTCGTCGGCCCAGGGCAGGGTGAAGATATGCGTGCACAACGACGCAAAACGCGACCCGGCATTGCAGGTGACACCGAGCGTCCGAAATTCCTTGTGCCGCCGGATAATTTCCGCCGCGCGTATGGCTTCGGTGGTTTCCCCGGAGCGCGAAACAAAAACAATCTGTCTCGCGCCGCTGGTTCGCAAGATGTCCTCGGGTGCGAACAACAATTCCGATGCGGGAACGGCGGAGCAGCGAATGCCGAGATTTCGCGACCAGATGGCGCTCACCAGTTGCGACAGGTAATAGCTCGATCCGCAAGCCACGAAGAGCCAGGGTTCCTCCGCCGTAAATTGTTCCGCCAGGCGCGCGATGGTGCCCTCTTGGTGCAATCGGGCAAAGGTGTCCGTCCAGGTCAAGGGCTGCGAAAGAATCTCGCGCAACGTGTGCCGACCGGGGGTGGCGGCTGACGACTTTGGCGCGCGCTGACCGGCAATTCGAATTTTTTTGTGGCGGTTGGATCTCGTCACGTTGCACTCCGTCAGGCACTCATCCAGGAGGCGCCATCGTAGCACGAGGCCCATGGCGTGGCCCGCTGTCTGAGGTGCAAATACCCACAAATAGGGCTTATTGAATCGTTTTAATAGCCACCATTTTGCGGCAAAACGCCACGCCGCGCAAGAGCGATTTTGCTGCGCGGCGAACGAGCCAGGAGGCCTGGGGATTTCCCGTAACGCCAAAGCACATTTCGCGCCTGACCCTTAGTACAGTTTCGTACTATGTGCACAATGCGATACTTTTCTAGCACAACGCGCCTGTCGCTTCCGTAGTCTAAGTAAGCAGGCGAGCGGCCTGGTTTCCCTCTGACGAACATGGCTGGACTCACGCGCATCACCGGACGGCACGCCAGCGCAACCAATGTTGCGCTCACGAACATTGCCGCTTTCCTGCTGTTGCTCCTCGCGGCTTATTCTTCCCGTCGTATCCTGATCACGCCAGACGCGATATTGCAGGGTTACTTGCAAGCCGTTACCGGCTTTTTGTCCTTCATTTTCGCCGCCGTCACGCTGGTGCGATTTCAAGGGACGCAGGATCGCATTTCGCTGATCCTGGGTTCGGGATTCTTGCTTTCTGGCACGGTGCTGATGGCCTCCGCCGTTTTGTTCTTTCAGCTCTCGAACGGAGCGGGCGTGCCATTTCGCTGGGCGCCTCTGGCTTGGTGGGCCAGCCGGATGGTTTTGGCTTTGCTGCTGGTCGTCGCTCTGCTGGTGGAGCATTTCCTGCCCCGTTCGCGGCATCCGCGCGGAGAAATCGCCGGCGCGCTGCTCACCGTAATTGGCATGACGTATCTGATCACCGCTGCAACGCGACGCATGCCGCCGGAGGTTTCGCCACATCCGGGAGCGTTCTTCCCCAGTCCGCAAGAACTGCTACCCGCGATGCTGTTCATCGTGGCGATCATCTGGTTTCGGCGCAGGCTCTCTCAAGAGCACACGGCATTCGACAATGCCATTTACTTCGCCGCGTGGATGAACCTTGCCGCGCAGTTGGCGGCGAGCCAGTCGGAGCGCTTGCTGGATGCACCCTTCGTGCTCGCGCAGGCGTTTACGGTTATGAGCTACGCGATCGCCGTCGGCGGCGCGCTGCTGGACAACGCGCGACTCTTCGAGCAGGTTCGGCATCTCGCGGTAAGCGATCCGTTGACAGGTCTGGCGAATTATCGCCGGTTGCTGGATGAGCTGGAGAATGAGACCGAGCGCACCAATCGCAACAACCGTCCCTTCGCCGTGTTGCTCCTGGACCTCGATGGTTTGAAGCGCATTAACGATACGTACGGGCATTTAGTCGGCAGCCGCGCCATCTCCCGACTGGCGGATATTCTGCGCATCCATTGCCGCGCGGTGGATACCGCGGCACGCTATGGCGGAGACGAATTCGCGCTGGTGCTGCCGGAGACGGATGAGGCCGACGCGCGGCTGGTGTCTGAGCGGATTCATGCAGTGCTCGCGGAAGACCTGGAACACCCGCCGCTCTCGGCGAGTATTGGCATTGCCATCTATCGCGGCGACGGCGAACGAATCGAGAAACTGCTGTCCGATGCGGACAAACATTTATATGAGGAAAAAGCACGGCGTGTGAAGAAGATGGCGGCCAGCGCGACCTCGCAGCGGCGTCGTGAGCCCAAAGCATAGCTGGCGATATTTGTGCGAGGAAGGCGGACCCTTATTTTTTGATTCGCGATTCCCACAGTAGAGCGATTTATGTCAGTACACGGCGCGACGCTGAACTGTTTCCTTTGTAGCGAGTGAGAAGCGCGACTCCGCATGGCCATCATTCAAAATTTGACCGGCTACGTATTCGCCCATGGCGGGCCCGTGTTTGAAGCCGTGGCCCGATCCCCCGCCCACGAACCAGATATTCCTCAAGGTCGGATGGCGGTCGGCCAGGAAATCACCGCTGGAAGTGTTTTCGTATTGACAGACGCGACTCTCAACAATAGGGGCATTGCGGAGCGCGGGAAAGCGGCGCGCCACATAGCGGCGGGCTTGCTCGGCAGACTCCGCGGAAACGAAGCGCGATTGCGTATCGGGGTCGACGCGTTCGCCGTGTCGATCGAACGCGATTTTCAAGCCGCGTGATTCGAGATCCGGCATGCCGTAGACCTGATCTTCTTGAAATAGCCAGGTGGGCAGCGCGGGCGGTGCAAACCCGGCATCGCCTGGAGGCGTGGCGAAGAAGAAAACTTCCTGCTTTGTGGGGAAAATACGCGGGCCGAGGATGTCTGGAAAGATTTTGCCGAGCCACGCGCCGCAGGCGAAGACAATTTGGTCGGCAAGAATGGTTTCGCCGGAGCTGGTTTTGATTTCACGTGGATCGCCGGATGCGTGCGGCGTCACAATTTGCGCCAGACGATATTCCGCCCCGGATTTTCGGGCATCGGCCACCACCGCGGCGACCGCACGGCGGGCCATTAGCACGCCGCTGGCCGGCTCGAAAATCGCGAACTCCACGCCCTCACAACTGATCTGCGGATAGCGCTGACCAAGTTCGGCGCCATTCAGGAGTTGATGGAGAATGCCGCAACGCCGCAACGTATCGACGGTTTGTTTTTCACGGGCTCCGCCAGCGGCGAGCCAGAGGACGCCGGTCTCGTGGAACAGCGGCTGACCCGTGGCCGCGAATAGCTCTTTCCATTGCACGAGCGAACGCTGTGACCAGCGCGTGTACAGCTCGTCCGCGCCGTAGCCCATGCGGATGATGCGCGATTCTCCGCCGGAGCTGGAACGGGAGTGCGCGGGACCGTAGGCATCCAGAAGCAGGACCCGCTGGCCGCGCTTGGTCAGGTGCCACGCGGTCCAGGCGCCGAAGACCCCGGCGCCAATTACCGCGGCATCATATCTGGTGGTTGGGGTCATCGCCATTCGCGTCCCGTTCCATGCCTGTACGATCGTGCTGCGGCGCAAAAATCATTTGTGAAATTCTTTTTCTAAAATTGCCGCCCAGTGTGCGAGGCCAGTTAGCGATCCGGCGTGCGTCGGGTCAAGGTGCAGTGGCGTGACGGAGATGTGGCCCGCAAAGATCGCGGCGTAATCGGTGTCCGGTTCGACATCTTTGTCAATTTTTTGCTCGAAGAGCAAGAAGTAGCTGCGACCGCGCGGATCTTGGCCTTCGGTCAGTTGGTTACGGGTGATTTTTTTGGACTGCCGGGTCAGGCGTACGCCGCCCGTCCAGTGCGCGGGAACATTGATGCTGAGCAAAACTTGATCGGGCAGACCGTACTTTAGGATTAGCTCGGCGGTGCTGCGGGCAATTCGCGCGGAGGTGTCGAAGTTCGCGCTCTGCGACTTCGAGCAGAGCGACATGGCGAGCGAGGGAATATGGTGCAAAGCGGATTCTCGCGCGGCGCCCACGGTTCCAGAGTAATAGATGTTTTCGCCCAAATTCGCGCCGGCATTGATTCCGGAGATGACCAGATCGGGTTTTTCCGGAAGCAGTTTGTGCAGCGCGACGATTACGCAATCGGCTGGCGTACCATCGACAGCCCACTGGCGGTCGGCGATTTTGTTGCAGACGATGGGTTGGCGAAGTGTCAGCGATTGCGCCGCGCCACTCTGCTCGCTAGCGGGGGCCACAATGCTGATGGTGGCGAAATCACGAAGAATTTGTGCCAGGGCGAGCAGGCCGGCAGCCTGGTAGCCATCGTCGTTGGTCAGAAGAATATGCGTCATTCGTTGAGAGTATTATACCTGTGGCTGAAGACCGGATGACACGCGCGCTCATTTCCTTTCACGAGACGGGTTTGTTGGCCCTATCGCTCTCGTCGACCCGCGAACCACCAGTTCGGGCTCGACGGTTATCTGCTTACGAAAGCGCTCCGAACCATTGAGCTGGTTCAAAACGCATTGTGCTGCGATTCTGCCCATGTTGGACATGGGCTGACGGATGGTTGTCAGTCGCGGATTACTGAATGCCGCCAGCTTAATATCGTCGAACCCGATCACGGAAATATCGCCAGGAACGCTTAACCCAAAATCTTCCAGCGCGCGCATTGCGCCGATAGCCGCCAAGTCGTTGAAGGAAACTAATGCCGTGAAGCGTTGCCTGCTGGAAAGAAGACGCTGCATCACCGGGTAACCCAATTCAGGCGAGGAGCTGTCCTGGTCGAGTCGCACAATGAGCTCAGGCTTGATGGGTATGTTCATTTCGTTGGCCACATGTACGAGACTCTGCCAGCGTTCGTCGGAGTCTGAGCTGAAAGGCTGGCCACGCATGAACGCTATGTTGCGGTGCCCCAGGGAATGCAGGTGCGCCAAGGCAAGTTCAGCGGCAAAGCGATGGTCGAGGACGACATTCGTGACGCCGTTGATGGTTCGGTGTCCGGCCACAGCAGCGGCGGGCACCGGAAAAGAGTGTTCCAGCGCGGTGTCTATCGCGATGAGCGCCTCGGCGCCTCGGCCCAGAAGCATCTGGCCGTATTCCTCCACCAGGTTTTTTCTGTGCCGGTGATGCGCGGTGAAATAAAAATAACCTGCCTCCATCAGGTGATCACCGATGCCGCTCATTACTTGAGTGTGATACCCGTCGCCAAGCTCCGGCACCAATATTCCGATCGTGAGTGTTCGGCGATTGCGCAGCGACCGCGCTAGAAGGCTCGGCTGATAATTGAATTCCTTGGCGGCAGCCTTGATGCGTTCCCGGGTAGCTTGCGGGATGGAACGCCCCGGCACCTCATTCAGGACGACAGAAATTGTTGCGGGATTTAATCCCAGGTGTTCGGCCAATTTTTTCAGGCCGATGGGTTCGTTCTTGGACGGTGGCTTTTTTTTCATTTCCGGTTTTTCCCGGGAGGGTCCTTGGATCATTCCCTCGCCGTCCCGCGAAGTAGCGACGCAGAAATTTGTCTCTGCCCGTTCCATCAAACGAATGCACTTCGGACTCGGGTCTGTCTCCCTGCGGTTTGGGAGATTCGCGCAATTCTACCCTCGGTTCCTATGGAAATCTTCAGATTCCGTCGTGCCGGGACGATTCTTGGGCGGACGGGAACGTCCGAAATGCGGGTCGAGAGCGATCCTGATTAGGTCGGTTGAGACGCGTGAGCTACCAGGCGAGCGTGGTGATGGAGCCCGAATCCAGCGCCACATCGAACTCCTGGCCGGCGATCTGGCATTGCACACCTTGCTGCTCGCCACGATTCGTGAGCACGAGAACAAAACTGCCATCGGGATTCTGAAAGGCCACGTGATCGACGTTGTTCACGTCCCCTTGCGACGCGATCACCCGCGCACCTCGCCGCACCAGCTTGGAATAATGCGACATGGCCCAATACTGCCCGCTACGGGTCAAGGTCTGTGTTTTGGAGTCCAGTGTCAGTAGACCGCCGCATGGAAACGGGCCAATGTTCGGGCTGCCCTTTTCGTCGAGTAAAAAATTCCACCCCACAATGCAGCGCGCCCAATTCCTCAGTATTTCGGTAAATTTTTGCGACCACTTGACCCAATCTGTCGCATAGTCCGGACTGGTGATGTCCGGACCTCCTTCTGTCCAGAAGGCACTCTTGGTGGGGAATAGGTCGTGGACACGGGTCATCACGTCCGGAGATCCCATATAGCCGTGCCACGCGATTCCGTCCGTGTATTTATTAACGGCGGGATCATTCAATTCATCGATGACTCTGCCTACCAGATTATAGTTGTGGTCAAGTATCCAAATCTTGGTGTCCAAAGCAGTTCGTTCGAGCGCCGGGCCGAGATGCTTTCCCACGAATTCCATCTCGTACTCTTGTCCCCACAACGCGGCCGGCATTCTGCCGTCCTGGTCGGTATCTACTTCGTTCTGCACCGTCACGGCATTGATCTTCACGCCTTCGAAAGCATAGGCACGCAGAAACCGCACAAAATAATCCGCATAACTGGCGAGATATTTTTTTCGCATCGATCCGCCATACATGGACCCGTTAGCCTTCATCCACCCCGGGGGACTCCAGGGCGTGGAAAAGAGGAACATTTCCGGATTCATTTCGCGTGCCGCTCGCAGCACCGGCAGGATGTATCCCCGGTCGTGATCGATATTAAATTTCGTTAAATCCGGATCTGGCTCCAGACTTTCGTCGAAATTATAGGCGGTGAGGGAATAGTCGCTGGAACCGATGCAGGTGCGACCCACTGAAAGCCGGAGGCCAGTCTCTCCGAACAATTCAGAATACAGCGCGCGGCGAGCTTCGCCCGGCAGTTGAGAAAACAGAAAACACGAAGCATCGGTAAAGGCGGCGCCAAACCCGAGAAATTCCTGGTACTGCTTGGAAGGATCCATTTGTACGCTGGTTGCCGAGCCGCCAGTGGACGTCCGCCACGGGGTTGGCGTGATCGCCGCGTACTTGCGGCCGGCGGATGTGGACCACGCGCGAACCTTGCCGGTGGTCTGGCGTGGCCACAGTAACGAGGGCCTTGTTGCGGCCAATGAAGCGGCTGCGGCAATCCTAAGGAACTCCCTGCGCGTACTCCCCGTCATGGCCTTCCCCCTCGTCATGAACTCCGTACCTGTGTTCGCAAGAGTGCACCGATCTTCGAGACAAACGATTGTCGTAAGATTAATCATTATTCGGGCGCTTTGGCAACGGTTAAGAGGGTTTACCCGGCAAAAAGTGCGAAATCCCGGCTCTTCGGCCAGACAAACGATTACCTAGATGAGAATAATTATATTTTTTTCTTGACAAAGGCACCGCGGAGAGTCTGTAATGCCTCCAGTGATAGTGTATAACCACTAGGAACGTGTTAAGACAACCGTTTGCCTAATTTGAATTGCCAGTGCAAATGGCCTTTGCAGGGCTTGACGGAAAGCGGCATGGCGGCAGCCGCTATGACGTTCCAGTGGAAATGGTCAGTCGGGGTGTGAGTCTATCTCGTGGTGGGAAGGATGAATCAAAATGAGAAGCGCATTTCGTTTTGCTCTCGTATTCTTGGCGCTGCTGTGCATGACCAGGGGTGGTTTTGCGCAGAGCACCAACTCCGGCGATATTCGTGGCACGGTGATGGATTCGTCCGGCGCCGCAGTCGCGGGTGCGACGGTTACGCTCACCAATATCGATACGGGCGAGTCCAAAGACTTCGTCACCAACGCTAACGGCATCTACGACACCGTGTCGACGCGCCCCGGGAACTACAATCTCACATTTAAGAAGGATGGCTTCAAGGAAGTCACGCGCGGGCCCATTGCGCTCGAGGTTTCCATCATCACGGAGGACGCCACTCTGCAAGTGGGGCAAGTGTCCGAAGTAGTTCACATCGAGGCCAACGGCGCGCCATTGCTGGAAACGGAAACCGGCGAACAGGGAACCATTTTTGAGGCCAAGACCATTGGCGAGTTGCCCCAGATCGGCGCCGGAATCACCGGCAACGACTGGGCGAACTTTAACATCCTGCTTCCCGGAGCTGCGGGTTCTCCCACGGCGCCTTCCTCGGAAGGCAGTGGAGCCTACAACGCCGGTGACGCGGTTTCTATCAACGGCAACCTTCCGAACTATGCGAACTATCTGCAAGATGGCGGTGTGGTGCAACTGCCGGTCAGCAACAACGTGGACAACACTTTGTTCTCCGCCCTACAAGAGGTCCAGGTGACCACTTCGTCGTTTTCGGCTCAGTATGGTATTGGCGGCGCGGTCTTCAACCAGATCACCAAGAGCGGAACCAACAGTTTCCATGGCTCCGCGTATGAATACTTTCAGAACTCCGTTCTGGACGCCAAGCCTTTTTTCTGGCTTCCGAACAGTAGTGGTGGCTATTCTCCGCAGTCGGTAGGCTATCTCCGCTACGACGAGTACGGCGGAACGATCGGCGGGCCCATCCTAAAAAACAAGCTGTTCGTGTTTTTCGCGATCGACAAGCTCTATAACAACGGCGCCTCAAGCGCCACGCTCGGCACGGTTCCCACGCTGGCGGAAAGAGGTATGGGAACCGCTCATCCAGGCGCTTACGACTTCACCGGTCTTCCATTACTGTATGACCCGACGAGTTGCAACACGCCGGGTTGCACGCGCACTTCCTTCGCGGCTGAAAACACCGGATCGCTTGCTGGCGTAAATGCCATTCCTGCCGGCGACATCGACCCCGTAGCGGCCAAGATTCTGGCCCTCTATCCTTTGCCCAATGTCGGAGCGCCGGGAGCGACTTCGAATAATTTCAGCACCATCCTGCCGACTCCGAACCCCAATCTGCGCTATTTCGGACGCCTCGATTACACCCTCTCGCCGTCGAACACCCTGAATTTCTCCATCAGCGCCAAGAACAACCCTGGAGTCAACAAGTACGGGCCGCTTCCTTGCCCGAATAACTGCTTTTCCGGGGACATCGATGGTTACAACGCGCAATTCACTGACACCTGGACCATCACCCCGACGCTGTTTAACGAATTCCGCATGGCTTACACCAAACAGGGGAACTGGTTCAATCCCGACTCCGTCGGTTACAACGCCGCAACCAGCCTGGGTTTGCAATACGCGGAAGCGAATATTCTTCCCACGATCAACATCGGTGGCGCAGGATTCTGCTGCGCGCAGATTGCTCCAGGCACGAACGCGGTCTACATCGAGAATCTCTACGACCCATCGGATGTTATTACCCTAATCAAAGGCCGGCACATTCTCCACTTCGGCGTTGAGGTGCTGATGGGCCAGGGCAATACCACACCATGGGGAAACCTGCAATCCGGCAATTTCACCTTCACTGGGAACTACACCGCGCAAAATGGTGCTGCAGCAGGTACCACCGGTGCCGGATTCGCCGATTTCCTGCTGGGCGACGTCCAGGATTGGAGCGCGACCAACCAAGCCGTGTCCTACGCGCGGCTTAAGAGCCCGCAGCTCTTCGTTCAAGATGATTTTAAGTTCAAGCCAAATTTCACCATCAACTTGGGCCTGCGGTACACGGCCACTACAGGGTTTACTGAAATCCATAATTCTATTGGCGGTTTCGATCCGAATATCCCGCTCGTCTACCCGTGCCCCTCTGCCCAGTTTACCAACTGCTCGTATGAGGGCCAACAAGGTTCAATGTGGTTCGCCGGCCAGGACAATCGAAACTCATCGCAGAAGCCCATTTACGATATCTTCTTGCCACGCGTGGGGTTTGCATGGACCTTCATGCCCAACACCGTGATGCGCGGTGGCTTCGGGATGTATTCCTATAACTTCAGTCAGGACGATTACGGTGGCGGAATAGGAGCAGGTTCGCTGAGCACGAATTCGGGCAACGCCTCGGATCCGAACCAGGGAACTGGACCGACCCCGCTCATCTACTTGAGTTCGCCTGCCTCGGTAGCGGCCTCCGTGCTCAATTACGTAGTTGGTTCGCCAACCTCACGAACGCCTTATACCTACCTGAATCTCACGTCTCCTTCCAATCAGACCTATGTTCCCTACAACGTTCCGGTGGGGCGCATCAACGAATGGACATTAAGCGTGGAGCATCAATTCGCTGGAAACTTCATGGCTTCCGTCGCCTATGTTGGCAGCCACGCCTCGAATCTACAATTCGGGACGGACATCAACCAACTAACCACTCCCGCTGGCATCGCCGCAAGCTCCGCCAATCTAGCGGTGGTTCAAGCGGATCGTCCCTACCCGGCCTGGGGAAGCATCACTGGCTATAACTACAACGGTATTTCAAACTACAACGCTCTTCAGGCGCTAGTCACAAAACGTTACTCCAACGGGCTACTTTTCAGCGCGAACTTCGTCTGGTCGCATTTCTTAGATGACCAGGATTCGGGAGGATGGGGCAGCCGCGGGGGTACGCAGTATTGGCAGATTGGGAACGACCCCGCCGCGAACTACGGCAACTCCAACTTCGACATTCCTATCGCCTTCAAGGGATACGCCTCCTACGAACTGCCCTTTGGCCGAGGCAAGGCGTACCTCAACAACGGCCGAGTATTAGACGAAATCGTAGGTGGATGGCGCATCGCGGGAACATTCCTTGCGCAGAGCGGAAATCCGTTCACCGTGGTCATGAACAACAACGACAACCAGACTTTCACTGGCTGTGGCAGCGGCGTCGGGGGTACTGCCTCCGGCGGCGACGTCAGTAACGGCTGCAACTGGTACGCAAACGTTGTGGGCAACATTAACGGGCCGAAAACCTCCGCCGAATGGTTTAACACCGCAGCGTTTGTCGCTCCTCAGGCACCCACCGTGAAGGGGTCAGCTGTCTTGTTTCAGTTCGGTGATGAGGGAAGAAACATTCTCAGGGGACCGCAGTTGACCGTCGTTAACCTGTCACTCGCGAAGACCGTTACCCTAACGGAACGACTCCACTTGGCGTTGCGCGCAGATTTCGTCAATGCCCTGAACCATCCCAGCCTCGGCCTTCCGGACCAGATCGTGGGCACGAGCAATTTCGGCGAAATAAATGGCTCCACGCAAAATGGTGGAGTCGCGGTGGCTCCTCGCAGCGGTCAATTGAGCGCCGTTTTTACGTTTTAACCCCGGGCCAGCAAGTCGAGGAAGGGACGGCGGTTCGCCGCCGTCTCTTTTTTTGTTCCCGCTAACGCGCACCTGAAATGCTGGGCCATCGCCGTATACTAGCGTCATGAACACGAAGAAACGTTTTGTAACGATGGTCGTTCTTCTCTCTGCCGGCGTCCCTGCCTGTTTCTCGCAATCCGCACCCAGCACCCAGCAACAAATAAAATCTCATAGCCAGCAGGCGCAGCAGTATTTGAAAGAGAACAAACCGGATTTGGCTGTCCCTGAATTCAAAGCCCTCGTGGCGCTCGAACCCAACAACGTCGATGCTCAGGGCAACCTCGGCGTTCTGCTTTTCTTTCAAGGTGCTTACGCGGATGCCATTCCGCCGTTACGAGCCGCGCTGCAACTGCAGCCCGCGCTGTGGAAGATAGAAGCGCTGCTGGGAATGGCGGAGAAGCGCACGGGAAACATGGACGGCGCTGTCGGCGATTTGGAACAGGCCTTCCCAAATCTCCTGGACCAGAAAATTCGCATTGATACTGGCATGGAGCTGATTGAAATTTATTCTAAATCCGGATACCTCGATAAGGCCGCGGCGATCGTCGGGGTTCTTCGACAACTGGCGCCCACCAACGAGGAAGTCATCTACGCCGCCTATCACGTCTATTCGGATCTCGCCGATGAATCCAAGCTCAGTTTGTCCGTGGTGGCCCCAAAATCTGCCCAGGTCCATCAGATGATGGCGCACGAACTCGCCAGAGAGGGAAAAACGGACGAAGCCATCGCCAATTTCCGCGTTGCCCTGGCAATAAACCCTAATCTTCCCGGACTTCATTTTGAGCTTGCCGAGTTGTTGAACAATACTTCCGTTAAAGACGGACCGCGGGAAGCTGAAACGGAATATCAGGCGGCCCTGCGAGCCAATCCTTTGGACGAGAAGTCCGAATGCAGGCTGGGCGACATCGCGGCCCTGCGAAACGACCTGAAAGAAGCCTATTCTCGCTACGCTCGGGCCTTGCAACTTCAACCAGATGATCCGGAAGCCAACCTAGGTCTCGCCAAAGTCCTGATGTCCATGAACCAGCCCGAAAAAGCCGAGCCGCTCTTGAAGCGTTCCATTCAATTGGATCCCACCAGTGCCTTGGCTCATTTCCGCCTTGCCACCGTCTACCGGCAAACAGGGCGCACCGATGATGCGAAACGCGAGCTTGAGGAATACCAAAAATACAAGGACATGAAGGAAAAATTGCGAGAGATGTATCGCGCGATGCGTCTGGAGCCCGGCAAGCAAGATTCCGACGACGTCGATACCCGTAACCAATAGTCCCTAAAAAGGACGGTCTGACGTTGTCCCGTTTCTGCCTCAGTGCATGTTCTTCAAAGTGAACTTGAAACAGTACGCGTAACTTACGGGCGCCTGCGCCGGAAGATGAATGTGTACGCCGTCTGATTTCTCTTCATACGTCAAAGTGCCATCAAACCCAAGCAAGGTCACGGATTCGATTGCCGAGGTCCCGAGCGTCGGTTGATCCACTGAATGAATTACGGCTTCGCGATTTTCCGGCCAGGCCATGGCGATGGCGTAGAGAAGGTTTCCTTTGGTGGTGAAACGATAATCCTGAGCCGTGAAAGGCTTGGCGTCGGTATCGTGGAAGGCGCCCTCCACAATGCTCGTTGGGCCCTCGCCGAACTTTGTCCAGGGGCGCGTGCCATAGATAGCTTCACCGTTGATCTTGAGCCAGGAACCGATCTCGCGCAGGGTCGTTTGCACCTGCTCGGGGATGGTGCCGTCTGAGCGTGGACCGATGTTGACCAGCAGGTTCCCATTTTTGCTGACGATGTCGATGAGCTGATGAATGATAGTGTCCGCGGATTTGAAATTGTCCTTTTCGATGTAGCCCCAGGATTTGTTGCTGATCGACGTGTCCGTCTGCCAATAAAGCGATCGGATGCCGGACAATTGGCCGCGTTCGATATCCAGCACCGCGGAGTGTTCCTGCATCGCGTTGAGTTTGTAGTTTAGGACCGGAATTTTGCCCAGGCTCGCAGCTCGGTTGTAATAAAAAGAGGCAAACCTCGCAAGGTGACGGCGAGCATTGGGCTGGCCGATCCACCAATCGAAATAGATGATGTCCGGATTGTACTTCTCGACGATTTCAGCGTCGCGCGCCAGCCAGTCGTCGAGATACGCATCACTCAGATACGTCCAATCTTCCAGCAAGGTATTTTTGCCTTCGAGCCAGGAGTGCGCCGGACCGTAGAACGCGGCGTACTTTGCATCGTTTACGTCCGAATCCAGTTTCCGGCCGCCATCGAGAAAGAAATCGTGCTCCACGCGGTGTGAAGAAGCCCCCAGGCGCAAGCCACGTGCGCGCAGCGATTTCGCCAGTTCGCCATACACGTCGCGGTGCGGGCCCATTTTTACCGCCGTCCAATCGGACAGACCGCTGTCGTACATCGCAAATCCATCGTGGTGCTCGAACACCGGCACCACGTACTTCGCACCCGATTCTTTAAAGAGCTCCGCCCACTTTTCCGGATCGAAATGCTCGGCAGTGAATCGAGGAATGAAATCCTTGTAGCCGAATTGCGTGAGTGGACCGTGCGCTGCAAGTTGATGTTTGTATTCCTCAGAGCCCTCCTGGTACATCTGCCGTGGGTACCACTCGCTGCCAAACGCTGGGACGGAATAAACGCCCCAATGGATAAAGATTCCGAACTTTGCATCTTTGTACCAATCCGGAACCTCGTAATTGCGCAGTGATTCCCAATCGGGGCGGAACGGTCCGGCGCTCGCCGTACGGTCTACCTCCGTCAACAGCGCTTTGCGGGCCGCGTCGTATTTGTTGCTCGCCTGCTGCCAAATTTGATCGATCTGCTCTGGAGCATCGCCTGCGGTGGGCTTGGTGCTTGCCGCCGCATCTTGCGCTCGAGCGGGAGGCTCCGCGAGCAGGCAAAAACTCAGACACGCTGCGAACAGGCAAACGATTGAGAATTTGGTTTTCATGGAAGCATTCCTTTGAGAGCATAAAGCTCTAAGTCTCGCGACGCCGATCAAATCAAGTTCATTGGCCATGAGCAGATCTCGCGGGTTCCCCGAGCACCGCGGAAGCGTCCGCGCGGCGCGAACCAAGAAAAGAGTACCCGCAAATATAGATGTACGCGACCAGCGGAACCGCGTAGGCCAGCGCCAGGCTGTGTAATTTCTCCGAAATCAGACCCATCACTGGAGTCAGAACGGCCCCGCCAATAATCGCCATGACCAGGAACGAACCGCCAATTTTTGTGTTCGGCCCAAGACCTTTAAGACCGAGAGCGAATATTGTGGGAAACATGAGCGACATGAAAAAACTGGTCAGGAACACGCACCAGATTCCGGGCCAGCCCGGCTGAAATACGCCGATGGACACCAGAGCAATATTCGCTACGGCGTAGAAACCCATAAGGCGGTTTGGCGCAATGAAACGCATCAGATAGGCAGAAACGAATCGGCCGACGCCAAAGGCCGCCAGCGTGCCGGTGAGAAAATATCCGGCAATTTTTTCCGGTTCGTGCGCGTACTCCTGTACATACGAAATAAAGTAACTCCAGGTGCCGACTTGCGCTCCAACGTAAAAAAATTGCGCCACGACCGCCAGGAGGAAGTGTCTTTGGCCAAGCAGCTGGCCAAAGCTGCCGTGTTCTTTTGTGTCTTCGCTCTCGCTCGAAATCACGGGGAATTTTGTGCGAAGGATCAGCACTGCCCAGGCGACGGCGATGCCACCTATGACGAGATAAGGCTTGACCACGCGGAGAGTCTCGAAACGAAGATAAGCCTCATAGGTATGCGCCGCCTGGCGCGCAGCAATTTCCTGCGGGCTCAATTCGACGCCGGAAAAGATGAAGATGGTGCCGGCCAACGCGCCGGTGATGGCGCCAATCGGATTGAACGCTTGCGAGAAATTCAGCCGCCGCTCGGAACTGTCCGGATCGCCGAGCTGCGCAATAAACGGATTGGAGGCCGTCTCCAGGAAAGAGAGGCCGCTCGCGATGACAAATAACGCAAAGAGGAAGAAGCCGTAACTGCCAGTGAGCGCGGCGGGCCAAAACAGGAAAGCACCGGCGGCGAAGAGCAGCAAGCCTACGACGAATCCCGCCTTGTAGCCCGCGCGCTTCATCATCAGCGCCGCCGGGAGCGCCAGCAGGAAATACCCCATGTAGAAAGCGGACTGCACCAATCCGGCCTGAAACCGCGAGATGGCGAAAGACTTCATAAAGTGGCGGATCAGCACGTCATTTAGGTTGTTGGGAATGCCCCATAGAAAAAAAAGCGCCGTGACCAGCACAAAGGGCACGATCTGCCCGGCCGGAAACAACGAATGGCTGACGGTTCGTGCCCCGCTTCCGGGATCGCGTTGTACTGGGGGCGTGCTCACCGCTTGTGCGCTCCTGGTCACCAGAGTTATCCGGTGCCTCTTTCCGTTAACAAATCCATTCGTTAGTCGAGTTGCACCATGATTTTCGTGAACTTCGCGGGGTTGGCGCTCCAGGCCGCTAGCATTCCTGGGGCTTCATCGAGAGTGATCGTCGACCCGACCATCTCGTCCACAGGAAATCTTCTTTGCTGCAGCATTCGGATCACAATCTGAAAATCGGCAGGCAAAGCGTTTCGCGATCCACGAATGTCGAGCTCCTTTTGGACGAAGAGTTTGGTTTCGTACTCTACGAGTTCTTTGGCGTAGCCGACGTACACGACACGGCCCGTGAAACACACTTCTTCGACAGCGGCGCGGCAAGTTTGCGGATGCCCGACGGCTTCGATAACGACATCGGGCCCGCGACCGTTGGTGATTTCCAGAAGTTGTTCATGAAGAGGGCCAACGGCGGAGTTCACGACGTAGGCCGCGCCCGCTTTCTTCGCGATCTGGAGTTTTTCATCGTCGACATCAATGGCTATCGTCGCGGCTCCCGCAAAATGCGCAGCGGCAATGGCGCCTAGGCCTACGCCTCCGCAGCCGAATACCGCGACGGTATCCGCCGCGGATACTTGCCCTCTGGCCACGGCGTGAAACCCCACCGTGAGGGGTTCGACCAGGCACAGTTCCTTGACGGAAAGCGCGGCGGGATACAGTTTTTCTGGCGGCATGGTGATGTGTTCGGTGAGCGCGCCGTCGCGCTGCACACCCAGCGTTTCGTTATAGACGCAGGCGTTGGGCCGGCCGCGCTGGCAGGAAGCGCAATTGCCGCAACTTGTGTAGGGAGACATGGTCACGTTGACGCCCGAGTGCAGGCCGGGCCACGAGGAATTTCCTTCCACGATGGTGGCCGCAATCTCGTGCCCGGGAATGCGGGGAAATTGCACCATGGGATTCTTGCCGCGAAACGAATTCAAATCGCTGCCGCACAGCCCAACCATGCGGACGCGCAACAGCACCTTGGCGGGATCCGGCTTGGGTTCCGGAACCCTCTCGATCGCGGCAACACCAGGCCTTTTAATGATCAGCGCTCTCATCGTTTCTGCCATCACCGATTTCGGTCTAAAGAATAAATTTCCGTAGCCACGCCGCCAAGGATCGCCTCCTGCTCCGCAACCGAAAGATCCCGCAGATAATCCTGCAGCGTCGAAAACCAATGCGGCAGCGTCGTGGCCAGAAGGCACACGGGCCAGTCCGAACCCGCGATCAGGCGGTCGGGACCAAACGCCTCGAGGACCACGTCGAGATAGGCGTGCAGCTCTGTGGGCCGCCACTGCTTCCAGTCAGCTTCGGTTGCCAGTCCGGAAAGTTTGCAGTAGACGTTTTCGCGGCGCGCGAGTTCGCGTATGTTGGTCCGCCAGGGCTCGAGTTGTCCGTCACGAATGCGCGGCTTCGCCATATGGTCCAACACGAAGATCTGTGCCGGATGACCATCGACAAAACAGATCGTTGCGGGCAAGTGGTGTTCAAATATCAAAATGTCGTATGTCAGCGAGTACTGCTTTAAGAGCGCAATGCCGGCATTGAAGTCTGGGCGGAGAAGGTATTCACGGTCTGGCTCATCTTGCACTACGTGACGCAATCCTTTTAGTCTCGTAAACGGATGCAGGGCTTCGAGTACCTTCGGAAAGTCCGCGGTAGCGATAGGCGCCCAGCCCACCACACCGCGGATGACTTCGCAATTTTCCGCCACCTCCAGCAACCAGTGCGTTTCGTCCAAGGTCTGTCGCGCTTGGACGGCCACGCTGCCGTGAATGCCGCTGCGTGCCAGTTCGCAGCGCAGCTCGTCCGCCAGAAAATCTTTTGCCAGCGCCTTCATTTGCGGACCAATCCAGGCGTATTCCTTTTCGTTGTAGCGCCACAGGTGATGGTGGCCGTCAATTCGCTCAATCATTGTTTTCTGTTTTTCCGGAAGGCCATTCCACATTGAACGCCGAACCCGCCAGCACGCGGATTTCCGCCAGAAGCGCAGGGTCGGATGTCATCTGCAATAGCTCCAGGTTCGCGTTGACTTCGGCCGGTGTGGCCATGCCCACCAAAGTGCTGGACACGTAGGAGTGATCCAGGCAAAAGCGGATGGACGTTGCTGAAACGGACTTGCCGTACTTCGCGCAGCGTTGTGCCAGTCGCCGGCCGGCAAGGTGAACTTCGCGCGGGGCGGGATGCCAGTTCGGCGCGCCGTGCTCGGTTAACACCCCCATGTGCAAGGCCGACGCGTTGATCAATCCGATGGAATTGGCCTTGGCGAAAGGGGTGAGATGGTCGTCCATTTTGGTCGTCAGCAGGTTGTACTGGCAGTAGCTGAGGATCGTGTCCACGGGAAAAAGCGCGCCGATACGCGCCAGAAATTTAGTTGGGTAGCCGGTGATGCCAATATAGCGGGCCTTCCCCGCCTGTTGAATTTTGCGAAGTGCGGGCAACGTTTCTTCCAGCAGTTGCGGCAAATTCCCGAATTCCACATCGTGCGCCTGCAGGAGATCGAGATGATCCGTTTTCAGGCGCTTGAGCGACTCGTCGATGCTGGCGTACATCCGCTTCGCGGAAAAATCGAAGTTGTCAAAACCATAGCGGCCGGCCTTGGAGGCCAGCACGACTCGGTGGCGTTTGCCGGCAAGCGCTTCTCCGAGCCGCTCTTCCCCGAGTTGCGATCCGTAGTACGGAGAGGTATCGAAAAAATTTATTCCGTGATCGATCGCCAGGTGCACTGCACGGTTGATCTCGCCTGGATCGGCGGTGCCGTAAACATCTCCGAATGGCGCCGTCCCAAACCCCAGCACCGACACTTTTAGATCCGTGCCCCCGAGTTTGCGGTATTCCATCACGTCTTTTCCCGCGTCTATGATCATTTCTCGCACGATTCTCGGAAATGGCCGCCGCCCGCGCCGCCCTGCGCCTGGAAACGCATGCGGCAAAGATCGCGATCAGCCATTTTGCTGGCTCAAGGGCGCGCCCTGTGTTTTCTTACGATTTCCACATATTTCCGGGCATTTCCCGTGATTGCGCTTAGCTTCTCGGCGCTGCTCACATCGCTGTCGATCAAATCGGCGCCCACTCCCAAGGCAAAAGCGCCCGCGCAAAGAAATTCGGCGGCCGTGGAAAGCGAAACACCACCCGTGGGAATAAGTTCAATCTGGGGAAAAGGAGCTTTCAAGGACTTGAGATAGTTAGCCCCGCCCATCGAGCCGCAAGGGAAAACTTTCACGGCATCCGCGCCGGCTTCCCATGCGCAGAGCACTTCCGTTGGCGTGAGCGCGCCGGGAAAAACCGGAACCGCATAGCGGTGGCACAGTTCGATCGTCGAAATCTTAAGCGCTGGGCTGACGATAAACTCGGCGCCGGCAAGAATACAGGCGCGTGCGCTCTCCGCGTCGAGAACCGTTCCTGCGCCGATCAGCACCTGGTTGCCGAAGGTCTTCGCCAGTTGGCGAATCACTTCCAGCGCTCCGGGAACAGTCAGCGTAATTTCCAAAACCGCCACCCCGCCTTCCCGGATGGCGTGCGCGATAGCGATGGCGTCCTCCTGACTGCGTGCGCGCAGAACAGGAATCACGCCAATCTCCCGGATGCACTGTAAGGTTTGCAGTTTCGGCATGAGCTTTGCCCGCGTTAACGCTGCACCCGCGCGCTGCCTCCCTTCATCAGTCGCAAAACTTCGTTCGCCGTGGCCATGCTCGTATCTCCCGGAGTGGTCATGGCCAGAGCGCCGTGTGCGCAACCGCAATCGACCGCCCATTGCGCATCTTTTCCTGCCAGAAATCCGTAAATGAGGCCGGAAGCGAAAGAGTCTCCTCCACCGACGCGATCGAAAATTTCCAGGTTCGGAAAAGATCGCGCTTCAAAAAAAGTTCCATCGTGGTAACAAATGGCGCCCCAATCGTTTATCGTCGCCGTTTTGGCGTTCCGCAGCGTCGTCGCCACCACTCGCAAATTCGTATACGTTCCGAGTACCGCGTGCATCATGGCCCGGAAGCCCGCGGAGTGCAGTTGCGAAAGATTTTCATCCACGCCCGGAACCTCGAAACCCAATGCGGAAGTGAAATCTTCTTCGTTGCCGAGCATTACGTCTACCAGGTCCGCTAGTTCGCGATTCACCTCGATCGCTCGCTTCTTGCCGCCAATTGACTTCCACAGCGATTCCCGGTAATTCAGGTCGTAAGAAACCACCACGCCGTGTTTCCTCGCCGCCTGCATCGCTTCTCTGGCCACCAGCGGCGTGGTCTCCGAAAGCGCCGCGAAAATTCCGCCGGTATGAAACCATCGAGCACCTTCGGTTTTGAAGATTTCTTCCCAGTCGATCTGGCCGGGCTGTAATTGCGAAGCAGCCGTGTGTCCGCGATCGGAACACCCGGCCGCCGCGCGTACGCCAAAGCCACGTTCCGTAAAATTCAATCCGTTGCGGACGCTGCGGCCCACGCCGTCGTACTCTGCCCACCGCAAATGGGAAAGGTCCACGCCGCCCTGCAGCATCAGCCCTTCAATCAACTCGCCCACCGGATTGTTCGCGAGCGCCGTCACGTGCGTGGTACGCAGGCCGAAGCAGCGCCGCAGCCCGCGGGCCACGTTGTACTCGCCGCCTCCTTCACACACCTGGAACTCTCGCGCGCTCGAAACCCGCCCATCTCCCGGATCGAGCCGCAACATCACTTCACCCAGGCTCACCAAGTCCCACCGGCACTCCGCTGCCTTGCGCGAAATGATCAGCGGCGCGGCCGCTGCTGCCGTTCCTGAGGTTTTGCCATCGCCTCCGGCCGTTTCGCCCTGTTTCGTGCTCATTGATTCACACCGCTGGCGAGTAGTCCCCCATCCACCGCAAGAAGCTGTCCCGCAACATACGAGCTCGCATCGGAGGCCAGAAAAATCGCCGCTCCCACCAGCTCTTCGGTCTTGCCGAACCGTCCCATCGGCGTGCGCATCAAGAATTCGCGGCCGCGTTCCGTCCCGTCCAGCAGCGCAGCATTCAGATCCGTGCGAAAAACCCCGGGGAGAATCGCGTTGACCAGCACCCCGTGCTTGGACCATTCGACCGCCAGGGATCTTGTCAGCGAGGCTACACCGGCTTTGCTCGCGCTGTACGCCGCCACTTGGTACAAGGCGACTTTCGCAGCGAGCGAAGCAATATTGATAATTCTTCCGCTCTTTCGCTGCAACATGTGTTCGCCAAAGATCTGACACCCGCGCAGCGTACCGGTAAGATTGACTTCCACGATCTGTGACCAATCTTCTTCGCTGAAACTCACCGTCGGCGCCTTTTTGGTGATGCCTGCGGCGTTGATCAATATGTCCACTTTGCCAAATTGACCGAGCATCGCGTCTCGCAGCGCGAGGAGCGAGTGGCGATCGCGCACATCTGTCACCACGCGCAGGGTCTTGCGCCCTCGAGATTCGATCTCCGCGGCGGTCTGCTCTACGTGCGCCGCCCTGCGCGCGCTGGCCACCACATCGGCTCCGGCATCCGCGAGTCCCAAAGCCAGCGTGCGCCCGATACCGCTGGTCCCGCCAATGACCGCGGCAGTTTTACCCTCCAAAGAAAACAGCGCTAAGGTCATGAACAGGGACCCGGCCTTTCTACGATTCCACGTGGATGGGCATTATATGTTGGCTTTATACGATACAGTAAGCGATTTTTTGTTGGAAAATCCGCCGCGGCGGCCATCGCCGCCAAAAATCCCGCGTTACCGCACCACACGCCATCGGGACGCGGTCCTTGGTTTACGCCGCGATTTTACACCATCGGCATTTGCCCGAAAGCTGCGGATGCCGCTTCACCGTTCACAATTTCTTGCAACGAAAAGAAGTGACTCAATGCGCATCGGGTCGCGGCTGCAGTAGATATAACGAACATCCGTGCGGAGGAATAACCACGGACAGCGATGTTGCGGCGCCCAGGTCTCTTCGCTCCCATAGATCCCTCACCGAATACGTACCGCCCGCCGCTCCCAGCTCGCTCCAGGAGTATTGCGCTTTTCGCGAACTAGCGCTCCGGTTAAACACCGCCAAATAATATGCGTCTCCAGGGGCGTGCGCGATCCAGGTCACCATCGCGTCCGTAACAATGACCGGGTGATTCCCGGAGGAATGCTGATCCACCATTAGAACTTCCGGATTGGTAAGCAGAGAAACCGTCCACTCATCTGCCTTGGGCAAATCTCCACCGACCATCAGGGGCGAAGGAAAAATCGACCAAAGCGTCATAAGCGTTCGCTGTTCGTCATGCGTAAGTCGCGAAACCCGCGGTTGGCCCCAGCCCGGTGCCGGTCCCAGATATCCCAGCGGCAGCATGTCCGCATCCGGCCAATGTCCAGGTTGCGAAAGTCCCGCCCACTTGAGCAGGTTGGCAAACTGGTCGCCGAGGCCCTGCGGGTACTCCGCGTCGCTATGCCACAAATCCCAAATATCGTTTGAGATGCGCCACATTTGCGCATACTTTCGCATCTCGTCCACTTTTTCCAGCGGCGCGGGGCCCGGCGAAAGGCTCAGCACCATCGGACGTCCCGTCTTCGCCAGCGCGGTGCTCAACATCCGAATCTCGTCGCCGCGATACGGCCGGCTGGCGATGCAATCCACCTTGATTAAATCCACTCCCCAGCTTGCGTATAGTGCGGCGATCGAATCGTAATATGCTTGGGCCGCCGGTTTGCTTGCGTTCGCGCCAAAATTGTCGGGGTTCCAGGGACAGCTTTCGCTGGTGTCCGCCGCATCCGCTGCATGATACGCACCGCCCAGTATCGGCGCATTCATCTCTACCGCTTTTTTCGGGATGCCGCGCAAAATGTGAATGCCGAATTTCAGGCCCAGCGAATGAATATAGTCGCCGAGTGGCTTAAACCCCTGGCCATTTGCGGACGAAGGAAACCGGTTGACCGCCGGAATGTATCGGCCATTCGCGTCCAAAGCGTAGAGCGACGTTTTCGCGTTGCCTTCCGGCGTGGGGTTCGTGACGAACCACTCCATGTCTACCACCACGTATTGCCATCCCGAAGGTTTTAGATGTTCCGCAAACCACGCTGCATTGTTTTTGACTTGCTCTTCGTTAATGGTCGTCCCGTACCCATCCCAACTGTTCCATCCCATCGGTGGCGTGGCCGCAAGTTCCGGTTCCGCCCCGGCCGGCGCCGCCGCTGTCCTGACCCCTGTCTTCGCCAACTCGGCTCCGTCGTTCCCCGATTTACCGTCATCGGCCGCCGGCGCGGCTGCCACGCCCACTTGGACGGCTAACAAAAAACCGCATAGCAACAGCCCGGAGGCCTGGAGTTCATACCTCATCTCGGAATCCGCCCTTTCTTACCCGACTCTTTCCAGCGTGACCACTCCTTTGACATAGTCCGGCGCATACATGCCGCGGGACAATGCGCCCTGCACCTCATCAAGTGCGTTGTAGCGGTGGGTGATGAACGGTGCGACGGCGATTTTTCCTTCCTCGATCATCCGCAGCGCTCGCAAATACACCGTCGGTCGCCCGTCCTCCTCGAATCCGCCAGAGGCCCCGACCGGGGTAATCAGCGCGGGCTCCTTGAACATCACACTGTTCAGCGTGCTCAAATCCTCCCCGGCGTGGCCGTGGCCATACAATAGCACCGTGGCCTGCTTGCGAATCAGTGTGGGAATCGCCGCGAACGCTCGCGCCTGGCCCGAGGCTTCAATCAGATACTCCACGCCTCCGCCGTGGGTGTGCTCGCGGACGTGTGCGCCCAGGTCGCCGCCGCTCGGATCCAGCACGTCGTCCGCACCGAACTTTTTGGCGAGTTTGCGTTTCATTTCGTTGGGCTCGCTCACCAGCAGCAAGCCGTCATAACCCAGCACGCGCCTTAAGTATTGCAAAAAGAGCAGTCCCGCCGGCCCCGCCCCGCAAATCAGCAGGCACCGCACACGCCGCTCTGCCGCCGTAGCGTTAATTGCGTAACGCGTGCGTGCACGCGCCACGGTGTCCGACGAATGAATCACGCAACCGAGCGGCTCGGCCAGCGCCGCTTCGGTCATATTCAAATGGCCCGTCAACCGCACCGCATTGCTGGCCGGCACGGCGATGAATTCCGCCAAGCCCCCGGGCAAACCGGTGATGCCGTGCTCCGCGTAGAATGCGCATTGGTGCGAATCCCCGGTAAGGCAGTATTCGCAAAGCGGCGCGCGCCGGGCGCTGACGCAATTCAATCCTTGATCGATGACCACGCGGTCGCCGGGCGCCAAATCGCGTACCTCCGCTCCGACCTCGGCGATTTCTCCGCTGATCTCATGCCCCAAAATTTGCGGTTGCACGGTAAGCGGGATCTTCTTTCCGGAAGCGTCGGTGTTGTAGTTGGCGTGGCCCGCAAATATATGCGCGTCCGTACCGCAGATGCCCACGGCGGCAATGCGCAGCAGGATATCGCCAGGGGATGGCCGCGGCGCCGGAACATCTCTTACCTCGATACGTCCCACATCACAAAGCAAACAGGCTTTCATCGCGGCCGTCGAGAGGAAAGAGTGGCCGGGCAAAAAAAGTTTTGAACTCGCGGCCCGAACCAGATTTCAAACATCGTTGGAATCTATCAAATTCGGCGGCCTGCAGGCGACTGAAAATAGACTTTTCATTCGCGGATTCCATCGCGGAGAAGAACTGCAGGTGTACAAGCGCCGAACTGAGTGATTGATTTGAAGAAAAGTGGTCGGGGCGAAAGGATTTGAACCTTCGACCTCCTGGTCCCGAACTGCGGCAGTAAAAATCTAAGTTGTTGAATTGGTTCAAGTTCCCTGTGCAGCCCTCTCATTACTCGCTCAACGATTTGCGATACGATTTTGTTCACGGCTACGATGCTAGGTTTAACCAAATTGCGTTCCGCTAATTAGCCAGACCCACGAGAAAACCAGCTACACGTCCCTTTTTATGGACGATAGCGATGGACAAAGCGAACAACGAATTAGTGGTTTCCATGAACCAACAGACCCAAAAGCGACTGCTTCTCCCAGACGTGCTCCCGTCCTTCGCAGCCGAGCTTCGTCAACTTCTCGACGAGCAAGGCGAGCACGGGCTAGCTGCCCAAGTCCCCACCTTGACCATTTTCGACCGATGCCGCTGCGGAGACGACATCTGCGCCACGTTTTACACGAAACCGAAGCCAAAGAGTGGCTTCGGTTCCGGGCATCGGAATGTGCGCCTGATGCCGGAGGACGGGATGCTGATACTCGACGTTGTTGCGGGAGAAATCGCCTGCGTCGAGATTCTGGACCGGCCCTATATTCGCAAGAAGCTCTTGGCGGCTGTGCCCTGAGATTCACGGGTTGGACTTGGCGTCGAAGTGGACGAGGACATGGCCATTGACCGCACGACGTTTCGGGACGCTGAACTTGTCGCAAAATAGCCTAGTTGCATTACTGAATCGTGTTCAGGACAGCTATGGTGCTCTTTGGGCCGTGACAGCGTATGGTGCGGTGATTGTCTACAATTCGTAGTTGGTAGTATGCCGTGCCGTGAAAACTCATCTTCCAATCAATTTCTCCATCTTGCGAACAGAACAGGAACACACGCCACACGCCACCACCACTAACCCCCCGAAATTGCGAGGTACTTCTGGATACGAAATGTAGTGCTCCCCTCTAAATTAGACAGTCAGGGCCTCGTTTTTTAGTACAGCTGCGAAAGCCAAGAAGGCCTCGTGCGGAGTGCGGTTTTGCACTCCGCGGTGTGGCCGGTCGTGATTGTACTCCTC
>Ga0302324_100000155_pt1 | contig 178627 bp, 132 predicted proteins | sample Palsa_T0_1_FD_201949 | JGI IMG/M metagenome (GOLD analysis project Ga0302324, IMG submission 201949) | Peat permafrost microbial communities from Stordalen Mire near Abisko, Sweden - Palsa_T0_1 | ecosystem: Environmental > Terrestrial > Soil > Palsa > Peat permafrost | place: Sweden: Abisko...
GTGCCGATTAAAACGCATTGAGGAAAACCTCAGAACGGAGTTTGGGGGACCGTCGTTCGAGCCCTTAGGGAGCACTGTAGAGGAAGGAAGTCAAGAAGGGCAGATCACGGGAGAACACGGCCCAGGTCACACTGGTACATTACTGACGGACGATGTCCTTCCGGGTTTGGAATTTCAGGAGTAGAAGATCGGAATTGGGAGCATCACAGTTGCGGAGCGGAAACGGCCAAGAACGTCCGGGCTCCAGACTAGATACTCCTCAGGCGGACAAAAATTCGACGCACCGTCACTCGCTTTTGCTCAGAGCCGGCACCGGAAGCAGAGTGAATACAACCTCGACACCGTGCGGTTCCAGTTCAATTTCCCGTACGCATGTCTTGCGTTCCAGGTCGTAGAGCGCGAGGTGGGAGGGTTTGTGCCGGTGGGAGTAGCCGTTTCTGATCCAGGCCACATTCTCCGCGAGCTTGGTGGAACGGACTCGGGTGAAGCCAACCCACAACCAGCGCTCGCCAATCGGAAGCATACCGCGGCACCAACCCAGAGGCTGACCGGGCTGTCCACTCATCTGGTTCAGGTCAATCACCTCGACCTGTGGGGTTTTCCGGTTGGCGATGACGATCTGGCCATCGACAGTGGTGAAATAGATGCGATCTCCGACGACGTAGCCATCGTGGGGGCCCTGACCCGGGATCTCGATGCGTGGACCCGGGGTGGTGAGGCAGATGGCGTCGCGCTGTTTGAAGCGTGTTACCCAGACCTCCTGGTCGATCTCAAACACATGGTTTGGGTGCGAATGGTGGGGTTTGGTGGTGGGGACCTTGCGATAGTCCGTCTGCTGCGAGAACCTGGCCCAGGGATCTTCGCCTAACACATTCCATTGGCGCACCAGATCTCCTGCCGTCGTGACCTCTACCACCATATCGAGCCCGGTGGATGCGACCAGAATCGTTCCCCGCTGTGAGGGAGAAACGTGATGGAGATCGTTGAAGCAGGGCAGAGAAACGTAGTGCAGAAGCCGAAAACTCGGAATCTCGTAGACCAACACCTCGGTGGATGTGCAAGTGTAGAGCGTGTTCCCCTGGAGCGTGGCCGACTTGAACAGAATGGCCGGCAACTCATCCGAGCATACTTCTGGCGGGGAAACGTACTCCACACGCGCACGGGATTGATTTGTTGCCGGGTTGAGTTCAACCAGGAGGGCTTGCTCGCATGATTGCCATTCCTGCAGTTTGCGGAAAACCGTGGATCTCACCCGTCCGCCAATGATGTAGAAGCTATCTGTAGGTAAAGCCGGATCGACAGCACTCGTTCCCTTCGTTTCGCTGACCGGTTTGTCCATGGTGTTGGGGTCTGGGTGTGACGCACCGCCGCGCAATGAGGAAGCTTCCTCGGCGGGTTTCAGAATGGCAGGTTCGGCATGCTCGCTAACTACAGTCAAAAGTTGTTCTCGCAAGTGTGGTCCTGAGGCCAGCAGGCCAGAAAGTAACGGATTCTTATTATTGCAGCGTAAGGGCAAGTTTTCCAGAGTACCGACGAACCCTCCGCCACTCAGCACTAAAGCTGCTCCAGCGGCGACGTCCCATTCGTTCTTTGGGGTCAAGGTAAAGGTTACATCGGCCAGTCCAGCCGCGACCAGTGCAAGTTTGTAGGCCACCGAGCCCATGGGGCGAATCTTGAAGGCAGCGTTCTCAAACGGTTTCCATTCACCGCGCTTGACCTCGCTGCGGCTGGCCAAAACCAGGGCACCCTCCAGACTGTTGCGCTGGCTGGGCTGGGAAGGTCTGCCATTGTAGGTAACGCCGGAGTCGACCGATCCCAGGAAGGTCTCGTCGGTTGCCGGATTGTAGATTCCGCCAGCCACGGGATGACCGTTCTCGACGAACCCGATCGAAACACAAAACTCCGGAATTCCCTTGACGAATTCGCGGGTCCCGTCCAGAGGATCGACCACCCAGACGCGTGAGCTTTGCAAACGGATGGGATCGTCCACGCTTTCTTCCGAAAGCCAGCCTTCGCCCTCGCGCAGCAACTCTTTGCGCAGAACGGCGTCGAGGGCGCGATCGGCTTCGGTTACGGGATCGTGTCCGGCTTTGTATTCCGTTTCAATTTCTCCCGGCGTAAAGCGGGCAAAGACCAGGCGAGAGGCTGCGAGCGCGGCGTGAATGCGTTCCAGTATTTGCGTGTAGGATTTTGACGGCATGGTCACTCTTAATGTATCCAGTCAGAAGCGCTTACTGAGAACTGAGAACTGACAACTGAGAACTGTCTTCAAGCCATAAGCATGCGCGCGCCCGTCGCCAGCAATACGGCGCAGAGAATACGCCGTAGCCACGGTACTGGAACCCGCGTGCTCAGGTAAGAACCCAGCAGTCCGCCCGGGACCGAGCCGATCACGAGCGCTTCGACCAGGTGAAAATCGACGTTGCGTGCAAACATGTGGAGGAGACTGGTTACGCCGGTTAGAAGCAGGGCGTGGACGATGTCGGTGCCGACCATCTCTTTCGGCTGAAAACTGAAAAATAGCAGGAGCATCATCATCACGATGCTGCCAGATCCCACTGAAGTGATACCCACCAGGAAGCCCGCTACCAGGCCGATGAGCAGCATCCAAGCGAACGATTTCATCGTCGGCGGCTTGGCCGCTGCCCGATCTTCGATCTTCTTCTGGAAGAACAAGAAAGTCGGAATGCAAATCAGCAGGGCTCCCACCGCCACGGTGATGAAGTGATTGACGCCATTGCCGTGGACCCTGCGCAGGTATACCAGGTAGCTCACGCCCGCATATGAGCCAGGAGCACTGCCACAGATCAGAGCCAGAACCACTTTGCGCCGAACTGTTCCCTTGCGCAAGTGAACGATGCTGGCGCCTATCTTGGTGAGGAAGTTAAAAAGCGCGTCCGATCCCACTGCTTGCATGGGAGGCACGCCCAGCCCGAAGATGAGGATCGGGAGCAGCAGAACGCCGCCCCCGACTCCCGTCATTCCGATCAGGGTCCCAACTGCAAAACCCACCAGGCTCTTGATGAGGAGATCCATGGCTTACCGCGGCTTAGACCGACTCCGCAGACGCACCGATGAAGCCTTCCCTCTCGAGGTGCAGGATAATTTCCTGCGCCGCCTCTTCGGGGGACAGGTCACCGGTGTTAATGGTGACTTCGGCGTCGGCCGGGGCTTCGTAAGGATCCGAGATACCCGTGAATTCTTTTAGAATTCCCGCGCGCGCCTTGGCGTACAAGCCCTTGCGATCGCGTTGTTCGCAGACTTCCACCGACGTGGCGATGTGCACAAGAATGAACCCTCCGTAGGGCTCAATCATCTGCCGGACATGTTTGCGGGTTGCGTCATACGGGGCAATGGGCGCGCAAATCGCAATGCCGCCATTCTTGGTGATTTCCGATGCCACGTAGCCGATGCGCCGGATGTTGATGTCGCGGTGCTCTTTGGAGAAGCCGAGCTCGGAAGACAGATGCTTGCGCACCAAGTCACCATCCAGCATCGTGACCGGACGGCCACCGGCTTCCAGGAACTTGGTCAGCAGCACATTGGCGATGGTCGACTTGCCGGAGCCGGAAAGCCCGGTGAAGAAGATGGTCACGCCTTGCTTGTGGCGGGGCGGGAAGCTGCGGCGCAATTCCGCCACGACTTCGGGATAGGTGAACCAGGCGGGAATCTCGCGGCCTTCGTTCAGACGCTGGCGGAGTTCCGTGCCGGAAATGTTCAGCACGCGAGCTCCGTTTTTGACTTCATCGTCGGGAACGTATTTGTCCTGATCCTCGAGGTACACCATCATGTTGAAAGGCACCATGGTGACGCCGATATCGGCTTCATGTTTCTTGAAGACTTCCTGAGCCTCGTACGGACCATAGAAAGGCTTCTTCGTTGCGGGATCCGATCCCGGACCGGCGTGATCGCGGCCCACGATGAAGTGGGTGCAGCCATGATTCTTGCGGATGATCGCATGCCAGATGGCCTCGCGTGGTCCGCCCATACGCATGGCCAGCGGCAGCAACGAGAGTTTCGCTGTCGACTGCGGGAACTTTGCCAGGAGCAGTTGATAGCAGCGAACCCGAGTGTAGTAATCCACATCGCCGGGCTTGGTCATGCCCACCACGGGGTGAATCAGCAGGTTGGCCTCGACTCGCTTGGCGGCGCGGAACGCGAGTTCCACGTGGGCGCGGTGCATAGGGTTGCGAGTCTGGAAAGCGACCACGCGGCGCCAGCCCGCGCGGGCAAACTCGGCGCGCACCTCGGCCGGAGTAAAGCGCACGGTGCGGAAGTCATAGTGCGATGGAACCTGCGTCCCCTCCAGGCTTCCGCCGATGTACCAGGGGTTCGACTTGTTGATGGCGTAATCGGCGCCGGGATGGGCCGCGCTGGTACTCGCGAAAACAGCGTGGGCCTCCGCTTTGCGGTCTGGCTGCCAGATTTCTTCCACGTTTAACACTGCCAACATCACGCCTTCGGGATCGCGCAGCGCGACTTTGCTGGTGCCCGGAGTCAGTTTCTTGGCGAATTCCTCGGTTACATCCAAGGTAATGGGCATGGGCCAGAGCGTTCCATTGGCCAGCCGCAGGTTGTGGCACACGCCTTCATAGTCGGCGCGCGTCATGAAGCCGCGCAGCGGAGAAAAGCCGCCGGTAAGCAGCAGCTCAAGATCGCAAAGCTGCCGCCCAGTGAGGTCCCACGACGGCCATTCTTTGGAATGGGCTTTTAATTCGGCAATTCTTTCTGGTTGAGCGATAAGTTGAACAAGGTCTCCGCCATGCGGCGGAATGAGATGGCTGGTCGCGGCTGTCAAAGTCCTACGCCTCCTGGATTCGAAACGTTCTCTTGTCTATTACCTTTATTGTATTTGCCTGGATTGCTTCCCAGACTGCAGGGCCGTGGGGAAACCGGTTTGCAGATTCTTACGGGAGAGGAAAGCCCCGAAACGTTACTTCACAGAGTATCACTTTCGGGCAGCGCTAAGAAAGCTGGATTTGCATCCCTGCGAATAACTACAACCCAGCAATTGTAGAGCCTTCGGCACTGAAGTCTCTAGATGTAAGTGTATGAAAATACACCCGCTACGCAATAATTCGGCAGTCCGGAATCGACCTGGGACCTCCCCCTGTGAAATAAGTTGCGGAAGTGGCCAGGCCTTTTCACTTTGGCGGCAGACCGGTCACGGTTAGGACTGGCGCGTCCGCCTGAAATAACGGGACAACCGGGCCTTCAGTTGAATCCCAACGGGTTCCCGGGTCAGGACAAACCAGAGAACGCCAACCCCATAGGCCGCGATTCCCGCCAGCAGATTCAGAACGAGTTGCGGATAACGATGAGCGTAGAAGGCGCGCTGCATAAAGACCAGAACGACAATCATAGGAATACAAAGAACTACCGGATAAAAGTAGGCTTCCACCAGAAATTTGCGGACCGGAACGCCAAGTTGGCGGCACGTGTGGCGCGGTAAAAAGAACACCGCAGTGAACAGCATCGGGACGGCCGTGCCAATCGCGTCGCCCACGATTCCCAGAGGACGGACCAGTGCGATGCTGAGAATCACGTTGGCAACGCCCTCCATGAGAACGACGTACGCCAGCGATTTATGCCGGCTCATTCCGAATAAGATCCGGTTCGAAATCGACTGCGCGTCGTAGAGCGTGGAGGAAATCAGAAGAACCACAAGAACGGTGTAACTCGATACGTAACGCGGCCCCACCCAGGCTTCGATTACCGATTTGCCCATCACCACGAGAGTGACCGTCATGGGGAACGCGACCAGAGCGCAGGCCCGGTTCCCGGAAATGAAGATCTTGCGCAGTTGCGTATAGTCCCCGGTCGCATGAAAGTGGCTGGACATCGGAGTGAAGACATTGGCCAGGCTGGCGACCGCTTGCCCGGTGAAATCGACCAGGCGCGAGCCGATGGAAAAATAGGTGATTGCCGCCGCCGAAAGAAAGGATCCGATGATGACCGCGTCTGTTTTGAACCGCAGCTGTAAGGCCACAATGATCATAAATGTGACCGAGCCGTAGTTGGCGACCTGCCGGAACGATTCGCGGTCCACGTATTTCCATCCGTAGGGAATGGCGAGCAACCGGTTTGCGAGCACGGTCCGAATCGCCGAAGCGATTAAGGGCAGGGACACGGTGATGAGAGCTACGCTGAGAAGCCCAAAGCCGTGCCGGAGAACATAGATGATGAGAACGGCCCGCACCAGCGTGGCTAAGATGTTGGTCCAGTTCATCAGGTAGAACTCTTGCAGTCCCTCGAGAATCCCTCCTGAGATTCCCAGAGGGAAACCGAGAGCTAGAGCGGATCCCACCATCAGAAATAGAATTCGGGCGTCTTTGAGGAAAGCGGTTGGGATGTGGAAGAGTCGATCCACATAGAGGCCGCCCAGCACGGTCGGCACCACCAGAGCCAGACCGAGGCAACTATAAGTGAAAAGGCTGGTGTTCACCAGCCGCGCGAGTTGGTCCTTGTCGCCGGTAGCCTGGAATTTGGAAACATAGCGAACCAAAGAAGAGCGGATGCCGAAATCGAAGATCCCGTAGTAACCCGTGATCGAGAAGATCAAAACCCATAAGCCAAAAGCATCGTCACCCAGATGATGCAGGATGTAAGGCGAAAGGAAGAAGCCGACGGCGATGTTCACCGCGAGTCCCGCCCAGTTCGACGCGACATTCTTGAGGGCTCGAATCTTGAGGCTCATTCACCTCGGTCCGATCCTGGCGAGAGCCGCGAAGAATGGTTGAAGCGCCAGACCGTGCCGATCACTCCTGGGAAATTTGAGCAGGCACAAGCCTGTTCGGTCTGGAGCGTGGAGAAATGCGGATCGCGATTCGTTCGCGATCCCAGATGCCGGTGACAGTCCACGCTGCTCAATCGATTCATTTTTCAGGTTGGCACAAAGCTTCTGGACTGTCTAGATTACCAGCCCGCGCCCAACAGGGAGGAAGCAACGGAGGGTTTGTTTGCCGAGCGCGATGGGAACAGAGCGATGGGGCTCAATCTGTTGGCGAGCCAGACCAATCCTTCAATCGCCACTCCCGGCCGCGCACACACAAAGCCGCCGCATATCCCGGGCCAGCCGGCACATCCCGCAAAGACCAGAGTGCAACTTCAGAATCGTCAGGCCGGGCCGCAAGCAGTGCATCGGTATCCCCCGCTGCGATGGAGACGTCGAATTGATGCAATGGAAGCGATAAGCCTTCGCCGGTCGCTTTGATGTAGGCCTCCTTACGCGTCCAGCAGCGGAAGAAGGCCTCAGGTTTTTTCTCGTCTGCCAAACCCGCAAGCTGTTGCTGCTCGTGTGCGGAAAAGAAGCGGCGGGCGATGCCCTCCAGGTCGAAATCGCGGCGAACCTGTTCTACGTCGACACCGATCTCCCGGTGGCGCGTAATAGCAAGCAATGCGACTCCGCCGGAATGAGAAACATTGAAAGTGACGCCGCTAGCTGTGAAGGCCTGCCCCAACGAGGGTTTTTCCTTCTTCGAGTAAGAAAAGGTCAGCCTGCTTGCATCAGTGGCCAGATAGCCACCCAGGATTGTCCTCAACCAAGATCGCGCTGCGATAAAGTGCTGCCGGTCGCGAGCGAAATGAAAGCGAGCTGCGCGCGTCGATTCATCGGAGGAAAGCGCCTTTTGCCAACGGGATTCTTCCCCGCGGATAGCCTCAAGATCGACTCTCCAGAGATGCACTTCGTCTTCGGGTAGCGCGATCGGCAGCTTGATCTGAAAGCTTGAGTCGGTGATGTTCATGTTCCGGTAAGCACGAAGCATCTACACCTGAAAAATTACTCACTCTGTGAATTTGAGCACACTGCGTGTTGCGAAGACGAATTAGGCGGGGCGCTTCTCTGATCGGTTGTTCGCATGAGGCAGCGCGCCCGGTGCTGCGCCGGCGACCAGGGCAGAGGTATCGGGCGGCATGGCCGTCTGCTGTGCAACCGCGGGTTCGGTGATGCAGTACTTTACCAGGCACCAGAGTGCGCGCACCCCGTCCTGCCATTGGATTTTCTTGCCCTCTTCATACGTCCGGCCCCAGTAGCTGATGCCGACTTCGTAGATGCGCAGCTTGCGCTTGGCGATCTTCACCGTGATCTCGGGCTCGAATCCGAAACGCTTTTCTTCCAGAGGAATGGACTGGATGACCTCCCGCCGGAAAGCTTTGTAACAAGTCTCCATGTCGCTGAGGTTGATGTTGGTAAGGGCATTGGAAAGCAAAGTGAGAATCCAGTTACCCACGGAATGCCAGAAGTAGAGCACGCGATGGGGACGGGCGGAAAGAAAGCGCGAGCCGTAGACCACATCGGCGCGCCCTTCGACCAGCGGCTCCAGCAGCACCGTGTACTCGGCCGGATCGTATTCGAGATCGGCATCCTGAATGACGACGAAGTCGCCCGTAGCCTCTTTTATGCCGCGGTGCAGGGCAGCACCTTTGCCCATGTTCTTGGGTTGCAGCAGAACTCGAATCTCGGGATGCTCCGCCTGCAATTGCGCCAGGATTTCGCGTGAGCCGTCGGTGGATCCATCGTCCACGCAAATCAACTCGATCTCCAGCGGAACGGCGAGCACCCTTTGTGTCACCTGACGCAGCGTGACACGTTCGTTATAGACCGGCATGACGACAGAAAGTTTCATTTGTTTTGAAACCGCAGTGTAATACAAATCCGAACTTAAGAACCGATCACTTTCTTTTTCTGGCTTCGACGGTAAACGCTTCGCCAGTTGGTCCAAGCGCTCGTTCGAAGGAAAAATTGACGAATCCAGCAGAAGTGAATGCGATCCTCATTCCCCGCTCGGTCTGAAACGATTCCGTTCTGTGCCGGAGGAAGCCGACCGTCTTTCCGGTGCAGTGGAACAGTACACCGTTGGCCATTACGTACAGCCGAAAGATCGTGGCGACTGGTTTGGGCAGGGCCTTGTGCAGAAGTTCACCCACGGTGAAGCCAGGGAGATGCAGACTTAGCGACAAGGTGCCGCCCGGAGCCAGGATGCGGTGAATTTCTCCCAGTGCTTTCTGAACATTCATGTACGGTAGAGCGACGGCGGAAATCACGCGATCGAAACTTTCGTCCTGGAACGGGATGCATTCGCCGACACCCTGCAGATAGGCTTGGTTTGGATATCGCACCTTGGCAATCGCCAGACTGCCAAGGTCGATGTCAAGGCCGACGACTTGGTCCGAGGAGGTAACTCCCCAGCAAGCCAGGTCCCGTCCCGGTCCGCAACCTAAGTCGAGAATTCGCACCGCACGCCTCCGGACAGCACATTCGGGTCTTCGGTACCGATGGTATTGCTCCGGTTTGAATCGTACATGAGAATTGAGCGGGGTTAATTGGAAGCATGTCAAAAGCAAGGGTTGGGCGTAACAACCCTTCCAAGGGCCACAAGCCTCGTGGCCCTAGAAAGCCCAGTGAAAGCCGATTTGGCCGCTTACATGCCTCAATTCTCCCAATCAAAGGGGTCTGGCGGCAAGATGTAAATTGTTCAGGGTTCGCCTGTAGACTCCAGCATTTTTCACCTAGGGTGTTTGCCTGAGTTCGTGTCGTGACAAGTGACATCGAACTGCGCCGGAGCATCTTTATCAGGCCCTGCGAAATTGAGGCAGGCAAGCAGCGTTGGTGCGCCTTTTGCGGGGCTCGCTGGAAGCGATTTCGGCCTGGCTCTTAGGCATTTTCCGCAGTGTCAGTGCAGTTTTCCTTCGTTGGGCAAGCGGCGCCCCCGGCAGGATGCCGAGACCACGGTTTGGATCCTGAGGCTCTCGCGAGAGGGTGCCGATCGGCCTGTGGAAATGATTGTTCCTTCATCACATACCTTTTTGTCTCAAAATGGCATTGTAGGTGCTGGGAGTAGAGAAATACTCCACTTGTACATCGGGGCGGAGCAATTCAAACCAGGGGCAGGGGGGAGAGCGATGATCGAGCAGTCCGTACGGCTAGGACCGCGCGAAGAGCAAATCGTAGAATTACTTTTGCAGGGCTGCGATAACGCCGAAATAGCCAGCCAGCTCAACATGGCGCGCAGGACCGTGAAGGCTCATTTCAACCGGCTGTTCCTCCGCTTCGGAATCACCGACGGAATCAAAAGAGTGAAACTCGCGACACTTTTATATCGGAGGCAATCATGTTCCCTTACGAACGCTATGGAAACCGCACCCCCAGCGAACGCGAGCATCAGGTCATCGAGCTTGTCGCCCAGGGGTTGAAGAACCGCGATGTGGCGCAGGCCATCGGTACAACCGAGCATGTGGTTAAGAATTATCTTCGCGTGATCTATGACAAGCTCGGGCTGTGGAACCGAGTGGAACTCGCTTTGTGGTACGAGTCGCGAAAACAGGGACCACAACTTCCCGCCTGAACATCAGGTAGATCCAGCGGTCAACTTTCACTGGCAACCGAAGGATTGCAAGTTGCGGAGTCGTTCTGCCGCGGCAGCCGCGCCTTTTCGTGCCGCGGCGTCCAGGAGCAGTCGCGCTTGGTCGCAGCTCTTGGGCACGCCATCGCCTCGAAGATACAAATCAGACAGCAGCAAGGTTGCGGTCAAGTTCTGCTTAGCCACTGCTTTCCACAACCATCTGGCAGCTTCCTGAGTGTCGCGCGTAATGCCAGCGCTGGGATTCAGGTATTTTTGTGCGGTCGCTAACTCTTCCGAGCCGCCTTGTGCCGCCGGGAGCGTAGAGGAGGTTGCATTCACAGCAACGATGCGGAGCGTGGGACGTACATCAGGTGCGGGGTTCGAGTGTGAACTTTCAGCGGGTTGGTTCTCACTGGGTGCCGGCGAAGTGGGTGGAGCAGGTGTGGGTGCGGAATTCTGCCCAAGACTTGGTTGCGCCGATGCGCGCGACTCACCTGGCTGAGCCGGCACCGCCTGCGGGAGTCCCGATGGAGCGGTAGTACTGCCCAAGAACGCCGAATTCCCGCGCCAAGTCTTGTACAGCAGTAAAACGACAAGGATCGCCAGCAGCGCCCCAACATAGGTCCGGTAACTGCGCCGGGCGGGCGCAACCTCAACTCGAAATTCAGATCGCACATTGACTTCAGTTAGATTCCCTTCCGGCGACGGCCAGGATGCGGTCTGTGGTGTTTGGTAATAGCCATCGGCGACGGAGACAGACTCGGACGCAACCTCTTGCTGGTGGGGATTGCCATCAAAGGGCAGTTCCGCATCGTTCCAACTCGCTGCAGGATGCGGTGCGGCTTCCGCGGCTTGCGGGAGGCTCTCGGGAGAGATAGTCAAGGGCATGCCGCACATCCCGCAGAATCTCTGGCCACTCGAATTGTTATGCCCACAAGACTGGCAACTTAAGGGATGCTCTTCGGTTGCCACCAATACGTCTTGCGTAGCCGCTCTCTCGCGCCGGTATTCCTCGGTCTTGTCTTCCACTCCAACATCCACTCGGTGGTGGATGCGCTGCTCGTCGCCGGGTTCGACTGGAACTGGCTCCGACGGATAATTATTTCGCAGTTCTCGAAGCAACTCAGAAATCGCCTGGCCACGCTTTTCGGGCGGGTTGGTGAAGTACACTTCCGCCCATCGTCCCATGTGCGCCGCCAGCAGGGGATTCAGGAGTGGATTCAGCTCAGGATCGGGTAGGGTTGTCGCGTCAGACTCGTCAGTTGGTTGAGCCACCAGGATTCTCCGGAAGAAACGGCACTGCTTATGATTGCACTCCCGCCAAAGAAGGTTGTCAAATCTCGGTGTGTGGAAATCCTTCGTGGGAGCTGCTGCCGCAGCTGGTGAGGCCACGACGGAAAATCAGTCACATGTTTTTCGATAAGCCGGTTCGAACTGATCCAACTGAGCGTCGCGCTGGCTGGCGAACTTGCCTTTCGGGGTCTTGCCATAAAGGTCGGAACCCGGGCAGTAGTACAACGCGGTGTGCAAATCGACCCAGACCTGGGTAGCGGGATTGCCTTTGTACTCCGGAGTCTCAGGAGCCTCGGCCAGTCCCAGGCTGATCAGAAGCTTGTCGAACGTGGAAAGGTCGGCATCCGGAGATGGATTGCGCCGATTCGTGCTTCCCGAAGCCGTACTTGCCCGACCAGTCGCGCCCACCGGGTGGCTGGACAACATCCCCCAGCGAATAACGACTGCGACCAGAATCACCGCGAACGCGAGGTAGAAATCGCCGCGCCGGGCACGCCAAAAGCGCCCAAAAGTGCCGGGCGAGCGGGTTCCTGCCAGCGCTTCCAGAACTTCTCGAGCCTTAGCGGCGGAACTCCAGGTAACGTCGTGTGGCTGCGGTTTCAAGAGCGCGGTGGAGGATGCTTCGAGTTCGTTCCCCTCGACCTGAGACTTTGGCGATAAAGACTGTATCGCTTCTTCATCCCCGCTGGTAGCAATCGCCTGCGGCAACCCCAGGTTATCCTCGTGCACCTTTGGCAAGGGGTGCGGCTGAAGCAGGCTGGCTTCCGTTTCGGCTGCGCTCGGCGCGCTCACGCGGTTGCGAGCTGCGCCGAGGCGTGATGCCTCCGGCTCCCGCGAGGTTCCGTTCTGAGGAACCGAGCGGGAATTTTCCTGGGTTGCTTGTTGCATGTGCCACGCCGATGCCAGCTTGCTCTGCGTGCTGGAGTGATCGCTGTCGCCGACGCGCGGCGCACCACACTTGCCGCAAAACTGTTCCTCCCCGACCAGGCCGGCTCCGCACTTCCAGCACAAGGAACCTTCCCCTGTGCCGACTGCGTTCGCACCCGGATTCCCGCCGGCGATTGCAGGGCTTTCGTGTTCTGCCAAGGCCGGCAGATTGGGCTTGAGCTTCTCCATCGCGGCCAACATCGAAGACCGCTCTGCGGCCATCGACTTCTTCAACGCCGACTCGGCCTCTCGACCAATCGTTTCCGTCACCAGTCCGGCCATCAGTTGGCAGGTATGGATGTCCTGTTCGACGAAGCCGCTCACTTGGTTGAAATAGAGTTCCAGAGCCCCCACAATGTTGCCGTCCTGGTAGATCGGCACTGTGACCAGCGATTGAATTCCCCGTTTGCGGCACAAGTCGGGGTCGAACATAAACTCGGTATTTACATCCTGAGTGCGCAGGACTTGCCCCGTACGCACGCTGGCTGCGCAAATCGCCGCTTCCAGAGGGACTTCGCTTCCCAGGGGTAAAGCTGAAGCCCCCGCTCCTGCGCGGTAACGGATCGTTTTTCCCTCTAGAATTCCAACTGCTGCGCCGCTGGCATTCGTGATGCGCGTGATTCTTTCTACGACTACTGCCAGAGCCTTCTCCGATTCGAGATGGTACATCTGAATCTGGTGCTGCGCCTCGACAATCTCCGCCAACGTGAGCGTGTAGTCGCCGTTGGCCCGCGGTTTTTCTTCGCGCCCGGTTGCGTTTCCTTGCGATGCGGCTTGAGTCGCCGCCTCTTGCTGCCGAAGTTGCTCGCTGTGCAACTCCAGGCTTTCCTCAATATCCCGCATTCCGCGGTTGTGCTCTTGGATGACAAAAGCGGCTTCCAGCAGCTTTTCAAAAGCCTGCTCATCGAGAGCTGGTTTGTTTTTCTGATCGCTCACAATCTCTCGCAGCCCAGTTGTCGTCGCCGGTGGAAGCACCCGCCGGAAGCCAAGTCTATTTTAGAGCAATTCCTCCACCAAAGAACTTGATTACTGCGTCTCCCCCTCCGAGGCTCACAGGTGCAGAGCTGGAACCATAGCCATCTATGGGTAGGGGTGACTGTAGTAGCAACCATTACAAAATAAGTTAGTTAGAGTAGCCTGGCTGGCAAGTTTCGGATGCCGCGTGGGCCTTGCAGGAAAGGCCCGAAGTTACTCCCGTAAGCCACACAGAGGCGGCACCTTTGAATCACTCGCAAGTCTTTCTGCTTTGCTGAGGCTACGCGTGCTGTAGCTACAACGCCGTCAGTTGCCGGATCGCACTCTTCTTTCAACTTGATCAAGTGAGGTTGATCAAGTCGAAGTTGATCGGAACGTCGCGCGCAGTGCAGCGTGTTCGTCGAGGGTGCTCGATCTCCTTCTGCTCAATCGCCGTGTCTGCGACGAAAGCACCCGCCTGTGAAAAAGAATCGGGACTCGAAACGGCGAGAGCCAAAGCGGACCAAGTGGGCACTCGGTTACATCCATTTTGGAAAGGTCGAGTTTTCCCGTCGCGCGAACCCGTCTCCACACTTTCACACTTTAGCTCGGCGCTAGATCGATGCAGTTGCAAATCTGCTGGGACATCTGAAAGCAAAGAATTTATCACCATTAGCCAGGACGCCTCGCCGCATCCGATCACGAACTGGACCTGCCAAGGCGTTGGGCAAAAGCGAAAGTCCAAATGGCGGGCCTGCATGAAGCTTGGGGTGTCCTCGGCCCAATGTGGGAAAGACGAGCCAGGCCAGGAGTTTCTGAACTTCCGCTAAGAGCTCTGGTCCTCGTACCTAAGTGCAAGCACACGCTGGTCTTAGGTGGGCCCCTTCATTGCGGAGAAGGTTTGGCGAAAGATGTGCTTAAACGAAAGTGCGGAATGCAATCCGACAGAAAATGAAACCACGGATGGGAGGAGAACAGCCGTCATGGAACTCTATGGAATGAAGGTTACACCCCGCGATCAACAAGTGCTTGACTTGCTGGTCCAGGGTTGCAGCAACAAGGAGATCGCGGGCCAGTTGAGCATAAGCCCGCGCACGGTGAAGCAGCACTTGCGAACGCTGTTTCTGCGCGCCGGAATTCGCGACGGGCGCAAGCGGGTGCGGCTGGCGACTGCCGCGTTCGAGAGGACGGAGGCGAAGTCATGATGCCGCGCGAGCGCCTGACCCCAAAGGAAATTCAAGTGGCGAATCTGGTCTGGCAGGGGCTTACCAATCGCGAGATCGGCAAGCTGATGGGCACGACGGAGCAAGTCATCAAGAATCATTTGCGCAGCACCTTTGACAAGCTTGGGGTTTGGAGCCGGCTCGAGTTGGCCATGTATGTAGCTAGTCATGGGGGCAAGAACTGGTTGGAAGAGCCGGAGCGGCCAGGCATCGCGCTAAGCCGTGCAGCAGCCAGCTAGCACTCCGTAAAGGCGGATTCTCTTGGGTCGGCGTTTTCCCAGGGCTTTCGTCGCTGGCTTGCGTCCCGCTGTCGAGGGGTGCCGACATTGCCCGGTGGTGAGCCTGCAAGTTCTTGCGAGCCACCCCTTGGCGACGGGACAATTGCTGCAAAAGGTTTGCACTCCGAGCCTTGGATTCCGCCCGCAGAGCCGACTAAGGCATTGATTAAAAATGACTTGTGCAGGTGCTTCAGTCGGCCTGCAAATTGCATTAGTCGACCTGACCCAATCGAGCGGGCTCGCAAGCAGTTTGAGCCGGTTCCGCAATCCCTGGGCGGGGCGGGAATGGATTATAAAGAAACCTTCTGGATGGCTTGCGACTCAACCGAGCAACTGCGGGCCGAATATGGCCCGTTTCACACTCGTGCCGAGGCGGAAGCCGAAGCCCGCAAGCTGGGATTCAGTTACCTTCTGCGATACGAACATCTGCTCGATGAGAACGAGGAGATTCAGGAGGTCCGCTGCATCTTTATCGAGTTGCCCGGAGCCATCGTCCCGGAGTTTTCTTCCGTCAGTCTGCACACTCGCTGCGCCACCTGCGGCGAGTCGGCGACCCACGACAAGGCATGGCAGGCCGAAGTGTGGGCCGACATCCACGAGTTCGAACACTCCCGCCATCGCGTGCGCCTTTTCGAACATGCGCGCGGCAAAGGCTTGAAGGAAATTGGTGGCTGGCGCGGATAGCTCCGCTCGATTCGGGAACCTTTTCACGCAGCGGTCGACAATTGGCTGGCCGCAGCCCGATCCACGAACCAGATCAGCTTGCCCTTATTCGGCCGTACCAGTTTGGAGGGATATTTCTCGCCTGGGGCATTGCCTTCCAGTACTTCATGCAGAACCGCGGCCTTATCGGCTCCACTGACTAGAAACGCTACACAGCGGGCTGCATTCAGCACCGGCAGCGTGAAAGTAATCCGGCTGGTGTTCAGTTTCTCTACCCTGTTGGCCACCACCAGCCGGGATTTCTCCTGTAACGCCGCCGTCTCGGGAAAGAGTGACGCGGCGTGTCCGTCCGGCCCCAAACCCAGCAGGATCAGATCAAAGCGGGGAAATTCGCTGGGCTGCAAGGCAAAAAACTTTCGCAGAGTGTCCTCGTAGGTTTGCGCCGCCGCGGAGGCATCCTGATTCTCAGCCGGTACAGGAAAAATATTGGCCGGCGGAACCGGAACCTTCGACAGAAAAGTCTCATTCGCCATGCGGTAGTTGCTCTCCGGGTCGGTCAACGGAACGTGGCGTTCATCGCCCCAGAAAAAGAACATTTTGTCCCAGGGCAAGGTGGTGCTGGCGTTGGCCGCGATCAGGGTATACAGGTTTCGAGGGGTCGATCCACCCGAGAGTGCAATCGTGAATCGTCCCCGCTGCGTGATTGCGTCGGCCGCGGAACGAAGGACTTCCTCGGCAGCCGCCTGAAAAAGATCCTGCGGCGTGGTCAGCCTGCGCAGGTCGAGGGACGCACTCACATTACCTCCACGCGGTCGTTGCTGGACTTTGCGGCAGCGCATCGCGCTGCACCCAGCAACCCTGCTTTATCGTTGGTGATGACCTGCACCGGAATACCTTCCAGCAGCGGGCGCAATCTTCCTTTATCGAGAAAAGCACGCATAAACACCGGGCCCGTGAGTTTCGGGAGAATCTTAGGCGAGATGCCGCCGCCCAGGAAGATTCCGCCGGTCGCCATCGCTTTGAGAGCGAGATTGCCAGCTTCAGCGCCGTAAACCGAAATCCAGAGATCGAGCGCTTGCTCAGCCAACCCGTTGGTTCCGCTCAGAGCCGCATGTGAAATTGCGACAGCTGACGCTTCCGGCCCGAGGTCCGCAGCGTCCCCACAGCCTTTTCCGCGCAGAAACTCATACACGTTGACCAGGCCTGGTCCCGACAGAACGCGTTCGTAACTGACATGTCCATAACGACCCGCCAGAAACCGCAGCAGTTCGATTTGCAAATCTCCCTGGGGTGCGAAATCCGAGTGTCCGCCCTCGCAGGCGAAAACCTGGTGTTGACTGCCGTTCCAGAACAATCCGGCTTCTCCCAGTCCGGTTCCCGGCGCGATGACTGCCTGATTGCCCACAGACGGTTCTCCCGGATTGAGCGCGATAAGATCTTGCGGGCTGAGAGCTCCGATGCCCCAAGCGTTTGCTTCGAGATCATTGATCAGCAGAGTAGCGGGCAGTTGGATCTGTTTCGCCAGGCGGGCCTGCTCGATCACCCAGGGAAGATTCGAGGTTTCGACGCGCCCGTTGTGCACTGGCCCCGCAATTCCAAAGCAGGCAATCTCGGGCTTGGCGGCTGCGTCTTGCAGAAACTTGGAGACAATTTCGCCGAGCCCGCCGTATTCGCGGCTGGGAAACACGCGCTCGGAAATCAGGCGAAGGTGTCCGTTCTGGGGCTGGAAATAGGCCAGTCGAGCGTTCGTTCCTCCAATATCGCCGGCCAGGATCATTTCTCGAAATTCCTCCAGCGCCGGCCGTCGCGCTCCAATAGTTCATCGGCCTCTTTCGGCCCCCAGGTGCCCGACGCGTAATTCGGGAAGTTCCGCGGCGGCAGCGCCTTCCAGAGATCCAGCACAGGATTTACCACGCTCCAGCCCGCTTCCACCATGTCGGCACGCTGAAACAGTGTCTGGTCGCCGATCATGCAATCGTGCAGCAGCCGCTCATAGCCGGTGCTGGGCTGCTTGCCAAAGTATTCCTGATATTCAAAGTTCATGTCCACCGTTCCCAGCCGCATCACCGGCCCCGGCACCTTTGCCGCGAATTGCAGCGAAATGCCTTCTTCCGGTTGGATGTGCAGCACCAGTTGATTCGGCATCAACTGCTGCACGGAAGTATCGCGGAACAACACAAACGGAGCCTGCCGGAACTGGATCACGATGTGCGTGTTGCGCGCCGGCATGCGCTTTCCCGTGCGCAGATAGAAAGGAACGTCGGCCCAACGCCAGTTGTCGATGAGCAGTTTCATGGCGACAAAGGTTTCCGTCCGTGAATCCGGGGGAACGTCGCTTTCTGCGCGATAGGCTGGAACGTGCTCCGCGCCCAGGGTGCCTTCTCCATATTGTCCGCGCACAGAGCGGATCAGGACCTCCTCGTCGCTGATGGGCTGGATGGCGTGCAAAATCTTGGCCTGCTCGTCGCGCACGGCATTCGCGTCAAACGAAATGGGAGGCTCCATCGCGGTCAGGCTGATGAGCTGCATGATGTGGTTGGGCACCATGTCGCGCATCGAACCCGCGTGGTCGAAATAGCTGCCCCGGCCCTCCACTCCCACAGTTTCGGCCACGGAAATCTGTACGTGATCGATGTAGCGCCGGTTCCAGATGGGCTCGAAGATACCATTGGCGAAACGGAACGCCATGATGTTCTGCACGGTCTCCTTGCCCAAATAATGGTCGATGCGGTAGATCTGTTTTTCGTCGGCAAGCTTGAGCAGTTTCTGATTGAGGGCTTTCGCCGACTCCAGATCGTGACCGAAAGGTTTTTCGATAATCACCCGCCGCCAGTGGTCGTTGTCTTGCTCCATCATCCCGGCTGCGGCGAGCCTTTCCACAATAGGCCCGAAGAAGCTTGGAGCCGTCGCCATGTAAAAGAAGACGTTCTGATGTGTGGAGTGATCGCGGTCGATCTGGGCCAGGCGATCCTTGATCTGCGGGTAAAGCTTGTCGTCGTTGAAGTCGCCGGCAAAATAATAGAACCGGCGCGAGAAGTTGTCCCAGGTTTCGGCGTTGATGCAGTCGCCGCAATACTCTTTCACATCATCCAGGATCCTCTTGCGAAAATCTTCGTCGGTCATCTGCGACCGGGCCACGCCCAGCACCGCGAACTCCTTCGAGAGCAAGTCGGCTCGGGCCAGGTTATACAGCGCCGGAATCAGCAGACGCGCCGTTAAATCGCCGGCCGCGCCGAAGATCACCATCACACAAGGATCTCCTTGTTTGCCGACGCGCGGTACGGTTGGTGCAGGCTGTTCCGCCAATTGAGCCATGATCACGTCCTCAGGATTCTGCGCTGAAAGAAGTTCTGGTTATGCGCCCTTCTTTACTATTGCCTCTGGCGCGCCGGCTTCGATGTGTCCGCCAAACTTCTGCCGCATGGCGGAAAGCATCTTCTCCGCAAAGGTGTGTTGCTGCCGCGAACGGAAGCGCACATACAAGGCTGCGGTCAAGACATCGGCAGGAACAGCTTCTTCCAGCGCCGCTTGAATCGTCCAGCGCCCTTCGCCGGAGTCCTGCACATAGCCTTCGTACTCCGAGAGCGTGGGATTCTCCGTCAAAGCCATGGCCGTAAGATCGAGCAGCCACGAACTGACTACGCTGCCCCGCCGCCAAACCTCGGCAATATCCGGCAAGTTCAGATCGTAACGGATATCCTCCGGCAAGTCTTTGCTGGTGGCGTTCTTGAAAATATCAAAGCCCTCGGCATATGCCTGCATGATGCCGTATTCGATGCCGTTGTGCACCATCTTCACGAAGTGGCCGGAACCCGAAGGCCCGCAGTGAATGTAGCCCTGTTCGGCTGTGCCGCCAAGCTTTTCCCGGCCGGGTGTGCGCGGGATATCTCCCACACCCGGAGCCAGTGTTTTGAAAATGGGATCGAGACGCTGCACCGCTTCTTTGGGGCCGCCGATCATCATGCAGTAGCCGCGATCGATACCCCATACGCCGCCGCTGGTTCCCACATCCACGTAATGAATGCCTTTGCTCTTGAACTCAGCAGCTCGCCGCACGTCGTCCTTGAAATAGGAATTACCGCCATCGATGATGGTGTCGCCGGCTTGCATGTGCTGCGCCAGCTTCTGCACGGTTTGCTCGGTCGCGCCGCCCGAAGGCACCATGACCCACGCCGCGCGCGGCGTCGTAAGTTTGCTGACCAAATCTTCCAGCGAAGACGAACCGCCCGCCCCGTCGCCCGCGAGCTGCTTTACCGCGTCCGCACTCAAATCCGAAACTACAAGTTGATGTCCGCCGCGCATCAGGCGTCGCGTCATGTTCGCGCCCATGCGTCCCAGACCAACCATCCCTAATTGCATGAATCACTCCTCGCGCGGAGATCGCCGCGCAGCGTGCGTAGCGCCGACGGCCTGCCCTGAGCGAAGTCGAAGGGTCCCGCCGGCATTTTGCAACCGGACTATCCCAATGCTTTCTTAACTGCGTCTGATAGCGTAACCAGACCCGCATCCACATCGTGCAAGTGCACGCGGAGCGCGCGCCGTCCGCGTTCGGCCAGCACCTGGAAATCGCCGCGCGCCTGTGCCGCCTTGACCACGCCGAACGTGTATTTCTGTTCCGGTACCGGCAACTCCAGGGCATCGTCGCAAGTGACCTGCAGGAACACTCCGGAATTCGGACCACCTTTGTATGCCTGTCCCGTGGAATGCAAGAACCGAGGTCCAAAGCCCAGGCAGGTCGCCACGTGCTTCTTGTCCCGCACGGCATGCCGTATTGCCTGCAAGCTTTTCTCGTGCTCGGCGTTCATCTGGATGAATCCCAGCAAAGCAAAGTAATCGCCCGCTCCGATGCGGCCCAGATGTGCCTTCAAATATCCGGCCAGAGATTTGTCTTCGCCCGCGGCTTGCGCCAGGTCCGCCGCGTTCTTCTCGTCGGTGAATAGCTTGATGCCACCATCTTCCAACACAGGTTTTTCCGCCGGCAGGGAACCAGTCTTCTCGTATTCCGAGGTCAAGTTGCGGGTCGCGATCTTGCTGGCTTCAACGTCGGGCTGATTGAAAGCGTTAATCCCGATAATGGAGCCGGCAACCGCGGTGGCAATTTCCCAGCGGAAAAACTCCGCTCCCAGATCGTAGATGTCGGCCATTGAAATTCGCACGACCGGATGCCCCGCTTTTTCGAGCGCCGCAAGCTTCGCCTCTTGCGCCGCATCAGCCCCAGACTCGGTGTGGATGTAGGCAAATACGCGATCCTTGCCGTAAACTTCCGGCGCTGCCAGTTCTTCGCGGCCTACAGGGATGATGCCCTTGCCAACTTTTCCCGTGGACTCGGCGAGCAACTGCTCAAGCCACGCGCCCAGGTCGGAGATTTCCGGGGAAGTGATAATCGTGACTTTATCGCGGCCGCTGCGTGCCGCAGTGCCCAGAATGATCCCAAGCGTTGCACCCGGATTTTCTTCGACCGAAGCGGAAGGACCACACGCTCGCACCATTTCTTGCGCGCGGTCCAGGAATTTCTTTGTGTCCAACCCAATCACCGCCGCCGGCACCATGCCGAAATGTGAAAGCGCCGAATAGCGTCCGCCGATCGACGGCCGGCCAAAAAAGACATGCCGGAAGCGATCTCCCTCCGCCACCTTCTGCATCTTTGAGCCGGGATCGGTGATGGCAATGAAGTGCGTGCCGGCCTTATCCGCGCCCACGGCCTGTGCTGTGAGTTCAAAGAAATACTGTTTGAAAATGTTGGGTTCGAGCGTGGTTCCGGACTTGCTGGAAACAATGAACAGCGTTTTGGCGACATCAATCTTGTTTTCGAATGCCTTTACCTGCGCCGGGTCGGTAGAATCGAGAACGTGCAGATCAGGATAGCCGGCGGTCTTGCCAAACGTCTTCCGCAGAACTTCTGGACACAGGCTTGACCCTCCCATGCCGAGTAGAAGAACGTCCTTGAAACCTGCGCTCCAGACCTCTTTGGCAAGGTTTCGCAGCTCCACCCAGCGCGCGATCTGCTCGTCGGTGATATCCAGCCACCCCAGCCAATTGGCTTCATCGTCACCCGTCCACAGCCCGGCATCGCGATGCCAAAGGCGCTGCATCTTGCCGCCTGATTGCCAATCGCCGATGGTGGTCTTTATCGCTGCAGCCAGGCTCTCCGGCAGCGAAGATTTCAGGCGGCTCACGCGTTCTTTCCTTTTTGCTGGGTGTTTTTCTCGACTGCAGCCAGCAATTTGTGAAACGCGTCGGCAAACAACCGCACGCCGTCCTCGGTCAGCTTGTCGGTTACTTCCTTGATGGAGATGCCCGCTTTGGCCAGATCGTCCATTACTTTCTGCGCGCCCGCTACGTCCTCGGTAAGGCTGTTCCTCACCTTGCCATGATCGCGAAACGCATCGATGGTCGCCGGAGGCATGGTATTCACCGTGTCCGGCCCGATCAGTTCCTCCACATACATGACGTCGCGATAGGCGGGATTCTTCGTGCTCGTGCTCGCCCATAGAACGCGCTGCGTTTGCGCTCCCTTGGCAGCCAAAGCTTCCCATCGCGCACCGCTGAAAATTCGCTGATAGCGCTGATAGGTCAACTTTCCGTTGGCAATTGCGACTTTGCCCAGCAGGCTCTTCAACAGCGCCTGTTGCTGCGTATCGGTTGTGGTTTTCAGTTTCTCGTCGATGAGAGAATCTACCAGCGAATCGATGCGGCTGATGAAGAAGCTGGCCACTCCTCCTATTTTGCCTACGTTGCCGCCGCTCTTTGCAAGATCTTCGAGTCCGGCGATATGCGCTTCCGCGACCTTTTCGTATACTTCCTGCGCGAACAGCAATGTCACGTTTACATTGATGCCTTCGCCAATCGCTTGGCGAACTGCTGGGAGGCCTTCGGCCGTCCCCGGAATCTTGATCATCACGTTCTCGCGATTCACGGCCTTCCAAAGCCGGCGCGCTTCATCGATCGTCTTCTGCGTCTTGCGCGCGAGCAGAGGAGAGACCTCCAGGCTGACATAACCATCTCGGAACTTCGAACTCTCATACACCGGTCTCAATAAATCGGCTGCGCCTTGAATGTCGCGGATCGCAATCTGTTCGTAGCGGGCCTTCGTGTCGAGATCAGCGCGCGAGGCCAGCGACTTCAGTATGTCGTCGTATAACGAACTCTCGCCGATCGCCTTCTCGAAGATCGCCGGATTCGAAGTCATCCCTCGCAGGCCATCGTCGGCAATCATCGTTTTCAGGCTTCCGCCCGTAATCAGGTCGCGCCGGATGTAGTCAAGCCACATCGACTGCCCGTAGGCGAGCAATGCCTGTAGAGGATTTGTAGTTTTTGAGGTTTCCAGAACTCCAGTTGGCTGCATGATGATTTCTCCCTGATAAACCGACGGCGGACGTATGGTTAGGCGTTGTCCGGTTAAATCTGGTTGCCCACTTTCGTCTTCGAGTGGGAGTAAGTTATGTCGCGATTACTTTTCCGCAATCGCCTTGCGTGCTTCCGCAACTACCGCATCGGCGGTGAATCCGAAAAACTTCAACAAGTCCTTCAACGGCGCCGAGGCTCCGAAGCGGTGCATCCCGATCTTTCGCCCCTTCAGCCCAACATACCGCTCCCAACCAAACGTGGCGGCCATTTCCACCGAAACTCGCGCCGTGACCGAAGATGGCAGCACACTCTCCCTGTAAGCCGCATCCTGTTGCTCGAAGATCTCTTGCGAAGGCATGCTCACCACTCGCGCCTGAACGCCTTCCGCCTTGAGTTTCTCGTATGCCTCCACACAAAGCGCAACTTCGCTGCCGGTACCGATCAGAATAACCTCGGGTTTGCCGGAAGCTGCGTCGGCGAGAACATACGCTCCTTTTGCCGTACCGGAAGCCGCCCCGTATTTCGTGCGGTCAAAAGTCGGAACCGACTGCCGAGTCAGTACCAGCGCCGCCGGCTCATGCTGCAACTGCGCAATAATCTTCCACGCCTCCACGACTTCGTTGGCGTCTCCCGGACGCAGCACAATCAAATTCGGCATGGCCCGCAACGACGCCAGTTGCTCGATCGGCTGATGCGTTGGCCCGTCTTCTCCCACTCCGATCGAGTCGTGCGTGAAAACGAAAATGGAAGGAGCTTCCATGAGCGCGGCCAAGCGAATGCTCGCCCGCATGTAGTCGCTGAAATTGAAGAAGGTTGCGCCGAAGGCGCGAATCCCAGAAACCGTAAGACCATTCACACTCGCAGCCATCACATGCTCGCGCACGCCGAAATGGAGATTACGCTCCGCATAATCGCCGGCTTGAAAATCGCCCGCACCTTCAAACTTCAGCGTGGTCTTATTCGAAGTTGCCAAATCGGCCGAGCCACCGATCAGCCACGGAACATTCTGCGCCAGTGCATTCAACACTTTTCCCGAACTCTCGCGCGTTGCGATGCCCTTCGCGTCCGCCGGAAACGTAGGCAGATTCTTATCCCAGCCGTCGGGCAGCTCGCGGCGTTGCATGCGATGCAACCGGTCGGCCAGTTCTGGATACTTCTGTGAGTACGCGGCGAAAGTCTTCTCCCACTGCGCGCGCGCGGCATTGCCGCGCTTTCCAATTCCGTCCTGGAAGTGCTCGCGTACGCCCTCTGGCACCAGAAACTTGGCATCCTCCGGCCAGCCATAAAACTTCTTCGTCAGCCGCACTTCTTCCTCGCCCAGCGGTTCGCCGTGCGCCGCGTTGCTGTCTTGCTTGTGCGGCGATCCATAGCCTATGTGGCTGTCCACGATAATCAACGTCGGACGATCCGTGGTCTTTTGGAACGTTTCAAAGGCGCGGGCCAGCATGTCGAGATCATTGGCGTCGGCGACACGCGTCACATTCCAGCCGTAACCGATGAAGCGCGTGGCCACGTCTTCGCTGAACGACCAATCCGCGGGACCATCCAGCGTAATGTGATTGTTGTCGTACATCCAGCACAGGTTCGAAAGCTTGAGATGCCCCGCCAGCGACGCGGCTTCGCCACCGAGGCCCTCCATCAGATCGCCGTCCGAGCACATCGCGTAAACGTTGAAATCGAAAATCTCAAAACCGGGCCGGTTAAAATTCGCCGCCAGCCATTTGCTGGCGATAGCCATACCCACGCTGTTTCCCACTCCTTGGCCCAGAGGCCCCGTCGTAGTCTCAACCCCAGTAGTAATGTGTGATTCAGGATGCCCGGGAGTTCGGCTTCCCAGTTGCCGGAAGCGCTTGATCTCCTCCATGGGAACGGCCAGCTCTTTTAGAACTTTCCCGTCCTTGCTGACGTCGCGCACGCCCGCAAGATGCAGCATTGCGTAGAGCAGCATGGAGGCGTGGCCGTTCGACAGCACAAACCGGTCGCGGTTCAGCCACTTCGGATCTTCCGGATCGTAGCGCAGGAATTCCTGCCACAAGCAGTACGTCACCGGCGCCAGGCCCATGGGCGCTCCGGGATGTCCGCTGTTGGCCTGTTGCACCGCATCGATCGCCAAAGTGCGGATCGTGTTAATGCACAGGGTATCGAGTTGCTTGCCCGTCACCAACGCCTGTTCACTCGCTACCATGCGGTGCGCGCTCCTTAGCTGGGAACAGCTCTAACCCTGGCCGATCTACTCCGCGAGACAGTCCATTAGAGTTCCCAGGACAGAAAAGAGTTTCAGCTACGCACCGAGTGTACCAATTTCTTGCGGGCCAATGTCGGCGGATATGTGAAAAATGGAGAGAAAATGGAGAAAACAGACGAGCGAGGGAAGGTTTCCCTTATTTCAGCAATTGCAGGTAACTGCTCTCGCTTTTCGACGACCTCGTAGCCTCTTGGACATATTTGAGAAACTGGCGGAGATTCTCTTTTTCGGTGGAATCCATTCCGGCGAAACGAAGACGCACGCCCGCAGCCGGTGCGCTGCGCGTGACCACTCCGCTCAGTGCAAGGCCTTTTACCCAAATTTTGCCGCTTGCCACCCAAAGCCCGATCTCGACTTTGGCGCCGCCACTGATCAGGCCTGCCGTCTCGACCTGACATCCACCCAGGCTGGTATTGGAAAGGTTCCCCCAGATCGGAGCATCCGCGTCGTTGACACGCAGCTCCACTGCCACAAAACACTTGATTCTGGGATGCCGCCGTCGATCCTGCCCCCAGTTGGGACTGAAGATATCAGGCTCAAAAGGAGGAATGGCCGAAGTCGCCGCGGGCAAGGGCTGAGGGGAAGGTTCCGCCGCTGGTTTGGTTGAATGTGCGACGGGTGTATTACTGGAAGCCCCGTGTTTGATCTCGCGCATGGCTGCCAGCAGAGCTTCTTCTCTCTTTTCTGGCGGGGCATCACGATAAGTCTGCAGCAGTTTTCCCAGGTTGCGTGCCAGGTCGGGATCGGCCAGGAGCCGTGTCCAGTCTGTTCCCAATGTTGGGTTGGATTTTGCGTCACTCATTGAAATGCAAGCTCGCGTCTCGGAAACCAGGCCCGGTGTCAGCATGAATCACGGGTACCTATCCCACAAGATGACTGAAGTCATGTCCGGGTGAGAGTTTGTGCCAATTGATCTTCAGTCAAAAGGTTCCAGATTTTTCAAGTAGCTTCCCAGCAAACCTCGCTGTTCGTGCGTCAGAGCCAGGAATTCGAATCCGTACTGGTATCCGCGGCGGTAGCGAACCACTGCGCGAACTTCCCACGCAAGCGCCGATCCCGGAAGGCAAAAGCTCAGCCCGATCACCTCGCCCTGATCTAATTCAGCCGCCAGAAGTATGCCGATCCCAGCTTCCGATAGGTCCCTGCAGTGTCCTTCAATCGTCCGATAATGGCTTCCCAAAAAATGGCTCAACGTGACCGGGAAATCGGAACGATATCTGGGATACCGTCGTCGGCGACGATCGACTTGGCTTGCGGAGGGCTTTGGGCTGGATGCGGACATGAGTCACTGGATTTTCCGGAGGGCTTGCAATTTTCTGCTAGTGCGGCTCGAACGCTACCTGAACCACCTCGACTGTTTCTTCGGATCCAGCTTCAAACTTCCACTTGCGAACTGCATCGGTCGCCGATCCGATCAGCACCGGGCTTCCCCCCAACGCCTTGGTGGACTTGACGTTCCCATCTGCCCGAATCACCACTTCCAGCTTAACCACGCCACTCACGTGCATGCGCTTGGCGAGGTCCGGATAGACGGGTGCAATTCGGTTGATGACTTTTCGCTCCGCGTGGCCCTGTGCCTGAGCCGCGCCGGTCCGCGTCAAGGGACCGGCAGACAGCGCCAGCGCAACCGCAAGGACGAATACTCGACGCATGGGACAGAACCAACCTCTTCACTCTATCGGCACGTGTTGAAAAGAGGAAAGTGTCGAAAGTGCTGAGACCAATATAATCTTCAATAAATCGGTGCTATTGCATCCATCCTGGCCCGGCTTGCGCGGTCGTTTGGCGACCGCATAGGTGGCTGCCGAGACGCTGCGGGTTCCCCGCGGGGGTCCGATCTTTCAAATCGTCCGGCTGCCCGGTTTTTGCATCGCGAGAAGTCTCAAGCGAATCAATAACAAGGCGATATGCTATGAATGATAAAGCTTGTCCCGAAGACGTTCTCTATGCCGGGACTCTTTCAAAACCGGAAATGGCCTGTTCCCGAGCTCAAAGACTTCTTGTTCTCGCAGCGTTACTGCTGTTCGTCGTCACGGGCCTTGTGGCCCAGAATTCCGAACCCGTGCCCTCCATCTCGTTGCCCGGATCGCAGAGTCCGTTCACCGGCAGCGAGCCTGACGGCCAAGCCAGCCCGGAAGTCTTACAGCTGAGTTTTCAGGAGGCAATCGACCGTGGGCTGCGGACCAATCTTGGTCTGCTCCTCTCTGGTGATCAGACCATCATGGCCCGGGGCGAGCGCTGGAAACAACTCAGCGAACTACTGCCCCACATCTCCGGCCAAGTACAGGAAAACGCAGAAACCGAGAGTCTTGCTGCGCTCGGCTTCGGAAAACTCTTTCCCCTCCTTGGGCTGAAGGGCAGCATCCCTGCGGTAACTCCCGCCTTCAACTACTTCGATGCGCGGGCTTCGGTCAGCCAGTCTCTGTTTAACTTCAGCGATATCGAGAAGGAACGCGCCGCCTCCGAGAGCCTCAAATCAGCGCAGTACACCTTCAAAGACGCGCGTGAGTTCGTCGTGCTGGCTGTCGGCAACGCTTACCTGCTGGCCATTGCCACCACCGCCCGCATTGAAACGACGGACGCCCAGGTTAAGAACGCTCAGGCCCTGTACAACAAAGCGGTCGACCAGCAAAAAGCCGGGCTGAGTCCCGCCATCGATACCCTGCGCTCTCAAGTGGAGTTTCAAACCCGCCAGCAACAGCTGATCGCGGCCCGCAACGACTTCGCCAAGCAGAAGCTATCGTTGGCGCGAGTCATCGGTCTGGCGCCGGGTCAGGAGTTCGTTCTGACTGAGAAAGCTCCCTACCAGTCTTTGACTCCTTTGCCTCTCGAGGTTTATCTGCAGCGCGCCTACGCCTCACGATCCGACTACCAGGCAGCTCAGGCACAAGTGCGGGCTGCGGAACTCACACGCCGGGCCGCGACTGCGGGGCACTACCCCTCCCTGGATGTCAACGCGAACTACGGAGATATTGGAGTAACCCCGGCGCATTCCAACGGGACCTGGCAGGTGAACGGAGGTCTCAACATCCCCATCTTTGCCGGAGGAAAAACCCACAGCGACGTTCTCGAGGCTGAAGCCCAGCTGAAGCAGGCGCGTTCTCAATTGAATGATCTACGTGGCCGCATCGATTATGAGGTCCGCGCCTCGCTATTGGACTTGAGTTCTGCCGCCGAGCAGGTCGAAGTGGCCCGCAGTTCCGTCGAATTGGCGGAGCAGGCCTTCACGCAATCGAGTGATCGCTTCGCGGCCGGGATCACCGACAACCTGGAAGTGGTGCAAGCGCAAGAATCCGTGGCCAGCGCTCACGAGAGCTATATTCAGAGTCTCTATGCCCACAACCTGGCCAAGATCGAACTGGCGCGCGCCATCGGCGATGCCGAACAGGGAGTCAAGCGCTATTTGAAAGGCAATCAATAACTCATGGAACCGACGACGCAAGGTCCGCCCGCCGCTCCGCCGGGCCAACCCGAAAACGATCAATCCGAAAGCCGCACCAAGCCCTTGCCGTCCACGGAGCGGGATTTCCACACTCGTCCTTCGCGTACCGCCAGTCCCGGCTTCCGCATCGCCATCGTCATCGCCGCAGTCGTGCTACTGGTGGTGGGGTTTTTCGTCTACCGCTACGTCTCAAGTTACGAATCCACCGACGATGCCCAGGTAGACGGCCACATCAATTCCATCAGCACCCGCGTTTCCGGCCACGTCGTGAAGTTGAATGTTCTGGATAACCAGTATGTTGAAGCCGGTACGGTGTTGGTGGAAATCGATCCCGCGGACTACCAAGTTGCCGCCGATCGCGCCAAGGCCGATTTCGAAAGCGCGCAGGCCTCAGCCGCGGCGGCTGGCGTCAATGTCCCGGTCACTTCCGTCAACACCAGCAGTCAGGTATCTTCATCCGATGCCGACGTAGCCAGCGCCCGTGCCGGAATTGCCGCTGCCCGGCAACAGTTTGAAGCAGCCAAAGCGCAGAGCGACCAGGCTGAGGCCAACAACGTTAAGGCGCAGAACGATCTAGGCCGTTACAAGCAACTCGTGGACAAGCAGGAAATCTCGCAGCAGCAATACGACCAGGCCGTTGCCGCCGCCAAAGCCAATGCCGCAGCTGTGGACGCTGCCCGCGCCAATGCCGATGCACTCCAGTCGCAAGTCACGCAAGCCCAGCAAAAACTGGTGCAGGCCGAAGCCGGTTGGCGCAACGCCCAGACCGCTCCCCGGCAAATGGAAATCATGCGTTCCAGGGCCGCGTCGGCATTGGCGGACGCCCAGCAAAAGAAGGCCGACTTCGATCAGGCGAAATTGAATTTGCAGTACACCAAAGTCGTTGCTCCGGTTGCGGGTGTAGTCAGCGATCGCACGGTCGAGGTCGGACAGAACGTTTCTCCCGGTCAGGAACTGATGAAAATCATTCCTCTCAACGATGTCTGGATCACCGCCAATTACAAGGAGACCCAGCTGCGTGACATGAAAGTCGGGCAGCGCGTCACCATCGAAGTCGATGCCAACGGAAAAAGCTACAAAGGCAAGGTCGATAGCATCGCCGGAGCTAGTGGCGCTCGCTTCAGCCTGCTGCCTCCGGAGAATGCAACCGGTAACTACGTGAAAGTCGTGCAGCGGCTTCCGGTGAAGATTGTGCTCGATCCGGGAGAAAACAAAGATCACTACCTGCGGCCCGGCATGTCGGTCGATCCCAAGGTCTGGATCCGGCAATGAGCGCAGCTGCGCCCCCGCTTGAGAATGCCGACCTCTGGCGTCCAGCCGTAAATCCGTGGATCATCGCCATCACGGTCACGCTCGCAACTTTCATGGAGGTGCTCGACACCTCTATCGCCAACGTCGCTCTGCCGCACATCGCCGGCAGTCTCTCCGCCGGGCAGGATGAGAGCACCTGGGTCCTCACTTCCTATCTCGTCTCCAATGCCATCGTGCTTCCGTTGAGCGGCTGGCTCTCTTCCATCGTCGGCCGCAAGAACTTCTACATGGGCTGCGTGGCCCTGTTTACGATCAGCTCTTTCCTTTGCGGACTGGCGCCGAACCTGACCACGCTCATCATTTGCCGCGTGCTGCAGGGCGCAGGCGGCGGCGGCTTGCAGCCCAGCGAGCAAGCCATCCTCGCTGACACTTTTGAACCCAAGAAGCGCGGCATGGCTTTCGCGGTTTACGGCATCGCCGTGGTGAGCGCTCCCGCGATCGGCCCCACGCTTGGCGGGTGGATTACCGACAACTTCACTTGGCGCTGGATTTTCTTCATCAACATTCCGGTCGGCATCATTTCTCTGCTGCTGACGTCGCGGCTCATTCAAGACCCGCCGTATCTGAAGCGCCGCAAGCTCAGCGAAACCAAGATCGACTACGTCGGCCTCGGTTTTGTAGCGCTGGGCCTGGGAGCTTTGCAGATTGTCCTCGACAAAGGCCAGCGTGACGATTGGTTTGAATCGCACTTCATCGTGATCCTTTCCCTCATCGCCGCGACCTCCTTGATCTTCGTGATCTTCTGGGAGTGGAGGCACAAGGATCCCATCATCGATCTGCACCTGTTCCGCGATCGCACGTTCGCCGTTTCTAATTTGCTGATGTTTATGCTGGGCTTTGCGCTGCTGGGCAGCACGCTCTTGCTGCCCCTGTTCATGCAGACTTTGCTCGGCTACACCGCGGAGCGAGCGGGCCTGGCGCTGATGCCCGGCGGATTTACCATCATGCTCTTGCTGCCTCTGGTGGGATTTCTGCTCTCGCGCTACAGCCCGCGCTGGTTGCTGGTTTTCGGATTGGTCATGCTTTCCGCGTCCCTGTTTCACATGGCTGGTTTCGATCTGGACATGGACTTCCGCAGCGCGGCCATGGCTCGCGTCTTCCAGGCTGCGGGCATGGCGTTCCTGTTTGTTCCCATCAACACGGCTGCCTATGCATTTCTGCCGCGGAACAAGAACAACGCCGCATCGGGCTTGATGAACCTGGCCCGCAATATCGGCGGCAGCGTGGGAATTTCTCTCGTCACCACCATGCTCGATCGCCGCACCCAGGTTCACCTCAGCTACCTGTCCCGCAATCTCAGCACAAGCAACCCCGCGTTCCGCTCGATGATGCAAGGCACCACGCAGGCCATGCGGGCTCACGGCGCGAGCGCGGCATTTGCCACGCAGCAGGCCTATGCCTTGATTGAAGGTACAATCCAACGGCAAGCCACCATGCTGGCTTACATCGACGACTTCCGGTTTCTCGGTCTGTCGATCCTGGCGATGGTTCCCTTGGTGTTCCTCATGAAAAAAGGCAAGCCCGGCGGTGGGATGGCGGTACACTAGTACGCGGCTGGCTGGAGGGAACCCATGTTTCGTCTCATTACGATTGAGCGAGAGTACGGCTGCGGCGGCGGCGCCATTGCCGCGGAACTGGCCCATCGTCTGGACTGGAAGCTCTGGGACCAACTGCTCACCGAGGAAATTGCCCGCCTCGCCAACGTCGATTGTTCCGCCGTCATGCAATGCGATGAGCGTGTCGATAGCCGTCTTCACCGCCTGGCCAAGGCCTTCTGGCGCGGCAGCTACGAGCGCGGCTCCCGGCTGGAGAATCAGGTGTTCGATGCCGACTGCATGGTCTCCATGATGGAGCAGATCGCTCCCAGAATTGCTAGAGAGGGAAACGCTGTCGTGGTCGGCCGCGGTGCGCCATATTTCCTGCGCGAGCAGCCCGATGCTTTTCACGTCTTTCTGTATGCTCCGCGCACCGAGAAGATTCGACGGTTGGTGGAGGACGGATCGAACGAAACGGAAGCCGAGGAACTCGTCGATACGATCGACCGCGAACGCATCGCCTTCGTCAAACATTATTTCGACGCCGACTGGCCCACGCGGTCTCTCTACCACGTGATGATCAACACCGCCGTGGGGAATGAATCGGTCATCGAGACGATCCTCAACACCATGCACCTGGTCGAAGGCCGCCCCAAAGCGACGGACTACGAACGCCCTAAAGTGCCGAGTTCGGTCTAATGACCGGTTCACGGAGGCGGGCCGAAAATAAAATTGGGAACTTCGTTACGGCGAGGGTTGATAACTCGCTCCTGTGCTGAAAAATTGGGATACCCCCCCCCATCGCCCGTAGTGGAATCATCACGTTAGCGAGAAATTCCCCGTAAAATACGTTTTTCAAAGGACTTAGCACTAAAATAAGTCAAACAAAGGACTTAGGGGAGGGACCAGTGGGCTTGCGCCAACCGTCACGGCCTCGACCATGATCGCTGATTTGAATTAGCGGGGCAAGGTTAGATATCACAACGAGGTTGTGGAATTCTTAGGACGGGTTGTTCCCATCGAGGGCCAGCCCCCTTCGTTCTTATCGAGCGGCAGCCCGACTCTGCCTTCGTCGGTTGTTCGGATTTCGTAACGTCCAGTATGGCGAATGTTTGATCTCGAGAAGATGTGCTCAGATCCGAACGGTCTGAGCTCTGGAGGACAAATGGAATTCGCCGCTTCGGACGATCCCCCGTCAAGAATTGATCTTGTCGAGCTCTACGCATCCCTCTCTGAAAATGCGGAGGATGTCAGCAAACATTTCCTCCCTGAAAACTCTTATAAGAACGGTGGAGATTTCATTTATATCCAGGCCTTCGAGAACGGCAAGTTTGTCGGTGTGCTGCGCGCTTGGTTCGACAAAGCATCGAAGCGCGGAATCGTGTACGAAGTTGCAGTGAGACGGGAGTATCAAGAGAAGCACGCCGGGCATTTTCTTGTTAAGCAACTTCAGACAAAGTTCGGCCGGAACTGCGGAATGGCCTCTCAAGACTGGATCGGTTACCCCTACCGCGCCGCGCAAAAGCTAGATCGCGATCTAAATATTATTAGGACGATCTACGGGATGAGTCTTTCGTTGGCATTTGGAAATATTCTCAACGCATTCGGGAAGCGGCGGCACGGCTTGGGTTGGGAGATAGATGTCCTCTATATCTTGCTGGCCTTTGCGGTTGCGACGGTCGGTTATCGTTTCTATTTTACGGCGGGCAATGTGAGGCGCTTCTTTTTGGAACGCGTGCTCCAACTGAAAGTACCAAGTGTGAAGCAACTGTTGTTAGTTCACCTACCGATATTGTTTATCCATGCGATTTTCTTTTTTGTTCTCTGCGATTTGTTTGGAAAGCTTGTAGAGAAAGGCCCTAGCGGAGAATTAGCGTGGGTCGCCGGCCTTTTTTCGCTCATGCTTTTCGTTAACAGCTTCTGGCTCATTTGGATCATACTTCACACTCGCTCTCGGAATTCGGGCGAGGACTCGTGGGTTGCCGAAGGAAAATGGTACGTTAATAATCTGTGTTGGAGTTTTATCTCGGCGGTATTCGCTGTCATTGTGTCCTGCGGAGGATTGCAGGACGAGAAACTGGCTATCTTGTTGATAACCGCGATCGTCGCTGGCAATAGCGCGGTGGATTTCAGCTTGACCTCGCGAGCGTACTTGCTGGGCGATGCTCTTAGGGGCTGAACCCAGTACTAGGAGGTAATTTTCTTACGATCTCTCCTTCTTCACAGTAAGCGGAGGGCCGGCTCACCTTAGTTTTCCTTGCCGACACCACCAACGCAATCGGCTGCCGGCCTCAGTTTTGGCGCTGCAACCGAGGGCCCGCCCCCAGCTGCGGCGCTGGACAGCAATCCTCCGCACAAACATCTGCCCGCGGCCCCAGCGATCCCAGAGCCCGCCGCTCCAACTCCGGATTCATCCGCTCCAGAATCAATTCCCGAATCATCCCAACAAACTTCGGATGCACGCCTACCGTCTTCGCCCGAGTCATGGGCAAGGCCAGTGAATCACAGAGCTGCTTCGCTTCCACATCCAGGTCGTACAACACTTCCATGTGGTCGGAGATGAAGCTGATCGGCGCCAGCACCACGGCCGACGCCAGATTCTCCGCCTTCACCTGGCGCAGGTAATCAAGGATGTCCGGCTCGAGCCACGGCTGTCCCGGAGCGCCGCTGCGGCTCTGGTAGACCGGAGCGTCATTCTTCTGGCCGAGTTCTCCCGAGACCAGGCGCCGCACTTCCTCCAGTTGCTTCACATAGTCACAAGTGTTCGCCATGGAAAGCGGAATGCTGTGCGCGAGGTAGACGATCTGGACATTTTGCTTTGCGTTGGCTGGAATCGCCTGGAGTGCGTCCCGTATTCGATCCACCGTGGCCTCGATGAATAGAGGATGGTTGAAGAACGGCCGCAGTTTGTCGACTTCCGGCGCGCCCGAGTCGGACTGAGAAAGCCCAGACTGAGAAAGTCCAACCTCGCTTTGCGCCCGCGCAATATCCTCGCGATACTGCCGGCATCCTGAGTACGAGCTGTAAGCGGAAGTCACGAAGGCAACGGCGCGGCGGATGCCATCCTGCTTCATTTGCCGCAGAGTCTCGGGCAAAAAGGGATGCCAGTTGCGGTTTCCCCAATAGATTGGCAGCTTCGGGCCGCTTCGTTCCAGTTCCTGTTGCAGCTCGGCGATCAGTTCTCGCGTTTGCTGGTTGATGGGGCTCTTGCCCTCGAAGTGGTAGTAGTGTTCGGCGACGGTGAGCAGGCGTTCGCGCGGAACGTTGCGTCCGCGCAGGACGGTTTCGAGGAAGGGAATTACATCTTCCTTCGATTCGGGACCACCGAAAGAAACCACAAGGATAGCGTCGTAGTTCATGTCGAGATTGAGGGACTTGATTGGAGAGACTTGTAGAGTGTACCGCGGGAAGGCTTGGGCTCGGAAACCCAGCGGACTGCTGAAAAAGTACCTTCGGTACCACCCTGACCTCAGCGGCTAAAGCCGGTTGGAAAACCAGATAGTCATCGCAGCGCTGAAGCGCTACGCCACCCAAAATCAGGCGCGAGGCCGAGTTCCTGCTAGAACGTGAATCGTGCGGAGAACTGCAACACGCGGGGAAGGCCGTTGGGGCTGATTTCCTGGAGCGCTCCGAAATTTCCCGGGCCGGTGTTGGGCACCAGATAGCAGGTCTGGTTGAGCGTCATGCCGTCGCCGCAGGTGGTGCCGACGGGATTGTATTGCAGCTGGTTGATGCCATCGCCGTTCTGCACGTAGTAATTGGCGTGGTTGAACAAATTGAAAGCCTGCGCTTGAAATTGCAACTCCTTGCCTTCCCTGACTTCGAAACTGCGGCCTAACCCAAGATCGATCCGCTCCAGCCACGGGCCGTAGAAGGAATTCAGACCGATGCCGGGCGTGGGGCCGGCGCCGTTAATGCCGCCTGCGGTGTCGGCAGCGTCCTGGTTAAAGGCGGTGTCGTTCAGGTTGTCACCGTCGGACGCGGGGGCCAGCAAACCCGCGTAGGGACGGCCGGAAGAGAACTCCATGACACTGCTGAGTATCCAGCCGGAAAGGACCTTGCGCCCGGCGTCAGAAGTGGTGAGTTTCTCCAGCCCGGGCCGGTAGACGGCGGCAAAGCTAATTCGATGCCGCTGGTCGAGCAGCGAAGGAGCGTGAGTATTGCTGAAGTCGAACTGATTGTTGAAGTCCATGCCGTCGAGCATGATGCTCTTGGCGAACGTATAAGAAAATTGCAGCGAAAGTCCTCGTGCCATGCGGCGCTGCACCTGCGCGAAGAAAGAGTTGTAATAGTTTTGCGCCGGGCTGATGAGCTCCTGGATCTGGCCGAGTTGCGAACTGACGAGACCGTCGGTGAGCAGGCCGCTGTCCATGTTGGGGAGGACGATGGTTTGGCCACTGCAGGGCGGCGCCGCGGTTCCGGGAGGACAAACGATGTACGTGGTCGTGCCCTGAAGGGACTCCAGGTTCAAGTCGTAGGCGCTGCCAGAAAGAATGTGCACCCCGTGATTCCACATGGTGCCGATACTCACGGTTGTGTTCTCGGAAATCTCGCGCTCAATCTGCAAGCTTCCCTGCAAAATGTATGGCACCCGGAACTGCGGAGAAATCAGGGAAATATCCTCGGAGGCCGAGAACAGAGGGGAAGTCGCTGAGAGGATATTTGGAAAAGTCGGAATCTGTTGGTTTGGCGGACCTGAGGTGTAACTGGCACTGGCCTCAGACTGCTGCGACAGCAGGCCGTTCGAGATCACCGCGTTGCGGTAGTTCAGCCCGTTCATGTTGGTATAGAACATGCCGAATCCTCCGCGCACAACAGTCCTCGATGCGGGCTGCCAGGCAAATCCGATGCGCGGCGCCAGGCGTTGAAACTGGTTGGGATACTGGCCGGTGAGGGGGAAGGCAGGATTTTCCGCGGGTTGCGGGTAAACCTGGAAGTCTTCGCGCAAGCCCATTTCCAGCGTGAGCTGAGGTAGAGCGCGGTACGTATCCTGCACGTAGAATCCGTAGTAAGGCACGGCAAAAGAAAACGTCGGGTTGCCGGCTGCCTGACTGAAATTGATGTATTCTCCGAGCGCAAAGGATTGCAGATTGGGAAATTCATACAGGCCGAGCGGAGAGCCGAATTCGACAGCCTCGTTCGGGTCCGCGCCGCCGTCATCGGTGTCCGCATCCCGGGCGCGGTTGAAATCGAAACCCAATTGCAAGGTATGCTTTCCCATCACATAGTCCACTCGGTCGGCCAGAGAGTACTGTCTTTCAAAAACTCTTCCCACCGAGAAAGGAGCGTTGCCCAGAATAAAAGCCGCGGGACTATCAAGAACCACTGTCGGCGTGTTCGGAGCCAAGCCGGTCGGGGTCGCGATCTCGTTGTCCTGCGACGTGCTCACGTGAAATTCGTTCAACAGTGTTGAGGAGAAGGTATGCGTCCATCCCAGGCTGGCCTGGAAGGTATGGACATAGGCGTTGGCCAGGGTTTGCGTCCCATAGTTGCCCACTGTGGGGTCGGTGATGACGCCTCCGGGGGAATTGAACTGGTTGACATTGAGACTGAGGAACATGCTGTCACGGGAACTGGCGTGATAGTCCAGCCGGGGCGTGATTACCCAATCGTTGCGCTTTCTGGCTTTGGTGCCGAGATTGGAATTCAGTGCGTTGACGGTGTTCGACACTTGCTGCAGGTACAGCGGGTACAAGGGGTCGGTGGGGCCGGCCGCGACGTCGGCGTCACTGTCGAGGTTAGGCACGGGCAGCGGACCGTTGGGCGCGGGTAGCGTCGTCCCGGCGGGGATATTGAAATTGTCGGTCAAGAAAGCAGATAGGTTGGCCGGTGTCGTTGACAAGGCCGAGTTAATTACCGAAATCGGATTGTTTCGCAACTGTTGCTCATAATCCACGAAGAACCATAAACGGTCACGCTTGATCGGCCCACCGATGCCGGCACCGAATTGCTGCAACTGATCTTCGGGCTTGGGAAAGCCGGCGGCATTATCGAGAGCGTCGTTGGCTCCGGTCGCGGAGTTGCGGTTGTAATAGAATGCGCTGCCGTGGAACGAGTTGCCTCCCGACCGGGTCACGGCGTTGACAAAGCCCGCTCCGCCTCCATAGACCGCCGAGTAAGGACTCACCGAGACTTGAAACTCCTGAATCGCGTCCTCACCATACAGGTACGGGATGCGGTAACGGCCGATGATGTCGGCGAAATAGTTGTTGGTGGCATTGGATCCGTCCACCGTGAAGGCGTTGGAGCCGTTTCCGTTGGCGTACCCCGAGTCCTCGCCACCCTGTTGTCCGGCAATACTGACCAGGCCGGTGTCGCCGTCGTAGCTGGTGTTGGGGGTAAGAACCGTAAAGTCGGTATAACGGCGGCCGTTGAGCGGCAATTCTTCAATAAACGACTGCTCCAGCACGGTGCTGGCTGAAGATTCTTCCGGACGCAGCAGAGGCGTGGTCCCACTCACTTTAATCGCGTCTGCGCTGGCTCCCACCTTTAGCTCGATGTTCTGCAAGCTGGTGTTTCCAACCTGAACTCGCACCAGGGCCTCAACATCGCGAAACCCTTTGAGACTGGCGGTGAGGGAATAGGTGCCCGGCGCGAGGGAGGGGAACCGGTAGAGCCCCGCACGGTTGGCCGCTGCGGACTGATTCACGCCGGTTGCGAGGTTACGCACAGTCACCGACGCTCCGGGCACGATCGCTCCACTCTGGTCGGTGACGCGCCCGCTGAGCGCGCCGGTCAAGACCACATTCTGGGCGGTCAGCAATACGCAACCCGCCAAGATGACCGGCACGCTGCATAACGCCAGATGATTGACCGCGGAAACTATCGTCCTGCCTGATCGAATGACGTACTTCGTTCTCATCTGGGCTCCTACGCTCCTAATCTTGAGATATCGACCGGCTTCCCGGTGGGCATGATCGGCGCAGACACCAATTCGTTCCTTGCCGTAGCCACCCTGAGTACACTTCTCCGCTGTTCCTTGCACATTGCAAAGCTAAGCGAAAAAATAGCAGGACGGCAGTGCTACTACCAACGGACTCGTAGATGGGGAGTGCTCGGAGTTAACCAAGGACGGAGAAACCGATGAGGCCGGAAGGGAGTGACGGCTCACGCCGGAATGACAATCAAACTGCGCCACTACCTCTTTCAGCGAGAATGAAGGCCGGCGCCGCTCAGTGGATGAACCACTCGGTGAATTGATGGGTGAACAACAGCGCCTGACCGTAGTGAGCGAGGGTATACGGAGCAGTTACCAGAAACAGAACAAGAAAGTGCCACCAGTAGAGCTGCACCGTTCGGGAACTGGCCTGATCCCATGCGAGCAGACGCTCCACGCGCAGTTTTACCAGCGCTCTGAGGTTGACCAGTCCAGTGGTGAAAGCAGGCGGGTCTTGCACGGGAACTAAATCGGAGAGCTTGAGCAGCGCGGCTGCCAGGTCAACGGCATCGTCAGGGTTCGAGACCGCAGCCTCGTCGGCGGCAAATTCCGCGGCTTCCTGCCATGCCCGCTCCAAGCTTGCCATGCCGGGAAACGGAGCCGCGTGAAGAATGAGTTTTTTCAAGTTGTCGCGCGAGCGCACGTGCCCCATCTCATGCCGAACCGCCGCCCGTAGTTCATCGTCGCTTAAAAGTGTAACGGCACTTTCGGAAACCAGCACCCGGGGCGTCGAAACGCCGTACAGCAAAAGCGGCGGCACACCGTGTTTTACCTGCAGAGCGGGCCGGTTCGCATCAGCGTCCAGAGTGCGCGCTCCTTTCAGCCAGTTCGTGACTACGCGCGAAGCACCGGCTTGCGCCATCGTCATCCGGAAGAGGCCAGCTGCAAGCAGCAAAAGGGTACCAACGCTGAATAGCAGGGTTCCCATGTCTTCGTCCATCCCTCCTTCCAAGCGGAAGAACGCCGGCAGAGCGAAAACGAGAGTGATGAACAAGGACCCCGCCAGGGGGAAGATGCGCAGCCCGAACAGTATGCGGGCCATGCCGGCGGCGGAGCTTCGACACAGCAGGCTCGCGGCTCGCCACACGCACACGACTAGCAGCGAAAGCAGGCAATAAAATACGCCGAAGAACGCCAAGGCTACCATGATGCTGCGGAGGATGAATATCACGCCTGCTTCCCCTTCCGCTTTTTGAGCTCCGAACGCTTTTGTTCCACTAGAGTTCTTAAGTCATCCAGCAGTCGCGCGTCATGGGCGGTGATGGCATCCACAAAGTAGGACAGGGGCAGGGAAGAAGGACTGGTCGATTCGATCCAGCGCCGCATCCCGGTGACCGCGACAAAACGCGGCAACTCTGCCGGACTGCACTGGGCGGAGTACCGGAACGCCCTGCCTTCCTCCGTGCGGTCCAGGAAACCCTTTTTGAACAACCGATCCAGGGTTGTCATCACGGTAGTATAGGCGAGCGGCGTCTTGCCATCGGCCAGCAGTTCGCGAACGGTTACGGTTCCGCGCAACCACACTTCCTCGAGCATTTTTTGCTCGAGCGGACCCAACTGTGTCCCTTGGTTCGACCGGAAGAATGGAAGGCTTTCGGGCATAATTCCGCTCCTCTTTTCAATTCTGGGACAACTGTAGCAGTAGGAAACCAGTCCTACCCGCAATAGTAATCGAAACCGGCAAGTCGTGGAACATTTTTGGGCGACGTACCGGAATGCATGACCCGCCTCTCTAGTCTCAGTCCAAAAACCCGTTTCTGGACCGGTTCGCTATCTTCTGCTCGCCGATTCAGTCAAATACAGAGTTGTGGCCATAATACCTGTCTTAACGCACGCATCCGGCCCAAGAAGTGGCAGAAAATGGCGATGGTCCGGTAACAGGCGAAGCTGCATGTTAGGCTTTTTCTGGAGCCTACGGAGACGCCAGATTGATCGGTCGGGTTTTTAAAGCATTTCAATATCGCGACTTCCGCCTGATGTGGTTTGGCGCCTGCACGTCCAGCATTGGCACCTGGATGCAAATCGTGGCGCAGGGCTGGCTGATCTACCGGCTCAGCCATTCGGCACGGCTACTGGCATTGGATCAGGTTTTGGGCGGGCTGCCGATTTTTCTTTTTTCTCTGTTCACCGGGGTGATTGCCGATCGGGTGGAGCGCCGGAAGATTCTGCTGGGCTCGCAATATGTGCAGATGTTGACCGCCAGCGTGCTCACGGTGCTGGTGGCCACCGGAGTGGTGCACGTGTGGCATATTCTTTGCCTGTCGTTTCTGTCGGGCTGTGCGCAGGCGTTTGGAGCGCCGGCGTACTCGGCCTTGATTCCGACGCTGGTCGAGAAAGACGACATGCCGAACGCCATCGCATTGAACTCCATCCAGTTCAATGTGGCGGTGATGGTGGGGCCGGCGCTCGCCGGGCAAGCCTTAGCCAAACTGGGAGAGAAGTGGTGCTTCGGCTTGAACGCGCTCTCCTTCCTTGCGCCGATCCTATCGCTGTCGATCATCAGCGCCCGCTTCCTGCCGGTTAAGACCACCGAGACGATGTTCGCCAGCCTGAAGCAGGGCATCCGCTTTGCTCGCAAGCAGGGATCGATGGAAGCGCTGATCGTGCTGGCTTTCTGCATGACCGCTCTGGGCATGCCCATGCGGACCTACATTCCTGTATTCGTGAAGGATATTTTCCATCGCGGTCCGGAGACCTACGGCAATCTGCTGTCGCTGATGGGACTCGGCTCGATTGTTGGTTCGCTGACTATAGCGGGCCTGGGCAATATAAAAAGGAAGGGAAGCCTAGCTCTGGGCGCGCTGATTTGTTTGGGTGGGGGGATTTCCGGGTTCGCCCTTTCGAAGTCAGTTCCAGCCAGCGGGGCCATCCTGGTCCTTGTGGGCGCATCGATGATGGCGGTCTTTGCCACGGTGAGTTCGCTGGTACAGTTGATCACGACAAACGAAATGCGCGGGCGGGTGATGAGCGTGTACAATGTCGCGTTCCGCGGCGGATTGCCCATGGGAAACCTGCTATCGGGATGGCTCGTTCCTATTTTTACGGCGCCGGTGGTGCTGGGGGTGAATGGAGTATTGCTGGTTGTGCTGGCTCTGTATTTCCTTTTGGTGCAAAGGCGGTTGGCTGCGCTGTGAGGTATCAGGAAAAAGAGAGACGGCGGGAGCGACTGTATTCTTGCGTAGGGCATCTCAATTCTCGAGAAGGAACCAGGTGATGAAATCATTGTTGCGTTGGCTTTCAGTTGTGCTTCTAGCGGCGGCCGCTTTCGCCCAGAGCGATCAGATCGTTCCCAACGAGAACCTCGCGGTCGAAGGCGTGCCGGCGATTCCGGCGTCCATGGCGGCGAGCGTGGAGCGTTACAGCAACTATCGCGGAGCCAGCATCGCGAGCTGGCACCCCGAGCGCCGTGAGATGTTGATTTCAACCCGATTTGCCGACGTGCCCGAGATTCATCTGGTCAAGATGCCGGGCGGCGACCGCAGCCAGCTGACCTTCTATCCCGATCCGGTTTCCACCGCACAGTACAGTCCGGCGAAAGGGAATTCGTTCGTCTTCACAAAAGATGTAGGCGGAGGCGAGTTCTACCAGTTGTACCGGTATGACAGCGGCAGTGGCGACGTCACGCTTTTGACGGATGGAAAATCGCGCAATCTCGCCATGGTGTGGGCGCACAATGGAGACAAGATCGCCTACGGATCGACGCGGCGCGACGGCAATGACGTTGATATTTGGACAATGGATCCCGCCGACCCGAAGACCGATCACATGCTGGCCAAGCTGGAGGGCGGTGGATGGGCTCCTCTGGATTGGTCGCGCGATGGGCAGACGTTGTTGGTCGTGAATGAGATTTCCGCCGAGGAGAGCTATCTGTGGCTCATGGATGGCAAGTCCGGGGACAAAACGCTGCTTACACCCAAGGGAAGCGCGAACGTCCACTATGCGGGAGGGCAATTTAGCAACGATGGCAAAGGAATTTACGTCACCACCGACAAGGATTCCGAATTTCACCGGCTGGCGTACATTGACCTGGCATCGAAGCAGCATACCTACCTGAGTGGCAGCATCCCTTGGGACGTGGATGACTTCGATCTCTCCGACAACGGCAAGATGATTGCCTTTGTTACCAACGAGGACGGATTTGGCGTGCTGCATCTGCTCGACACTGCGACCCGCAAAGCGAAGCCTGTGCCGGATCTTCCCAAAGGAATCGTCTCTGGCGTGACCTGGCACAAGAACAATCGTGACCTGGCATTCAATCTGTCTTCCGCCCGTTCGAGTTCTGACGTGTATTCGTTGGATGTGCAAACCGGAAAAGTCGAGCGCTGGACCGTCAGCGAAACTGGAGGCTTGAACACAGCCAACCTGCCGGAGCCGGAGTTGGTCCACTGGAAGAGCTGGGATGGGCGCATGATCAGCGGATTTCTTTACCGGCCTGCGGCGAAGTTTGCAGGGAAGCGTCCGGTGATTGTGAACATACACGGCGGGCCCGAAGGCCAGTTCCGCCCCGGCTTTCTCGGCCGCACTAACTATTGGCTGAATGAGCTCGGCATCGCCGTGATTTTCCCCAATGTGCGCGGCTCAACCGGATACGGCAAGACTTTTTTGTCGCTCGACAACGGTTTTCTGCGCGAAGGCTCGTATAAAGATATCAACGCATTGTTCGACTGGATTCGGCAGCGACCCGATCTGGATTCCGGCCGGGTCATGGTCACCGGCGGCAGCTACGGCGGGTTCATGACCTTGGCTGTGGCTACAAATTACAACGACCGCATCTGCTGCTCGGTGGATATCGTGGGTCCGTCGAACCTGGTCACATTTCTGGAACACACTTCAGGCTACCGCCAGGATTTGCGGCGTGTGGAATATGGAGATGAACGAGATCCCAAGATGCGCGAATTTCTGGAACAGATTGCACCGTACAACAAAGCCAAGAACATCACCAAACCCTTGTTTGTAATTGCGGGAAAGAACGATCCCCGGGTTCCGGCCAGCGAATCGCAACAGATGGTTTCGATCGTCCGGCAGAACGGAATCCCGGTTTGGTGGCTGCTGGGAAAAGATGAAGGACACGGATTCCACAAAAAGAAAAACGTGGATTACCAATTCTATGCAACTGTCGAGTTTGTGCAGCAGTACTTGCTGAAATAGCGAGACGCCCACTGCGTCCCGAGAGATTCGAACGTGAGGCGCGTTGCGGGCGTGACCCTGAGCCACGTCGAAGGGGGAGTTCCGAGGCGAAATCCCGAGCCTGGATTTTCCAGGCGAGAGATCAAGATACACGGGAACGAGATGAAATATTATCGTTCCGCTCAGATTACAGTTTGCGATGTCCCCGGCCCGCTTGAAGACGCAAGAGGGCAGCGACCAGGGCGTCGATATCCTCACAGGTGTTGTAAAAGGCCAACGACGGCCGAACCGAGCTTTCAACTCCCATGCGGCGCAGGATGGGCTGAGCGCAGTGGTGGCCGGATCGCACTGCGATGCCCTCCTGATTGAGGGCGACTCCAACATCTTCCGTGCGAACGCCATCCAGAACGAAAGACATCACGCCGGCCTTCTCGCGTGCGGTGCCGATCAACCGCAAGCCGGGTACTGTGAGCAGTTTCGCCGTACCGTAATTCAGCAGATCATGCTCATAGGCGGCGATATTCTCCATTCCGATTTCGCTCACATAATCGATCGCAGCTCCAAGACCAACCGCATCGGCGATGTTGCCGGTGCCCGCCTCAAAACGTGCCGGCGATGACTGATATGTAGTTTTCTCGAAGGTGACGTCGGCGATCATGTTACCGCCGCCCTGCCACGGTGGCATGGCATCGAGCACATCGAGTTTTCCGTAGACTACGCCAATTCCCGTGGGCCCAAAAACTTTGTGCCCGGAGAATACGTAGAAGTCGCAGTCGAGAGTTTGCACATCCACCGGCATATGGGAGACGGCTTGCGCGCCATCGACAACCACACGGGCACCGTAACGGTGCGCAATCTCTACCATCTCACGCGCTGGAGTGACGCTTCCCAGAGCGTTTGACACCTGGCTGAACGATACGATTTTCGTGCGCGGGCCAAGCAGTTTCTCGTACTCTTCGAGGATGATTTCCCCACGATCATTCACCGGAGCTACACGCAGGCGTGCGCCCTTCTCGGAACAAAGCATCTGCCAGGGAACAATATTGGCATGATGCTCGAGCCAGGTGATCACCACCTCATCGCCCTCGCGAACATTGCGCCGTCCCCATGCCTGGGCAATCAGATTGATGCCTTCCGTAGCGCCACGGACAAAAATGATTTCTCGGGTTGATGACGCGTTCAAGAAGCGACGAGATTTCTCTCGCGCGCTTTCGTAAGCATCGGTCGCACGGGCCGCAAGTTCGTGAGCGGCACGGTGAATGTTGGAATTTTCGTGCCGATAAAAATCCGAGATACGATTGATTACCGCATTGGGTTTTTGCGTAGTGGCGGCATTGTCGAGCCAGATCAGCGGGTGGCCGTGCACGCGCTCTTCAAGAATCGGAAAGTCGCGACGGATGAGCCTGGCGTCGAGCGGACGCTTAGCGCGTCCCAGGTCTTCCGGCACGAGGTCGGGGCGAAACTCGAACGGCGCAAGTCGCGGAGTCGCGGATGTGGTTTCGGGAGCCTTCTGCGTTCCGGCCGGAGGGGCGGCCAACTCGGCAGCGGCAAGGTTGCCTGAAGGCGGAAGCGGACTTGCTTTACGCACGTCCGCTTCCGTCGATGGGGGTGCTAGCGTTGAAGAAGGAAATGCTGGAATGCCTGGAGCAGACTGCACGCCAGGTACCCCGGGAAAAGAGAACAAGTCGCTTAACGACGGAAGAGACGTCGCCGAGCCGGGATATGCTGCCTTTTCTGTTTCGGCAGAAGTTCCGGAAAAACCGGATGTGCTGGTTGATGGCATGGCACGCAGCTCAGGCGATGTGCTCGCTGGCACCTCAGGAGTGACCGCTTTCACGTCGTGGGGCTGAGCCAGGCCGGAAGCGGTTGTGAATGTGGCGTCCGGTGGTGCTGCAGACGGCGACGATGGCGGAGCTGGAGCATTGGGTATGGTTTCGATGCCCGGAGCATTGGGCGTCGCAGGGACGCGAGGAAAAGAGAACAGATCATTGATCGGCGGCAACACCGACGCTGCCGCCGGAGAGGTTCCCTTTTCACCCTCCACAAAGTAAGGAGTGGAACCGGACATTAATGGAGCGCTGCCAGGGGATTGAGGAAGCGCAATCATATCCGCGCCTCCGGGCGGAGATGTGGGTGGTGAACTGGGCACCGCTGGCATGCCCGGGAATGAAAAGAGTTCGTATCCCGTCGGCAGTGTGGGAGCGACCGCCAGAGGCGAAATGTTCCCCTCCCCGAAAAAGCCTGGAGGTGAGCCCGCAACCGGGGGCGTCGGCGCTGTTCCCGGAGTGCCCGGAACAAGCGCCATCGCGCCCGCCAACGAGGCGGCAATCGCGCGTAGATCGGACTCCGTCAGTGGCCCGGGCTGAGAAGACGGAGCCGAAGCAGGAATACTCGGAGATGATTCGAACAACGGTGCTGGTTGAAGCGGAAGCATTTCCTCCGTAGACATCACGGTAGGAATTTCCTCCGATTCGACCTCTGGCGAAGAAGCGTATTCCTCGATGCTGTCTCCATTCGCCAGATCCTTTGGCATCGCGAGAAAGAACTCGTTCGCTAGCCTTTCCAGCGTCGCGGGATCCGGCAAAGGAATAGCGCCGAATGGGTAATAGCGTGCCCCTTCGCCACTCGCGGCCGATTTCGAAGCGCTCGATTTCGGCCGGCTCGCACCGTTGCTCGCACCGTTATTTGTACTCGTGGTATTTGTCGACATGTACGTTCTCCAGTACGCCGAGTGCGTCGTGGGTCAGGACGACGATGGAGCAGTAGAGTGAGATGAGATACGACGCGATCGCTTTGTGGTTGATGCCCATGAAGCGAACCGACAGGCTGGGAGACACTTCACCGGGGAGTCCGGGCTGGAAGAGCCCGACAACGCCCTGCTTCTTCTCGCCGGTGCGCAGCAGAAGGATATCCGTGGTTTCGGCTTTTACGGGCAGCTTGGGGCACGGTACTATCGGAATCCCGCGCCAGGTCATAAATGGCGAACCGAACATGGTGACCGTCGGCGGCGGAACGCCGCGGCGTGTGCATTCGCGGCCGAAAGCCGCAATAGCCCGCGGATGTGCCAAAAAGAAGCTCGGCTCCTTCCATACTTTCGCGATGAGTTCATCGAGATCGTCTGGAGTGGGTGCTCCGTGTCGTGTCTTTACCTTCATCTCCGGCGCTACGTTGTTAAGCAGACCGTACTCGTTATTGGTAATGAGTGCCATTTCCTGGCGCTCTTTAATTTTTTCGATCATCAGCCGCAATTGCTCGCGGATCTGATCGTGCGGGCTGCGGTACAAGTCCGAAATGCGCGTTTGCACGTCCAAGACGCTGGTCACGGCGTTCAGCGCGTATTCGCGCGGCTTCTCGTCGTAATCCACATAAATTTCGGGTAAGTCGACTTCCTCGTCTGGTGCGCACTCAATGGTGCGCGTTCCGGGGCGGGTGGGTTTGACTTTGTTCAGCCGGTAAACGCCGGCTTCCACCGGTACCCAGGAAAGGAAAGTGATCAGCCAACGTGGCGTGATCGCCTCCATCATGGGAACCGTTTTGGTGACGGTAGCGAGCTGACGAGCCTGTTGCTCAGTAAGCGTTTGACGGACTTCTGCTGTCGCCATGCGATTAGCTCCTTAGCGCTAAAAAATCGAAGTGTAACGACTCTGCGCAAGCGGACAGCCCTGCACAGGGATTGCCTGAACGAGCGGGAGTTTCTCCCATTTGTTCCTGGGAAAATATCGGCGGATCAGCCAAAAACTAAAGGCCAATTATCGGGGTGCAGCAAGTATACAGCACTGCGGGCATTCCTTGTCTGTGATTAAACTCACTGGTGGAAGCTCGAAATCTCACAAAGCTTCATACTGCCGACTCCAATGCCGTCATTCCTGGCGATTATCAAAGGTCCGACGGCACGCGCACGGGGTGGTTCCTCGAACGAATAACAGCTTCTTTCGAGATTTGTCAACTTTGTCTATTGCGTTACTAGATATTATTCGCTAAATTGTGACAGCCTTGGCTTCCTGGCTCCGGCTGTCGGGGTGAGCCGCGAAACTAAGGTGCCTGCCGATTTAACTTTCGGCAGGCTTTTTAGTCGATGGGTTTTGCCTGGGAGCGCGGAGCGCCTCTTCCATAGAAAGCACAAGAACCTGAAGCGGGAAGCTATCGGGATTGGCGCAAAGCCAGCCAGTAAGCACCGGTGCTTACTGCAAGCTTGGGGAAGGCTACGCGCTCGCCGCAACCACCTGGGCTTTGTAGAACATTTTTTTTGCGCGTGAGCGAATCTCATCCAACTGCGCCTGTAATCTTCGTATTTCGGAATCCAGTTCGTTAAGAGTCGCGCACCGGGATGTCATCAATTTCTCAGCTTCCAATGCAGGATCTTCCAGCGCGCTCTTCAGGTATATGCACGCTGACGGTCGTCCGGTTGCTGGATCGTCTTCGAGATACAAAAGCTCAATCGACGAGTGTCCCTCATCTACCGCGCGCGCGAGCACAAATGGGAGCGGAGACGACGCAGTTTGACTCTCCGCCTCGAGCGTTTGCGTGGCCTTCACTGTTGTCTCGGCCAGCGGAGCGCCCTCCGCTATCCTGCGGATGAGGAACGGTGAATGATCAGTTCCGCTGCTGGACCATTCTAAGTTGGAAATAGAATGACTGGATTTGCAGGTCACATCGTAAATCTCGCCGGTAGGACTCGTGACTTCGAATTTACCGCTCTTGCCGCGCAAGGCCAGTCCAACATCGTAGGTGGCAATGGTCTCACCAAGCCGCATGACGATTCTCCTTTTCCCAGAGACTACCAATTCACTAGAGAATCGCCCAGCGTGTCTAGACCACGCAAGTAGTAATCCTGATTCCAAGCGAGGAGGGCTGGTCGACGATGGCTCAGAGTTCGCCCGCAACGAGATGATACGGTTGCCTCAGTCTCGGCACGCCACAACGATGGCAAATTACGAGGATGAAAAACAGCAGAACATTGCTTCTGCTAGGAAGCACCAACGGTCGCACCTTCCGCCTTGTAAAACTTCTTCTTGGCGCGGGAGCGAATCTCATCCAGTTCCGCATGCAGGCGTCGAATCTCAGCGTCGAGTTCGATAAAGCTCAGACAAGGAGCAGTCACTAACTTCTCAGCCTTAATCCCGGCGTAGTCCTGCACAGCGCTCGCTTTCAGGTAAACGCACGCTGAGGGCTGATTCGTCCCAGGATCGCTCTCCAGGTACAAGAGATCGAGGCTTGAGATTTCCATGATGCGGCGATTATGCCACGAACTCCGGGTAATGGAGTGATTATGATTTCCACAGGATTGACATTCCCGGCACCGGAGCTCACATAGCGATAGGCAGGTCGGCCACGAAGGGTAGCCGGGCCTCTTCCCAAGCGTCGAACCCGCCAATTACGTTCGTGACATTCCGGAAGCCTTCCCGCTGCAACCAGCTGCAAGCAATCATGCTCCGGTAGCCACCCTTACAAAGGACGGCAATCGGCGTATTGCGATCCACCTGCGGAAGAGATGTTTTGAAGTCCTCCAGCGGCCACCAATCCGCCGCTTCGATGTGCCCTGTTTCCCATTCCGGCTTTCGGCGTACGTCCACTAATTGCAACTTATCCGCCCCAGAATGTTCACTCAATTGCTGCACGGTGATTTGCGGCAGTTGCGCTAAGTCCAACCCCGCTCGAACCCAGCCCTCGATCCCGTCTTGCAGGTATCCGCGTGCGTCATCAATGCCGACTCTAGCCAGCCGCGTCCGTGCTTCGGAGAGTTGTTCCGGCGATGTCGCGATAAGCAACGGCGGAGAAGATAACCCCAGCAGGATGCCCGCCCATGAGGCAAATTGTCCTGAGAGCGGAATGTTGACCGATCCGGGCACATGTCCAGAAGCAAACTCATCGGCCGACCGAACATCCAACGCGATCACTTTCTCATTCAGTAAGGACTGCAGTTCTGCTGCTGAAACACCCTTAAGGCCGGGTAATTCCGACAATGCAGGCGCGCCAGTGCGATTGATCTGGGCATCCTGCGGGAAGTATTGGGGACGGGGCGGCAAGTTCGTGGTCAACTGCCGGATGAACTCTTCTTTACTCTCAATCTGCAAGGCATAGTTGGTGAGGCGCTCGGTGCCGATGGTAGAAGAACGCTCGGCGCGCATGTTGCGCCCGCATAGCGAACCGGCTCCGTGTGCGGGAAAAACGACAACCTCATCGGCGAGCTTGAGCAGTTTGTTGTGCAGGCTATCGTAAAGCATCTCCGCCAGCAGGGTGGGAGCGTGCGTTTTCGACAAGTCGGGACGTCCCACGTCTCCAAGGAACAGCGTGTCACCGGTTAAAACTGCCCAGGGATTCGGGGATTTCTCTTCATCGGTGACCACCAGGCAGATGCTCTCCGGTGTGTGGCCGGGCGTCTCCAGAACTTTGATTCGCATGGTTCCCACGCGCAACTCGAAACCGTCGTGGACCTCCGCGTGGGGAACCGTGGCACGTCCATTGGGACCGATGTAAATCTTGGCTCTAGTGCGTGCCGCCAGTTCCCGGTGTCCGGAAACGAAATCGGCATGCAAGTGGGTCTCAAAGATATGGTGGATCCTCACACCGTGCTGTTCAGCGGCTTTCAAGTAAATGTCCACATCCCGCTGAGGATCGACCACGACCGCTGCTCCTTCCGATGCCAGCAAGTAAGAAGCGTGGGCCAAACAGCCCAGGTAAAACTGCTCGAAGTAGATGCCTACGCCTTGTCGCTGCCGAGGGAACACGACAATCGATTCCAGCCGAGGAGCTTCCTGATTTTCAGCAGGTTTGGGTTGTTGCGCTTCGCGCGTGCGGAGCAGGAGCTTTGACAGTTCGGATGCCTGGACTCGAAGTTCCGGAACCGCGATGGTCTCCCATAGGCTCCCTTTGCGAACCGGGCCGATGGCATAAAGAAGATTCGAAGCTGCGCCGTGACTGTCAATCAAGGCGCCGCCTGGAGAAACATCCAGACCGAGAAGCAACGGGTCCGGCCGAGCCAGTTTCTGGCGCATCAGATCCACTAGCAAAGGGTCGTCCACCTTGCGGCAGTCACTTTCGGGCCCCGTGCAGTTGATCACACGATCTACGTGCAGCCGCTCAAGTTGCCCGGACTCGCGATCGCGGTAACTCACGTCAACTCCATCGGTATCTTCGGCATACGCCTTGATGCGGCCGGCATGGACTTCAATTTGCCCATCCTGAATCTCCGAAGCGAGCCGATCGCCGATCGCTGGCGCAATCCGGTGACGATGCACATCCCAATAAGGACGGACGTGGCGCAGGAACCGGCGTCGCTCCGTGAACGAGAGGGAACGCCAGATTTCTTGCGTGAAAGGACGAAGGGAGTCGATGACGGCGCGCCAGTCGCTGCCCGCTTTTTCCGCGGCTTCCACTTGCGTGCGAATCAACCGCAAGAGCCCTCGAACAGTTCGAGGAGATTGCTCGTGACAGAACGGCGTGCAAGGAGCAGTCGCTTTGTGAGTCTGTGGCAGTAGGCCGCGGCGGGAGAGGATGTGAATGGTGCCGCGGAATCCACGTTGACGCAGGGCGATCGCGACATCCACACTGGTGAGACCCGAACCGAGCAACAGAACACTCTCGTCGTGAGAGACATCGCCCAGCGCGCTAGCCTTCCACGGATTCGAAACATAACGCACGCTGTGCGGCGTTCTTCCCTGAAGACGGGGGTCACCCGGCGGAAAATTGCCGAGTGCGATCACCACTTTGTCGGCGAGTAATGTCCGGCCGCTGCGCAGCCGGATCTCTGCGGCGTGGCCAACACGAGCTATCGAGACGGCTTCGTCGTGCACATGTTCAACCTGGCCGGGGTGACGCTCGATCTCTTGCTGCAGCAAGGACGTAACATACTGACCGTACACCGGTCGCGGGAGATAATCGTCAGGAGAAGCGCCGGGGGCATGGTTAAGGCGCGCCCACTCAAGAAAGTGTTCCGGATCGTCAGGATAGGCGCTCATATTCCTTGCCCGGACATTTAACAAATGCTCCGTGCATTCGGTGCTGTAGGCTACGCCGCGGCCAAGGCGCGCGCCTCTCTCAATGAGAAACACGGAAGCGCTCCCGCCTGAGTTGCGCAATAGCTGCGCTGCCAGCGTCGCGCCCGTGAATCCCCCTCCGATGATTGCGACGGTGAAATGGGACATCTTCCTGTTCCCGTTAGTTCGATTCGTAAGCATCGCAAGAACCCTCACCAAAACTATCTCTATCTTACTACTAGACTTGCAATTTAGGAGCCTATCGGCCGTTTCAGGGATTCAAGGACTTAAGCCCACCCGCCCCAAAGAGCGCTGCGGCCAGAGGAAAACTATTTCCTTTAAGGAGAAAACATCTTGCCCCTGTGTTTAACTGACTGTCACAAAGGCAGCGACGTCAACCATTGGGCGGGGTTTCAGAAGCAGGCTTTCCGACGCCAAGCGTTGGGCGGAGCACCGGGAATGCGGTGAATCCATGTGGTCATGTGAGCTTGGGTCCGCGAACCCTGTTTCCGCCGCGATGGCGCACAAACCATCGGACTCGACCAAGACTGAGGTCACCTATTCGAATGGAGGGATGAGCAGCACGCACACACAATCTCACTCCCGGCGCAGAAGATGTTGCCGCTTCTGCGCCCGCCTTACCGAAGAAGCTGAACCTTTGATGCGGTGGCGATTGTGATCGGCACCATCATTGGGTCGGGAATTTTATATCTGGAATCCGGCCGCCGCGCCGTAAGGCTTTAACTTTCAAATTTTGCTGCGATGAAGAATAACGGTAGCTGGTACCGCGCCAATTAGTATCGGGAAGTTCTTGTTCCGTGACCTTAATCTTTGCCGCTACCAGTTTCCCCATGTGCCCCTGTCCATTAAAAAAGGCCCCACCTCTCGATCCGGGCAGGGCCGTTCGCCAAGGAACACGAAAATCGCAACCCCAGGGTCGGTTGAGGGAACTACATGCCACTCTGCTCAAAGACCAACGATTCTTTGTTACGACTGAAATCGATCTCCTTAAGCGTTTTGGTGTTGGCGCTGGTTGTGTCAGTCACGACATCGTCTTGAATCACATGGGCGTCATTCGTCTTCAATGTTCCCGGTGCGGTGGCAACAGTCCTTCCATCGCGCACGAAATTCACTTGTATCTCCGGGCCGGTTCCTTGCCACTCGACCTTGTAGTGGCCAGGTTCCAGTTGCGTGCTACCGACTTGTACGGAGTCCGGAATCTCTACCGAGTGCTGATTCTTGTCCCGTGCCAAAGCGGACACCGAAGACAATAGGGCGATCACCGATAAAAGCGCTGTGTACTTTATTTGTTTCATTGAGCGAATTCTCCTTTGGAAAGTGAAGCAGCAGTTCTTAACTCTAGTGAGATGAAGACCGCTAACTCAGACACTGAATGTCCTTCTCAATAGATGCCGATCAATCGCTTTGAGGTGCAACCATGCTCGTCTCCCGGTGTAACGATGCGTAAAGCTTCGTAAATCATTGTTGAATCGCGCCCGACAAAAATGCTGCCGCCGGATTCTCCCTTGCCTCCAGCCCATCCTCGCACCGATTGATGACCTTGACCTAATAACGCTTGACTGCACGAGCGGCACAACCTAGCTTCCGATGGGCATCGTGAAACTCTTTACGACAATGCAGATTTGTAGCGAGCCAGGCCTGAATCAGATCTCACTCCAAGTCATCCGGTTACCGGGTACGAGGGAATCGCCGAAACACCGGCGACCTCTTCCATCCGACGCAACACAGCGGAGAAGTCTTCCTCATGACTGCCAGACAGTTCTTCTGAGTTTACGTAAAACGCAGCTTCTGTCGCGGGCATAGAGACATTTGCTCTTGCCGCCACGCTCAGAATCAATTCGAAATCTTTGTTCATCAGGCGCAGAGGAAATTGCGGGCTGTAATCGTTGATCGCGATCCGCGCCACCTTTCCCACATGGGCCGGAGCGATCACAGCTGTCTTCGATAAGACATCGAGCAACCGCTTGCGATCAAGGCCGGTTTTCTCCCCAAGGACGACAGCCTCAGAGATCGCCTGCATGCCAAGACCCAACAGAGTGTTGACAACCAACTTCATGGTTGTCCCTGAGCCAGGGCCGCCCAGAAGGAAGTATTGCTTTGCGACAGATTGGAATATGGGCTCAGCAGCGCGGAACAAATCCGGGCTGCCGCCTACCAGCAGCGTTAGCATGCCCTGCTCCGCGGCCGGAGTGCTACCCGAGATGGCGACATCCAGGACTTCGAGGCCTCTTTGGGCGCCGAGTCGGGATAGTTCCCGCGAGCCCTCCGGGGAGATGGTGCTCATCTCAAGCACGGTGGTTCCTGGTCGTGCGCCAGCAAGAACACCCTCCGTCCCTGTATACACGCTCCGAACTGCTTCATCATTGGTCAGGCAGGACAGAACCACATGGGCAGCACGTGCCAGTTCAAGAATGTTCTTCGCAACGGCAGCGCCCTGTGCAGCGATGGCTTCCGCCTTAGCGCGATCTCGATCGTATACTTCGAGTTGGTATCCGTGATCAAGGAGCCGTTGTGCGATGCGACTTCCCATGTTGCCCAGGCCAATGAATCCGAGTTTCACTTGATTTGCAGTAAGACTTCTCATGGGAGATCCTTTGTAAATAAATGTTGGAACTTATGCTGGAGTCGCGACTACTAATGCAGACTTCACACGCTGCACAAGGCGGCGGCTCACTGACGAGAAGCAAATTCGTTGCCATCTCGTGATGGCATGTCTTTTCAACGAGGTGCTCGTTTGCCGTGGTCCTCGCCCCTCATGTTCAACTCCGTAGGCCGGTCATGGGTCAACGCGGGTCAGTCGTTGGACGCGGGTGTCTAAATGCGGACACTGGAGGGAAGGATTGGTCTCGCACAAACTGAAAGCGCGCGGCTTTCTTTTTCCTTGGCGTCCGATGCAACCTGGCAAGTAGAATGCTTGCCTGATAACGGGAAAGGGGATCCTTGATGCCTCTACCGAGTAATAGCGATTTCGCATAAACACTGACGAAGCGGACCTTTACAGGAGGACTTTTCCATGACCCTCAACGATAGTTACTCGAATCAATCCCATTCCGATCGTTGTTGCGATCGGTCCCCGTTGCGAGATGGAATCCGCGCGGCTCAGGATTCTACGGTGAACAGGAGAGAGTTTCTTGGCATGACTGCCGCATCCCTTGTTTTGGCGGGAAGGGTGAACGGGGTCGCAGAGAAGGAAAGCAAGAACGGAATTCCGTATCGAGCGCTGGGGCGCACCGGAGAGAAAGTCTCTTTGATCGGGCTCGGCGGCTATCACTTGGGGAAACAGACCGACCCCGAAGAGAGCATTCGTATTATTCGTAGGGGAATCGATGAAGGAATCAATTTTCTCGATAACTGTTGGGACTACAACGGAGGGGAGAGCGAAATTCGGATGGGCAAAGCGCTGCGCGACGGTTATCGCAACAAAGCGTTTTTGATGACCAAGATCGATGGACGAAACAGAAAGGCCGCAGCAACCCAACTCAATGAATCGTTGCGGAGGTTGCAGACGGATCGCATTGATCTACTCCAGTTCCATGAAGTGATTCGCGATTCCGATCCGGACCGCATTTTCGCCGAAGGAGCCATGGAGGTCGTACGGGAAGCCCAGAAGGCGGGCAAGATCCGTTTTATCGGTTTCACCGGCCACAAGAGTCCAGACATTCATTTGAAGATGCTAGCCACGGCCTCAAAGCACGGCTTCGCGTTCGATGCCGTTCAGATGCCTCTTAACGTAATGGACGCCCACTTCAATAGCTTCGAAAAAAGAGTCTTACCGATGTTGACCAAAGACGGCATGGGAGTTCTCGGCATGAAATCAATGGGCGACCATTTCATTCTAGGGAGCAAGACGGTCACGGCGGTCGAGTGCCTGCACTACGCGATGAATCTTCCCACCAGCGTTGTCATCACGGGCTGCGATTCACTCCCGATCCTGCAGCAAGCCCTCGACGCCGCCCGCAGTTTTCAGCCGATAGATTCTGCCCAAGTAGCAGCCCTTCTCGCAAAAACGGCAAAGGCTGCGGAGGCAGGCCAGTTCGAACTTTACAAGACCACTCACCAGTTTGACGGCACTGTCGCCAACCCGCAGTGGCTTGGCTAGTAGAAGGAACAGTGCCGTCAAATCAAGGTGAGTTCGAAACCTCTCATGCGAATCGTTATCGACTTCCCCCGCTGCAGTGTTTCGCGGGATGTTCTTTGTCTGGAAGCAGCCGTTGACTTCGATAGGTGTGTTTTGTTGTACTAAAGGCGTCGTAAAGGGTGAAGGAGTTCACCGTCAACCGCTGTCCTAATTTTTAAGCCGGAACAGCTGATGACTCCTGACAAGCGGATTCTTGTCGCGGAGTCATGGTACCGGCAACAATCCGCAAAACTAGCAGAGGGGATGTCCCATGGAGAATGTGTGGGTTCTGGCTGCTGTGTGGGTCGGCTTGGCCTTGGTCGCGACACTGGTTGCCATCTGGTTCAGGATCTCCACTGCCCTGAGTGAGATTGTTGTCGGAACCGTGGCGCAGTTGGTGATTGGCGCCCTCTTCGTACACGCTGAACTTGGCGGAAAAACGAGCTGGATAAGCTTTCTAGCCGGTACGGGCGCCATTGTTCTTACGTTCCTGGCGGGCGCCGAACTGGATCCTCAGATCTTCCGGACGAAATGGAAAGAAGCCACAGTCGTGGGACTCGTGGGTTTTTTCGGACCGTTTCTGGGGTGTACGGCGGTTGCCCACTACCTCTTGCATTGGTCGGGTCGTTCCAGTTGGCTGGCGGGCGTCGCTCTTTCGACCACTTCCGTGGCGGTGGTATATGCGGTCATGTTGGAACTGGGCTTCAACGTTACGGATTTTGGGAAGGCGGTTCTGGCTGCCTGCTTCGTGAACGACCTGGGAACCGTGATTGCTCTGGGAATGATCTTCTCGCCGTTCACCATCAAAACCCTGATCTTTGTGGCGGTCAGCGTGGTCGTTTTCGCCGTCCTTCCTTTTCTGACGCCGCGATTCTTCAAGAAATATGGAGGGCGTGTTTCGGAACTTGAGGCCAAATACATACTCTTCCTGCTGTTTGCAATGGGGGGATTGGCCGTCTGGTCAGGCAGCGAAGCGGTCTTGCCAGCCTACATCATCGGCATGGTGCTGGCGGGAACCGTGGGAAAGGACCACACTCTGATACGGCGTCTGCGTACCTTGACGTTCGGATTGCTCACGCCGTTTTACTTCATTCGGGCGGGATCGTTTGTGTCCGTACCTGCTTTGGTCGCAGCACCACTTGTAGTCACTGCCTTGTTCTTCGCCAAGATCTTGTCGAAAATGATTCCCCTGTATCCCACGGTGAAGGCATTTGACTATAAGAAAGAAGAAGGGCTGTACTTCACGCTGATGATGTCGACCGGCCTGACGTTTGGAACAATTTCTGCGCTGTTCGGTCTGAATCATGGTGTCATCACACAGGCGCAGTATTCATACTTGGTCGCAACAGTGATCGGCAGCGCCGTGATACCTACTATGATTGCCAATGCCTGGTTTATGCCGAGACATTTGCTGGCCATTAAGACAGAGGAGAAGACGGCGTCACTTCAACCTGTAAGCGAAAAAGCAAACTGAGGAGAGAGCATGACGGGAAAACGACAGAACGCGTACTTTCGGAAGTTGTTAGTCGGTTACGACGGTTCTCCGCAGTCTCCGAGCGAGTTTTGAGATATGCTCACTGCCCGGTGATGGTAGTCCACTAGAAAGCACGCTATAGCAGGAATTCCGGCTTCATTAGGTGCAGGTGGCTGTAGATTAAGTGGAAAGGAACAGGGCGACTTGCTGAAATACGTGTTAGTTGGCATCGGAGGCTGTCTGGGGTCGGTTCTGCGCTTCTGGCTGGGTAGTTACATCGGCGGGAAAATGGGAACTCGTTTTCCCTACGGAACGTTTGTGATTAACATCACGGGATCGTTTCTGATTGGCTTGGTCTTTGCACTTCTGACTGCGAGGACTCAGTGGAGTCCCAACTGGCGATATTTGATCCCCATTGGCTTCATCGGAGGCTACACCACATTTTCGAGCTTCGAGTTCGAGACCCTGCGGACGATCCAGGATGGTCAGGTCGGGCTGGGGCTGCTCTACGTGGCAGTGAGTGTAATTGTTGGGTTTTTCGCGGTATGGGGAGGCGTAATAGCGGGGAGGGCGATCCCATGAAAGCTGAAGCTGCTCCCATGCAAGCAGCGTGTAGGGCGCTGGATCGAGCAGCAGAATTTTTGCTCACTTAGAGAGGACTCTCTTCAGGAGGACAACATGCTCACAGCCGGACCTGGTAAGAAGGTCGGCATTTACGTAGCTGAGGACCAACAGTATCACGGGAGCGCCGCGTATGCAGCTATTCTGGATTTCCTCTTCTTCCATGGCGTATCGGGAGCAACCGTGACGCGTGGTATTGCCGGATTTGGGGCAGATCATCACATGCAGACGACGACACTCGTGGACCTGGCAGTTCATTTGCCGGTCAAGATCGAGTTCATCGAAGCTGGGCAGAAAGTAGAAGAGCTGCTACCCAAATTGCAGGCCATGGCAGGCACCGGACTGATTGAGATGCACGACACAACAATCGTCAAGCCTGCACAGAAGGAACAAAAACATCCTGCGCCTGCGGCGCCCGCCCTGAAAAGCGAGGGCAAAGCCAAGATGATGCGAATCTACATCGGTGAGAACGACAAGTGGAATGGCAAGCCGTTGTATGAAGCCATCGTCAATGGTCTGCGATCGAACGACATTGCCGGCGTCACGGTTTATCGCGGGATTCTCGGGTATGGCGCCAATCGGAGAATTCATAAGGACGCCGCGCTGAGCCTTTCCCACGATCGGCCTATCCTTCTGTCCGTGGTTGATACGGAAGAAAAACTGAAGGCTTTTATGCCGGTTCTTGACCAAATGGTGAAGCAAGGCTTGGTCGTGCTATCTGACGCGGACGTCATCAAGTACACGCATAACTACGAGAAGGCCGAGCGGCGGCAGGAGACACGGACATGAAACTCGAAGGAAAGGCCAAAATGTTGCGAATCCATTTTGGGGAGGACGACAAATGGCACGGTAGGCCGCTATACGAGGCTATCGTTATGAAGTGCCGGGAACTCGATATCGCTGGCGCCTCGGTGTTTCGCGGGATTGAAGGCTACGGAGCGAGTTCGCTCATTCACAAGAAGCATCTGCTCCGGTCCTCGGACCGGCCGATTATGGTGTCCGTAATAGATACGGAACAGAACGTCAACAAGCTGCTGCCGGCGCTAGACGAGATGGTGGATGAGGGACTCATCGTCATGTCCGAAGTGGAGGTGATTCGCTACGTGCACGAGGAAGGAGTGCGATCTCCGGCTTCGCAGTGACTCTGCTGAGTTCTTCGTCGAGCTTCCCTGCTCATGCGGGTGTCCTCTTCCCGCGTATCGGCGTTATTCGGAGCTTTCGATCTAGCTAAATAATCCGACTAATGGTTTCTGCCCGAGAAGCCCTCTGAAAGCCTCCGAGTTGAGCGTGAGAAGAGTCCGAGTCCAGCGTTAGGTTTTCTTCGTTTTCGCGGGAGGAACCAGCGCGACCGCAGCCTCGGTGGTGAGCAGAAGGAACGTGAATGTCTCCTGCAGGTACAGGCGGACAGCGGCATCGGTATGGCTGAGATAACCGATGGAGACATCCTGGCCAATGTGCAGGTCGAAATCGCCGCCACGGGTGGTCAGCACGAAAGCGCCAGTAATGGCAGGGGCCCAGATGATTTGATCGTTGACCAGCCGCTTGACGTGCTCCAACACCGGGTATCCGTGGTCACTGGTCTCGGCGAGTGCGGTGTAGGCGTCGGCGCCCAGCAGCACGGAATAGGGGCCGTTGACACCGACGAGACGCAACTGGCTTAAGCTTTGGGCAATGGCATCGGGGTACTCGCGAACGTCGGCAGGAAGCGTCTTGATGAAATTGCTGGTCCCCTGACGGATGCCACCAATGCCGGCGGCGGCATAGCCCTCGAATATGGCGGCGTCTTCGGCGAAGGCGATCTGCCGGGCGGCGTCTTTCGCGGGTTGCCAGTCCGAGTCGTTCGCGCCACGATCCACGTCGTCGATCGCCTGGCGATCCAATTCGAACGGAACCCGCAGTTCGACCAACGGCTTCACCTCGCGCTGCCGCGCGACGATGCCTTTCGCCGGGGCGGTGATTGTCCGCAGGTGGCCGGTACCGACGGCAGAGAGGCCGGTGCCGGCCGGACCCTTCAGGTCGACGACGCGCCGTCCGGCGAGGTAGCGCTTGAGCGTGCGCGATGTTTCCTCTTCGATCTCGGCCCAGGCCGAATCGGAAATAGGGGCGAGTTCACGGTGGAGATTATTCATGTCGTATGTCTCCTTTGAGAGAACCGATGCCGAGCGAACCGTCGCGCACCGATGAGATAGATGAAGAAGTTTCGGCCATTGCCGGCGCTGCGGAGGATTCTGCAACCGCAGGCTGGTCGTCAATACTTTGGCCTTCGTTAGTTTGATCGTCAGTTACGTTCTCGAGAAACGTCGCCGACGGCACGAAGAACAGATTTCCGGTCATGGCGCGGCTGAAATCGAGTATCCGGTCATAGTTGCCGGGTGGCCGGCCGATGAACATGTTCTCGAGCATCTGCTCGATGGTGCGAGGCGAACGGCTGTAGCCGATGAAATAGGTGCCAAATTCACCATGCGCGGGGCGGCCGAAGGGCATGTTGTCGCGCAGGATCTTGATTTCTTCACCATTCTCGACGATGGTGGTGAGCGCGCTGTGAGCGGACGTAGGCTTGACGGAATCATCCAATTCGATGTCAGAAAGCTTAGTGCGGCCGATGATGCGTTCCTGCGCTTCGGTGGAGAGCGCATTCCATGCGCCAAGATCGTGGAGATACTTCTGAACGATGACGTAGCTGCCGCCGGCAAATTCGGCGTCCTCGTCGCCGATGAGCACGGCGTCGGTTGCGGCCGCGCCCCTGGGATTCTCCGTCCCGTCGACAAAACCCATGAGATCGCGGTCGTCAAAGTAACGGAAGCCCTGCACTTCGTCCACCGGCGTAACCGCATTTCCGATCCGCGCCATAAACTGGGTGGCCAGCTCGAAACATAAATCCATGCGTTTGGCGCGGATGTGAAATAGCAAGTCGCCCGGTGTGGAAACCGCATGGCGTGCCCCAGCGCGAATCTCTCGGAAGGGGTGTAGTTCTCCCGGCCGCGGCGCCCCGAAGATGCGGTCCCATGCGTCGGACCCAAACCCCACGACACAGGAAAGTCCTCCTTCCAGGTCGCGAAATTCCACGGCGCGCAACAGCGCGGCGAGGTCTCCGCAGAACGAGCGCAGGATGGTGCGATTCTCAGAGCACGGGTTGAGCGTCACGACCAAGAAGATCGCGGCGCGAGTCAGCGGCGCGTCTACCGGCTGCGCCAGGACAGGCGATCTCCCTGCCGCTTCGGGCACGCTCATCGGATCGGTCTCCATTGGGGAGTTGTCCCTGGCGGCGTACGCAGATTTCGTCCTCCGAAATGCCACGCTAGCCTCGCGTGTGAAAGTTCGCCCTGCAAGCTTATCATCGGCTGCCAAACCTGTGCACCGTCGCGGAAATCGCTCGGATGTGATTTAAGGTTGCGATTAAGGTGCTGCTCAGCCATTTGGATGCGCATCAGCACTGACAATATTACTGAGACCAATGAATATGGCAGCGGAGTTGGTGCCCACTGGCCTTTCCTTTCCGACACGGGCGGCGGATGAACCTTAAGGCTCGGCAAGCTTCGCCTTGCAGAATTACCTAACGTCGCCATTTGCGATCTGCGATATGGATCGATTGACATGCAATGTGCGGTTGTTGACAGGAGCCAATACAGACCGTAGCATCCCTTCTTCAGCGCATTGCTGATGTTCAAAGCTTGGTTACGAAGCGAGCATAACCATGAGTCTTCGAGATTTTCTGTCCAAGCAGTTCATCGATGTCATCGATTGGGTCGAACCTGATGATGGAATCCTTGCTTACCGATATCCCATGCTGGATCGGGAGATTCGGAATGGCGGCAAGCTCACGGTGCGAGACTCGCAGGTAGCGTTGTTTGTGAATGAAGGCAAGGTTGCCGATGCTTTGCCGCCAGGCCTATACACGCTCAATACGCAGACCTTGCCGATTTTGACTTACATCATGAACTGGGACAAGGCCTTCCAGTCTCCGTTCAAGTCGGACGTGTATTTCTTTTCGACTCGAATTCAGACTAACCAACGGTGGGGAACGCCCAACCCCATAACGATCCGCGACAAAGAATTTGGCGCAGTGCGGCTGCGCGCCTTCGGCATCTACACGTATCACATCGTGGATGCCAAAGTTTTCTATTCGAAGGTGAGCGGCACGCGCGATAGCTATCTTGTCGCCGACCTTGAAGGACAGCTGAGCAATACAATTGTCGGACGCATAACCGATACTTTCGCAGGCAGCAACGTGCCCTTTCTGGATATGGCGGGGAATCAGGTGGCGCTTGCAGAAAAAATTGTCGCTCAGCTCAAGCCTGGGTTTGCCGAATTCGGACTCTCGCTCGACAGTTTCGTGGTTGAAAACTTGTCGCTTCCGGAGGAGCTTCAGAAAGTCCTCGATCAACGGATCAGCATGAATATGGTTGGCGACATGGGCCGGTACACGCAATACGAAGTTGCGCAGTCCATTCCGCTCGCCGCAGCGAATGAGGGTGGTGGTGCGGCTGGAATCGGCGCTGGACTTGGTGCGGGCGTGGCGATGGGACAGGCAATGACGGATGCCCTGAAGAAAACTGCGCCTGCTGCTGGAGAATCCAGTGTTGCACCTGTGGCGGCCACGGCCGCGACAGAAGCCGGGACGGAAACCAAGTTCTGCCTTAACTGCGGCAAGCCAATTCCCAGAGCCAGCAAGTTCTGTTCCGAGTGCGGGCGCGCGCAGCCGTAGCCGGATGACATCATGAATGGAATCGAATGGGTGGTGGACGCGCACGGATGTGGCGCCGAGTCGCTGCGCAGTGCCGAGCGTCTGTGCGAATTATTTAAGCAGATCATTACGGAGCTACAACTCCGGCCTATCGGAGAAATAAGCTGGCACCAATTTCCGAATACTGGCGGTATTACCGGCCTTTGCCTGTTGGCGGAATCGCATCTTGCTTGTCATACGTTCCCTGAATTCGGGTCTCTTTGTCTTAATCTCTTTTGCTGTGTTCCCCGGAAAGAGTGGAATTTTGAGGGCGCGCTCACGAGCGCTTTTGGAGCAACATCCGTTACCGTGCGGACTGTGACCAGGCCTTATGGGGCTGCAGACGAACTTGCCTGTGAGCCCGTACATGTGGTCGACCAACTTTCGCGAGAGAGCCAGAACGGATGACTCAGCCTACTGCGAACTGCCCAAACTGCGGCGCCAAGATTATCTTCCGCTGGTCCAGCAGCGTTCAGACCGTTTGCGAATACTGCAAATCCATCCTGGTGCGAACTGATATCGACCTAAAGAAAGTCGGCCAGGTTGCGGACCTGCCGCCGAACAGTTCTCCGATTCAGATTGGTACGGAGGGTATTTACAACCGTCAGGCCTTCGTGGCGGTGGGCAGAATTATTTATGAATACGATCAAGGAACATGGAACGAATGGCATCTGGTGATGAACAACGCGAGTGCGTGGCTATCGGATGCGCAGGATGAATATGTCGTGACTTTCGCGGCGCAGGGCAGGAAGTTGCCGGCTCAATGCAGGGTCGGCCAAGCCTACACGTGGGACAACGAGGCCTACACGGTAAGCACTATCACAAAGGCGCACTACCGCGGGGTTGAAGGAGAATTGCCGTTTCAGTATTGGGACAAGGAGGATGTAGTTTTCGTGGACTTGATGTCGACAAAAGGGAAATTCGCGACCGTCGACTACAGTGACGAAACGCCTGCGCTGTATTTAGGGGAGTCGGTCGAGTTTGATGACTTGCATCTCAAGAACCTGCGAAAGTTCGAAGGATGGTCATGAGCCCAAGCGGACCCAACCCGTCCGGAACACCGCAAGTGAGGTCGCTCAATTGCCCAGGGTGCGGCGCCGCGCTTACGATTCGATCTTTTAACCAAGCGGTCACGGTGGTTTGCGATCACTGCCATTCAATCCTTGATGCCCAGGATCCGCGGCTGACAATTCTGCAGAAGTTCAAGGTCACCGTGGATGAATATCCGCCGCTCATTCCGCTGGGCACGCGGGGCACGATTCGCGGTACTGCCTACGAGGCAGTTGGTTTTCAGCGTCGAACCATCCATGTCGAAGGCATTTCGTATAGTTGGCACGAATACGTGCTCTTCAATCCGTACAAAGGATTTCGTTATCTCACCGAGTACAACGGTCACTGGAATGACACTAGTATTTTGAAATCTTTGCCAATCGTGAATGACGACGTCAGCCCACCGACCGTGAGCTACCTCGGACAGACCTACAAGAACTTTCAAACCGCAAACGCCGCGACAAGCTTTGTACTGGGAGAATTTCCCTGGCAGGTGCGCGTGGGAGAGTCAGCGGAGGTGTCGGACTATGTGTCTCCGCCGCGCGTGATTTCTAGCGAGCAGACGGGTAAAGAGATCACCTGGTCCATGGGTGAGTACATTTCGGGCCGTGACATTTGGAAGGCGTTCAGTCTTCAAGGCGATCCTCCCGAACCCGTCGGTGTATACGAGGACCAGCCATCTCCGCTCAGCGCGAGTACCGCGACAATATGGTTTGCGTTTGCCGTGTTCCTTGTAGTTCTCGTACTGCTGTTGATGAGCTTTTCGATTTTTGCGCGAAATGAACAGGTCATCGATGGAAATTACACATTCAACACCAGCGCGCGAGGAGAAGCTTCATTCGTGACAGATGTGTTTGAGCTCAAGGGACACACGTCGGACCTTGAGCTGAAAACCACAGCCGACCTGAATAATAACTGGATCTACTTGAACTACGCACTTATCAATCAGGACACTGGGCAAGCTTATGATTTTGGCCGTGAGGTCAGCTACTACCATGGGTACGACGAGGATGGTGCCTGGTCGGAGGGCAGCCGTGAGGATAGCGTAGCCGTTCCCAGCGTGCCGCCAGGAAACTACTACCTGCGCATCGAACCGGAATCGGATTTTGGCCATGGAACCATCTCGTATTCGATCTTCGTCACGCGCGACGTTCCGCAGATGAGCTTCTTTGGGCTCGCACTGCTAGCTTTGCTGCTGCCCGCAGGGTTCATCACATGGCGATCGATGAGTTTCGAACATTTGAGATGGGCGGAAAGCGACTACGCTCCGGTGGCAGCATCGGACGATGGCGATGACAGTGACGACAATCCCGATCGGCCAGTTACGCTGGGCAACATCTGAGAGGAGGGAGACGAACTATGATCAGAATTCTGTACGTTCTTTACGGCATCCTTGTGCTCGGCACGCTGGCGACGGCGGAGTATCGGGGATGGAGTCTTAACTCGGTGGACGAAGTGAAGAACGTACCCCGGTCCGTTCGCGACAACCCGGGTTCCTACCGCTCAGTCTACGGCTACTATCATCACTACACAGGAGGCAAGTAAATGGGCATCCAGATTGGCAACGTGGTAAATGCGGTTGTTTACGCCGCGCTCGGCATTTTCGTTTTTGCCGCCGCATTTCTCGTCATCGACAAGGTGACGCCCTATAACCTGTGGAAGGAGATTGTGCAGGAGCACAATACGGCGCTGGCGATTTTAATCGGGACAATGTCCATCGGCATCTGCATTATCATTGCGTCCGCCGTTCACTAAGCCGTGGGGATCCCGCTTTTCATCACGGTCCTGCTGATTGCCGCCTGCGGGCTCATCTACGAGCTCATCGCGGGCACGCTCGCCAGCTACCTTCTGGGCGATAGCGTGCTTCAGTTTTCGACAATCATCGGTTGTTACCTGTTTGCGATGGGGATCGGCAGCGCCCTCTCGCGTTACATCGATCGCGGTCTTGCCTACCGGTTCGTATGGATTGAACTGCTTCTCGGAGTGGTTGGAGGTTTCTCTTCCGCATTGCTGTTCCTGGCGTTCGCCTATACGCAGGGATTTCAGCTTCTGATGTACGCGTTGGTTGTCGTGATCGGAATTCTCGTTGGTCTTGAGATTCCGCTGCTGATGCGTATTATTCGTGACCGTTATCACTTTAGAGACGTCATAGCACACGTGCTCACGTTCGATTATCTCGGTGCGCTCGGGGCATCGCTGCTGTTTCCAATTCTTCTCGTTCCGTATCTCGGCCTGGTGCGCTCAGCTATGCTGTTTGGGATCGTCAACGTTGCGGTTGCGCTGTGGAGCACGTTCTTATTCGCGAAACAACTCGCCTCGGTGCGAGCCCTTCGAGTCGTTTGCATCGTCGTGCTATGCGGATTGGGAATCGGATTGGGAGAAGCCAAACGAATCACCATGGCGGCGGAAGACAACATCTATGCCGACGAAATCATCTTCGCTCGCGACACACGTTACCAGCATATTGTCCTGACCCGATTTAAGGACGACATCCGCCTATTTCTCAGCAGTCATTTGCAGTTTAGTTCGCGCGACGAATACCGCTATCACGAAGCGCTGATCCATCCCGGATTATCGGCAATTCCGGTCCCGCGCCATGTGCTGGTGCTGGGCGGCGGCGATGGTCTGGCGGTGCGAGAAATTCTCAAATATCCGCAGATCGAAAGCATTACCTTGGTCGATCTCGATCCGGAGATGACCCGGCTGTTCTCGACGCATCCGATGTTGACCGCGCTGAACCGGAAATCATTCTCATCTCCAAAGGTGCACATCATCAACGCCGATGCGTTTCCATGGGTCGATTCGAACACTGACAGCTTCGATTTCATCGTAATCGACTTTCCCGACCCCACAAACTATTCACTGGGAAAGCTGTACACGACCGCTTTCTACAAGGCTGCGGCACGTCATCTGAGCGCGCAGGGATTGATGGTGGTCCAGAGCACTTCGCCGATGTTTGCCCGCGATTCCTATTGGTGTATCGCCGAGACGCTGAAGCAGGCAGGACTGCGAACATATCCGTACCATGTGTACGTGCCGTCGTTTGGGGAGTGGGGATTCGTCATTGCCGGCTATCGTGAATATCAGTATCCGACCTCGCTGCCCGCAGGCCTCCGGTTTATTAATCTCGACGGTCTGCCGGGATTGTTTCAGTTCCCGCCGGACATGTCGCCATTGCCCATGCCTCCGAACCGGCTGAACGATCAGGTGTTGGTTCGGGCCTATGACCAGGACTGGAAGGACATCAGTCATTGAGGACATCCCGTCGCGAGTTCTTGCAATCAGCGAGTGCGGCGCTCATTGGTCTTTCGATCAAAGGGGGTAAGCCGGTTGAGGGTTCGTTCGTAAACGATTCTTTCCACCTGGGCCATCAATTGCGGGATCGGATCAACTTTCCTCGACCGACACAGGTCGTGAAGCGGACCGTCGTGATTGTGGGCGGTGGAATTGCCGGTCTGAGCGCGGCGTGGCGGCTTCACAAAAAAGGTTTCACTGACTTCGCTCTATTGGAGATGAACGACCAAGCGGGTGGAAATTCTCGCTGGGGTGTGAACGAAATCACAGCCTACCCGTGGGCAGCGCATTATGTTCCAGTTCCGGGGCCTAAAGTTACTTATGTCCGCGAACTGTTTGAGGATCTCGGCGTGCTCAAGAACGGACAGTGGGAGGAGCGTTATCTCTGCTTCAGTCCGCAGGAGCGTTTGTTTCTGTATGGGAGGTGGCAAGAGGGGATTGAGCCGGCGATCGGATTGACGACAGCCGACCGCGATCAGTTTCGCAGACTCGAAGACCATATCCACACTTTCCGGGCTAGCGGCAAGTTCACCGTGCCCATGGAACTTGGACTATCGGCAAGCTCGGCGGATCTGGATCATATGTCTTTTGCTGACTGGCTCCGTTCGCAGAGAATGGATTCGCGAATTCTTAACTGGTACATGAACTATTGTTGCCGCGACGACTACGGCGCAACTACAAGCAATACTTCGGCATGGGCTGGAATCCAATATTTTGCTTCTCGGGAGCCGGAGGAAAAAGGACCCCTAACCTGGCCCGAAGGAAACGGCTGGATCGTGCGCCGCATACTCGAACGGGTAGGAAAATTTGTAAACAGCAATCGAATGGTGTACAAAATCCTGAAACGCGGGAAGGGCTTCACCGTCTCGGCTGGGGACACTGAGTATCAGGCTGATTTTGTGATCTTCGCCGCGCCCACGTTCCTGGCGCCGTATGTGGTGGAAGGCATGACTCCTCTGCATGATTTTGAATACTCGCCATGGTTGACCGCCAATCTCACGCTCGAACATTTGCCGAACTCTTACGGTGCGGATCCCACCTGGGACAGCGTCTTCATGGAATCGCCGACACTCGGCTACGTGGATGCGACCCATCAGAGCGTGCGTTCTCATGTGGACCGTACCGTCTGGACTTTCTACTGGGCGTTAGCCGATGGACTGCCATCGGAGAACCGGCAGTTGCTACTGAACAAGGATTGGAGCTACTGGAAGGAAGCGATCTTACACGATCTCGAACGCGTTCATCCTGATATTCGCACGTGCGTGTCGCGCATAGATATCATGCGCATGGGACACGCCATGGCTCGTCCAAAGGTGGGGGCTATTTTTTCCGCAGAACGGCGTAATCTTGCCAAGGCCCACGGACGGCTTCTGTTCGCCAATTCAGATCTCAGCGGATTTTCCATCTTCGAGGAAGCGCAATACCGGGGAGTCTATGCGGCGGATAGAGTGCTGAGCCAAGTGGTTGGAGAAGAGGGCAGGACACACTAACTGTGGTTTACCGTTCTCAACGAGTTGGCGAGATATGGGCCGACCATCCGAGGAGGTAACAGCGATGAAAGTGCTGGTCATGACTGGCGGTCTGGTGAGCGGTAACGAACCCTCCGTGTGGAGTGTCGGGAGGAGACTGTTCCGCCAATGGCTGGCTTCCGAGCACGCATGGCTCGATCTGAAGATCAAGCTGGTATTTGCCGAATTTCTGCTACGCCGTCCGCGGGTGGAGATTGATGCGTTATCAACGCCAGACCTGACCGAAGTTGTCCTGGCCACCATGCTGCAACGGGAAGCGATGCCATATGCGCTGGCTACTTATGGCGACTTGTTCGATTACCCGCGGCGCATGCGTGGACTGCTCGACGAGACTGACTGTGTGTTCGTCTCTACCACTTTTCTCCGCGACCTGAGCGAACTCATACCTCTGGTCCGGATGCTCAAGCGGCCCCACAATCATCTGGTCATTGGAGGGCCCCTGGCGGTGCTGCTTGCCGACCGATGGCAAGACACGCCTGAAGTCGAGGTGCTTGCACCCGGTTACGGCGAGTTCCTGGTTCCGGCGCTGGCAGAGTGGATTCGCTCCGGCTTCCACACTCTGAAAGCGCCCGTCGGCGGACGTCTGCTCGAACGGGGCCAGACGAAAGTGCTCTACAGCGGCGTGCCTCAATCCGAGGATCTGGACTTTCTGCCCACGCCCGACTGGGAACTTTCCGAGCGGGATCACCGGCGCCGCTACAAAATGATCTATTACGAGAGCGTGCGCGGCTGCCCATACCGCTGCAGTTTCTGCAACTATCCGTATCTGTTTACAGATACGCGATTCCGCTACAAAAGCGCACAGCGCATGGTCGAGGAGTGGGAGCACTATTGCACGCATCATGAGATCGATTACATCACTTGCCTGGATTCTCTCTTCACCGTGCCACGGCGGCGGCTGGCTGAGTTCTGCCGCCTTCTGATCGAACGGCGGCTGAAGGTGAAGTGGACCTGTTACGCGCGCGCCGACGATCTGGCCGATGAGGCGACCGCCGCGTTGATGAAATCCGCTGGGCTGAATCAGGCGCAAATCGGGTTGGAATCGGGCGACCAGGGGCAGCTCGACAACATGGAAAAGGCCTGTACCGTGGAATCAAACGGCCGCGCGATTGATAACTGCCGCAAGCATGGCATTACCAGCGTGGTTTCGTTGATCGTCGGATTCCCCGGCGAGACTGCGGAGACCTTGGAGCGGACGCTGCAGTTTATGAGGCTGCATCCTCCTGACTTTTTCTTTCTAGCGCCGTTCAGCACGCGCGCCACCGGCGTACCGGTGCTGAACGAGGTGAATCGCGGCCGCTTCGGCCTGCGCACGGCCAACCATCGGAATACCGGGGCCCCCTACTGGCGTCACAACACTATGTCTTGCGCCGATGTGGGTGGCCACACGCGGCGAATGTATCAGCGCATCATGAGCGATGGCATCTCGTTGAACGCGGCACTCTTCTACGACCGGCTGATGACCTTCAAGCCCGAGGAAAGAGAGGAATTGGTGCGGCAGCAGCAGAGTCTCACGCGCTGCTCGGCCCTTAGGTCGGGGGTCTTCGCCTGGCTTCACGGTTTCATCGACAGGCGACTCGCGGCGGATGTGGAGCGGCAGTTTGCTGCGCCGGAGCCTCAGGCTACCTTGCCAGCGGAGCCGCTGCAAATTCATTAGTTAGGGATGGAGATGCGTACTCCTTATTCTGCATCGATTCCTGGAGAACTCTTGGAGTCCGCCAAGCCGCAACGGCCCCTTCTATATGCGTTGGACGAATGCTGCTGACACCGCACAATGTCGGTAACCATCGAGTGCATCATCTTCATCCGCAGACAGCTCTTGAAAACCTGCCCAAGCTTAACGCATGGCACCAACAAAACCGGCCGAGCTACGTGCAATAGCTGGGGGGAATAAATCTGACTTTCCAGCCGGACACCGTGCTAGAATGCCCGGAATATTTTGCTCACTGTGGGGGAATATGCCGACCGGTGACCGCGCTTCCGATCCGTCGCGCCCGATATCTCCGGCTCCAGTTTCTCAGCGACGCAAGCTTCGTATCCATCTTCTGTGCCCTCGTGGTCCCCTTTACCGGCATCGCGGTGGTGTCTGGAAGAAGACCATGCGTTACGCTCCGCTCACGCTTACTACGCTAGCTTCGCTCGTTCCATCCGAGATCGATGCCGAGGTGCGCATCACCGACGAAGGAGTCGACGAGGTTGAGGTAGACCGCATGGAGGCCGACCTGGTCGGGATCACCGCGATCACGGGAACGGCACCTCGAGCCTATGAAATAGCTGCACGGCTGCGGCAACGGCGTATTCCAGTTGTGCTGGGCGGGGTCCACCCGACGCTCATGCCGGAAGAAGCAATGCGGCACGCCGATAGTACGGTGGTCGGCTATGCCGAGGAATCGTGGCCGCAACTGCTGCGCGATTTTGTGGCCGGCAGGATGTCGCCTCGTTATGACCAGAGTCCCAACTTGCGGCTCGACAATCTTCCTTTTCCACAGCGGGAACTTTATAACTCGGGGCTGGTCAACGTTGCGCACACGATTGAAGCTACGCGTGGCTGCATCTTCCAATGCGACTTCTGCGTAGTGCCTGCGGCCTGGGGGAAACCACTGCAGAAGCCAGTGGCTGACGTGGTCGCGGACATCCGGCAGATGAAGGCCAAACGTGTGATCTTCCTTGATCTGAACCTCATCGCCGACGTTGCCTATGCCAAGGAATTGTTCACGGCTTTGGTCCCGCTAAAGATCCAGTGGGGCGGCCTGGCTACCACGACCATCGCATGGGACGATGAGCTGCTCGACCTGGCGGCCCGCAGCGGTTGCCGTGGTTTGTTGATAGGGTTCGAGTCTTTGAATCAGGCATCGCTGAACGAGACCAGAAAGTCGTTCAACATGCGGCACGACTATCACGAGGTGGTTCAAAAGATTCGCGATCGCCGCATTGCGCTGATGGGGTGCTTTGTCTTCGGTTTCGATCACGATACGCTCGCGACGTTCGACGAGACCGTCGATTTCGTGATGGAAACCCACATGGATCTGCCGCGTTATGCCGTGGCTGTCCCGTTTCCCAACACCGGCTTGTATAAGAAGCTGAAGGCACAAGGGCGTATCACCACGGAGAACTGGGGGCTATACGATGGCCAGCATGTGGTGTTCGAACCGAAGAACATGACTGCGGCCGAGTTGCTCGAGAACACGCGCCGCGCATGGAAGAAGACTTACAGTTATTTATCGATGTGGAAGCGGCTGAGCGGATCGCGGACGCAACTACCCATCGCAATTCCGGCAAACCTGGGGTATCGGTTCTACGCTTATCATCTGGACACGTTTTACAACTGCGACTGGCAACTGGCTCCCAATGCGTGAGGAATTTGCATGCGCCTGACTCTGGTTCATCCGTGTGTTGGCCGCCGCAAAGGCCAGCCCTACATCCGCACCTGGCAGATGGAGCCGCTGGCGCCGGCCACGCTCGCAGGCCTAACCCCACGCGATCCTGAAACGGAAATTCGCTTCTACGATGACCGTACGGAGGCGATACCATTCGACGAACCCACCGACCTCGTGGCGATGAGCGTAGAGACGTACACGGCCAAACGCTCTTACCAGATTGCTTCAGAGTTTCGGCGCCGTGGCGTACCTGTGATCATGGGCGGTTTCCATCCCACGTTGGTGCCGGACGAGGCCAGCGAATATGCCGAGTCAATTGTGGCCGGAGAGGCTGAGGGTTTGTGGCCGGAAGTGATGGAGGACTTTCGCCGCGGCAGTTTACATCGGATTTACCAGCAAGCGCGCCGACCGCCGTTGACCGGTTTGCGGCCGGACAGGTCGATCTTCGCCGGTAAACGCTACTTGCCCGTCGGTCTGGTGGAAGCCGGACGCGGCTGTCACTTTCGCTGCGAATTTTGTGCCGTGCAATCCTACTTTGCGAACACTCAGACGCGCCGGCCTGTCGACGAGATCATCGACGAAATACGCAGCATCAAGAAGCCACTTCTATTTTTCGTGGACGACAACATCACCTCTAACATGGATCAGGCCAAGGAATTCTTCCGCGCGCTGATTCCTTTGAAGGTGCGCTGGGTCAGCCAGGCCAGCATCAATGCGGCTCATGACGAAGAGTTTCTCCGGCTGATCAAGGCCAGTGGTTGCCAGGGACTTCTTATCGGCTTCGAAACGCTCAATCCGGAAAACCTTCGCCACATGCACAAGTCTTTCAACCTGATGAAAGGAGGCTATGAAAAAGCTCTGGAGAATCTGAGGCGCCACGAAATCCGCCTCTACGCGACCTTTATCCTCGGCTACGACGAGGACAATGGCGACACGCTGAAGGAAACGCTGGCCTTCGCCGAACGACACCGCTTTTATATTGTTGCCTTCAACCACCTGACGCCCTTCCCGGGGACGCCGCTTTACACGCGCCTGCAGAGCGAAGGACGCCTGCTCTATGAGCGCTGGTGGCTCGATCCCGAATACCGCTATGGCATGGTCCCGTTTTCGCCGCGCGGCATCACGGCGGAGCAGGTCAAGCAGCGTTGCATCCAGGCGCGGCAGAAGTTTTATAGCTTCTCCTCAATTTTGCGACGGGGTTTCGATTTCAAGGTCAATGCCAGCGACTGGTTTATGTGGGCCCACTTTTTCTCCATTAATATGCTCTTCCGGTCGGAAGTACTTCAGCGAAAGGATTTTCCGCTTGGAGACGAATCCTATACTGCGCCTCTGCTGAAGGCGCGGCACACGGAACCGCTGCTTCCACTCGAACAACTCGCCGGTGCGCACGCATGATGCATGTCAACGTCGATTTTGCGGCTCCCGCGGATGACGCCGCGATTCGTCGACTGGTGAAACGGCAGCCCGTTCCCGGACGGATTACTGTTGCCTTTGAACGCGAGCCTGATTTTTCACTCGGCTGCGCTGTGACCGGAGACGATTGCCGGATACTTGTAGCGCGCACTGGGGAAGACGCAGAAGTGGTCGGGGTGGCGTGCCGCTCCGTCCGCCATGTTTTCGTGAACGGCCGAGAGCAGCGGCTGGGGTACCTTGGGCAGCTTCGCGTCGACGAGCGGTTCCGCGGCCGGTGGCTCGTTTCCCGCGGGTTTGCGCTCCTCCGGCAACTGCATGATGACGACCCAGTCCCTGCCTATCTCACGTCGATGATTGGAGGAAACGAGGAGGCGACGGCGGTGCTGGTTCAGAAGCGACGCAAATCGTTTCCCAGCTTTCACGCAGTGGCGGACTATTGCACGCTGGCCATCGATGCACATCGACCGAAGTCGCCGTTAGCCTGCGAGGCGTGCATCTTGCCCGCCAATTCCAACGAACTTGCTGAACTGGCTGATTTCCTTCGTAAACACGGCAGAGATCGCCAGTTCTTTTCCGTTTGGACCGAGAAAGCGCTAGGCAACCTGGCTACGCTTGGTTTGCGGACCGAAGACCTGCGCATCGCGCGCCGCGGCAAAGAGATTGTCGGAGTCATCGGTTTGTGGGACCAATCGGCCTATAAGCAGACAGTGGTCCGAGGCTATTCCGGCTGGCTTAAGGCTGCGGCGCCGTTGTGGAATTCCAGTGCAGGCTGGTTCGGGCGAAATGCTTTGCCGCGGCCCGGCGAGAAGCTTCGCAGTGCCTATGCCGGTCTGATCTGTGTTGCCGACGATGATTCAGCTGTTTTCCGCAGCTTGCTGCGCGAGATCTACAATTTGGCCAATCTGCGAGGCTTCGGTTATCTCCTGGTCGGGCTGGATGCTCGCGATCCGCTCTTGCCGGTGGCGCAAGCTTATGCGCACGTTTTTTATCCAAGCCGGTTCTATTTGGCCGAATGGTCTGACGGAGGTCATCTGCATGAACAACTTGATCGGCGCCCTGTCTACGTTGACGCAGCCACCCTCTGATTTTCGAAGCGAGCAGCCGCGGAGCGATCATCGTCTGGCAGGCTCGGTGGTTCCCCGCGGGAGCCTCACGGCTGGCGAGCGTGACGAAATGTATGCCTTGCTCGCGTCATACTTCATGGGTACAAACCGCGCCCAATTCGAATCTGACCTTAGCGAGAAAGAAGGTGTAGTCCTGTTGCGCGATGCGGAGGGCGGGCGTATTCGAGGCTTCTCCACCTTCATGCGCATCGCCACTTGCATCAATGAAGAGAAGATAGTTGCCTTCTTTTCGGGAGACACGATCATTGCCCGCGAATACTGGGGCGATACTTTGTTGAGCCGGCTCTGGAGCCAAACGATTTTTGCCGAAGCTGATCTCATTCGATTGCAGTCTCCCACCACGCGCGTGTACTGGTTTCTCATCTGCTCTGGATACAGGACCTGGCGTTTCCTGCCTGTTTTCTTTCGTGAGTTTTATCCGAATCCGAATGTTCCAACACCGCCTGATGTGCAGAAGATTCTCAATACGCTTGGCCAACAGAAGTTCGGTAGTCAATTCCGGCCCGACTCAGGCATTGTTCGGCTAAGGCCTGCCACGCCGTTGCGTCCCGGAGTGGCGGAAGTGACGGAGCAACGCCTGCGCGATTCGCATGTGGCCTTCTTCACAAGAATGAATCCAGGGCATGCGGATGGCGACGAACTCGCATGCCTGACGGAAATTTCCCGCTCCAATCTGACTCGCGCCGGTGAGCGAATGGTTGGAGTACGCGCAAGGAGCAGTTAAGCGATGAGACTGCGCGACAATGCTGCCGGGATGACGATGTTAGCGCCGACAAAAATTCGGAAGGCAGGGCTCGGCCTTGCGCTTGGCCTGTTCGTAACCGTGCCTTACTTCTTGATCGAACATTACCTTTTGTTTACTCCAGCGCCGGTGCCGCTCACCTGGATTGATCGAACGATACCATTTTTCCCGCTCGCGATATGGTGGTACGTTTCGCTATATCTGCTATTGCCATTGCCACTGTTGCTGGTTCGCGATTCCGTCGATCTCCGCCAAATGGCTTTCGGTTTTGGCTGGATCGTGCTGGCGTCCCAAGTGGTTTTCGTTTTCTGGCCGACCGCAATTGCCACGCAGATTTCTTCTTCCCAGGTTACCGATCCATTGCTAAGAATCGTTCTCGCCGCAGATACGAATGGGAATGCTATCCCGTCCCTGCACGCGTCACTCGCGGTCTACTGCGCATTGTGTTGCACGCGCCTGGTCAAGAACTGGAAGTTCCGATTTGCGCTCTGGGGCTGGGTTGTGCTGATTCTGGCTTCGACCTTGCTAACCAAGCGGCATGCGTTCGTGGATATTTGTGCCGGTGCCGCGCTTGGCTGGGGTGCGTTTGTGGCGCTTTTCAGAGAGCGACGCGAAGAGTCGTTGGAGTGCGAGGCCTTGCAGGCAACTCTGCGCGCAAGAGAGGATATGTCTAGCGGTTTCGAAGGCGAAGTGGCGAGGCTCGCCACGCAAGATTGGCGCAAGCGTGCACTGGACTTTGCCCTCTTTCTCGCATTCGGAGTTTGCGGCGTGTGGCTGACGGTGACCGGCTGGACGAACTCCCAATCGTTCTTGCTTGCTGCTGGCGTTCCGGTCACAGCGCTAGCACTGAATGCGTTCGTGCTGCTGATGCATGATGGTATGCACTCCAGCCTGTTTCCGAACCGGCGATGGAACAGGATGGGCTCCGTGCTATTGGGCGCATCCTTTCTCATGTCTTATTCCGCGTACCGGGTAATGCACACGCGGCACCACAGGTTTCTTGGTGATGCGCGCGATCCGGATGATTACCAGAACTATCTTCCGCGTCCCCGTGCGCTGCTTTGGTCTCTTCACTTTACGCGCCTGACCGTGGGGCCGGTGTTATATCTCGCGCTGATTCCAGTGCTCGCTCTGAAATATGGCACCGGCGAGGATCGCCGCCACATCCTGGCCGAATACCTTTTCTTGCTGACAGCCTACAGCGTGTTGTGGCGGCTCGTGCCCGGGCATCTGCTCTTGGTAGCATGGCTGGCTCCGTTGCTTATTGTCGCGATTTTCACCGCCATCCGCGGCTTTACCCAGCACGGAATCACAGACGCTTCCGACCCCTATATCGCCAGCCGGACCATTCTTCCAAATCCACTGGTGGGATTTTTCCTCCTGCACGAGAACTATCATCTGGAACATCACCTCTTCCCCGAGGTGCCCAGCTATCACCTGCCGCGCTTGCATCGGCTGATTTGGCTGCGGTTACCGCGTGTGGTTTCGGGGCGCAGTTATCTGGGGTTCCTCGCCAGGTTCCTTCGCGCTACACCCCGGCTGGATGAAACGCCGATCGGCCTGGAATCTCCCGCAGAAAAGTCCACATGATTTGTGAGCTCGCAAACTCGCTGTGGTTGGCCGGTTGCCTTGCGGAGGCCGCCCGCTTCCGTGGCGCTGCGACGCGGGTTGAGCACGAACAGCAGACGTTGCTGAGGCACGTGCTGGCTGCGAACGCCGAGACCGAGTTCGGGCGGTCGCACAATTTTTCTTCCATCCATTCTGTCCACGAATACCAACAAAGAGTACCTCTCCGGGATTACGACGGATATCAGGGATGGATCGACTGCGTCAGCACAGGATGTCCCGACGTTCTTACCCGTGAGCGCGTCCGGCTCTTCGAGCCGACCAGCGGATCCTCAGGCGCCGCCAAATTGATTCCGTATACCCGCTCCTTGCAGCGTGAGTTTCAAAGAGGAATCCGCCCCTGGATCGCCAATCTTTTCCTGCATAACCCAGCGCTGCTTTCCGGGCAGGCTTATTGGTCCATCAGTCCGGCGACCACTCCGGATAGCCGGACGCCAGCTGGCATTCCGATTGGTTTTGAGGACGACGCAGCATATGTAGGCGGCTGGCAGCGACGCTTATTGCGCGCCGTCATGGCTGTGCCCAGTGAGCTGCGCAAAGTCTCTGACATGGAAACATTTCAGTATCTGACGTTGCTGTTTCTTATCCGGGCTTCCAAACTAAGACCGATCTCCGTGTGGAACCCGACTTTCCTGTCTTTACTGGTAGATCATTTGCCGGAGTGGGGCGATGAACTGGCCCACGATCTGGAGCGGGGAACCGTTCGCTCCAACAGGGGTTTGCCGGACGGTCTTCGTTGGTTGATGTGCCCGGAAAGGCGCCGGGCTGCAGATCTGCGTGCGGCGCTGCGGTCGTCCAACCCGGCGGAACGGCACGCCAGATTATGGCCGGATCTTCTTCACATCAGTTGCTGGACGGACGCTAACGCCGCCGCGCCTGCTGCGCGTCTGAGAACACTGTTTCCGCACGCCCGGATCCAGGGCAAGGGACTCATCGCGACTGAAGGCATGGTTTCATTTCCCATGGTCGGGCAGGCGGATGCAGCTCTGGCTGTGCGGTCGCATTTTCTGGAATTTCTTCCTGTCGACTCCAGTGGGGAAGTCGATCCCGCGAGTCCTCAGTTGGCGCACCAAATCGATCGCGGACAGCGTTACACCGTGGTGCTGACTACCGGCGGTGGTCTCTATCGTTATCTCTTGCAGGACATGGTGGAAGTTACCGGACACTTTCACGAGTGTCCACTTGTGCGCTTCTTGGGGCGGAGCGGCCATGTCTCCGACTGGTTTGGAGAGAAGCTGAATGAAGCTCACGTCTCCGAAGTTTTGCGAGATGTGTTTGACTCGCTGGCGATGACGCCTTCGTTTGCCATGCTGGCATGCCACACCGTTGGTCTGCCTGCGGGCTATGTGCTTTACACCGATGCCATTGGGTCGGATGAGGTGCTGGCCCACGCGGCCGCACGTATTGATAAGGGCCTCCGCAGCAATTTCCATTACCACTATGCGCGAGAACTGGGACAACTTTCCCTGGTTCGTGTGTTTCGCGCCCAAACCGCAGCTGAAACTTACCTGTCAGTAGCCGTGGGAAACGGGCGGCGAGCCGGTGACGTGAAGCCGCCTGCTCTTGACCGTCGTGATGGATGGTCCGGAATTTTCGGTGGGTACTTCGTTACCGACGATTTTTTGCAATTGGGCTGAAAGAGCGAATAGGGCAGACATGTGGTTCTCTGGTTCATTCGCAACGGCGGAGTTTGAGTAGTTCTGGCGCTGTCCAGTTATGGACACTCGATTTTGTAAGCGGACATTCTTGAGCCCCCGGGGAACTGCCCTGAACCTCCACGTCTTAGCGTTTTGAATAGTATAGACTCCCTGCGCATAGGTCCAATTCTTGCATCATGTTTAGCGATGGACATCTCCCGGCCTGAATTCAAACGCCAGAAGCGACGACGGCAAATCGTGTGGCTGGCCGTCGGCTGCGTGCTGCTTGTCGGTGTCACCATCGGCGTCTCGCGACTGAAGCCGGCGGCGCCCGAGGTGGAACGCAGTACCGTTTGGACCGACACCGTGAAGCGCGGTTCCATGCTGCGCCAGGTCCGAGGACTGGGCTCCCTGATTCCCAGCCAGGAGTTTACCCGTCAAATACCGGCAGAGACGGAAGCGACCGTGGTTCGGATTCGTATGCTGCCCGGTTCGCAAGTGAAGGCGGACACCATTTTGTTGGAGATGAGTAATCCGCAAGTGGAGCAGGCTGCAGTCGATGCCGAACTTCAATTGAAGGCCGCGGAAGCTGAATATCAGAGTCTGCGGGTCAGACTGCAGAGCGATCTGATGAACCAAAAGGCCGGGGCTGCCACGGTGAACGCGGATTACAGCCAGGCGAAGCTGCAATCGGAAACCGATAAGGCACTGTACGACCTGGGCGTGATTTCCGGCATCGCCTACAAGAATTCGAAGAGCAGAGCCGACGAACTCACCACGCGCAACAACATTGAGGGCGAACGGTTGGATATCGGCCAAAAGGCGATTGAATCGCAGCTTGCCGAACAGCAGGCCAAAGTGGATCAGATCCGCGCTCTCGCCGAGCTCAAGCAGAAGCAGTTAGACGCCCTGAAGGTTCGCGCGGGAATCGAAGGGGTTCTGGTCGACTTGCCGCTGCAGGTGGGGCAACATGTGCTGCCGGGCACGATGCTGGCGAAGGTCGTCCAGCCAAACCATCTGATCGCAGAGTTGAAGGTCGCCGAGACGCAGGCACGGGATGTGCAGATCGGACAACCGGCGCAGGTGGACACGCACAATGGAACCGTTGCCGGGACCGTGATGCGCGTCGATCCGGCCGTTCAGAACGGCACCGTTACCGTAGATGTGACGCTCACCGGGGAACTCCCCAAAGGAGCTCGGCCCGACTTGAGCGTGGACGGAACCATCGACCTGGAACATCTCGACGATGTCCTTTACGTCGGCCGTCCCGCGTTCGGTCAGGAAAGCAGTACGATCAGCCTGTTCAAACTCGATCCCGACGGCAAAGGCGCGGTCCGTGTTCCCGTGAAAGTTGGGCGCGCCTCGGTGAATTCGATCCAGATTCTTGAAGGCTTGCAGGCAGGCGACACTGTGATTCTGTCCGACATGTCACGATCCGACAACACCGACCGTGTCCGGCTAAATTAATGGTAAACATTCGAGGCAAACCATGATTGACGAACGACAACCGCTAATCGAGATTGAGAACCTGACGAAAGTCTTCTACACCGATGAAGTGGAGACCCACGCACTGTCAGGGGTTCATCTAGCCATTCGGAAAGGGGAGTACGTGGCCATGTCCGGCCCGTCGGGTTGCGGCAAATCGACGCTGCTCTCGATTATTGGTTTGCTGGATACTCCAACCGGCGGGAACTACCGCTTGAACAACCAACCGGTTGAGAACCTGGATTTTGCGCAGCGCTCCCGCATCCGCAACCAGGAGATAGGATTCATCTTTCAGAGTTTCAATCTGATTGGCGATCTCACGGTTTACGAGAATGTAGAGCTGCCGCTGACCTACCGCCAGAAAATGCCGTCGGCCGATCGCAAGAAACGAGTGATGGAATCCCTGGAACGCGTGGGCATGGCGCATCGCGTGCGTCACTATCCGTCGCAGCTCAGCGGAGGACAACAACAGCGCGTCGCAGTGGCGCGCGCGCTTGCCGGACATCCTTCGATTCTGCTGGCAGACGAACCAACCGGAAACCTCGATTCACACAACGGCGAAGCCGTCATGGAATTGCTGCAGAATTTGCACCGCGACGGAGCGACAATCTGCATGGTGACCCACGACCCGCGCTTTGCCAAGCATGCCCAGCGGGAAGTGCATCTGTTTGACGGCAAGGTGGTTGCGGAAGAAGAACTGAAAAAGCTCATGGCGGACGTGCATGCATGAGCGGCCTAATCCAGGACGGTCGCTACGCACTGCGCCAACTGCGCAAAAGCCCCGGCTTCACTGCGGTAGCCGCGCTGACGTTAGCTCTGGGCGTTGGAGCAAGCACGACGATGTTCGGAGTGGTAAATGTTGTCCTGCTACAGCCATTACCATTTCCCAATCCTGACCGCTTAGTCAGAATCTTAGCAACCCAGGGTGACCGCGTGTTACCCGGCCCGTCTCCAATGGACGTTCGGGATTTTGCCGACCAGAACCACACTTTCGAGAAGGTTGCCGTCTATGACATTTGGCCGAAGAATGTCAGCACCGGCAGCGGATCGATCGAGCCGGAGCAGATGCGGGTAGGGCTGGTCCCAGCGGAATACTTCGCGGTGCTGGGCATCAAGCCTTTGCTGGGGCGTTTGTTTAAGGATGAAGAGAATCGATGGGGAAATCAGTTCGAGGCGATTCTCGGTTATGACTTCTGGCGCACGCGGTTTCATGGCGATCCTTCCATACTTGGCAATACCATTCGGATCAATGATGAGCCTTACACGATTATCGGCGTAATGCCGGGCGAAGTTCCCGAATTGTTCGGCAACGCGACACAGGGCAAGGTCGAGCTGTGGAGCCCATTCGTGCCGTATATTGCGGCTAGTGAGACAGTATGGAAGGAAAGCGAACGTGGCTCGCGCGGTTGGGGCGCGATCGGCCGGCTGAAACCTGGGGTCAGCATTCAGGAGGCGAGTGCCGACCTTCAGCGAATTGCACGAAATCTCGCTGCCGAATATCCGCTGGACCGCGGCGTAGGTGTAGTCCTTCATTCGCTACGGGAAGAGCGGGTCGCCGCTTTACGCTCGGTCATCCTGCTGCTGATGGGCGCGGTAATCTTAATTCTTCTGATTGCCTGCTCGAACGTCGCGAACTTGTTATTGGCAAGAAACTCCAGCCGCACTCGAGAAATCGCGGTAAGGGTCGCAATGGGCGCGGAACGATCTGCCCTGATTCGGCAATTCATGGCCGAAAATCTGACGCTCGGGATGTTCGGGGGAATTATCGGCTGCGCACTGGCATGGGGCGCCTGCGCGTTAATCGCTCGCATTCATCCCGCCCAACTGTCTCAGCTTGCTCAGGTGAGACTCGATCTTCGCGTTCTCACGTTTGGATTCGTAATTTCAGTGGCGAGCAGCTTAGTTTTCGGAACCCTTCCTGCTTGGATCAGCCTGAGGGTAAATCCGTCAGAGGCATTCAAGGAGGGCGGACGGTCGAACATCGCTGCACGAGGCAAGAGCCGGCTGAGGCATGCATTTGTTGCCGGTGAGTTGGCGCTCGCGGTGATGCTATTAGTTGGCACCGGGCTTCTGATTCAGAGTCTTGTGCGCTTGCAGGATCAGCAGCTCGGTTTTCGCGTAGATCATTTGCTGAGAACCCATTTTTTTCTGCCATCGGTTAGATACCCCAATCCCAGCAGCATCACCCGTTTTTGCGACGAATACGTGGCGCGCGTTCGCCAATTGCCGGGAGTACAGGACGCAGTGATCAGTGCCGCCTACCCCTTCGACGATCAGTGGACGGAAAATTTCACCAGCGTAGGCCGGCCCGTATCGCGACTGGAAGAAACGCCCTCTGCCGCATTCAATGTTACGGACTCGCATTATCTTCATACGCTTGGAATTCCTCTGCTTCGGGGGCGCAACTTTTCGGATTCAGATACCGAGACCAGCCTGCCCGTGGCGTTGGTAAATCAGGCATTCGCAGATCGATACTTTCCAACTGAGGACGCGGTTGGGAAGCGGATTCGCATGGGCTTCAATCCGATCCTCGCCTCCAGTGCGTCGACCACTCCATTCACTATTATCGGTGTGCTCGCGAATTCCATGAACCGCGGACTGGCACTGTCCCCGTTGCCGCACATCAACACTCTCTTCCGCCAAACGCCCGAGCTGAATGCCGGTTTCAAGTACTTAATCGTTCGCACCAGTCTGGATCCAATGCAACTTGCTCCGCCGATTCGGATGCAGCTCCACTCTTTGGACGCCGATCTTCCGTTCGCAGAAGTTTCGACCATGGATCAGATTATGCGGGGGCAGACCGCAGACCGCCGATATACCACCAGCCTACTCGCATTGTTTGCAACGTTCGGAGTCGTGCTGGCAGGAATCGGTGTTTATGGAGTGGTCTCTTATGTGGTTGCGCAGCGCACAAACGAAATCGGCTTGCGGATGGCCCTGGGCGCAGAACGGTCGGATGTGTTGTGGATGGTCATTAGGCAGGCCTTGTGGATGGCCATGGTTGGAGCGATCACTGGACTAGCAGGAGCCTGGACCCTCCGTCAAGTCATAGCGCAACTGCTCTTTGGGATCTCTCCTGCTGACCCTGCTACCTTCCTGGCGGCAGCGTTGCTGCTAATTGGGTTCGCTACGGCGGCAAGCTATGTTCCTGCGCGACGGGCGGCCAAGGTGGATCCCATGGTGGCGCTGCGCTACGAGTAGAAGCTTCAAAGAAAATGAAACCGGCAAAATAATGATCCACCTGAAGAATATCGACCGCAGTTATAAGACCGGCCCGGGACAAACCTGGGTACTGCGGCGCGTTACTCTCGACATTCGTGAAGGCGAGTTCATCACCGTGATGGGGCCGTCCGGGGCGGGGAAGTCGTCCCTGCTCAATGTGCTTGCGTTCCTCGACGACCAGTGGCAAGGCGAATACTGGCTTCGGGAGCAGGCCGTCCACGAAATGAAGCGCAAGCAGCGCGCAGAGCTGGCCAAACGCAACATCGGGATGGTTTTTCAAAGCTATCACTTGCTCGACGATCTCACGGTGCGGGAGAACATCGACCTTCCGCTTTCCTATAAGGACATTCCACACAGCCAGCGGCAGAGCCTCGTTGCGGACGCTCTCGACCACTTTCAGATTGTCGCCAAGAAAGATCTGTTTCCCAGCCAGCTTTCTGGCGGACAACAGCAATTGGTGGGGATCGCGCGCGCCGTGGTCCACAAACCTGCGCTTCTGCTTGCCGATGAGCCCACCGGCAATCTGCATTCCGCGCAAGCCAGGGAAATCATGGAGCTCTTCCGAACCTTGAACCAACACGGGATGACGATCATCCAGGTCACACATGCGGAGGCGAATGCGGCTTACGGCTCGCGCACGATTCAGTTGCGCGATGGCTGGCTGGTGAACGACACAGCTCATCCTGGACTGCAGCCGCACGAGGCGGTGAAGCAATGAGACGGAGATGCCACCGCGCACGCTTGACTTGGGTCGCAGCCGGGTTTGTCATCGGTGTTACTACAGCGGCTCTAGCCCAGACGAACGCATCGGTATCCTTCGAGATGCCGAAGTCCCACAACCCTTTCAGCGCGTACTTCTCCAGTGAAGTATCTGAGCCGCCGCTGACGAATTCTCCTATGCTGAGCCAGTTGGTGCGCGACGGCAAGCTGCAATTGTCGCTCAAAGACGCGATTCGGCTGGCTTTGGAGAATAACCTGGACTTGGCGATAGCCCGCTATAATTTGCCAATTGCGAATATGGACATTCTGCGCACTAAGGCCGGAGGTGTCTTCCGCGGCGTGAATACGGGAGTAGTGCAGGGAACTCCGGGAGGAGGCGTCGGCGGTTTTGGCGCGGGAGCTCCAGGCGCGGGCGCCGGAGGTACGACGAGCGGCGCAGGCGGAGCCGGCGCTGGAGCCTCGGGTTTGGTTCAATCCACATTGGGTGCTGGGACGGTCGTAAACTCCTACGATCCCAGCATTACCGGCTCGATTGGAGCGGAGCATCAAACCAGCCCTCTCGCCAATCTGCAGATTTACGGCGTGCCTTTGCTGCAGCTCAATACCGGGCAAGCCAATCTTACGTATTCGCAGGCGTTTGCGACGGGCACCAGCTTTTCTGTGGAGTTCAACAACAGCCGCCAGACTACGAATAGTCCTTTCTTCAACTTGTCTCCCGTGCTCACGTCGATGTACCGCGTCACCATCCAGCAGCAGTTGCTGGCCGGGTTCGGCTTCGGTCCCAATCTTCGCTATCTCCGGATTGCAAATAACAACAGGAAGATATCTGACATTGCCTTCAAAGATCAGGTGATCACCACGGTCACGCAGATTGAGAACATTTATTGGGACTTGGTGAATGCGTATGAACAGGCGCAGGTAAGTGAACAATCGTTGGCCTTCGCGCAGCAGTCCTTCGATACGGCAAAGAAACAGCTCCAACTGGAAAGCATCCCCGCAATGGAGGTGATGCGCGCCGAAGCCGAGGTTTCCAGGCGCGATCAGGATTTGACCGTGGCGCGAACCACGCTGCAACTGCAGGAATTGCTGATTAAGAACGCACTGACCAAAAGCCTGGACGATCCTGTGCTGGAAGCTATGCCGGTGATTCCGACGGACCGTCTGGAATCCACGGAAGCGCCCGCGAGCCGGGCCGTGCAAGACCTCATCGCCGAGGCTCTGCATGATCGCCCCGAACTTGCCGAATCCGATGTCGATCTGGTGAATCGCCAGATCAGCAACAAGGCCGCGAGGAACGCGTTATTGCCGTCGCTGTCGCTGGTAGGATTTTATGGAGCGTCGGGATTGGCCGGGCCTCTAAATCCGGTTTATAGCGTCCCCGGGACCATAAATTCTTCATCCGTTCCCACTGATTTCTCGGGAGCACTGGAGAACGCATTCAACAACACAGCTCCTGACTACTACATCGGATTGAATCTCAATATCCCAATCCGAAACCGCGTCGCCAAATCCGACCAATACCGTTCCGAGCTGGAATACCGGCAAGCCGAGCTGCGCCGGGAGCAATTGAGAAAGCAGATTCGCATTGAGGTGCGTAACGCACAGTACGCGCTCGAGCAAACTGCTTCTCGCGTCGATGCAGCCCGCAAGGCGCGAGACCTGGCGCAACGCACCTTCGAAATCATGCAGAAAGAGCAAACGCTCGGGGCGGGGTCGAGCTACCAGACCATGAGTGCGCAGCGCGACCTCGCGGTTGCTGAACTCGACCTGGTCACGGCCATGACGGTTTACGAAAAAGCGAAAGTGGAACTTGATCGTGCTACGGGCAGCACTTTGGAACATAATGGAATCAAGATCCAGGATGCGATAGCAGGCGCCGTCAGCAATCCAGGCCCCTAAGCCATGCCAACCTCGGCCAAGCCGCCAGATGTCAGCAGCCCGGCGGTCCTCGCGAAGAATCTTAATCCTCCGCGGATATTGGCGGCCGACGATCAACAGCATATTCTTGAGGCTATCGAGCTGCTACTTAGGCCCCAGGGGTACAAAGTGGACGTGGTGCGGTCTCCGGAGCTGGCCCGAGAGGTCTTGACCAACGCCACTTACGACGCGGCGCTGATCGATCTTAACTACGCTCGCGACACTACCTCCGGAAGGGAAGGGCTCGACCTGCTTTCCGAAATGGTTGCGCTCGACGGCACTCTTCCGGTTATCGTGATGACGGCCTGGGGCAACGTGGATCTTGCGGTCGAGGCCATGCGGCGCGGGGCGCGCGATTTCATCCAGAAGCCTTGGGAAAACGAGCGTCTGCTTTCCATCCTGCGCACGCAGGTGGAACTGCATCGCGCATTGCAGCAGGCGGAACGATTAGCTGCGGAAAACCGGCTGCTTAGCGCTCAGGGGCGGTGTGAGTTCATCGCGACTGCACCCTCAATGTCGCCGGTGCTCGAAGCCATCACGCGCATTGCTCCGTCTGATGCCAACGTGTTGATTACCGGCGAGCACGGCACGGGAAAAGAAGTTGTCGCTCACACTATCCATGCTTTGTCGCTGCGGGCTTCGCGTCCGCTGATTGCGGTGAATACCGGTGGCTTGGCGGAGGGAGTGTTCGAGAGCGAGTTGTTCGGCCATGTGAAGGGCGCGTTTACCGACGCGCGCACCGATCGCATCGGACGCTTTGAATTGGCCGACGGTGGAACGCTTTTCCTGGACGAAATCGGTAACCTGCCGCTACGCCAGCAGGCCAAGCTGTTGCGCGTGGTCGAGTCCGGAGAGATCGAGCGCGTAGGTTCGTCCCGGAGCAAGAATATCGATGTCCGCCTGATCTCGGCCACTAATACGGATCTTCCTGGCGCGTGCCAAACCGGCCAATTCCGCGAGGATCTTCTGTTCCGGCTGAATACGGTCGAGATCCACTTGCCTCCATTGCGCGAGCGCAGAGAAGACATTGCGGCGCTTGCCGTGCATTTTCTATCGAACTATGCGGCGCGCTATCGCAGGCAAGTGCTTGGCCTGGATCCTTCGGCACTGCAGGCTTTGATGCAGTACTCCTGGCCTGGTAATGTGCGGGAGTTAGAACACACCCTGGAGCGGGCTGTCCTGATGTGCCGCTCAGGTCAGATCCTGCCAGCCGATCTCGGCTTGGGGGTGTCGCGCCCACAGGCCCAGAACTTAGAAGAATTGAGTCTTGAATCGGTTGAGACTATTCTGATTCGCAAAGCGCTGCAGCGCTTTCAGGGCAACGTGAGTCAGGCGGCGGAAGCGCTTGGCCTGAGCCGCGGCGCCCTGTACCGGCGGATGGAAAAGTATGGGCTCTAGCCCAGATGTAAGCGAATCATGCAAACGCAAATTACGGAAACCGCGACGAGCGCCTTTCGAGCGCCGCGTAGCGCGCTTCTCAGTGCTCCTGGCAGTGCCCGGACTTCTGGTCAGCGGCATTCTCATCTGGCTGCAACCCTGGTCGATTGCGTGGAAGCTGGTTGTGCTGGGAGTGGAGGTGCTCGCTTGTCTGTTGATCGGTACCGCTCTGCACGATCTTATCGTCCGCCCTTTGCAAACCTTGGCCAATGTGGTGGGAGCCCTGCGCGAGGAGGACTACTCTTTTCGGGCTCGGTTGGCGGTTCCCAGTGATGCTCTGGGTGAGCTCTCGGTCGAAGTGAACGCGCTGGCCGACCTGCTGGCTCAGCACCACACCGGAGCCGCCGAAGCGACAGCCTTGCTGCAGCGTGTCGTGGGAGAGGTGGACATTCCCATCTTTGCGTTTGATCCAACAACTGCGTTGCGTCTGGTTAACTCGGCCGGGGAAAAACTTCTGCAACAGTCCTCCGCGCAATTGCTTGGGAAGACGGCCTCCGATCTGGCGCTGCAGAACGCGCTGTCCTGTGAAAACGAGACTCTGGTCCCGCTGGGTTTCGGCGGTGAGGCCCGCTGGTTCGTGCGAAGAAGTTCGTTCCGGCAGGAGGGAGTACCGCATACTCTCGTCGTTTTGTCCGACGTGAGCCGTCCTTTGCGGGAAGAGGAACGACGGGCATGGCAACGCCTGATCCGAGTCATGGGTCACGAATTGAACAACTCACTGGCTCCCATCAAATCGATCGCTGGGAGCCTTAGTGCGCGGCTTCCGGCCACGAGTCTTGATGCCGACCAAAGGCAGGACTTCGAACGTGGCCTGAGCATCATCGAAACTCGTGCCGCCTCACTCAATCGCTTTTTGCAGGCCTATCGTCAGTTAGCGCAAATGCCGCCGCCTGTTTTGCAGCAATGTTCAGTGTCAACCCTGGCGAAGCGTGTCGCGGCGGTAGAGACTCGGGTCGATGTTACTGTAATCCCCGGTCCTGATATTACCTTGATGGCCGACCCCGACCAGCTCGAACAAATGCTCATTAACCTGCTGCGCAACGCGGCGGAAGCTGCTCTGGAGCCGTCAAACGCTAGGGAAAATTCGAACGGATCGACGAACTTATACGCCAGCCAATCGGAGCCTCAAATCGTCCTGACTTGGCAACTGGCCGACAAAGACCTGGTTCTCACCATTGAGGACAACGGTCCTGGACTCATGAATCCGAGCAACGTATTCGTTCCCTTTTACACGACAAAACCAGGAGGAAGCGGTATCGGACTCATACTCTCGCGCCAGATCTGCGAGGCTCACGGTGGGTCTGTTGAGCTGGGAAACCGTGTGGGAAAGAGAGGCTGCGCGGTGAAGGTCACTTTGCCCAGGACGATGCCGCCAGGAAACGGTCTGGGTACGTAGAATAAAGCTTTGTGCTTGCTCGCGACCGCGTTTGACGACTGGGCGATTTGCAACGGTAGTCTGAAACTGGGATTCCTGTACAGTATAAACGCCACGAAAGATGTCCGGGATCAAGGTTGTCTTCCTCTCGCTGCTGCTCTTGCCCTGCGCCATGTTTGCGCAGGAGATCGCCCTGAAAGGCCGTGTCCTGGATCCGCAAGGGAATACTCTTCCCGACGTGTCGATCCAACTCGTCGGCCACGATCAGGTTCTCGCACAGGCCAAGTCCGGAGCCGATGGGCAATTTGTGTTGAAAAGCAGTTCGGCTGGCGACTTCGTTATCAAGGTTGATGCTCCAGGATTTCGGTCGGTGAGCCACCCGATTAGCATCCGTCCCAATGGCAATCCCGAGATAGCAATAAGCGTGGGTCCACTTGCATCGCGCATCGAAAACCTCACCGTGATTGCGGAAGTAAACGAGTCGGACGTTTTGTCTCCAGACCCGGGCGAGAAGGTTTTTGTCCGTCAGGACATGCTCGATGCGAATCCGGGTCGGCCAGGTGCGCCGGTGTCGATTCCCGGGTATCCCATGGAAACCGCTTCAAGCGGTATCAAGGCCCCGCAATACTTTGCGCCGGGCGTGGCAGGCGATCACGGTGAACCGATAGCGCAATACATCGCGGTGGGCAGCTACCTCGTACCCAATAACTTGTCGGCCAATGCTCACGGCAATGGCTACTCCGATCCGAACATATTTATCCCCGAGATTCTGGAGAGCGTTCGGGTGGATGGCGGAGCATTCAACGTCCGAGAAGGAAATCATTCGGTGAATCTTGCGGCGACTTACGGACTCCGTTCTCGCCTTGCTCCATTCATCGCCCTTACCGGAGATTATCGGGATATCGACGTGATCGCGGGATTGAGTCCTACCCCCGAATCATGGATGGCCTTCGCAGCCTCCTATGGCAACGGGTTCTTGGATCGGTTGGAGCATCGGCAACAGTACAAATTTAATGGCAAGCGATCGTTTTACCTGGACCAGCACCGGATCACGCTGGTTGGCATTGGGTATTACGGTTTTTCCTATGTTCCGGGGCTTGTTCCGATTTTTGCCGAAAATCAATACGACAACAACTTTCCGAACTACGGCGATACCATCGATCCGCGTCAGAAGGACCAGACTCATACTGCGCTTATAGCTTTGAACGACATCTGGCAACTCAGTGGAGATCAGCAACTACAACTCTCCGGTTTCTTTCGCAGCTACAATCTCTCGTTGTTTTCAGATTTTGGACAGGGCCTCATCCGGCAAAGCGAATTCCGAACTGTCGCCGGGGGCAACGCGAACTATGTGAACAAGATTGCCGACTACCTGTCCGTATTGGCTGGCTTCGACTATGAGCGCGAAGCGCCACGGCGCGACGATCTCGACCACTATAATTTCTTTAATCCCAGCGAACCTAGCTATTACGGCCCCTTCAATCCAGTGGACGGAAACAACGTGACCATAGGATCGTACACGCCGTACATTGCGGCGGATGGAGGTCTGGGCCGCTACTTTCGCTACTATCTCGGCTGGCGTCGCGATCAAATCAATATTGATAACGACGATTTGATCGTGCCGCAGAATTCTTTTCAAAAATGGGTGGGGGTGAACTCACCAAAGATCACGGTTTCATTTCTCCCCAAGGAGTCGTGGTACGTCCCCTTGCTTGCTCTTAGTTTCGGCCAGGCTTTCTTCACCGAAGATCCCCGGATCGGCACTGGGACTACCGTGGGTACTCCGGTGGCCACGGCGCATTCATATCAGATCGTGGCCAGCAAGGCCATCCATAAAACGGATCTGCGGCTTACTCTCGGCCACGTGACCAGCAGCGCTGAGCTGGCTAAGATCGATCCTGATACCGGCCTTCAGTTTAACGAGGGACCCAGCCGCCTTCGATTTATGACTATGTCGGTGCGCCGGAATTTCAGTCAAGGATCGCTGCTGGCAACTTTTTCCAAGGCGGACGCACGAGACCTTGAGTCGGGACAGCCCACGCCCGAAGCGCCGCGGACTATCTTTGATTTATTGGGGACGATGCAGAGACTTCCGTTTCATTTGCAAGCACGAGGAGAATTCGAATTTGTGGGCACGAAGCCCTTAGGCACGGGCTGCAACCCTGCAAACCTGAATGCCGAATGCACAGGAACTCCGGTGAAGGAGTTTCGTGGTGCGATGCTGCGGCCTTTTATGGATGGGCGTCTAACCGGCGGCGTTAATTTCCTTATCGCGAGCGGCTACACCGGCCAGACCACGGAGAACTTCTATCCCTCCGAGATCCAGGAGGTCGTCGGAGTGCGCATACCTTCCTATGCCAGCGTGACTCTTACGTATAGGTTTGGGCTGGGTGCGGCACCCTAGCGCTTACGGAGCACTTGATGCGCGCGTAGACGCGCTCAGTGCTCGTGTTCATGGTGAGAATACCCGTGCGAGTGCGGATGGGAGTGCACTGCGCCGCCGTGAGAATGTCGGTGGGCGTGAATAAGGTTCGCTCGCAAAAGTAAATCGGCGTTAGACAGAATTTCCGTTGGCGTCCCTTCAGCGATCACTCTGCCTGCCTCAAGCACCAAAACTCGATCGGCAATGTCTTCGACGATCTCCAACTGATGAGTCGCCGTGATAACGGTCTTCGCCGTGCCCTTCCATTGTTGAATGAGGTCTATGACCTGGCTCTGACTTTTTGGATCGAGGGTGGCTGTCGGCTCGTCGAGCAGCAAGACTTCGGGATCAAGGACGAGGACTGAAGCTAAGGCAACCCTCTTTTTCTCACCTCCGGAGAGCCGGTAGGGTGGGCGGTCTCTCAAGGGTGAAATTGTCATGAACTCGATCGTCTCCTCCACTCGCCGTATCACGTCTTCCTTGCTCCATCCCATCTGCAAGGGACCGTAGGCGACTTCGTCGAATACAGTGGGATTGAACAGTTGGACATCAGGGTTTTGAAAAACGAGCGCGACGCGCCGGCGGAAGTTCAGAGAGAATTGGTCGTCCTGCAAGTGCTCTTGAGTGAGCGCATCCCCTTTGAATGTGACAGAGCCTGTCGATGGAAAATAAAGCGCATCTAGAATTCGCAACAAGGTGGACTTGCCGGAGCCGTTGGCTCCCAGCAATGCAATCCGGTCACCCTCTTCTATGCGCAGCGTGAGCCCGCGGATCGCCGGAATTGCGTCGTACGAGAAGCTGATATCTTGCACTTCGAATGTTGAAGGCAACCTTTGCTTACCTCCCCATCCATGCGGCAAAGCAACCGGTAAAGAAGAAGCCAGTAAGTCCGACGTAATCGCGGGGTCTCAGGTGGAAGTCGGTTAAGAGACGAACTTCTCCTCGAAAGCCACGGGACAACATCGCCAGGTATAGCTCGTGGCTGAGTTCGATGCTCTTGCTTAGCAGCACCCCGGCGGTACGGGCTGTCATGTTGCGTTGTTCAGAACCGCTCAGTATACCCACCGTTCGGCTTTGCCTCGATTCGAACATCTGGTTGGCCGTCTCGATCAGCAGGAACACGTAGCGATGCGTCATGGCCAGCATGGTGACAATCTCAGCGGGGATATGCAGCGAACGGAGCGCTTTCAAGATGTGAGTCCAGGCGGTCGACAGCACTAGCACCGTTGTGAGTGTGGCCGCCGTTTCCGCCCGCAGGATCAGCAACTCTGCCGTTCGCAAGCCTTGCGCGGAGATAGAAAGGTGCAATCCCGGCGCGGTGAAGAGTGGTTCTCCGGGAGTAAGAAACAATGCGGGCAGTGCGATTACTCCCGAGAAACCGAGAACCACAAGCCAGACTCGTTTCGCGAGCGACCCGAGGCTCACCCTGGAAGCGACTGCGAGCGCAACAGCGATGACGAAGATGGCCGCGATAGCCTCGATGCGCCGGCACAGAATCATCGAAATGACGAGAGCAAAGATTCCGATGACCCGAACGCGGGGATCAAGTTGCTGCAGTAATCCCGGTTGAGTTGCGCCATGTTCCGATTGCAGAGCTTTCGCCAGGGCCCGGGCGAAGCCTTGCAGCGTCGATTCGAGGAAAGTGTGCCGGCTCATGACCCGAGGTTCCTCGCGGCCCGTTTGCTGGCGACCAATCTCGCGAGCTGCGACGCCAAGACAAGTATGCCCACGCCAAACATTGCAGAGAGCAAATAGCCAAATGCCGGATTCTTGATGAACTTGGGAGCATAGCCGGGAAACGGGGCGGTCCACAAGTTCGATAACTTTTGGAGTTCGACAGGAACGGAAGGCGGGAGCGCATGGTTCCCCGTTGCAGTTCCGATTTGCTCCCGCGTGTGAGGATCCGTCAGATCGGCGGAAGACCATTCACTCCAGGCAGTGCCCGCCGCGAGGATGCCAAGCGGCGTGAATAACATTAGCAAAGCTACCGCGACCCATAGTCGTCTTGGGAAACGTTCCGCGCCCGCGCCAGTGACGATCGGAGCTGGCGTCTGCGCCAAACCGCTTACTCCTCGTAATAGACCCAAATCAGCCCGCTGAAGATAAGACACCATCCCCGCACATATCACCGCTTCAGCCAGCCCTGCAAACGTTAGGTGTCCAATCATCATTGCTGGAATAGCCACATGCAACGGATACGGCGCGTAGAGCGGTGTTCCGCTGGCGTCATGAAAGAGCATGGGCTGAATGCCGAGCTCAACTGCCGTAACCAGGGCCGAGGCGTTGATGGCAACATAGCCGGCAATTGCTGCCGCAATCACTCTCTGGCGGGAATTCAGATTCGAGTTTGCTGCAACCATTCGGTACGTGGCGAAGGCTGTGAACGATCCGACGATTGCCATGTTGAAGCAGTTCGCTCCCAGTGTGGTGATTCCTCCGTCGCCGAAGAACAGCGCCTGAATCGCGATCGCGATCGAGATGGCGAGAATCGAACCCCAGGGGCCGAGCACGATCGCGGCGACGCCAACGCCAACTGCGTGACCTGTGGTTCCGCCCGGCAGTGGAACGTTGAACATCATGACGACAAAGGAGAAGGCTGCGAACACCGAGATCAGCGGGATGGCGCGGGTGGCCAGAAGCCGCTTAATACGCCTCAACGCCGCATACCAGCCAGACGCCGCGCACACATAGAGGGTCGCACAGGTCGACGGACTGAGGTAACCATCAGGAACGTGCATGATCTGGTCAATTTCGAACGGGGGTTGCTGGCCGATCTACTGATTCTTACTGCTGTTCGATCACCGTCTCCGACTTAGCCGGTTTCTGCGTCACCTGCTGTGTGCCGGGCAATTGCGAACGATCCCAGCCGCCGCCCAGAGCCTCCACCAGCGCCACAGCCGAGGCCATCTGCTGGACCTGAAGAGCGTTCAGAGTCTGCTGGTCCACCAGCACTGTGGTCTGGGCGATCAGCACGTCGAGGTAGGGATCGATACCGGTATCATAGCGGCCCTGTTCGAGCTTGAGATAGGTTTGAGCGGAACTAACAGCCTGCTGCTCCTGCTCGATCTCTTTGGAGAGGATGCGGACCTCCGCAAGGGAATCTTCTACGTTTTGAAAAGCGGCAAGTACGGTCTGGCGGTAGCTGGCCAGATCCGCATTGTAGGTGGCTACATATTGTTGAACGGTCGCGCGGCGCAGGCCGGCGTCGAAGATGGTTTCCGGGATCGACGCGCCGATGGACCAGAAGCGGCTCGGCCAGGATAGCCAATTCTTGAAGGCGGAACTCTCAAAGCCGCCTTCCGCGGTCAAAGTCAGATTCGGATAGTACGCGGCATATGCGATGCCGATCGCCGCGTTGGCTTCGGCCATGGTGCGTTCCGCGGCGGCCACATCCGGCCGGCGCTCCAGCAGTTCCGAGGGTACGCCCACCGGAATCGGGGGCGGAGCAACGGTCATCGGCTTAACCGGAATGGAGAAAGTTGTGGCCGTCTTGCCGATAAGTACGGCGATCGCGTGCTCATATTGTGCGCGTGCCACTCCGACGTTGGTTGCGCCGGCCTGGGCGCTACGCAGCGTGGTTTCGGCTTCGACCACAGAAATCTGGTCGTCGATGCCCGCTTCATACAGCGCGCGGGTCAAGTCGTACGCTTTCTGGTCCGCTTCCACGGTCTCATCAAAGATTTTTTGCAACTGGTCCTGGCCGCGAATCTCGAAAAAATATTCGGCCAAGCTGGCCTCCTCGGTTAGCCGTTCGTTCTCGAGATCGGCCGCACTGACTTGGGCAGCGTACTGGGCTTGGCGCACGGTATTGCGGACCTTGCCCCAAAGGTCGGGCTCCCAGGAAGCTTCGAGCGGCAGGGAATAGAGCGTGCTTTGCAACTGCGGAGTAGTCGTGGTGGTGGTGCCCGTGCTGCTCGTACTGGCTGTGACCACATTCGCCGAGGCCCGCGAGTGGGTGACCGAGGGTGTAGCGGTTAACGTTGGAAAATATTGCGAACGGGCTTCGCGCACGATCGCGCGCGCTTCCATAAAGTTTTCGAAGTACTGCTTGATGTTCTGGTTGTTGATGTCCAGCTGCTCTTCGAGGACGTTCAATTCAGCGTCGTTGAAGATCTCCCACCATTTACCACGCAGTTTGGCATCCGCCGGCTGTGCCACCGTCCAGTCTCCAGTTTCCTTGAACTGCGTGGGTGATTCTTTATAGACCGCGGCAGGCGCCTGCGGCGTGGGCGGGTGATACTTCGGTCCGACCACGCAACCCGATAACATCGGCAGCAAGATCGCAGCCGTACCCAGCCGGAGTTTTCTGCTCGTCAATCTTCGCTGGAAAATAGTCATAATCATAGCGTTTCTACCTGGAACAACATCCATTCATCATCTCAGTCCGTCGTACCAGCGGGGCTGCCGAGCCCTGGCACGGTATCGTGCTCTTTCCCCGCCATTCGCAGGCGCAATCGGTCGAAGGCCAAATAAACGACCGGTGTCGTATAGAGCGTGAGCAACTGACTCAGGATGAGCCCTCCCACAATCGTAATACCAAGGGGACGCCGGAGTTCAAACCCCGTGCCGGACCCGAGCGCCAGCGGCAGAGCACCCAATAGCGCGGCCATCGTGGTCATCAGGATCGGACGGAAGCGCAACATGCACGCTTCAAAAATCGAGTCGAGCGGCTTCTTGCCCTCCTGGCGCTCGGCCTGGAGAGCGAAGTCGATCATCATGATGGCGTTCTTTTTTACGATTCCGATCAGCAGCACAATTCCAATGATGGAGATCACGTTCAGATCCTGTTTGAAGATCAGCAATGCCAGCATCGCACCCACGCTTGCCGAAGGCAAAGTGGAGATGATGGTCAGCGGATGTACCAGACTTTCATACAGGATACCAAGGACGATGTATACCGCCAGCAGCGCCGTCACTACCAGTATCGGTTCGGTGCTCAGAGATTGCTGGTAGGCCTGCAGCGTGCCGGCATAAAAACCTTGCAGCGTGGAGGGCGTGCCAAGCCGCTTTTGCATCTGGCTGATACTCAATGTGGCATCACTCAAAGACATGCTCGGCGCCAAATTAAAAGACACGGTGACCGAGGGGAATAAACCCGTATGGTTGACGGCCAGGGGGGTCGTGTTGGCTTGGCCGTTGGCTACGGTGTTCAAGGGAATGTTTCCGCCGCTGGACGTTGCGAGGTAGATGTCTTTCAAGCCTTCCGGGCTTTGCCAAAACTGAGGAGCAACCTCCAGCACCACGTAGTACTGATTCAACTGCGTGTAGATAATGGATACTTCCGACTGGCCGAATGCGCCGTACAAGGTCGAGTCCAGCGACTGTGCGGTTATGCCGAGCTTTGCCGCAGTGACGCGATCGTAGTTCATCACCTCATCAAGACCGCCATTCTGCTGGTCTGAACTCACGTCCTGCAGGCCGTGCAGGTGCATCATCTCATTCAGTATGATCGGCGCCCACTTGGAAAGATCCTGCTCATTGTCGGATTGGAGCGTGTACTGGTACATGGCATTACTGGAGCGGCCGCCGATGCGCAGATCTTGCACGGATTGGAGAAACGCGGAAGCGACCGGCAGACGGTTCATTTGCGGCCGCAGGCGGTTGATGATCTGCGTGGCGCTCACCTTACGCTCCGCCAGCGGCTTGAGGGCGACGTAGAGGGAGCCGGTATTTGTAGCCCCGCTGCCGCCGGTAAACGCAATCACATTGGCGACGGCAGGATCCTTCTTGATTACCTCACCGATCTGCCGAATGGAGCTGTCCATCGACGGGAAGGATGAATCCTGGGGCCCGCGTACTGCACCGGTGATCGCTCCCGTGTCCTCCACCGGGAAAAAGCCTTTGGGTATCTTGACGATCAGCACCACATTGAGCGCAATGGTGATGAACAGTACGACGAGGGTGAGGGCCGGATGGGCAAGCACCCAGTGCAGGCTGCCGCGATACAACGACAGCATGCCGTCGAAGAATTTTTCGCTGGCCATGTAGAGGCGGCCATGTCTTCCTGTGCGCTCGTCCTTCAAGAGGTAGGCGCACATCATTGGTGTCGTGGTCAGCGAAATGAGCATCGACACGAAGACGGCCGTCGAAAGAGTGACGGCAAACTCACGGAAGAGACGGCCAACAATTCCGCCCATCATCAGCAGAGGAATAAAGACGGCAATCAGCGAAACGCTGATGGTGAAAACCGTAAAGCCGATTTCTTCCGCGCCCTTCAAAGCCGCGGCAAAGGGCTTCATGCCGCCCTCCAGGTGGCGTGCGATATTCTCCATCACAACGATGGCATCATCGACCACAAATCCGGTTGCAATGGTCATGGCCATCAGCGAGAGGTTGTCAATGCTGTATCCGAACAGATACATCACTGCGAACGTACCAACCAGCGAGACCGGCACCGCAACGGCGGGAATCAGAGTGGCGCGGCCATTGCGCAGAAAGACAAACACCACGATGATGACCAAGCCGATGGAAATGAGCAGCGTCCGCTCGACGTCACTGACCGAGGCGCGGATCGTTGTGGTGCGATCCAGAACGATGGTGGTCTCGATGCCGAGCGGAATGGTTGCCTGGATGAACGGAAGTTGGGCACGTATGGCGTCGACCGTGTCAATAATATTGGCACCGGGCTGGCGGAAGATGATGACCGTAACTGCGCGCTTGCCGTTCAAATAGCCAGCGGCGCGGACGTTAGCCACCGAGTCCGTCACCTGCGCGACGTCGGACAGATGGACGGCCGCGCCGTTGTTATACCCAACGACGAGCGGCTTGTAGTCCTCGGCGAGCGAAATCTGGTCGTTCGCGAGAATGTCCGCAGTCACATCGCCGTCAGTGATCTGGCCTTTGGCCAGGTCAGCGTTCTGCAGGCTCAGCACCGACTGCAAGTTCGCGAGAGTAAGTCCATAGCTGGCCAATTGTGTGGGATTTGCGTCCACACGCACGGACGGCAACGCGCCACCTCCGACAACGACCTGCCCTACGCCCTGTATCTGCGACAACTTCTGCTCGACGACGGTGGAAGCTTCGTCATACAGTTTAGCGGGGCCGAATTTGTCGGAGGTTAGGCCGAGGATCATGATCGGCGCATCGGCGGGATTGACCTTGCGATAGGTTGGATTGCCCGGCAGGTTGGTGGGCAGATAGGTGCGCGCGGCATTGATGGCCGACTCCACATCGCGCGCCGCGCCATCAATGTCGCGGCTGAGGTCAAACTGAATGGTGATCGAGGTGCTGCCGAGCGTGCTGGCGGAGGTCATCTCGGTCACACCTGCAATATGACCGAGTTGCCGCTCCAAAGGAGTGGCGACGGACGATGCCATAATGTCGGCGCTGCCTCCCGGCAAACTCGCACTGATTGAAATCGTCGGAAAGTCGACCTCCGGCAGGGGCGCCACCGGCAACACTTCAAACGCAATCGCCCCGGCAAGGGCAATCCCCACCGTGAGCAGCGTGGTCGCCACTGGCCGGAGAATGAAGGGTGCGGAGATGTTCATGCGGGCCCTGCCTGTTCTGCCTCTCCGGTTTCGACCCGGTTCGATTTGGGGGTAAAGCGGTGTGCCAGATTATCGAAGAAAATGTAGATGACGGGCGTGGTGTACAGCGTGAGCGCCTGGCTCAGCAACAGTCCGCCGACCATGGCGATGCCCAGCGGCCGGCGCAACTCGGAACCGAAACCACTCCCGAGCGCCAGCGGCAGCCCAGCCAGCAGAGCGGCCATGGTGGTCATCATAATGGGGCGGAAACGGAGCAGGCAGGCCTCGTAAATTGCATCAGTTGCATTCTTTCCGTGCTTCCGCTCGCCTTCCAGCGCGAAGTCGACCATCATGATGCCGTTCTTCTTAACGATACCGATCAGCAGAACGATACCGATGATCGCTACCACGCTCAAATCCTGGTGAAAGAGAATCAACGCGAGGAAAGCGCCAACACCAGCCGACGGGAGCGTGGAGAGAATCGTGATGGGATGGATAAAACTCTCGTACAAAACCCCAAGTACGATGTACACCGTGACCAGCGCCGCAAGAATGAGTAAAGGCTCGTTGGAGAGCGAATTGGTGAACGACGCCGCGGTGCCTTGAAAGCCGGCCTGGAGGCTGGGAGGCATGTGCATGTCCTTCTGCACTTTGTCCACTGCCGTGATGGCCTCGCCCAACGCGGCGTTCGGCGCGAGATTGAACGACACGGTAATAGCCGGAAACTGACCCTGGTGGGTAATGGCTAGCGCTTCGGTCGTGTTCTCGAAGTGGGAGAAAGCGCTCAGCGGCACGGCGCTGCTCATGGTTGAACTGGTGGCGCCGGCAGAGTTGGCCCCGTTATTCGATGTGGAAGATGTGCTGGGGGACAGCGCGTTCGTGGGAGGAACAAGAGTATTTGCCGATGGAGTGTACAGGGCCGAAGACGTCAACGCATTGGACCCCGCGGCGGATGCTCCCGAAGAAGCGAATGAGGTTGCGGCGCCGGCACCGGTCGCGTCCGCCGACGCATTGGACTGGATGTAAAGATGGTTGAGCTTGTTGGGATCCAGTTGAAACTGCGGCTGACTCTCGAGAACCACATGGTACTGGTTGACCTGGGTATACATCGTGTTAATCTCCCGCTGGCCGAAGGCGTCGTACAGAGTGTTATCGATGGTTGTCGGCGCGATGCCAAATCGCGACGCGGTAACCCGGTCAATCACCAGAGATACAGCAAGGCCGCCCGGTTGCTGATCGGTGGCGACATCTTCCAGCTCCGGCAGCTGCTTCAGCCGGCCGACGAAGCGGTTGGTCCAGTCATTCAGTTCATTCGCATCGGGGTCTTCGAGCGTGTACTGGTATTGCGTTCGGCTCACTCGATCGTCCACCGAAATGTCCTGTACCGGCTGCATAAACAGCTGTATGCCTTGAACCTGGGCCAGGCTTGAGTTGAGTCGCCGGATTACGTCGGAAGCACTCATCTTGCGCTGGTCGAGCGGCTTTAGATTGATCGACATTCGACCGCTGTTGATCGTGGTATTGGTTCCGTCTGCGCCGATAAACGAGGAGAGGCTTTGGACGGCCGGATCGGCCAGAATTACCTTTGCCAGTTCCTGCTGCTTCTCCGCCATGGCCTTGGAGCCAATTGATGGCGGCGCCTGCGAAATACCCTGGATGACGCCGGTATCCTGCACCGGAAAGAATCCTTTGGGAATAATGATGTAAAGGAAAATCGTAAGCAGCAGCGTAGTCAACGCGACCAATAGCGTAATCGTCTGGTATCGCAGGACAAACTTCAGCGTTTGCCCATAGAAGGCAATCATCCCGTCGAATGCACGTTCCGAGGCTTGATAGATGCGCCCCTGCTGCTCCTTCGGCTGATGTCGTAAAATTCGCGCGCTCATCATCGGCGTGAGCGTAAGCGAGACTACGGCCGAAACGATGATGGTGACGGCAAGGGTCACGGCGAACTCGCGGAACAGGCGGCCCACGACGTCGCCCATGAATAAAAGCGGAATCAATACGGCGATGAGCGATACGGTTAGCGAGAGAATCGTAAAACCAATTTGCTCCGCACCCTTGAGCGCCGCTTCCATGGGAGGATCGCCGTCCTCGATGTAGCGCGCAATGTTTTCGATCATCACGATGGCATCGTCCACCACGAAGCCGGTGGAGATGGTCAGCGCCATCAGAGATAAGTTATCCAGACTGTAACCCAGGATATACATCGCCGCGAAAGTGCCGATCAGCGAGAGCGGCACTGCCACGCTGGGGATAATCGTGGCGTAGAGACTCCGCAGGAAGAGAAAGATGACCAGCACGACCAGGCCGACCGTGAGCAGCAATTCGAACTCAACGTCGGAAACCGATGCTTCGATGGCGGTTGTGAGGTCGGTAAGCGTGGTCACCTGGATGCCCTTGGGCAGGCTGTTCGTAAGCTGCGGCAATAACTGCTTGATGCTCTTGACCACGCTGATCGTGTTGGCCCCCGGCTGGCGCTGCACGTTGAGAATGACCGCCGGGGTCTGATTCATCCAGGCAGCCTGATTATTGTTCTCCACCCCATTCACAATTTGCGCTACGTCGGTCAGCATCACCGGCGCACCGTTGCGGTAGGCGACTACAACCTTCTGATAGTCGTCGCTGGTGACCAGTTGATCGTTGGCGTCGATCTGGTAATCCTGGCTCGGTCCATCGAAGTTCCCTTTGGCGGCATTTACACTGGCATCGGTCAAGGCCGTGCGCAGGTCTTCCATGTTGATGCCATAGGATGACAGAGCTGAAGGGTTGGCTTGAATGCGGACCGCAGGCTTTTGTCCGCCGCTGATGGTTACCAGACCGACGCCGTTGAGCTGTGAAATCTTGGGCGCAAGGCGCGTGTCCACAAGATCCTCGACCTGAGAAAGCGGCATGGAACTTGAGGTGATGGCCAGGGTGAGCACAGGGGCATCGGCCGGGTTGGTCTTACTGTAGGTTGGGGGCGCCGGCAGAATCGAGGGCAAGAGGCTTTGCGACGCGTTTATGGCGGACTGTACTTCTTCCTCAGCCACATCGATATTCAGCGTAAGGTTGAACTGCAGCACGATGACGGAAGTGCCTCCAGAACTGGTGGAGGTCATCTGGCTCAGGCCCTGCAGTTCGCCGAATTGACGCTCCAGGGGCGCGGTCACCGTGGTTGCCATCACGGTTGGGCTTGCTCCGGGATAAAACGTGAGTACCTGAATCGTCGGATAGTCGACTTCGGGCAGTGCAGAAACCGGCAGTTGGGTATAGCCAACGATGCCGACCAAAAGGATTGCAGCCATCAGCAGAGAGGTCGCAACCGGCCGCAAGATAAACGGACGAGATGGACTCACTTGGCGCTGCTCCCGGTGCTGGCGGCTGCGCCAGGCTTGCTCGAAGCGGCGACCGCGGTGTTGTCCTGTAACTTGTCAAAGCTGCTATTGGCAACGACGTCCCCAGGATTGATGCCATCCACCTGCGTTACGCCGCCATCTGTAACTCCCGGCTTTACGCTGCGCATGTGAGCGACGTTGTCTTGAATCACATACACGAACGATGCCTGGCCATTTTGCTGAATGGCGGATGCTGGAATCAGCGTCACGCCCTGCAACGTGTTCACCAGCAACCGCGTGTTCACGAACTGGTTGGGGAAGAGCGCGTCATTCTTGTTGTCGAAGACGGATCGTGCTTTTACCGTTCCGGTCGTAGTGTCGATCTGATTGTCGAGCGTCAACAGTGTTCCGCTTGCAATCTTTGTCTGCCCGGTGCGATCGAAGGCATCGACGGTGAGCTTAGCCTTCTTGCGCAATCGCGCCGCAACGGGACCCAGACTATCTTCCGGTATCGTGAAAATTACAGTGATGGGTTCCAGTTGCGTAATGACTGCCAGGATCACAGTTCCGGCAGACTGCACCACGTTGCCCGGGTCCACCAACCGTAAACCTACGCGGCCGGCGATGGGAGCGGTGATATGGCAGAACTCGACCTGAATCTGGTCATATTGCACCGTTCCCTGATCGTTCTTCACTGTGCCCTCGTCCTGCAGGACGAGTTTTTCCTGGTCGTCCAATAATTGCTTTTGTATCGCGTTACGCGCCCATGCGGCCCGGTAGCGATCAAGGTCCATCTGTGCCTGGGCCAGCACGTTCTGGTCTCGCTCCAGCGCACCTTGCGCCTGCAAGAGAGTTGCGCGGTAGGGACGCGAGTCGATGTCAACCAGCGGCTCGCCCTTGCGTACCAATTGACCCTCGGTGTAATGCACAGTAGAGACCAGGCCCGTCACCTCGCTGGTAATGGAATCGGTATAGACCGGAGTGACGGTACCAATTGCATTGAGATACACGCCGATGTCACCTTTCGTTGCCGTCGCGGTCGTGACTGGGATCTTCGCTGGCGGGTGCACGACTTTTTTCGCGTTCTCCTCGTGGCGCCACATCAGCACGAATGCGATTACAAGGAGAAGCAACAACGCAATCGCTATGACGATCCAAAGAACTTTGCGTCGGTGAGATCGTGAACCGTGAGCCGGGAGCTGATGGCTGCGGTCGATTAAAGGATGCTCATTCGTATCAACGGCCAAAAGGAATCTCCTTTTCCGCCTCGGGATTGCTCCGAATTATAGCCGAGGAGAAGAGTGTTGGATTCGCAATCGGGACGCCCACTGTCCCTGCCCCAGCGAGTTTCTCAAGTGAGCAATTCTGCACAGTATTTCGAACCAAATGAGCGAATCTGATCGATAACCCAGACGAAGAGTTCATCCGCTGACCACACAGCCTACCTATGGCGGAGGGCAGACGTAGTGCGGCTCGGGGTACTGGGCTAATTCCAGCTTTTAGCCCAGTACCCGGCTCGGCCCCAGCTCGACAGCATGCCGCTCACTCACGGATCATTGGTCAATTTCACTTCTGCGGGTTTTGGATGCCGTTTTCAACGAATAGGACTGAACGGAAGAGTGTCAAATAAAGTAAAAGGACGCTCCAAACGCTCGGAGGCCGGTTCGTTCGGAGCATATAGGAACCAAGTTGCAACGCCTTTCCGCTGGAGTGTCCTATTACCGAAGTGCGACGAAGAGAGCTTTTTCCTTCTTTTGCTATTGTCAAACTAGTAAAGCGCTGTGCTATAATGCCCTCAACGCTACTGCCACGGTTTGCTCGTGACGCGGTGATCCTATCGGATCAAGATTCATCTCCGCTTTTCCTGCCCGCCGTTTATTCAGCGTAAAATCAACAACTTAAAGAGCGGCGTGGGAACTCACGATACGTGTATCGAAATGCGATCAGGCCCCTCCAGAAAGAACAATTACGAATGACAAGCTTTACGGAATTACCACTCTCTTCTGCTTTGCAGCAGAGGCTGGCGACAGCTCAATTTATTACCCCTACACCGATTCAGGTGCAGGCTATCCCATGTGCTCTTGAGGGCAAAGACGTACTGGCGACAGCGCAAACCGGTACCGGCAAGACGCTGGCATTTCTGATCCCGGTGATCGAGATGCTGCAGCGCGAACCTTCGCAGAAAGTGCGCGTGCTGGTTCTACTGCCCACGCGCGAGTTGGCGATTCAGGTCAACGAAGAATACGAAAAACTGCGTGGCAAGGGACTGTCCAGGGCCGCGCTGGTAATCGGCGGCGTCTCCGAGAAGGCGCAAATTCTGGCGGTGCGTGGCGGATCGAGCCTGGTGGTCGCAACCCCCGGCCGCTTGCAGGATTTCATTACCCGCAAGCTGATCGACCTGCGCGAAATCAAAATCCTTGTACTCGACGAAGCTGACCGCATGCTAGACATGGGTTTTCTGCCTGCCCTGCGGCGCATCCTCGCGGTGTTGCCGCAACGCCGGCAGACCTTGTGCTTCTCGGCGACCTTGGAACAATCCGTCGCGGGCCTGGTGAACGATTCCATGCGGGATCCGGTGCGCGTGGCCATCGGCTCGGTGCTCAAGCCGGTCGAGAGTGTCCGGCTGCAAGCCTATGAGGTGCGCCCCGCCGAAAAGCCCGATGTGCTGCGCCAGTTGCTCTACGGCGAAAAAGGACAGACGCTCATCTTTGCCCGCACCAAACGTGGCACGGAACGCTTGGCCAAGGAACTGGTTCGCGAAGGTTTTTCCGCTGCCATGATTCACGGCGACCGCTCGCAATCGCAGCGCAACGGAGCGCTCAGCGGATTTCAGCAAGGCCGCTTCCAGGTGCTGGTGGCCACCGACGTAGCGGCACGCGGCTTGCACATCGATGATGTGGCGCACGTGATCAACTACGACCTGCCCAAGATGGCGGAGGATTTCATTCATCGCGTAGGCCGCACAGGGCGTGCGGGATCGCAAGGGCTGGCCTCCAGTTTAGTGGCGGGAGCCGAGGTCATCGAACTGCGGAATATCGAGCGCGCTTTGAAACTGCGCATCGAACGCAAACAAGTGGATTGGGCGAATGCGGGACGCTCGGAGCATGTCGTCCAAAACACGCTGGCAAGCCGGACGCTGACCAAGATGCCCGGGGAAGTATTCGCATAAGGTAGAAAAGAACCGCAAGCACAGTAAAAAGGCGCGTCCTAGAGACGCGCCCTGCTTTTTGATGGCGTTTGACTTGGTAGGTCTACAGCGGCCGAAGATCTAAGACTCGGTTTTCTCCGGACCGCGCTCACGAGGGATGCTGGAAATATCGCCGTCGTCGGCTCCCATCTGAAAAAGGGCGGCTTGCTCGGCTGCGTGGCGCTGCAACTCGTCCAAATCCAGTTCACTCGAATCGCTCGAAGTGCCTAACGGCTCCTCGGTTTTGCGTTGGCTGCGGCGTTCGGCTTTATCGCGCTGTTTTTGCTGGCGTGTATGTTCTTTCTGGCGTTTAGTAAAGCTTGATCGACCTCGTCCTGGCATCCCAATCTCCAATCATCAATTTGCAACAGCGGCCGGCAGGTTTGCTTCTCGCATTTCGGAGCCCAAGCAGCGGCGCACTGACCCACCCGTCCAGCGAAACCGCCGTTCCGTGCTCTTGAACTCACCCGCGTGAATGCTGCACCGCTACCAGCGCGGTTCGCGGGGCTGGCGGGCGTGACCCTGGTAATCGTCGCGGCTGCCGCCGCCTCCGCCACCAAAGCGTTTTCCGCCACCTCCGCCGCCGCGGGGCGCATCGGTCTTCGGTTTCGCTTCGTTGATCTTCAGTGCGCGGCCGCCAAGCTCCGTTCCGTTCAAGGCGGCGACTGCCTTATCTGCCTCGCCGGCATTGGTCATCTCGACAAAGGCGAAGCCGCGGGCTCGGCCGGTTTCCCGGTCGGTGACGATGCTGACCTTCTCGACTGCGCCATGCGCTTCAAACAAGCCGCGCAGCTCTGGTTCTGTGGTGCTGTGAGGCAAATTGCCAACGTAAAGGTTCTTCATAGGAGTTCTTCTCTCTCTGACGATTCAACTGCAACTGCGGGGTGAGAATGCGTGGCTTCGAGTGGGGAGTGCTGTTCAATTGCTTCGGCCCAACGCGATGGTCTGGGAGCTTCCCGTATCGCTCGCGAACGAGCTTCACTGACTGAGCGCACCGAGGAAATCCGCTTGCAGGCTTCCAGAATTCCCCACCGCTGCGATGGACTCCCCGAGGCATGAGCTAGTAATGCGGCAACCAATTCCTTGTGTAGCGAGTCTGCATCCGTCCCAGCAGCCGCTGCGTCGGAATGCGGCGCGGCGGCCAGATACTCCGGACCGCCTACGAAGAAGGCGATTCTCTGCGGAGGAGTCGCACTTCGTATATCAGTGCAAAACTTGTCGCGGCTGTCTTGCTCCCCAACTACGTTAATGAGCACCAGATTGTATAAGTCGGCTCGCCACCAACATCGCGCCTCGAGCACATCGGCCGCGCAGTCAACCTCAATGCCAAGTTTCCTCATCACGTCGGCCCGCAAGTCGCGTTTTGTCTGCGAAGTGTCCAGCAGGAGCACGCGCTTCTTCTTCGCGGGACTGCCATCAGGATTAGGAAGCGGCAATCCGAGGATGGGCGCGCTCATGCCACCTTCTCCTTAAGATTCGTATGCGCTGCCGGGGCCACCAAGTGCTTCTCGGCCAGGGATTTCAACATTTTTTCGTTGCTTTGGCGGCGGCTGATCTTCTGCCTGCGCCGCCGGTTGAATCGAGCTTTATCGCCGTTGATTCCGGACATTTTTCTCTCCTGCTTCCTTGGCTGGTTACACCGAGCCTGCGCGAGATTACTGCTCCGCAAGCATCACAACGCGCGGGAAATTGCGGATCCCGCTACGAGCGGATCGTCAAATCGGCCCAACCGAGCGGCCGTTTCTTGAAGTTGATGTCTCGGGATCGAAACAACTGATTTCCAGAGGCTCTCAGGTGCGATACGTCACTCGCCTTTCAGGGAATTTCTCAATCGCGAAGGCGCAACGCGCGGTTAGGGTGTCTTCGAGGTCAAGACCTCTAGTATACGCTGCATTCGTCGATTCTGCTCGGTCCGCTCCGACTAGAAGTCATCATAAGGTGCCGGGGTAATTTCGATCAGGGCTGCAGAACCAGCCTTCACGGCTGCGAAGGGCTTACGCTGCTGGAGCCCGAACCTCGGCATAGGATCAGGCAGAGAACTACAACTCCCGCACCTGCGCCACCGCCGATCTCGATCCATTTTGGGTTCAGAGCATTGTTGGGATTCTCGGGCCGAATTGCTCCGCAGGCTGTCGATTCGTCACGCGTCGCCCGCTCTCCCTCGTGCACCGTGTTGGATTGGGATGAGCTTTCCGTAGGCACCTTGCGGAGAGATCCTACTTGTGTGATCTTTACGTCGTTCTTGTTGGCCGCAACCTCGACCTTCCCGCTCACGTCCGTTACATCGTATTGCGTGCGGTCATTCGAGAGGGGCTCAACCTTCAGGCAATTGACGTGCACGCTCATCTCCGTAGATGTGCCCACAGAGACGCTGCCATGCTCAAGGGTCAGGAAATTCCCCTGAAATTTCACAATGGATTCCCCCTGGACTAGGACAGACGAGCCCTCCGCGTCAAGATTGGCGACGAAGCCCGGTTTCGTCTCAAGCAAATCTCCGGGAAAAATGACAGTGGAATCCGGCACCTCGGAGCCGTTCACCCACACTCCCCCCTTGCTATGCACGATGGCAGAGCCCGCATTCGCAGCCGCGAGCGAGACCGGATACAGCGCGACCATCGTCCAGCAAAGAAAATTGCGTAGAGCAGACACACTCATACCCAAACCAAATTTCCACACCTTCTATGAAGATCGTAGAAGCAAGGAGCCTGATCGTCTATTAGCTCTCTGGGTGCCCAGCGGCGCGGAAGCTTTCTGGACAAAGTGTTGAACGAGTTGGGAGAGGAAGCCTATTCAGTCCTTCGCCAGCCATGCCAATGCGTCTTCGCGAGTCGAAAAGGCGCGAAATCCGCGGCGGGCGAAGCTGCCCAGGTCTTCAGCGATCCTCTTAGAGGCCACATAGGGATCCTTTGTCTTTCCTATCCATGCGGATTTCTTGACATAGGGCTTGTCAAAGACGGCAGTTTCTTTCATGGTTCGGATCGCATCCTCGTTAAAGGATGCTTCCGTGTAATCGCAGAAGATCAGGACCGAACCGCGGGGTTGAGTGGTCACAAAGTCGGGAAGCGCTCGGAAAATCTTTTCCACTCGATCCGCCGAACAGTTTGATACATCGACCAGGAGAATCTTCTTATCCCGATGGGTAATGAACCGAATATGCTCGGTCATGGGTCAGCCTACGTCGTGCCCGGGGAAGATCAAGTCTTTGACCGGTGATTGCCGAAAGTCAGTAAATTCCCCTAGAGGGTAATCGGCTGAATTTCAAATCCACTTCAAATTCAGGGGCCTCCATCCCAGACTCACTTAGCCTGCTCCGCCACCCTGGGTAGGGAACTCCGGTATGCTTGGCGAATGTGTTCTTGACCGATATGGAACCAAGTCTCGCTAATATTCCTGTGATCGAATTCCGCGACGTCGCCTACACGCTACCCAACGGCCAGGGGTTAATTGAGGGCGTGAACCTGAAGGCTCAACGGGGCGAGACTTTGGTTTTGTTGGGGCGCAGCGGATCAGGGAAGACCACCACGCTGAAGCTGGTGAATCGATTGTTGACTCCCAGCGGCGGGGAAGTGCGTGTGAACGGGGTGCCCACGACCGAAGGCGACGTCATTCGTTTGCGGCGCAGCATCGGCTATGTGATCCAGGACGTGGGTTTATTCCCGCATTTCACTGTGGAACGAAACATTGGTCTGGTTCCGCGAATCGAGGGCTGGACTGCCGAGCGAATTTATTCGCGGGTCGAAGAATTGTTGCAGATGGTCAGCCTTGAGACGAACCTGGCCTCGCGTTATCCGCACCAACTCTCCGGAGGACAGCGGCAGCGAGTGGGGGTAGCCCGTGCGCTGGCCGCCGATCCTGCCATTCTGCTCATGGATGAACCCTTTGGCGCGCTCGACGCGTTAACTCGCAATCAACTGCAGCGAGAGTTTCTGTCGCTCCAACAGCGGCTGAACAAGACGGTTGTCTTCGTTACCCACGACTTGCGCGAGGCCCTGCGTCTCGGTTCTCGTATCGCACTCATGGAAGCGGGCAAGCTGGTTGCTGTTCTTCCTCCCGAGGATTTCCTGCGATCCAGTGATCCGTTGGCCGCCGCGTATGTGCAGGCTTTCACAGACGGAACGGAGTCGGTCGCAAATCGAGGCGTGTCATGAACGTCTTTCACTTTTTCTTGCAAAACCGCGCACAGATTCTCGAACTCACGTTGGAGCATCTCTGGCTGGTCGGCATCTCCACGATGCTCGCGGTGCTGATTGGCATACCGCTCGGCATACTGAGTGCGCACTGGCCAGCGTGGAATAAGCCAGTTCTAGGAACTGCGAACATCATTCAGACAATTCCGAGCCTGGCGCTGTTTGGATTTCTGCTGCCTGTGCCCTGGCTTGGCGATCGTGCCGATCGCCTGGCGATTCTGGCGCTGACTCTCTACGCGCTGCTGCCCGTGATTCGCAATACCTATACCGGAATTCGTGGTGTCGATCCCGCAGTGGTCGAAGCCGGGCGTGGCATGGGACTTACCGGCAGCCAACTCTTGTTTCAGGTGGAGCTGCCGCTGGCGTTGAGCGTGATTCTTTCGGGCGTGCGAGTTGCGGTTGTGGTTTCGGTGGGATTGGCCACCATCGCCGCCGCGATTGGCGCCGGTGGCCTGGGCGAGTTCATCTTTCGTGGTCTCGCCATGGTCAACAATCAACTTATTTTGGCCGGAGCCATTCCCGCCGCGGTTCTGGCGCTATCGGCGGATTTCGGCCTGGGATGGCTGGAGAAGCGGTTGCGGCCACAATGAGAAGGGATCGACAGAGACCGCGTCGCTGCACTCACCGAGTGAGGTTCTGCATGTCTCTGAGTTTGATTCTCTCAGCCCTACTGTTGTCCGCGTGTGCGCCATCGCACTCCGACCGAATTGTGGTCGGCTCCAAGAACTTTACCGAGTCGCTGATCCTGGGCGAGCTCATGGCGCAGCAAATTGAAGCGCACACGCACCTGAAAGTCGAGCGCCGCTTCTATCTCGCGGGAACTTACATTTGCCAACAAGCGGTGCTGGCCGGACGCATCGATGTCTATCCCGAATACACGGGCACAGCTTTGTCCGCCATTCTCAAGCAACGAGTTGAAGGTGATCGGACCGAGGTATACCAGCGGGTCAAGAGCGACTACGAGACGCGGCTTGGCCTAACACTCGGTCCGCCTCTCGGATTCAACAACACCTTTGCGATGGAGATTCGCGGAGACGATGCGCGCCGCTTGCATCTGAAAACCCTATCGCAGGCAGCCGCTCTTGCTCCGCAATGGCGGGCGGGTTTTGGCTACGAGTTCATGGAGCGTCCAGACGGCTATGCGGGACTGGCCGCCGCCTATGGTCTGCACTTTGCCGTCCCGCCCCGCATTATGGATCTGGGATTGCTCGCCTCGGCGTTGAAAGATCGCCAGATCGACATTGCCGCCGGCAACGCCACCGATGGGCTGATTCCCACGCTCGATTTGTTTGTGCTCGAAGATGACCGCCACTATTTTCCTCCCTACGAAGCGGTCGCGGTGATGCGGCAGCAGATCGTAGTGCAGCATCCTGAAGCTGCCCAGGCGCTCGCCGAGTTAGGCGGCAAGATTTCCGATCAGGAGATGCAGCAACTGAACTACGCCCTCGATGGCCAGCATCGTGACGTGAAAGATGTCGCGCACGAATTCCTGCGCCGCAAAGGACTGGTCAACTAAGCTCGTGTGGGGACAGCCGCCCCCGGCTGTCCGCCGAGCGAAGCGAGGCAGTTTGCGCCTGATAGTCTGCCTGCGCTCACTCAGATCAGCAACTCGCCTCGCAACGTAAGCACAGCATTCCCCTTGATAATCACGCGGTCTGCTTTGACTTCGCACCACAGTTCGCCGCCTCGCTCCGAGACCTGGAGCGCGTGCAGGCTAGTCTTGCCCAGCCGCTGCCCCCAATACGGCGCCAACGAACAGTGCGTGGAGCCGGTCACGGGATCTTCCGGAATGCCGTAACTGGGTGCAAAGTAGCGAGATACAAAATCGGCATCATTGCTCGGAGCTGTGATCGCGACTCCCGCGGGATGAAGCTCTTCCAGCGTCCGAAGGTCCGGACGGACGCGCCGGACATCCTCTTCGCTTTCATACACGGCAAAATAGTTGTCTTCGATTTGCATAACCGTGGCTGGGGTCCTTTCCAAACCTTTGAGCAACGCCGCAGGCGGATCTCCGCAGGTCCAAGGTTCCAACGCAGGGAAGTCCATCGCGAACAAATGGCTGTCACGGGAAACGGCGAGCGTACCGCTGAAGCGTGTTTCGAAGCGCACCGAATTGCGCTCCGGCTCCAGGATTTGCAGCACCACCCACGCCGAAGCCAGCGTCGCATGCCCGCACAGCTTCACTTCGCAACGAGGCGTGAACCAGCGCAATTCGTAGTGATCGCCGCGAGCAACGAAGAAGGCGGTCTCCGAAAGATTGTTTTCGGCTGCGACCGCACGCAGTACCTCGTCATCTAACCACCCTGCAAGCGGACACACGGCGGCCGGATTGCCCGCGAAGGGCCGGGCCGTAAAGGCGTCGACGTGAAATACCGGTAGGGGCATTACCCTATGGTACTCGGCCAGCCCGGCGGATAGAATGCAGCATTCGCCGCGTCAGTTTGCCGCCGGTGAATTTCATCCGCTCACGGCCACCGAGTCAGGAGAACTGAATGCTCGCCACATCAAGCGACTCAACCCTCCGTTACTATCTGATCGACCAACTCGCCGACGCCCGCCAACGCACAGACGATGTGTTCGCTCTGGTCAAGCCCGATTCTCTCTACGAACGGCCCATTGACGAACGTCATCGCATCATCTTTTACATCGGACATGTCGAGGCCTTCGATTGGAACCTCTTTCACGAACGCGTTCTCGGACTGAAGAGCTTCCATCCCGAGTTTGACCGTCTGTTTGCGTTCGGCATCGATCCAGTCGGCGGCGGACTCCCCACTGATCAGCCGTCGGACTGGCCTACTATGGCAGCCGTGGAGGAATATGTCGGAAAAATCCGAATGATCCTGGACGAGAAACTATCGGACGCACTGGCCGATCCTCGCCCCCCCACAAGGGACGGCTTCCCACTCAGCACTCTGCTCAGTGTCGCCATTGAGCACCGCCTCATGCACGCCGAAACACTGGCCTACATGCTGCATCAGTTGTCACTGAATCACAAAGTGCGACGGAAAGAACCTCTCGACCTGCAGGCTACTCCAGCCGTTCACCGGAGCAGTGAGATTCCTGCGGGTGCGGTTACGCTTGGGCTCCCGCGCGGCAGCAACCTATTCGGCTGGGACAACGAATATCAAGCCCATACCGTCGAGGTGCCGGCGTTTGCCATCGATCAGTACAAAATCACGAACCTTCAGTATCTCGAGTTCATTACAGCGCGTGGATACGAAACGCCCGCATTCTGGAGTGACGATGACTGGAACTGGAAATCTGGGCAGGGAATTTCACATCCGGCATTTTGGAAGAAAGAAGCTGGGCAGTGGAGCTATCGCACGATGTTTGAAGACGTGCCGCTGCCCCTGAATTGGCCCGTCTATGTGAGCCACGCGGAGGCGACGGCGTATGCGATCTGGGCACGGAAGTCGTTGCCCACAGAAGCCGAGTGGCAGCGCGCAGCCTATGCTACTCCCCGCGGAGAAGAGCTAACTTACCCGTGGGGAAGGGAAGCGCCTTCGGCGAGATTTGGCAACTTCGATTTCGCCAGTTGGAGTCCAGCGCCGGTAAACGCATTTCCGGATGGCCGAAGCGCCTTCGGTGTCCACGGGCTGCTGGGCAATGGATGGGAGTGGACTTCCACCGAGTTCGCGCCGTTCCCCGGGTTCGAACCCTTTCCGTTCTACCGCGGCTATTCCGCAGATTTCTTTGACGGCAAGCATTTCGTGCTCAAGGGCGGATCGTCCCGCACCGCCGCGTGCCTGTTGCGGCGCACGTTCCGCAATTGGTTCCAGGCGCACTATCAATTCGCCTACACCGGATTTCGCTGCGTAAGCCGATGATTGTCACTTCGTCGATATTAACGTTCTGATCGTTAAAGGGAGCCGCCAATATGCTGGTTCAGACTATTACTCCAAATGCGACCTATGAATTTGCAGCCGATGTGCGCAATGGCCTTACCATGCCGGGTCAGAAAGAACTGCCGTCGAAATACTTGTACGACGAAGTAGGTTCAGCATTGTTCGAAGTGATCAGCCATCTGCGGGAGTACGGACTGACGCGTGCGGATGAACGCCTGCTGCGGCGGCATGCCGGAGACATTGTGGAGCGCCTCGCCACTCCAGTCGCCGTCGCCGAACTCGGCAGCGGCAGCGGCAGGAAGACCCGCCACATCCTTGAGTCTCTTTGCCGCCGCCAGCGCACGGCTTACTATCCCATCGAGATTTCCCCGTCGGCTCTCGCCATGTGTGAGCGCGAGCTGAGCGACATCGATGCCATCAGCATCCTGGGCTTCGAGCGCGAATACCTGGAGGGACTGCTGGAAGTCGCAGCGCAACGGCGCAGTGGCCAGCATCTTTGCGTGCTGTTCCTGGGGAGCACCATTGGGAACTTCGACCGGCTGGCGGGCATCAACTTTTTAGCCGAGGTCCGGCGCATTCTTCAGCCCGGCGATTCCCTTCTGCTGGGAACCGATCTGGAGAAATCGAGCGCACAGCTCATCGCCGCTTATGACGACGAATTGGGAGTGACTGCGGCATTCAACCTGAATCTGCTGGCTCGCATCAATCGCGATCTGGACGCCGATTTCGATCTTGCGCAATTCGAGCACGTGGCGAAAATCAATCACACGGACCGCTCCGTGGAAATGCATCTGCGTTCCATGTGCCGCCAGACCGTAGATATTCCGGCGGCCGGACTTTCCGTTCAGTTTCTTGAGGGCGAAACCATCTGGACCGAAAGCAGCCACAAGTATTCTCCCCAAGAGATCTTTCCAATGGCCAGCACCGCCGGTTTCCGCTGCGATGTGCAATGGATAGACGAGGAGTGGCCTTTCGCGGAGAACCTGCTCATCGCAGAATGAATGCGCAGCGAACCTGCATTATTTTCTGTTAATGCCGCCTCGATATTCTTGCGTCGCTTTTGTGGCAGCTTTGCGTCTCGAAGTAAAACTTTGTAAATCCTGCGTTCCTGTGCGATGGGCCGATGTAGATTAGTTAAAGAGCGAAAAGAGCGAAATGAAAGGCGTATGAGCGCAAACACAAACCGGCTGCTGACAATTGCACTCTGCGCCGCAAGCGCCGCTTTTCCACTGGCGCCTTGCTGTTATGCGATCTCCTCCGGCCAGCAAACCCAACCCAGCGCCGGTCCAGGTACCGCCAGTCGACGCGTTGGCGCCATCAAAGTCGTCAACGGAACGGCGATCACTCTCACGCCCGACTCCGGCCCTGACGTCAATATCACTGTCCAGCCCACCACCCGGATTCTTCGCATAGCTCCGGGCGAGAAGGATCTGAAGAACGCCACCCCGATTCAGTTGCAGGATCTGCAGGTCGGTGATCGCATCCTGGTTGGCGGCAAAGCTTCCGACGATAATCTATCGCTCGTGGCTTCCACCGTCGTCGTGATGAAGCACTCCGATCTCGAAACGCGGCATAAGCAGGAGTTGGAAGACTGGCAGAAGCGTGGCGTGGGCGGCTTGGTGACCGCGGAGGATACAGCGACCGGAACTGTCACAATTTCCGTGGGTAGCTTTGCCTCAAAGAAGAGCATCACGATTCACACGTCCAGCGCCACGGCCATTCGCCGTTATGCGCCGGACTCCGTGGAATTTGACGATGCCAAACCAAGCACGCTGCAGGAAATTCGTCCCGGCGATCAGGTGCGCGCCCGTGGAGATCTCGGCGCCGATGGAAGCGAACTGACAGCCGAGGAAATCGTTTCCGGATCGTTCCGTAGTATTGCCGGCACCGTCAATTCGGTGGACGCAAGTGCATCGACTCTCAGCGTTCAGGATTTATTGTCGAAGAAATCAGTGGTGGTCAAAGTGACCGGAGACTCGCAACTTCGCCGTTTGCCGCCTGAGATGGCGCAGCGGATCGCGATGCGCTTGAAGGGAGCGGCTGCGGGCGGGATACCTGGAGCGCCATCGAGCGGCTCCGCAACCAATGTCCCAACCTCAAACGCTCAAACCACTAGCGGCCAACCCCCGCTTCCGTCGGGTCCTTCCAGTGGAGCGTCTTCTGGCGGAAGTGCTACGGGTGGCCGTTCGGGCGGTGCTCCGGATTTTCAGCAGATGCTGAGCCACGTCCCCACTGTTTCTCTGGCGGACTTGCATAAGGGCGACGCGGTGATAATCCTCGCGACTGAGGGCACTGCGGGCGTAGGGACGACGATTACGCTCGTGAGCGGCGTGGAACAACTTCTACAAGCCGCTCCCAACGCCAGCAGCGCCGCGATGCTGACGCCGTGGACCATGGGCGCGCCCTCCGGCGACGCTGGGGGCCCATAGGATTTGCTCCCCACGCAACCGAATACTGCATGGAAGATTTATATCGAAGATTCTTACTCACAGAATGGAATATTGGATGACGGTGCGGAAGTATTTTCTTTTCATATTTATTTTTCTTTCTTTCCAGTTGTCTACTACGCTTGCGGCTTCCCAGGCGCCTGCCACGCAGACGACGGCTCCCGCAGCTTCAGGGGTCTTGCGCGGCCAGGTAACTGACCCGTCCGGCGCCGCAATCGCGAATGCCGATGTCGTTCTCACGCCTGCGGCCGCTTCCGCAACGCCCATCAAAGCACAGACCAACGGGCAGGGCCTCTATGAGTTCAAGGAGCTGGCCGCGGGTCAGTACACGCTGAACGTTATTGCCCAGGGTTTCTCCCTCTACGAAAACGACAACGTAGCCGTCACAGCGGATCAGCCTTTGCGTCTGAACGTCGCCATGGCCATCGAAGTGGAGCAGACCAAGATTCAGGTCTCGGACACCGCGCCCACGGTCGACGTCAATCCTGCGAACAACGCCGGAGCCATCACCATCTCAGGCAAGGAACTGGAAGCCTTACCCGACGATCCCGACGAATTGCTCACAGACCTGCAGGCCCTGGCCGGGCCTTCCGCCGGTCCTAACGGCGGACAAATATATATCGATGGCTTCACTGCAGGCCAGCTGCCTCCCAAGGAATCCATTCGCGAAATTCGCATCAACCAAAATCCGTTCTCCGCCGAATACGACAAGCTCGGCTACGGCCGGATCGAGATCTTCACAAAACCCGGCACCGACAAATTTCACGGGCAGGTAATGGTGGACGGGAACGATTCCGCATTCAATACGCCGAATCCGTTCGGCGGTGTCGACCAACCCGGTTACGATTCCACTCTAATCACTGCCAATGTCGGTGGACCGATCAACAAGAACGCGTCTTTTTTTCTCGACGCCCAGCGCCGGAACATCAACGACCTCTCTGCCATCAATGCCTTCACGCTTGATCCCACCACTCTCGCCGAGGTGCCGATCATCGAATCGGTGCCTTTTCCCCGGCATCGAACCAACATCACGCCCCGGATCGACTATGCTCTCAGCAAGAACAACACCCTGACCGCGCGCTATCAGTTCTACCGCGACATTGAGGATAACGACGGAATCGGCCAGTTCACCCTAGCTTCACAAGGTTACAACTCGGGCGCGACCGAGCACACGCTGCAAATCAGCGATACCCAGATCATCGGTGCAAAGATTGTGAACGAAACCCGCTTCCAGTACCTGCGGGAGCTCGACAATCAGCTAGCGCTGAACAGCCAGCCGACCCTCAACGTCCTGGGATCGTTCGGCGGCGGGGGCAGCAGCCAGGGCAACATTCTTGACCACCAGGACCACTACGAACTCCAGAATTACACTTCCATCATCCACGGCAATCACACCGTGAAGTTTGGAGCGCGGCTGCGCGGCATTCGCGACGCAAACAGCCAGACTTCAGGATTCAACGGCACATTTACGTTTTCTTCGTTGCTCACCCCTACGGGGGAAAGCAGCTGCCTGCCTACTGCCGGGCAAGTACCTTGCCCGATCTCCTATGAGACCGCGATTCAGAATGCCGGAAACGCTACCGTCCCGATCGCCACTCAACTCACTTATACGGTGGGCAGTCCTCCTCTGGTGGTGGGCAACTTCGATGCGGGGCTTTACTACCAGGATGATTGGAAGCTACGGCCCAACATCACTCTCAGCTACGGCCTGCGCTTCGAAACGCAAACCGGCATTCAGGATCACGACGACTGGGCGCCGCGCCTGGGTTTTGCCTGGGGAGTTGGAGGCAAGAGCGCTCCGCCCAAAGTCGTGCTGCGCGGCGGATTTGGAGTTTTCTATGATCGCTTTCAGGAAGCCCAGATACTGGAAGCGGAGCGCTTGAACGGCATTACCCAGGAGCAGTTCGTGATTAACAATCCGGAATGCCCGTCTCTGTCGCCCACAGACTTGTCCTCCTGCACTGGTGCGGCTGTACCCGTTACGCCCACTATCTACCAGATCAGCCCGCGTCTGCACGCGCCGTACACATTGCAGTCGGCAATCAGCGTGGAACGGCAACTCACCAAGTCTGCCACCTTAAACGTGACCTACTTGAACTCCCGCGGATTCGATCAACTGCTCACCATCAACGCCGATGCGCCTTACCCTGGGACTCCATGCAGTCCCAACTGCCAAATTTCCACTGAAAATCTCTACCGCTACGCTTCCGAAGCAGTCTTCCGGCAGACTCAATTGATTGCCAATACCAACGTGCGGGTCGGATCGAAGGTTCAGCTTTTCGGATACTATGTGCTGAACTATGCCAACAGCGGCACCTCCGGGGTTTCCAGCTTTCCCTCGAACTCGTACAACATCAGCGCCGACTACGGCCGCGCTTCCTTTGACATTCGTAATCGTCTGTTCTTCGGTGGCACATTTGGTCTCCCTTACAACTTTCGCCTGAGTCCGTTCCTGATCGCGAGTTCCGGTTCTCCATTCAACATCACCACCACTAACGACCTCAACAACGACTCCATCTTCAATGACCGTCCCGGACTTGCTCCCGGAGCGAGTTGCACTGCCCCGAATATTTATTGCACGTCGCTGGGAACTTTTGACGCTAATCCGGCCAGCCCCGCCGTTGCTGGCGAGAAGATTGTTCCCATCAACTACGGCGAAGGTCCATCCCATGTGACGACGAATCTGCGGCTCACCAAGACTTTCGGCTTCGGCCCCAAGGTCAGCCGCCCTGCGGGCAGTCAAGGTCAGGGCGGCGGACCCGGCGGCGGCTCTCGTGGCGGGGGTGGTCCGCGCGGTCCTCTCTTCGGCGGCGGACCGGGTGGAGGAATGCCCAGTAGCTCCGACCGCCGTTACAATCTCACGTTCGGCGTTTCGGCGCGCAATGTCTTCAACAAGGTGAACTTCGGAAACCCGAGCGGCATCCTGGGTTCGCGATTCTTCGACACCCCTAATGGGCTTCAGGGCGGACCTTTTTCCACGGGTGCGGCGGTTCGCCGCATTGATCTATTGGCCACGTTCAGTTTCTGATCCTATAAGCGCCGGCATGCACTGAATCCTCCCTTCGGTTATTCTGGAGATGCGGATGCTTATGCCTTGACTGCCCGCAGAGTCGTTTCGTTTGTCCTCAATCCCCACCACAAGACGCCAGTTTCTTCTCCGCGCGGCTGCCGTTGGAGCCATTGCGCTGGCTGGTGACTCAATCTTGCTCGAACCGAATCGTCCGCGCATTGTGCGCAAGGATTTTTTTCTGCCACGTTGGCCGGAGCGGCTGGATGGTTTCACGATCGCTCTGCTCAGCGATTTCCATTACGATCCCTATTTTTCGGTTCATCCCCTGCATGCCGCGATCACTATGGTCGGCGGCCTTCGTCCCGACCTGATCGTGCTCACCGGAGACTTTGTTTCGGCCCCCTTGGTTGGAGACGAGCGGAAAGCAGCGTTCGCCGCCGAACCATGCGCTCGCCTCCTGAGCCAGATGTCCGCGCCTTACGGCCTCTGGGCCATCCTGGGCAACCACGATTGCAGCACCGATCCGCGGCATGTGACTCGAGCCCTCCGCGCCGAAAACATCCAAGTCTTGGCAAACGAGTCCGAAGCCATTGAGCGCGATGGCGCACGTTTCTGGCTCGCGGGTGTGAATGATGTTCTCAGCCACACTGCTGATCTGCCGAAGACGCTGCGCAGCGTTCCCTCCGGCGAGGCCGTCGTCCTGCTGGCGCACGAACCAGATTTCGCCGATGTAGCCTCACGATTTCCCATTGATCTGCAACTTTCGGGACATTCTCATGGAGGCCAGGTTAGAATCCCCCTGCTGCCCCCGCTTTACCTGCCCCCTATGGCCAAGAAATATGTGCTGGGAGCCTATCAGGTCGGTCCGCTGCCTCTCTACACCAACGCAGGCTTGGGAACCGTCGGCTTTCCGGCGCGCTTGAATTGTCCGCCCGAGATCACGCTCCTCACCTTGAAAACCTCCAATCGATAACCCGTACGAATCAACGTGCACCGCCCAGCAATATCCAGCCACATCGTCGATCCTGAGGGCACGACATGTGCAATTGCCTTCCTATTGACCATCGACTGCCGTCGAAGATTCAGCGTAAGTGACTGATAACAAAACACGTATGTAATCATGTGTCTGGCCCCACATTTGCCGATAAACATCTCATGGCATCGCCCCCGCTTGAAAGGGAGGGTTTCCATCACATGCTTCGTCGGCTCTGGCCTTGCTTGTTACTTTGCGCAGTTCCCGCTACTGCTTCTGTGCAGGCTGCCGCTCCGCGGCTGCGCCAGGCGGCCTTGACGGAGCGCGAGCGGCAAGTCTGGAAGACTCCCAAGCGCGCCTCCGAATTCAGCGATGTGCCGCACGTGAGTGCGCGTGCGCGCTGCGAAGATACTCAGCCACCCGAGGCTCTCACCACACCAGATCCCTTGTTGGTTCCCGTGACTGCGGGTGTGAAGGTAAAAGTCAGCTTCATCATCGGGTCCGACGGCCGCGTTCATAGCCCGCTCATTCTACAGAGCGTCGGACCCGTGGGCGACCGCAACGTTCTGCAGACTGTTCGCGCCTGGCGGTATCGACCCGCGACCTGCAACGGCGTTCCGACCGAATCCGAAGGAAAGGTCGAGTTTTCCCGGCGTTAGGATGCGCCGGCTTGGGCTAGAATAGTTGGACCGGAAGGAAGCTCAATCTCCATCCCGTCGGCAACTGGTCTGAATCGTGGACAAAGACAGAGACAAGAAACTCGCCAAACCATCCGGCGCCATTCCGGCGGAGGATTCTGAAGACGCGCCGCCTATCGGTCCCCACAATCCTGCCCTGGGCGAAATCTATCAGCGTTTGTATCCGGAAATGCGGCGGCCAAAACCGAATCAGGAGGCCATTGCTGCAGCTCTGCAGGCTATGCAGCGCCTCACCATGGAAGCTGATTCCGAAACGGCCGCGGAAGATGCCGCGCCCCAAACTCTCGTCAGCGCGTCCACCGCCTGCCGTGTCTGTGGACATCACAATCGCCAAGGCAATAAGTTCTGCGGCATGTGTGGGCTTCTCATAGAAGCGGCACCCGATCAAACTGCGGCGCCTGAATCGCCTTCCGTCGAGTCACCTCATATCGAGTCTACCGCTCTCGAGTTGCCGGATTTCGCCAAAGAGCTGGCTCAGATTCCAGCTCCTGCGCCAGATCCCGCGCAGGAGGTTCACCCACCAGCGGGCGCTTCCGCAGTTGCACACCACTACCACCACCATTACCACCACTATTTTCAGGGTGGACACGACGCCGCGACGGAAGCGCCTCGAGCCAATGCTCCCGAGAGTGCGCGAGAAGCCGACCGGATGCGGGTTGCGGCCGCTGCCAAGGGCGAACCCATGAGCCGTAGCGAGGCAGCGGTTCGTCGTCTGACGCAGGAATGGGTTCTGGCCTGCAATACCCGCCAACTCGATGAATTGGTCGAACTCTATGCCCCCGACGCGCTCGTGCTGCGCTCCAATCTTCCGCTGCTTCGCGGCGCCGCCGCAGTGCGCGAGTTCTTCTTCTCCGCGCTCGAATCCGGCCTCGGAGAAGTCTCGGTCGAGCCTATCCGCGTGGAAGTTGTCGGCGATCTGGCGCACGAAGTAGGACGCTACAGCGCACTGGTTCCGGGAACCGCGGGCAAACGCCGCGAAGAGCGCGGCAAGTATCTCTGGGTTTTTGCCAAGCAGAGCGGAGGAGATTGGAAGCTGGTCTCGGAATGCTGGTCCAGCGACCTGACGCTTTCGGGTGCGGAATCAGACGTCCCGAAACCGGTGATTCCGCTGACCAAGCCGCAGCTGCGAGGAAGCTAGTGGCCAGTGGTCGGTGGCCAGCGAGATCGACCACTGACCACTGACCACTGACCACTGACCACTGATCACTGCTTCACTCCCAGCTTCCCCAGTTCCTCCCGCAACTGCTCCAGCGTCTGCATCTGAATTGTCCGCATGCCCAGCTTTGCGGCGCATTCCAGATTCAGCGCCCGGTCGTCGATGAAGCAACACTCTTCCGGATTCACCTGCGTAGTCTCAATGGCTAACCGATAAATGCCGCTCTCCGGCTTGCGCAGTCCCACGAAACACGAGCTCACAAACAGCCGGAAGATTCCTCGCAACCCGTACTTCTCGATGCGGTGCAAGTTCAGCTCGCGGGACTCGTTGTTAATCGTGCTCATGAAGTACTTGCCGGAATCGGCGAGAGCGCGCGCGAAGACGAGAACCTCCGGCATCGGCTGCGACAACGAGTACATGTAATTCCGGAAAGCATCGCGGGTGAAGGGACGGTTGCGATAAAACACGGTGCGATCGAGATATTCGTCAAGCGTGATCTTTCCCCGCTCAAACGACGAGACCACCATCTCGTGCCGTGAGTGAAACTCCTCTTCATCCAGACGAAAGTGTTCGAGCGCAGCCGTGCGCTCGGTTCGATCCCAGGCGTTGGTGAGCAGCACTCCTCCCACATCCCAAAAGATGGCATGAATTTCCGACACGAATGAATCCTCCCTCATTGTTCTTGTCACTACCGCTAGTCATTCCGAACCGTTCCTTGGTGAGGAATCTGCCTAGCTTTTTTCAGGCTCGCAACGCTCCTCTCCGATCATCAATTGTAATTATGACGGCGTGCGTCTTCACTCCTCGGGCTCAGGCGCGGGCCCAGGCGCTCGCGCAGGCTTCGGCTGCCCTGCGATGATCGTCTGCCAGTTGAGAAGCGCATTCCAAAGCAAACGCTGGTCACCCCGGTTCAAGTCGCGATGCATCGGATTGAAGTTGAAAGATACGACGTGCCCTTTGCCCACGGGCATGTCCAAGATTGCCGGCCGTCCGATAAGATTTTCTTCTCCCCATGCCTGCCCACTTTCGACGAAAGGCTTCCCGTCGGCATCGCCCCACTCCATCACCACACCGCTGCGGTCTTCCGGACCGTCGAGGCACGTGGTGCAATAGGCCATCCGCAGCCAGCGGCGCGGGACGTCATACAGCGGAAAGTTCTGCCGGAAGACGTAGGTGTGCGCGGGATACCCGTACGCGATTGGATGGTCACCGCGGTCGAACGTGACTCGCACGTGGGCTCCGGGTGTCCGCGTCGCTGCGTGTTGTGACGCGGCGGACGAAGCACTCCCGCCTCCCGCTGTACTGCGCGGAACCCCTCCCGAAGACCGGCGCACAAAGCGCACCAGTCCCCCTTCCAGCGCCAGCATGCTCCCGCTGCCGAGCGTTACCATCAACCCGCCGTCGTCGATGAAATGTTGAATCTGTGCCAGCCCCTCGTAGCCGATTCCCCCCGTGATGTCATCGGATTCCGCGGGAGTGCCAAAACTTGGCGTCAGCGCGGTCTTCTTAAAAGCCATAGGCGACCAGGTTTTCGGCAGACCCTCAATCTGCTCCGCCAGTTCCAGATCGACATGTCCATAAAGCAAAACGTCGACGCGCGCAGGCAGACTCCCCGCGCGAATGTCTTCGTCACGCAAATACGTGTAAGGCACTTTGCGCTGATCGAGCGAGTAACGAATCCAACCGATCGAGTCGGTATCGGCCCATGGCACCCATAGGCCAATGCGCGGCGCTTTCGCGCTGTGATGCGGCACCTCGGGCTGATTGGAAACCTGCGTGAAGTCGAGGCCCAGCTCCGTTGCAGTTGAGAGAATGGCGTCGCGCAATCCGGGTTGATCGGTAAGGATCCACGATCCAGCAGGGTATCTTTCGCCGCCTTCCTCGAACGCATGCTCCGCAATTTGAATTTCAAAACTTGCCAGACGATAACGAGCGGCAAGAAACGATTCCTGTCCTGTGTCCTTTAGCAGATAAATCGTTCCAGTACCGCTGATGTGTCCTACAGCATGCGGCGGATCGATTAGCCGGGTCACAGCAGCATCGCGGATAGACGCGTCTGCGGTAGAGATCGCCTGCAAATGGTAGTGTGCGGGCAGTTCCCAGGAGACGTCATCATACGGCGCTTCTCCATCCTTCGGATAACGTTGCGGCGTCAGCAAATCGACCGCATAGTTGCGGTAGGGCTGATCCAGGCGAACCACGTATGTTCCAGCGGGAAAGCTTCCTTCCTTGAGCTGAATTGGGCTCTGCGCCCGCGCCACTTCGATTTGCTGGCCCATGAGCCGTCCTATCATCTGTGCCACTCGCGCCGGATCTCCCTGATTTTCTGGAATCAGAAACGCAAACGGCGGTTGCGTCAGGCCCTTCTGCCAGGAATCCCATCCCTTTTTGTAGAAGTTGTGCAGCATTTCCTTGGATTGACTCGCGGTTTCGTCCAGCGCTGCAAGCGCGCCCGTCTCCTGGTAGTTGAGATTGTCGCGGGCGGACCATGTCACCTCCCGTGGCGCAGGCAGAGGACGGTACCACTCCATCGTTGCCGAAGATTGCGAAACCGCGCGCTCCTCAGTTTCCGCGCTGCCGTTGCCAAATGTCTCGTAACCACGCCCGATGCTGTTGTGATTCATCGCTACTGAATCGAGATACAGATGAGCAAACGCCTCGCCGAAATTCCATGTCGACACCCCAGGCATCCCCATCGCAGTCATCGCCTCCACTTCCTGAAAGCTGAGTTCAAGAAACTCGGTGTAGGTAATGGGGTCAATGTTGGGGTTGTAGGGACCAGTGCCATTCCAGGTCATCATCAGCGGCGTGCCCTCATGCAGGTCGTGGACGACTGTGGGGTGCCACTCATAAAACATGCGGTGCACCGCCTTCGTCGTCTCGTGCGTCTGCTGATGCGTATCGCGGTTGATGTCGACGAAGGTGTATTTTGACCAATACGGCGGCGACTGGCGTGGTAGCGTGTTGCGGTCGGTCTTGCCCTTCAGGTATCGATAGAACCAATCGACCATCTTGTCGCGGCCATCGGGGTTGGAAATGGGATTGATCAGCACGACCACTTGCTCACGAATCCGCCGGATCATGGGCTGCTCCGACACCGCCAAGCGGTATGCGAGTTCCAGCATCGCTTCGGATGATCCCGTCTCATCGGAATGGAGCGCGGCGTTGAAGTAATAAATAGGGCGGGCGGTTAGGATGAGATTGTCGGCTGCTGCCCGGTCGGTGCGCCGCGGATCCGCCAACGCCGCAGTGGCCGCTTTCAGACGATCAAGATCGCGGATGCCGGCCTCATTCGCGATCGCGAGCATGAAGATTTCGCGTCCTTCTTCACTGCGCCCAATCGTAAACGCGCGAACTCGCGGGCTCGTGGCAGCCAAGGCGCGGGCATAGGCGTATGTCTTTTCCGTCCCCAACAATTCTCCGGGAGCTCCCATGATCCGTCCCAGAAACTTCTCCGGCGACGGAACGCTATTCGATTGCGGAACATAGGAAACCCAAGGGGAAACAAAGTGCGGATCGGTCGTAGCTGCCGCGATTGCCTGAATAGAACCGGGCTCTGCAATGTCGGGACTTTGCGCAATTGCGGTGACGGTCAACAACGCAAGCGAAGACATCCACACCATGATGAGTCGGAACATGAAGCCCCCTGAGATCGATTGAGGCGAAAGTTTAGCACGCAACCGCCATAGGTTTCGTCGCTATCCTAGCGTTTGTAGATGGTGGTCTCAGGATGGTAGTTGCGCCAGTCGAACCAGTAATCCTTCAACGCAGGAATGCGATCGAGACATCGTCCCTTCGCCAAGCCTGAGGTGGCGCAGCCTTGAAAGTTCCACTGGCTGTTAGTCAGTGAGTCGAGCAGTATCCACGAATGTGCATCAGTCTGGAGAAAGAATTCTGCGTCGTGCCCGTCGATGAGGCTGACGAAGACGCGGAATGATTTGCCGTCGGGGCCGAGCACAAAAAGCAGCGGCGTGCCGTTGACTCGATCGAGAATGGGAGATTGCTTCGCGAGGGTCTCCCATGGATAAGCACGGGCAGAGCCGCCGATGGTCAGTCCAATGACGACGTCGCGCGATTTTAGTTCAGTACCTGGGAAGCTGATCACTACCGGTAGCTTCGCGACGTCGGGTTCCCAGTTGGGGTCGTACTCTTTCGTGTATTTGGCGACGGGCGCAAGGACTTGTCCGGAGGGAAATTCGGCTCTCCATTCGCCGAAGCTGAGTTCGTCGCTGGGGACCAACTTGAGCGCTGCGCCTCGCATCGGCCCGTAGATGGCCTTGCCGGTGATCTGCTGCCACCAGGTTCCGGTTTCCTGGTCGCGCATGAGAAAGTTCTGGTTGTTGATACCGGCCAGGTAGAAATGCAGGGCCGTTCCGTTTACCGTTCGCGTCCACACCAGACCGGTGTGACAGAGCGTTCAATACGTGGCGACGATCGGCACGCCTCCGACTACATCGTTGAGGACGTGATGATAGGCCATCTGGCTGATGGGATAGGCGCGGGCGTCGCCGCCGAAGCGCACGGACATTATCATCTCGTTAGAGTCGAGCTTGCTCTCGGCCTGCGCAATGAACTGCGGACCTGCAATGGGATGGAACATCCATTCGAAATAATTCAGGCGTGACATGACAGCGGAAAAAGCGACTACGGCCAGAGTCAACACGAGCAGGGCTTTCCGCCAGCGGCCGACAGTCCCCCACAGTGCCAAGGATAAAGCCAAACAAGCGATACCTGAGATCAGCGTGCCCAGCGGAGCGCGCTGGCGCACGGCCATCGCGAGCAGGAGTCCGCGTGCCGTCTGGTGAGTGAAGGGACGAATGATGAACGCTGGAATGAAGAACAGCGCAATCGCCCCGATGGCACAGACGGAAAACGCGGTCCAGAGCCAGCCCGATGCGGGGCGACCCGTTTCTTCGGGTTGATTCTGAGGCATAGTCGGCGAAGATGCGCTCATAGGTTGTTGGACTACAACGCTGTGCCTGGTGACTCTAAGCGAAAAAGCGTGGCCGAGGGAATAGTACAAAACAATGAAAAGCCCCGGTCCTGAAGCAGGATCGGGGCTTTGTATGAGCCGCTGTCTTCGCGATGCTTACTGCGGGGTGAAGTTTTGGTGGAAACCCAAACTGACTACGTCCTGGAAACTGGGGGTTCCGGGAGGCAGATTGTTCGGGTTCTCGAACAGCGTGTCGAAGAAATAGTTACGTTTCGCCGGCGCGTCATAAACCGACGTGCAGCACTTGAAGTTGCCGGTCGCGTACTGCGAGTAGTACATGCTGATCATCGACCCGGCATAGTTGACTACTGCGTTGCTCGCTCCACGGTCTTCCAGATAGCGGAGGAAGTTGTGCATGCCGCCGTCGGTGCCGAAATCCGCTTCGGTCGACCAGGAAGGGTTCGGGAACGGAATGCTCTTTCCCGCGATGATGGCCATCCGGTAGTAGCTGTCGTCGCCCGGACGATCGGTTACATAGGCCGGGTATTCAAAGGTCAGCAAATCGGTATAGCCGACGGTCGTGGCAGCCGCACTGCCTCCCTGGGTGTTGTTCGCCGCAGGGGGATTTGACAGTAGCGTAACCGCATCGGCCATGATGGATGCCGCCGAGTGCGGGGTTGTAAGTGTGTCTTCGCTCGGCCAGAACGGATCTTTGGGTCCGGTGTTGTAGTTGCCCCAGACATACACGGGTTCTTCCGAGGCGACGGTGAAGCCGACCCCGTTGATCGACGGGTTTCCGTTTGTCGGCGGAACGAAACTGTTGCCGGAACCATCCATACCGCCATCGACCAGGCGCAGCACATGTCGCGGTGCGGCCACCATGTTCCACTCTGCCGTGGCGGTCCCGTTTGCGGCGTATGCCGAGCCGTACGACTCGCATCGCACCGCATTCGCCGTGACCGACCCGTAAATGTAATAAGGCAAGGCCATGTTCGTCGTGTTTGTGATGCCGAACCCGGCGGCCAGGTTCGGTTCTCCCCACCGATCGACGTTTCCCCCATTTACCCCTGCACCCTTCACTGCCGTGTCTTCCGGCGAATAGGGAACGGGGGTGATGGAGGTGACCGTTCCGTAATACGACATCGGCTCAAGCTTTCCATCAGGGACTCCGACGGCGGAGCCAGAGTTGACGATGTCGTTCAAGCCTGACATTCCCGAGAAGCCGTTATTAAACGTGGTCAGCGGGTACAGATCTGGCAACATGCCACGGTGGTCAGCGAAGTAGAGAATGTAGCCGTTGTACGTGGCTGCGTTGACCAGCTTACCGCTGCCGCCCGAATATGGCGTCGATCCCTGCAGCCACAACCACAGGTTGCCTACGTCGAGTTCCACGGCGTTCATGATGCCGACCGGACTGCAGTTCGGATTAGCACCTCCCGATCCGCCGGGATCTCCTGAGGGCCGGGCATCGCGCGGTTCCCCTTCGCGTGCGTCATAGAAGTTAAGGGGCAGCCAGTTGTGAGCCGTTCCGCTCGAGTCAGTGGTATCGCCCTCCATGGCGCTGCTCGTGGCCACGGGCTCTTGCAGTTGCTGCAGAATCAGGATGGCCGGACTGATGCCATTCTGACACTGAGCTGCCGGATAGTTCGGGTAGTTCTTGCACAGCGGAGCCGTGCCGGTGGAGCTGTTGTACGGGTGCGTCGGAGGCTGATTGTAGGTGCGTCCAAAACCGTACCCCAGCCACTGCTTCGTAACGCCAACCCAAGAAGTGGGGTTGGTCCCGCAATTGGCAGCGGTTGTCGGGCAATATTCCACACGCAGCCATACGCCCTGGCATTGTTTGCCCGAGACCGTGACTTGGCCAAACAGCGGCCAGGACGCTAATGTGCTCGTGCATCCCGTAGGGGCTTGCGTCGCCCAATCATTGGTGCCGGTGCCCTTCAGGGCGGTAGCGAAGTACATATTGCCGACTGCGGGGACGCCACCCGGCACGGTCTGCGTAGTGGTGACATAACCGGTCGTGTTGCCGAGATCTGTGAACGGCGTTCCGATCTGAATATCTTGCGTCGCGCTGTCGGAACGGGTTTCACCGGGATAGAGGTCGCCCTCGGTATCGGCCAACAAAATGCGGATCGAAGCTTCGTTATACAGCCGCGAGGAGGACACCTGCGCGGTGTCGCCGGGTGTAGGTTTGCGAATGATGTCGATTGCACCCACCTTCGAGCTGTTCACGAAGGGCAACTGCAACGCGGTGGCGCCGGTGGCTCCGGTCTCAATGAACCCGTTAAAGGTTGATTTGGAAATGCCGGTCCAATTTGAAGTTGCTGAACCTGCGATTGGGGGAAAACCGCCCGACCAGCTTCCGCCGCTGAGGGCAACGCAGTTCGAGCCCGATCCCGGCCCAGCGTTCGGAGCGGCGGGACAACCACCCGAAGCATTGGGTATGTAAACCGCGCCGTTGTAAGAACCCGCCCCGGAGCCGGCGGCGGTGCCATTCTCCAATTGGGACGTAACGACCTGGCCTACGGCGGTAATTTTGTCGGTGAAGGTTAAAGGACCGGTGTTGGCAGCCAGGAACAGGTTGCCATTGGTATGAACGCGGCCCCCGAAGTTGAATGGCGGGCCGGCGAAATAGTCGCAATCCCCGTCGCAAAATACTCCGAACTCGAAAGCGGGTAGAAGAGCGACTTCCACGGTCCGGGTGAGATTGACGGATGCGCCGGTGGCAGTGATGGCGGTGTTGGTTGTGGCCTCACCTGCGGTAGAAGCGCGGGTGGCCGTAACTTGCAGATTGAACGGGATGAGGGTCGCCACCATCCCCTGGTTCGAGCCGGAGCCGACGATATCCCAGGAACCGCACGGGTTGGGAAGATTCGGGCAAGGCGTCCCGTTGGTCTGGGTGGACGGCCAGGTGATGGACTCCACATAGTTCATGCTCGTGATGTTCGAGCCGGTAAGCGCAGTCGGATAATTTGCGGGGGCGGCGAGGGCCGTAATGGACGCTGCGGTTGGGTTCTGAGAGGACTGATAGAGCTGAGAAAGCTGGGCAGTCAGGTTTTCGATGCCGGACTCCGCGCCGTAGTAGGCGAGGTTGCTCTCCAGGTCGTTGCCTCCCATGCGCTCCTCATTGCTGACCATGTACAACAGGCCAACGGCCACGGCCGACAATAGCACCGTCAGCAGAAGCGCCGCAATGAGCGTGAAGCCTCGCGAATCTCGTTTACTCTTTCCCATGTTTTCCCCCTCCGACCTCGAAAGCCCAAACCTCGGACAGATTGCCGATCATTGGCAAACAGTTGTGTTGCTGCTGTAGGAATTGCAGAAACTCATATTGCCAGCACTGACGGAACTCGCCAGATACATGCTCTGGGATCGGGTCCCTCCCTGCGTCAGACTTTGGCCCATAATCCAAATATTGACCTTCTGAATCAGCGCGGGGGAATCTCCAGCCGCGATCGGGTTGGACAGATTCGCATTCATAAGGCCGCTCGTGGAACTGATCACGTCATAGCTGAATTGCAGGTTGATGATGTTGTCGGCCACCGGAACGGCGGTGAGGCCGTTCACTTGGCGCATCAGGCGCGGAGTTTGAACGGTTCCGCCGGCGGGCGGAACTTGCAGAAAGTAAGTCACGGCTTTCAGGCGGCAGGCGGTGACCGTATTGCCTCCGCCCAGAGCGGATCCTAAGGTGGCGATCGTGTTGGCCAGACTATTGGGGCCGGTCTGATTGAAATTGAGTGCGTCGGCGGGAGCAAAGAGAATTTCAGTGCTACTGGGAAGGCCTGTTATTTCTGCTACCACCGCAGCGGTTTGTGCGGCGCTGGTCCCCTGGTTGCTGCCGGCCGTGCCCGCGCCTGGCGTGGTGACCTGGAAGAACAGCAGATCGCCGACGTTAAGACCGCCGGGCGCCAGAATGTTTTCGGGCATTGCCGAGTTGGGGCCAGCTATCAAGGCCACAGTGGCCTGGGTTTGGCTGGGAAAGGTAAACGTGAAATTGGTCAGCGGAAAATTGTAGTCGCAATAGATGGAAGTGATGCTGTCATTCACTGCCGCGGGAGCGCTGGTGATTACGCTGGCATTCTCGACGCCATTGCCGTAGCCGGGCAGGAGGCCATACATGTAGTTTCCCGTCGGGTAAGTATCGGCGGGGACGTAGCAGGTGCCGGATTGGTTGCAGGCAACTTTCGAGGCACCGCTGCCACTGGCCAACTGCAGGCCGCCCGAAGGCAAGCCCGCGCCTGCCATGCTGATGTCCTTCGTCATTAATTCGATGGCGGCACGCATGTTCTCCTGGGTCTCGGCGCGTTGTGTAACGGTAAAGGTCGCGTTCATTCCCACGCGGAACATTTGCGTCATGGCCATGACGACGATTACGCCGATGGCAGAGGCGATCATCAGTTCCAGAAGGCTGTAACCGCTTTCCGATTTTGCGATGGGCATCTTCATGATTTTCATCGGTCTAGTGGTAGCTGGAGATCAGCCCGTTCACCGTATAGGTTCGGGCAGGCCAACCAGGCTTAATGTATGTGACAGAGACGCTGATGGCGATCAGGTTGGTGTTGACTCCGCCGGTGGGTAGCAGCACCTGGTTGAAGGCAATGGTGCGCGTGAAATTACTCAGGGTTTGTGTGACGTCGTCGGCCGTGCCCAGGATACCGTCCGGGCCAGGCAGGACGAGGCATTCTATTCCTCCCGGGCAAGCTGCACCGGTATCGGGAGCGGTGCAGGGAACATCATCGGCGGTGCCGACGATGCCATCGGGTCCGGCGCAAAGCAGTTTCTGCGCCCCGCTGAGGAAAATTCCACCGTTGGCGATATTGTTGATCGACGCAAAAGGAAGCTGCTGGCTGTTGCGCGCTGTGTAGATACTTTCCATGGCATCGAGCGCCTTATGGCGTGCCACCAGATCTTCCTCCGCCGAAGCCGTCGCAGCGATGGCGGTGGCGAAACTCGCCATCAATGCCAGAATGCCGATGGTCATGACGACAGTCGCGATCATGACTTCGAGTAGCGTGAAGCCGCGTTGCGCTTGATACTTCCTCACAGATTCGTTTTCTTGTGTCATTGTTGTACCCAAGTGGCAACGCCGGTTACGTTATTCAGCGACCAACCGCGGATTCTCCCGGTTGCGCCCCATAGCGTGACGGCCTTCGAAATGTAGATGGGGCTGCCAGTGCGGGTCAGATAGACGACGCCATTGCTATAGTTGCCGAGGCTGTCTTGCGCCGATCCGTCGGGATAGAACACGACGTAATTCAAAGGCACACCCGGTGTGGATTCGAAGTCAATAGCAGTGACACCGGTGCCAAAGCTATCCGGGGTATTGGCGGGAAATCCCGTCTGGACAGCGAAGCTCACATCCGCCGGCAAGGCATAGGTGATCACTTGTTGCAGCGGTGGCAATACCCCTGCGACTGCGGGACCTTGAAACTCGACTTGAATGGTGCCCGCGGGAAAACCAGCCGGATTGAAATTGACGTAGTATTCGTTACTCTGCGTGATCGCCAGATTGCGGGTGTTGCGCAGGGCCATCAACGTTGTATCGTAGCCCGAGTTTACGTGGTTCTGATTGAGCGCAGGCTGCAAAGTGACGAAGGTGACCCCGGCCATAATCAAGAGAATGCTGATCGTTATCAGCAGCTCCAGCAACGAGAACCCTCTGTACTTGCGCGACGCCATAAGTTCGGTCCCGGTGTAAGTCACGTATCGTCTGGTGTTAATCAACCCGACCTCGTCTCTGAAATCTCAAGCGCCCAACCGTACAAGAGGGAGCTGCTGCCGTTTGGGGAGTGACCAACTGGCGCCGCATACGGTGTGGCAGTCTTCATCGTATGAACGTGGGGTGATAGCGTCAAAGCACCACAGTGCAACGAAGGACTATTGGTCTTTTGTAATGGGGAAGGTGACTCAGGTCACATCACTGCAGGGAGTGGAGTTAAGCGAACTGTACCCGAAGACCAGAGCGGCGGAGATGACTGCGGTAACTTGTCGGACGAACTGCGGTGACCCTAGGATGGAGGCAGGTATGACTCTCTCATCGCTGCTCGTTTGCGCGGACGAAGCTTCAGTGCAAGTGCTGAAGGGCGTCCTGGAAGAACTCGGGATTCAGGTGGAATTGTGTCCGGACGCGGTGCGCGCCGCGGTACGGGTGGCGCAACAGCGTTTCGATCTGCTTATCCTTGACTGTGAAACCCAGGCGGATGTGATTGGATTGTTGGGCGAGAGCCGCTCTTCGCGCATGAACGATTCGACTCTGGCGGTGGCGGTGGTATCCGGGCAGGAGAGCATCCGCGAGATGTTTTCGCTGGGAGTGAACTTCGTGTTGTACAAGCCGGTCTCCTATGAGCGGGCGTTGAGCAGCCTGCGGGCGGCGCAGAGCGTTCTGTTCCGCGACAAACGCCGCAAGTCGCGCGCCGCGGTGCACACCCACGCGACCATCGACTATGCCGGAGTGGAGCAGGCGAAGGCCACGCTGGTGGATCTGGCGGAAGACGGCATGGCGGTAAACTTCGGCAAGAAGGTGCCGCCGACCTGCAAAGTGTATTTTCAGTTTCAGTTGCCGGGGCAGACCTCGAGCGTCCGGCTCTCCGGCCAGGTGGTGTGGCAGGATTGGAACGGCCGGGCGGGAATTCAGTTTGTGGATGTGCCGAAAGGGTCGCGGCGGATTCTGCAGGAGTGGCTGAAGGCTAACATCGCGGAGGCGCCAAAGCAGGAGTTGGCCGCGGAAATGGTGCAAGTGGAGCACTCGATTCGCCCGAGTGAAGACGCGGAGGCAAGCGGACACGGGCAGAAACCGGACGTAGCGCCCGCGGTGACGACGGAAGCGAAGAGCAGCGATCAAGAGGCAGCGGCTCGGCAGCAGGATAAGTCCGGCAACCGCCGCGGGCAAACGCGTTATGCGTGCCGTCTGGGAGCGGAAGTCTACCAGAAGGGAAGCACGGTGCGGAATTACTGCCATCTGAGCGACCTCAGTCCCGGCGGATGTTATCTCGAAATACCGCTGGCTTTCGAGGCGGGAGTTACGGTTGAAATTGTGGTGCGCACGCACGAGATGAAGTTGCGCTTGAGCGGTGAAGTGAAGTCCTCGCATCCTGGCTACGGGATGGGAGTATGGTTTCATCTGAATACCAAAGATGAACGGCAGGGCGTGCAGCAGTTGATCGATTTCGTGGCGGCCGCGACGGAGAGTAGCTCTTAGCTTTTGGCTCTTGGCTTTTAGCTGTTGGCTTTTAGCTCTTAGCTTCTTGCTCCATCCCTCTAATCTTTCATGGCCTCCGATCTGTGGGTTCTCACTCGAAATAAAGTTGGGCGCGGGTGTCGGCGTTGGAGGGTGGGCTGCCGGAAGTTTACTATTTGATTATGGGGTACCCCCCCTCCCCCACGTTTCTGCATAATATTTAGAATCATCGAGTTAGCGTTATCCCTGCCTGCAAAATCCGTCAAACAAAGGACTTAGGGGTCATAATCTAGATAACAGGGGAGTTAGGGCCTAGTTGTCGGCTCGGTCCCTCCGCCTTTCTCTCGCTGCGTGTACTTCCTCTGCTGGGACAATTTTGGAACGACTTGGGGCTGCGCGCAAGGTCAGATGTCACACGGGGGCTGTGGATGACGTGCTTCGCAGGCGCGCCGTAATGGATCGCGGGCCATCATGCCCAATGCGGTACCGATTGGAGCGGCGCGCTTGTTTTGCCCTATTTCAAACTAACGAGGGCGGTCAAGGCTACGCGGCGCTGAAGCGCCGCTCTTCCACGTCGGCGCTGGCTACTTTGATGCAGTGGCTTCTTCCGCTACGGCTTTGCGGAAATAATCCAGTGAGAGGCGCAGGCCTTCTTCCAGCTGGATCTTTGGTTCCCAGCCGAGCAGGGTGCGGGCTTTGGTGATGTCGGGTTGGCGCTGTTTGGGGTCGTCTTGCGGGAGGGGTTCGTAGGCGATTTTGCTTTTTGATCCGGTCACTTTAATCACGTGCTGGGCGCATTCGAGGATGGTGAACTCGTTCGGGTTGCCGATGTTCACGGGCAGATGTTCATCCGATTTCGCCAGGCGGAGGAAGCCGTCGACTTCGTCGCTGACGTAGCAGAAGCTGCGGGTCTGGCTGCCGTCGCCGTAGACGGTGAGAGGTTCGCCGCGCAGAGCCTGCTTCATGAAATTCGAGACGACGCGACCGTCGTTTAATTGCAGGCGCGGGCCGTAGGTGTTGAAGATGCGCACGATGCGGGTATCGACTTTGTGATAGCGGTGGTAGGCCATGGTGACGGCTTCGGTGAAGCGCTTGGCTTCGTCGTAGACGGAGCGCGGGCCGATGGAATTCACGTTTCCCCAATAGGTTTCTTTTTGTGGATGCTCGAGCGGATCGCCGTAGCACTCCGAGGTGGACGATACGAGATACTTCGCGCCGTACTTGTGGGCGACATCGAGCGCATGGAAAGTTCCGAGCGATCCGACTTTCAGCGTAGGGATGCCGTGGATGGTGTAATCGACGGGGCTGGCGGGGCTGGCGAAGTGGAAGACGTAGTCGACGTGGCCGACGTCGAAGGGCTGGCAAATGTCTTTATTTATAAAATCGAAGCGGGAATCATTCGTGAGATGGTCAATGTTAGCGCGGCGGCCGGTGAGCAGGTTGTCGACGACGACCACGCTCCAGCCCTCGCCGAGCAGGGCGTCGCAGAGATGGGATCCGAGGAAACCGGCGCCGCCGGTGACCAGGGCACGTTGTGAGCTCATGCTTTCTTGGCGCCGTTGCGCAGGGCGGCGGGAACGCCTTCGGGATGACAGGCGGCGCGTCCCACGCTGTAATAGGTGAAGCCTTGTGCAGCCATCACTTCGGGATCATACAGGTTGCGGCCGTCGATCACGATGGGATATTTGAGTTCCTGGTTGAGGCGGTTGAGATCGAGGTTGGCGAACTCTTCCCACTCGGTGAGGATGAGCAGGGCGTCGGCGCCGGCTGCGGCTTCGTAGGCGGAGCCGGCAAACTTGAGGCCGGAAACCATGGTTTCCTGGGTGCGCTCCATGGCGGCAGGATCGTAGGCCGTGATCTTGCAGCCTTCCTGCAAAAGAGCTTGCACTAAGAAAAGAGCGGGCGACTCGCGAATGTCATCGGTACCGCCCTTGAAGGCGAGGCCAAGAACGCCGAGATGCTTACCGCGGAGGGTCCAGAGGGCGCTGCGAACTTTGCGAAGGAAACGATCGCGCTGATCTTCGTTGATGCGCATGACTTCATCGAGCAGGCGGAAATCGTAGCCACACTCGCGGGCGACGGCGCGGAAGGCCATGACGTCTTTGGGGAAGCAGGAGCCGCCGTAACCGATTCCGGGATTGAGGAAGCGGGGGCCAATGCGGGAGTCGCTGCCGATTCCGTGGCAGACCTGGTTAACGTTAGCGCCGACGGATTCGCAGATGGAAGCGACCGCATTGATGAAGGAAATCTTCATGGCCAGAAATGCGTTGGAGGCGTGCTTGATGAGTTCCGCGCTCTTGGTGGTGGTGACGATGATGGGAGCGGGAATGGAGGTGCGATCGGGTTGCGGGATAGCGTCACTGCGTTCGTAGTAACTACCGCTGGTGAGCGGCTCGTAGACCTGGCGGAGGATATTGGCGGCGCGCTCGGTATCGCAGCCGATGACGATGCGATCGGGGAAAAGAAAATCAGTGACGGCGGTGCCTTCGCGCAGGAACTCGGGGTTGGAAGCAACATCGAAGTGTGAAGGGTCGGTGCCGTTGCGCAGGATGATCTTCCGAACCCATTCGCTGGTATAGACCGGGACGGTGCTCTTCTCGACGACAACTTTGTAGTCACTGATGGCGCCGGAGATTTCGCGAGCGACCGATTCGACGTAAGAGAGGTCGGCCTCGCCGCGTTCGGTGGGCGGGGTGCCGACGGCGACGAAGATGGCGGAACTGAGGCGGACGGCCTCCTGCAGATCATCGGAAAAAGTGAGGCGGTGTCCGCGGTGGCGGCTTAGCAGTTCGGGCAGAAAGTTTTCATGGATGGGAACTTGCCCGTTCTTAAGGGCAGCCAGCTTGCGCTCGTCGTTGTCGACGAGAATCACGTCATGGCCAAGGTCGGCAAAGCAGGCGCCAGCCACCAATCCGACGTATCCGGAACCAACAACGGCGATCCGCATGTCTCAAACTCCCTGCATTAAAAATCTTGAAACGGCTCTGTTTTGAGGTATTTCCAAAGAGAAGCCACGGGGAGGAAGCAAATAAACCACACTCAGAGGAGCATTTTACCAAGCCCCAAGATTGGCTGATTCTAACATCTCTCCTGGCGAAGTGGAAGAAACGAAAGACTCCAGGAAAGATGTCCTATTGTTTTCTTGCCGTTTTGGAACTGCTGGCCGAGGCAGCCGGTAGTGGCTCGGTTTGATAAGGAAGCGAGCCAAACGCGCGATTATTGCGGCGCAAAGACCGCGCCGCACCGCGCGGCTCGCCCAGATTCCTCGCGGCGCAAAGAACGCTTGCTCGGAATGACAATCAAACAGAGACGCTACTGGGCCGCCGGACACGTGGGCATCTTGAAATAGGCGATCCTCGTCGCCCAGGAGGCGTTCCCGCTCGGCCAGTACTCGTTGACATACCAGAAGGTGCAATCGTCTTCGGGATCGACGGTCATGCTGGAATAGGTTCCCCAGGCCCCATTGCCGGTTGTAGGGGTTATTTCTTCTCCCTCGGAGTTGCCGTTGAGGATGGAAACTTCATAGCTGGGCGCGTTCGGCGTAGCCAGACTCCAATAGGAAAAATTGATCCCGGGGTCGGTGAAGCTATCGGACACGCTGTAGCCGACAGCGGCATTGCCGTCTTGATCCTGGGCGATGCTGGGCAGGAAGCGGAACACAGTGTTGTCCGGGTTGATCGTGCCCGCTTGATAAACGGAAGGGGTTACGAGGGCAGTGTCGCGCAGCTCGTACCAGCGGACGCCGGTTTGCAAAGCGTTCTGGCTGTTGTTGGCGGTCTGCACGGTATGGCTGATGAGGAAGGATTCGTAGCCGGGCGTGTTGATGAAATTGCGGTACGAGAAACGAGGCATAAAGCGGTCGCCGACGGAGTCGATGTGCTGCCCTGTTCCTTCATATGCGGGTTCGGGAACGCAATTCGTGATTGCGGGAAAGCCTGGAACGAAGAGGTAGCAGCCGGGCGTGTAGGTTATCACCGTGGGCGAAGGCGAGGTGAGAGTAAACGAGGAGTTCGCCGGCGTCGTCCAGTCCACGTGGAAATCCCATAGGTTAATCGTGTCGGATGTGGTCGTCACCCCGTCGTTGGTTGGATTCTCGATGCTGACCATATATTCGTCGCGGCCGGCCGGCGGAGCGGTGGTGCCGTCCACGTCTGCCGGGATCAAGCTGTGTCCGAGGTAAATGCCGTTGCTCAGCAGAGTGTCAGGACCGGGGAAGCACTGCGGAGTGAGCATGGTTTGGCCAAGCAGCATATCAGTGCGGTCGAGAGCACAGGCGAACACTCCAACGTCGGCATCGACGGTGGCGGTGTCAAACATATCGATGGTCACGTAGTAAGCGTCTGGCCAGGTGGCGAGCTTGGCCCAATCCGGAAGGTACACGGTTGACCCGTTTGTAAGATATGGAGTGAGGTTGAAGACGTAGGCGTACCAAGTCAGCGACGCGGAGCTGAGGTCGTCAGTATTCGAGACTGCGATGCAATAGTAGTAAGCGGTGCCGCCGGTGCTCGCTTTCCCGGCAATCACCCAACGCGAGGCCAGCCGGTCGAAAAGGATCACGGCATCCAGGTCGATATCGGCGCCCGAACACTGGGCAATGTTGCCATTCTGCCAAGGGGTTCCGATGGGCTGCGGAACCGACCAGACGGCAGCGTAGGGAGGCGACTTGGCGTAGGCTTGATATTCGGTGTTCACGTATTCCATGAACTGTTTGGTGCCAACCGCACCATTTGGATCGACGTCCTGCGAGGCTGTGCCTGCACCTTCCGCCAGTCCATCGAAAGAATTCACCGGGGAGACCGTGACCGTGGCTGTTGCTGTAACCTGCTGGCCGTTTCCGGTTGCCGTCGCGGTGTAGGTGGTGGTCTGGATGGGCGAGACGGAGCTGTTGCCGCTGAGCGCAACGCTGCCCACCGTAGGCGCGATGGAAACCGAGGTTGCGTTGGTGGAACTCCAAGTAAGTGTGGAGACTTGGCCGGCGAAGACGGTCGCGGGAGAAGCGCTTAGAGATACCGTCGGGACCGGTTGCGTGACCGTAACCTTGACGGTTGCTACGGCGGTTGATCCGTTCGTTCCGCTGGCGGTTGCGGTGTAGGTGGTTGTGGCCGACGGAGTCACAACCTGCGTTCCGCCGGCGGCGGGAAGAGTGTAGAGGTTGGTATCGACGTTGTCGGAAATTACAACCTGGGTCGAGTTAGTCGCGGTCACGGTGAGAGTGGAAGACTGTCCGGTGGTGACCGATGTAGGGCTTGCCGTAATCGTTACAGTCGGGGCAGGGATGGTGGTCGACGACCCGCCCCCTGAACCACCGCAACCCGCTAGGACGGCGGTTAATCCCAAAAGCATACCTGAGAACTTGGCCAGTTTCTGAATCATGAGTTAATTGGATGCTCTAAGTGTGGCGTACCACGCCTTTATTAGAAACCAAACTTTGGATCAAGAATCTCAGGATTCCCGTTTTTTCTTGCACCACTTGTGGAAGGCCAGTTGCGTATTGACAACCCCCGCATTTGGGACGAAACTCCGCTACAGACGCAGATAGAGCATCGGCTTCTATCGTATGGCACACCATCCCATGTTCGGTTCCGATCCCACAAAGCGAACGTTGCCGACAGCAGAAGAAGGTGCAACAGAGTCGCAAGGGGCGAGGGTTGGGAGGGAATCCGATTTGGCGGATCTGGCGGCAAAGTTTGCGGCGCATGGAGGAGGCGGGATGTCGCCGGACCTCTCGGCGGGCCTGGCGCTGGATGTGGTTCTCAACGAAATTGTAGAGCAGGCGTGCCTGGCCACCGGAGCAACCGGGGCGGCAATCATTCTGGAGCGCGACGGAGAAATGGTGTGCCGGGCGACGAGCGGAGCCAATGCTCCGGAGTTGGGCGCGCGGTTGGGCAGCGAACGGGGACTGACGGCGGAGTGCATAAAGACGAGGCAAGCGCAGCGTTGCGACGATGCGCAGGCCGACCCGCGGGCGGATGTCGAGGCTTCGCGGATTTTGGGAGTGCGCTCCGTACTGGTTCTACCGCTGCTTCGGAATGGCGACCTGGCTGGAGTCCTGGAAGTTTTTTCGTCGCGGCCGCAGGCTTTCAGGGAGCGAGACGAACTCACACTGGAGGCGCTGACCCGCCGCATATTGAAAAATCTGGGAGAGGGCAGTGCGCCGTTCATTGCCGCACCGCAGAGTTCCGCGACGCCGGTTCCGCCGAATCCGGCGAGTGAGTTGGAATCGCAGGCAAGGTCAACGAATCTGACAAAAGATGAGGTCAGTCCGGAGATTTTTGGGCGAACTCCACGAAGTGGACTTGACGTGATCACCTTCGTGCTGGGGGTGGTGGTTGTGGCTTGTGCTGTGTTATTGGGAACGCTGGTTGGCTTCCGTCTGGGCTGGCGAAGGACGGCAGCCGGTCGAGGGCGGGTAACGAATTCAGCCTCTGGCGGTGCAACACCGTATGACGCAGGAGTTCAATCGTCCGATGCAAGACCTGCAACTGATGCCGGTTCCACTCCCGCCTCATCTGTAAGGGCGAACTCAACGGCCGTGGTCAGCAAGAAGGAAGACGCGGGGGCGCTCAAGGCTCCGGCTGCCAGTCCGCAGGATGCACCTCTTCCGGCCGGCAGCCTTCGGGTTTACGAGAATGGAAAAGAAGTTTTCCGTATGTCTCCTGCTGAGGGGCAGAGTGAGGGGGCCAGCAGCGCAGATATGTATGGGCCGGGGGTGCAACGAGCGTCCAAGGTGGAGCAGGCGCCAATCCTTGAGGTGTCGCCGGAGGTGGCGGAAGGCAGCCTGCTTCATCGGGTTGAACCGGATTATCCGGAGGAAGCGCGACAACAGCAGATCCAAGGGACGGTGGTGTTGGACGTGCACACGGGACGGGATGGCACCGTACAGGAAGTGAAGTTGCTCAGCGGCCAGCCTTTGCTGGCTGAGGCTGCAATTGCCGCGGTGAAACAGTGGCGATTCAAGCCGCGCATGGTCAAAGGAGAGGCGGTGGAGATGCAAACGACGGTAACGTTGAGTTTCAAGTTGCCCCGCTGAGGGCAGTAAGCGTAGCTAGAGAACGCTGCAAGAGAAGTGAAGGCTTCGGCGTTTTCAGCGTCCGTAAAATAAAGGTTTCCGGCGGCGCCGTTTAGGTGGCGGTTTTGCGGAAGGGCGCTGTGGCTATCTCATGCGGCGAGGAGATCACTGAACGTGCGAGCCGGCGCGGAGAATGGTTGTGGGGCGTGCTGCCGTCGCGGAAGGCGTAGAGTACGACTTCAACCCGGCTGGAAACTCCCAGCTTGTCGAAAATCCGGAACAGGTAGTTCTTGACGGTGTGTTCCGTCAGCTTCAGACGTTCGGCAGTCTCGCGATTGGTAAGTCCTTCGGCCACGCATCGTACTACGTCGGTTTCGCGGGCTGAGAGCACGCCGCCAGTCAGATTCAGGCACCCCCCGAGCGGACGATGGGCAAGGGCGTCCAGCAGGAATCGCAATTCCGCGCTGCTGGCCCAGACCTGCCCGTTGTCGACGCACTGGATACACTTCGCCAACAGGAAGAAAGGTTCGGTGCGACAGAAAACGCCCTGGGCTCCGGAACGAAAAGCCTCCACCACCGGCGTGCGCTCGGAGGAGTCGAGCAATACGATTACGCGCGTACCTGTCGATTGGGTGCGAATCTCGCGAACCAGATCGAAAGCTCCCACTCCGGGATCGCCAAGCTTGGCACTGATGAGCGCCACCTGAGGCTTCTCCTTTTTTACTAATGCGAGAATAGCGCCAGCGCTGGACGGGGACTCGATCATCTGGAACTGACCTTCGCGCTCGAGAGCGCCTACCAGCAACTGCGTGGTCATGGGAGTACTGTCCGCAGCCAGGACGCGCGGGCGGAGTGGATTCGGAATGGGTACTAGATGTGCCATTTAGTTTTAGTGGTGCTGAAAACCAAGCTCAGCCGAGATCGCAGGGGAGACTGACGCAGCGGACGCCAAGGAGCACCAGCTTACAGGAAATTCGACTCTAAGTAAATGGCACAATCAAAGAATTTGAGTGACCGTGATATGCACGCTAAAGGCTACTGTCTCGCTCGGGTTAGGGCTAGTCTAGGGCAGGCGATAGAGACTTTAGTCTCTTAACTTCTTACCTCTTGCACGAAATTGCGATGCAATTTAATCTCTGGCCACTGAAGTAAGCTGTTTTCTGAAGACCGTTAACCCCCCCCGGCGTTAAAGACGCAATGACTCCAACGAACTATTAAGCTGGTTGCAAGAGTGTTCGTTCTAGCAGCGGTATTTGGTTTTGCTGGCTTTGCCTTGGGGAGTTGGCGGAATGGGACTCAGAGGGCAGAGCTGTATATGTGGAACTAAGGCGTGCTGGAGTTTAGAAAGCTTTTCTCACAGGAGAGAGTCATGAAGTTTGTTCGCAGCGCTGCTCGAAACATACGAACCGCCGGCGAGTTGTTTTCCTTCTTTGGCGGCCGGCGCTGGTGGGTTCTACCCATCATCGTCACGCTGTTCTTACTCGGAGCCTTTATTGTTGTCGCCCAAAGCTCCTCGCTCGCTCCCTTCATCTACACCATGTTCTAAAGGGCATGTTCAAGGGAACCTGGACTGGGCGTGAGTGGAACCGAGGAGCCTGCCGGTGAGAAACTCACGCCCTTCCCAACCCCCGATTGAATACGGAAGCGGGGCGCAGTGCAAACCACGAGTGGAGTTTTTGCGCGATGAGTGCGAGTCCTACTAGTCCGACAAGTACGAGTCCTAAGAAGCACGGATTCTTGAGGGCAGTCATGGGGCTTCTGATCCTGTGTCTGCTGTTCGAAGGTGTATTGCGTCTCTTTGGCTACGGGCACTACACGATTTATCGTCCGGATCAGAGGCTGCTCTGGGTGCCAGAGCCGGGACGCACGCTGACCGTGGTCAATCATTTGCCGATCACGATCAACGACCAGGGCTTCCGCTACGGAGTCGATCTCACGCCGAAGCAGAGTGATCAGTTTCGGGTGATCGCCTTCGGAGATTCCTCGACGCAAGGCTGGGGTGTGGACGACGAGTCGCACTACAGCGCGGTGATGGAAAAAACGCTGAACCATGGCAGCTGCACGAAGGAACATTTCCAGGTGGTGTCGGCGGGCGTGAATGCATATCCGAATTCTCTGGTCGCCGAGAAACTAAAACAAGTCGTCGAGGATGATGCCACGCGTCCCGACGTGGCGATTGTTGCCTACAGTTACAACAGCAACTTCGAAAAGTTGACGCAGTTGCAAGGGGAAGACCGGAAGAAATTCCTGCGCCGGGTGGAGTGGAAATCGATTGCGCGCCGCAGCGCGATCTACAACTACGTGATCGAAGACCTGCTGCGCAGGTTCGCCTATTACCGGCTGCGGCATCTGCTCATGGCGGGCACGCTGGACACGCTGAAGGGCATGGACGATCTGGATATCAACCAGTTCGATAAGAATCTGGAGCAGAGCCTGGAGCTTTGCCGGAAGTACCATGTGGAACTGGTGTTCCTGATGCTTGGCTCCGATGGACAGACGCCGCAGATGGCGATGCATCCGTTCCAGAAAGCCATGATGGATTTCGCGGAGAAAGAGCACGTGCCGATGGTGAACATGATCCCGATCATCAGCACCAAGGATCAGAACGCGATGTTCATGGATCCGGCGCATCCCACGGTGGCTGGACATCAGATTATTGCCGGTGAACTGGTCAAGACCGTCGAGAATCTGCCGGCTTATGAAGCGGCTTGCAGCACTCCCCAGGCGCAGGCGAATTCGGCGAACGCAGCGTCCTCCGCGCAGGCAGTTACGCCGGTCTCGGCTCGCTGAGCGAAAGCGGAAGACTGAATCTAAAGAATCTTCGTCAAGAAATTCGGCACGAAAAAGGAACTCAAAAATATGTTTAAACGAGCGTGGCAAGCCTGGAAGGAACTGGCGCACAAGATCGGCAACTTTCAGGCGCGCGTGATTCTGACGATCTTCTACGCTGTTCTGGCGCCCTTTGGCCTGGGAACCAAGCTTTTCTCCGATCCCCTACGCATTAAAAGTCTGCCCACTCAATGGCTGGACCATCCTGATGACGCCTGCGACATGACGCAGGCAAAGAGGCAATAACCGTGTATATCCTTGGAGTCTCCTGCTATTTCCACGACGCGGCCGCAGTGTTGTTGAAGGACGGCGTCTTAGTGGCCGCCGCCGAAGAAGAGCGCTTCTCGCGCATCAAGCACGACTACGGCTTTCCCAGCAAGGCCATCAAGTTCTGTCTGGATCAGGAAGGCCTGAAGGGCGAAGATCTGGATTACGTGGTCTTCTTCGAGAAGCCATTCCGGAAGCTCGATCGCATCTTGATGATGACGCTGCAGACCTATCCCAAGTCGTACAAGGTGTTCCGCGAATCCATGATTACGTGGATGACGGACAAGATCTGGGTGGGAAACAAGCTGCAGACGGAAATCGGAGTGCCCAAGGAAAAGATCCTGTTCTCCGAGCACCACCTTTCGCATGCGGCCAGCGCGTACTTGTGCTCTCCGTTTGACGAATCGGCGATCCTGACGGTGGATGGCGTGGGCGAGTGGGTGACCACGACCTACGGGGTGGCGAAGGGCAACGAAATCAAGCTGCAGAAGCAGATCGAGTTTCCCCACTCGCTGGGCCTGCTCTACAGCGCGTTCACCGCGTTCCTGGGCTTTGAAGTCAACGAGGGCGAGTACAAAGTGATGGGCATGGCGCCCTACGGAGTGCCGCGCTATGTGGACAAAGTCTGGAAGATGATCAAGATGAACCAGGACGGATCGTTCGCCCTGGACATGGATTATTTCAGCTATCACCATTCCACCTATAAGACCTACAGCGAAAAGTTTGAAACGTTGTTCGGAGCGCCGCGTGCGCCGAAGAGTTTGTTCTTTACGGAAGCCACGGGGTTCCCGCAATACTTTGGGACTGCGCCGGGCAACATGAAAGAGCTGTCAAAACTGAACCAGCACTACGCCGACATTGCCGCCAGCATCCAGAAGGTGACGGAAGAAATGCTGCTGACCATGGCCAAGCATCTGCGGAAGACAACGGGCTTGACGCGGTTGTGCATGGCAGGCGGCGTGGCGCTGAACAGCGTGGCCAATACACGGATTCTGAACGAATCGGGATTCGAAGAGCTCTACATACAGCCCGCGGCGGGTGACGGCGGCGGAGCGCTGGGAGCGGCGTTGTGGGCTTACAATACTCTCCTCGGCAAACCGCGGAATTTCACCATGGAGCACGCCTACTGGGGACGCGAGAACTCGGATGGCGAGATCAGCGACTTCCTGACGGAGAACAACATCCCGCACAGCCGCTTCAATAACGAAGATGAGCTGCTGGATCGCGTGGTCGGCCAGTTGACCAGCGGAAAAGTAATAGGCTGGTCGCAGGGCCGGTTCGAGTGGGGTCCACGGGCATTGGGAAATCGTAGTATCATCGCCGATCCGCGAAATCCGAACATGAAGGATATCGTGAACGCGAAGATCAAGTTCCGCGAGCCGTACCGACCGTTTGCGCCTTCAGTGCTGGCGGAATCGGCGGAGAAGTATTTCGACCTGCCGAACGCGACGCATCACTCTCCGGCGCGCTACATGCAGTTTGTGGTGCCGGTAAAAGAGAAGGAAAAGGCGACGTTGCCGGCGATCACGCATGTGGATGGCACCGGGCGCTTGCAGACCGTGTTCAAGGAACAGAGCCCGCGCTATTACAAGCTGATTGAGCGTTTTGGACAGGCCACGGGAGTGCCGGTGATCCTGAACACTTCGTTCAATTTGAAGGGCGAGCCCATCGTGAACACGCCGGCCAACGCGTTCAATACATTTTCCAAGAGCGAGATGGACGCTCTGGTTCTGGGCAACTTTATTGTCGACAAGCAGATTGCATAACTAACAAGGTGCAAATGACCACACTTACAACGCCAGCATCCACAGCATCCCAAACCGCACCGCAACCCTTGTTTGAGCGGGCGATCGACGTCTTGGCCTGTCCGTATTGCGGTGGCGACCTGCGTTCGGACGGACAAAAGGTCCATTGCCAGGGCTGCGCGAAGACTTTCAACATCGATAGCGGGATTCCGCAACTGTTCGCTCCGCACGATCCGGAGCAGCAGAAGGGTGATGTCACGGATATCGTGAAGGCCTTTTATGAGGAGAATCCCTTTCCGAACTATGACGACATAGATTCGGAACAGACGTTGATGGAGAAGGCCACCCGGGGTGTGTTCGCGCGGCTTTTGGGAGAGCAGATTCCGCAGGGGGCTTTGGTGCTGGAAGTGGGCTGCGGTACCGGCCAACTCACGAACTTTCTCGGCATGCACTATAACCGGCGCGTTTTCGGTTCCGACATGTGCCTGCATTCGTTGCGGCTGGCGAATGGGTTTCGCGAGCGATGCCGAATCAAGAACGCGGGTTTCACCCAGATGAACCTGTTCCGGCCGGCGTTCAAGCCGGGCGTTTTCGACCTGGTGATCTCGAACGGCGTGCTGCATCATACGGCCGATCCGCTGGGCGCGTTCCAATCGATCTCGCGGCTGGTGAAGCCGAACGGCGTCATCATCGTCGGGCTCTACAACAAGATTGGGCGCTTGACCACGGACTTCAAACGCTTCCTGTTCCGCATTACCGCCGACAAACTGAGCTTTCTGGATGCGCACATGCGCAACAAGAACTATAACCAGGACCGCAAACGGGCATGGTTCTTCGATCAATATAAACATCCGCACGAGAGCAAGCACACGTACAGCGAAGTGCTGAACTGGTTTGAGGCGAATGGTTTCGATTATTTGTCCAGCATTCCGAAAATCGATCCCGGCCCCTTCACCGACGAGGAAAAGCTGTTTATGCCTCACGATAGGGGAACAAGCTTTACGCGTTGGGTGACGGAAATGGAAATGCTGATGACGGGCGGCAAGGATGGGGCGCTGTTCATCATGATCGGACGAAAGAGGAAGAGTTAGCCGGCGTTCACTCAAGGTCACCATTTCCAGGCCAGAGGCCATCTCATAATGAAGCGAAAAGTACGCCGCCGGCTCCCTCAGGGGCTAAAGCCCGCGTTGATTTTGCGAGCTTACGCGGCGCTGAAGCGCGGCTCTTCCACGGTGCTTCACGCATTTGTGAGTTTTTCCGCAGCCTCTGAGTCGTGCCCTTCCCAAAACCATTTATAGAACGTTGCTAGTTTCCCAACGACTGAAAAGAGAGATCATCATAGCTTTGTTTGCATTGCGCGGTAACGGGAAATGTGGCGTGGGATATCTCTCGTCTACGTTGTCAGTCGTCGTATTGCTGGCGGCCGCGGCATTCTCCCAAGTCAACGTTACGACTTATCACAACGATGCTTCGCGCACCGGTCAGAATACGCATGAGACCACGCTGACTCCCTCCCTGGTAAACGTCAACTCCTTCGGCAAACTTTTCTCCCAGCCGGTTGACGGCCAGATTTACGGCGAACCTCTCGTGCTCTACAATCTGCATATTGCAGGCAAGGGCGCGCACACTGTGGTTTACGTGGCCACGGAGAACGACAGCGTTTTCGCCTTTGATGGCAACAGCAACACCGGCAGTAATGCGAGTCCGCTCTGGCAGGTGAGCTTCATAGACCCCGCGGAGGGCATCACGACTGTTCCATCGTCAGATCTTGGCACCGACGCAATTACTCCGCAGATCGGCATCACCGGAACGCCGGTCATCGATCAGAGCAACGGCACGCTGTACGTGGTCGCCGCCACCAAAGAAAACGGAGTTTATTACCAGCGGCTGCATGCTTTGGATGTGACCACGGGATCCGAAAAATTTGGCGGGCCGGTGGTGATTGCGGCAACTGTGAAGGGCACGGGATCGAATTCATCGAACGGGTATATTTCGTTTGACCCGTTTCGTTCCAATCAGCGGCCTGGGCTGCTGCTAGTGAATGGCGTGGTTTACATTGCGTGGGCGTCGCATGGGTTGGAATCGAAGTATGCCTACCACGGCTGGATCCTTGGCTATAACGGAACCACGCTGCAGTTAGCCAGCGCATTTTGCGTCACGCCCAACGGCGACCAGGGCGGAATTTGGCACAGTGGGGACGGGTTAGCAGCCGACAACGACGGAAATATTTTCTTCATGAGCGGCAACGGTACGTTTGACGTAAATCAGGGTGGCGTCGACTACGGCATGAGCTATGTGAAGTTGTCGTCGACGAGCGGCCTGAACGTGGCCAGCTACTTTACGCCGTTCAACGCGGTGCAGGAAAGCTCGGGAGATAAGGATTTGGGATCGGGCGGACCTGTGCTGCTGCCGTATCAGAGCGGCGCGGCCGCGCCGAATCTGGCCGTGGGAGCGGGGAAAGACGGCAACATCTACCTGGTGAACCGCGACAAAATGGGCGGATTCAATCCCAAGAGCAATTCACAGATTGTAGAGGAGATTCCGAGCGCGTTTGCGGGACACAGCGTGTATAGCACTCCGGCCTATTGGCAGGGCTATCTTTATTACTGGGCGACCTTCGATTATCTGCGCATCTTTCAAGTGAGCGATGGACTGATCGGAACTACGCCGGTCGCCACCTCCACCTATTCACTGGCTTCTCCCGGGGCCACGCCGGTGATTTCGGCCAACGGGAGCACGAATGGCGTCGTTTGGGCATTGGATACGAGCCAGGCGCTGACCGGGCCGGCGGTACTGCATGCGCTGAATCCGCAGACCGCGGCAGAGCTCTACAACAGCACGCAGTCCGGAACGCGCGACCAAGCGGGTAACGCCGTGAGGTTTACCATCCCCACCGTGGCCAACGGGAAGGTATACGTGGGAACGGCAACGGAATTGGATGTATACGGTCTGCTTCCTTAGAGACTTTCGACATCGGTGCTTTCGACCTCTTGCAGTTTGTTGCGTTGCAGAGTTAGGGTAGCCTGACACTGTGGGAAGCTGTTTCAGATATTCGTCTCTCCCGGCTAAGCCGTTCTCCCCCCGATTCGGTAAACCCTGAGTGGAAGAGAGATCCCAAGCGCAACTATGGGCTGAGGCAAAAGGCCCAAATAGCAGAAACCTAGAATTTTGGGGAATTTTTCCTGTCTGAAGTGGCGGAATGTGACTCACAGGGCGGAGCCATAACCGGGACCGCCAACCCGGAAGTTTTCCCAGCCCTGCCCTGGGGATCTAGTATCTTGCGATCGAACCTGTCCGCTGAACGATCTGAGAATCCGAGATTTGCTGGAGGTTTTTCGTGAAATTGAGCAATAGCACTTACTACGCGAGCCAAACGCCCGCACGGAAGATTGTCAACTTGCTGCTCATGACGGCGATCCTGTTGGGCGTGGCGCTGGTTTGTAGCGGTCAGCAGGCGCCGAACACGATCAATACGATTGCAGGTGGCGGAGCTACGCCGACCAGTCCGCTGGCAGTCGATCTTCCGGGGCCGACCTCGGTGGTTAAAGATGGATCGGGAAACCTCTACATCGCGCCGCCAGCGTCCGCGTATGTGTTCGAATTAACGGCGAGCGGCACCATGCAAAATCTGACCGGTCTGGGATGGGGCTTTTTCAACGGTGACGGCGGCCCGGCGAGCGCCGCCAATGTGGGAGCGCCAACCAGCCTGGCGATCGACAAGCTGGGTAACATCTACATCTCGGATGTGGGCATTTCGCGAGTGCGCGAAATCTCGAACGGCATCATCAACACCATCGTGGGCGACGGCACCAAGTGCGACATCGCCCAGGGAACGAATGTGTGCGGCGACGGGGGCCCGGCATCATCCGCGAACCTGAACATACCCAGTTCGATTGCGCTCGACAGCGCGGGCAACATCTATATCGCCGATACGGTGGATGATCGCATCCGGGTGGTCAACACGGGTGCATCGACGATCACAGTCGCCGGAACCAGCATCCCGGCCGGGGACATTCAGACCATCGTGGGTAACGGCACGGCGTGCAGCATCTCGACCAACCCAACGTGCGGCGACGGTGGGCCGGCCAGCGCGGCCCAAGTGAACCTGCCGCAGGGCGTCTTTGTGGATGGCGCGGGAAACATCTACATCGCCGATACCAGAGATCATGAAATCCGCGAGATTCTTGCCGGACAGTCGACCATTCAATCTTATGCCGGCCAGATTGGCGCGGCGTGTCCCAGCCCAACCAGCGGTTGCGGCAACGGTCGATACGCCTATAACGCGCTGCTTTATCTTCCGCAGGGCATCTTTATCGACTCCAACGGTTTTGGGTATATTGCGGATACCGGCGATGACCAGATCCGGTTCATCAATCAAAACGGAGTTATTTCGACGATTGCCGGCACGGGCGTACAGGGCTTCGCGGGAGACGGCAGTTCGGCGGTGAGTGCCGAACTCGACCTGCCGGCCAGCGTGTACGTGGATTCGAGTGCGAACATCTATGTTTCCGATACCGGCAACCAGCGCGTCCGTGAGTTCACCAACGGCGGGAATATTCAAACCGTGGTTGGAGGAAGCCTGGGCGACGGTCCGGCGTTGAGCGCACAATTCGCCAACCCGTATTCGGTGGCGGAAGATTCCTCAGGGAATGTCTACTTTGCCGATCAAGCCAACAATCGAGTGCGTAAACTTACCAACAACGGCGGCACGTTTACGGTATCGACCATCGCTGGAACCGGGAGCATTGGCTACAGTGGAGATGGGGCCGCCGCCACTGCCGCGACAATGAACGCGCCCAGCTACATCGCCCTCGATACTCTGGGAAATCTCTACATCACCGACACCAACAACCTGGTGATCCGGCAGGTGAATCTGAGCTCCGGCATCATCAACACCGTGGCGGGAATTGCCGGACAAGGTTGTCCTCCTCCTACGGGGTGTGGTGACGGCGGACCGGCCACGGCGGCCACGTTCACTAACCCACTGGGCGTTGCCACGGATGGCGCCGGCAACCTGTACATCGCGGACTATTACGACTATCGCATCCGCGTCGTGAACATGGGGAAGACGTCCGTTACGATCACCGGCATCACGGTTAAGCCCGGAGACATCGCAACCATCGCCGGGAACGGGACACAGGGAGATTGCAGCTTCAACAAGACCTGCGATGGAAAAGCGATCAACACCGGTCTGAACCACCCGGGTTCGGTTGCGGTTGACAGCGCCGGGAATGTGTATCTCTCGGATCAGTGGAACAATTCGGTGCGGGTTGTTTCCAACGGTTCCAATGGGTACGCAGCGGGCATCATCACCAACTACGCTCTGGGCGGAAAACCCGGACCTACGGGAGACGGTGGTCCCGCGTCGAAGGGCGGAATGTGGAACCCGTTGCTGGTCACGCTGGATCCTTTGGGTAATTTGTATATCTCTGGCGGCAACGACGATCTGGTGCAAAGAGTCGATGTTTCGACTACGGCGCTGGGCGGGCCCCACGAGATCGGAAGCGCGGCCGGCAATCCGACCAACCCGACGGTTGGTGGGTTTAGCGGGGACGGTGGCTCCGCTACCGCTCTGGGTGCGAAGATGTCAAACTTGGGAAGCAGTGTGGACGGTTCGGGGAATCTCTACATCGCAGATGCCGGCAACAATCGCATCCGCTATGTACCGTTGGCACCCGAAGGCGCGGCTTCTGGTTCCACGCTCGCGTTGGGCACGTGGCCGATTGGTCAACAGGGAAGCAAGACGTTGACGTTCACCAGCACCGGCGGAGCTGAGTTGACGGTCAACTCAATCGCCGTCACTGGAGGAGACTCCAGCGAGTTCGTGCAAGCGAACACCTGCGGCGCCGCACCCATCTCCATGGGACCGGATGCAAACTGCAAGGTTACGATAACGTTCAAGCCGAGTGGCTATGGAGCGCAGACCGCGACGCTGAAATTCACCGACAACGCCCCCGACAGTCCGCAGAGCGTAACCCTGAATGGTTCGGGACCGGACTACAGCATCTCGGCTTCGCCTTCAGGAATCAAGCTGACGCAGGGAGCGGAAGGCACATCGACAATTTCGCTGTCGCCGATTGCCCAGTTCAGTCAAACCGTGAGCTTGACGGTTAGCGGTTGTCCTGCCAATACGACGTGCACGGTCTCACCGAGTTCGGTCACTCTTACTGGTGGGAGCGTTTCCACCACTACGCTTACCATTCAGACGACCAGCACCACGCCCATCGCCACTTCCACACTGGTGGTAAGTTCGACCTTCGAGAACCTGGCGCACAACGCTAACGTTACTCTGAAGGTGAGTAAGTAGACTCAACCCGGGCAACGATCGAAGGCGACTCGGTAAGACGACCAAGGGCAAGGCGGACTCTTTCAGAGTCCGCCTTCTTTGCCTAAAGCGGCGGAGGAGATCGCACGTAACATGGCTGCTGGATTTTCGAGTCAAACTTCATACTGATCTCTGCATCTAAACTGCAACGGAAACCGCGCAGACTTGGTTGGTCTGGCGGGGTATCATTGAGAGGAATCATGGGAATAAAAGGCGCGCTGAAGGCGATAACAGGAGCGGTAGTTCTATTGGTTTTGGCAGGCAGTTGGTTTTCCAGGGATATCCAGGCTGCGCAAAAGCCAGCAGGTTCGGCGAACGGTTCCGTGGACGCTTCTACTAAGACGAGCACGCTGGAAATGTTCCGCCGGTCGCCGATGAGTTTCGTGGAGAATCAGGGCCAGAGCGACAATCGTGTGAAGTTCACCTCGCGAGGCGCGGGATACGCTTTGTTTCTCACCCGCGACGGCGCCGTCATGAAACTTCAGAATCCTGAATCTTCTAGGAGTCCGCTGGCGAAGGTTGCGCCCGCGACTGCTCCATCGATGCCGTACATCGGAAACAACCAGCCAGGTGATGCGAGCAGCCAGAGTTCGATCAAGAGTGTGTCGGTTCTGAACATGAGGCTGGTGGGAGCGAACCCGGAGGCGAGCATCACCGCCTTGGATCGCCAGAAGAACACCAGCAATTATTTTATTGGGAACGACCACTCCAAATGGCGAACCAACGTTTCGAACTTCGGGAAGGTCCGTTACGCCGGCGTCTATCCGGGCGTCGACCTGGTTTACTACGGGAATCAGCGGCAACTGGAGTATGACTTCGTGGTGGCGCCGGGCGCAGATCCGAATGTAATTGCCTTGCATTTCGGCAGCGGAGCGGAGGGCGCCGAGAGCCTTTCCTCGACCATCGACAACAATGGCGATTTGGTGGCGCATCTCGAAGGCGGCGACGTTCGCTTTCACAAGCCGGTGGTTTACCAGAGCGCGACGTACCAGAGCGATGACGAGCAGCATAGGAACCTGATCGATGGGCGCTATGTTTTGCGCGCTAGCGGGCAAGTGGGTTTTGAGCTGGGGACTTATGATCGCAGCAAAGAACTGGTAATCGATCCGACTTTGACCTACTCCACTTACCTTGGCGGCAGCAATGTAGACGTTGCGTTCGGCGTCGCTGTGGATTGCTGCGGGAGCGCCTTTGTTACCGGCAGTACGCTGTCGACGGATTTTCCCGTGACAGCAGCTCCGAACGGCGCCTTGCAACCGACTAACGCCGGCGAGAAAGATATCTTCGTTACCAAATTCGACGCTGGAGCCGATTCCGAGGAGTACTCCACCTACGTGGGCGGGTCAGGCGATGATGTGGCAACGGACATTCACCTGGACAATCTTGGAGACATGACGGTCACCGGCTATACGTTATCGACGGATTTTCCGCTTGAGCTTCCGATCCAGGGAACCTTCGGCGGCGGTTCGGTGACGGGGGATGCGTTTCTTTTCCAGATCGCCTCGCACGGCACTGCCTTTGTGTATTCCACCTATTTTGGGGGCAGCTCGGATGACCAGGGGTTCAGCCTGGCGCTCGATAGCGACAATAACGTGTATGTTGTGGGGTACACCAGTTCGACCAATTTTCCGGTCATCCCGGGATCGTTGCATACCACTTGCGGATCTACTGCAAAAGGCGTGTGCTCGAATGGATTCGTGCTGAAGGTGAACGTGCCTCCCGGCCAGGGCCAGCAGACCTCCTTGGTGTATTCCACTTATCTTGGTGGCTCGGGAGGGCTCGGCGACGCGGCTTATGGCATTTGGGTCGATAACACCACATCCCCGGCGCCGGGCATAGCCTATGTGGTGGGAATTACGGGTTCACCTAATTTCCCCGTCACCAAGTCGGCTTTCGATCAATCTTGCGGCACGGATGGGAAATGCAACGGGACCTACGACGGTTTTGTGGCCGAGCTTGCCCCCGGGGGCAACGCTCTGACTTTCTCGACGTTCCTGGGCGGCAGCGGGTATGACTACGCCGCCGGCGTGGCCGTGGATTCGACCGGCGTGTACGTTTCGGGGAATACAACCTCCACGAATTTTCCCGTCACGAAAGGCGCGGCGCAGAAGACGTTTGGAGGAATGTCGAGCGGGTGCGTGCCCAGCAATACGAAGACTTGCGGGGATGTGACGCTCAGCAAGTTAAACCCAACCGGATCCGCCCTTCTGTATTCCACCTACCTTGGCGGCAGTCTCGACGAAAATCCCGGCCTGTCGATGGCGCTGGATCCGGGAGGCAGCGTATACGTAACCGGCCAGACCGACTCCACCAACTTCCCGTTGGTTACGCCGCTCCAGGGCGTGTACCGGGGAGCCGTGAGCAATGCGTTTCTCACGAAGTTGAATCCAGAGGGGACGGCATTCAGCTACTCCACCTACGTTGGCGGGTCTGCGCAGGACAGCGGTTCTCGGGTAATCCTCGATGTCAATTTAGGCACTTACGTTTCGGGAACCACGACCTCGACGAATTTCCCGACCACGGCGGGCGTGTTTCAGCCCAACTGCGGAACGGATGGCAATTGCAATGGCGGGTTGAGCGATGCTTTCGTATTCAAGGTGAGCACGTCCGCCAGGCTCAGCATCGCGGCTGCCGCGCCCAAGACGGTGGTCACGGGAAAAACGCTGACCTACACGATTGCGAGCGGGAACAGCGGTCCAGACGATGCATCGGTGGTTGCTATCACCGATGCGTTGCCCACCGGTACGACGTTCCAGAGTGTGACCATAAGCCCGGGAACTTGCACCGCTCCGGCGCAGGGCGCGACGGGCACGGTTACATGCACGATTGGCCTACAGCCCGTGGGAGCCCGAATCAGAGGCACCATCGTCGTGAACGTCACGGCCGCAGCGGGGGCTATGATCAGCAATACAATCGGGGTTAACGCCCCGAACAGCACCAACAGTCCGTCAGCCACAGTGGTTACGACCGTCGAGGCGGCAAGTGCGCTGGATCCGAGGCGGAAATTGCTGCCGAGGTAGCGGCCGTTCTTGCATTTGAGGCCTCCACCTGCACTAAATTCCACGAGCTTTTTGACTCTATTCAAAGGCAGCCGTTCCGTATTATCGTACTTTGGCTTGTGCCGCACTCTCCTCCAGCACAGGCGGACGTCTGCCCCCAGATAATCTTAAGGAGGTCTTCCGCTATGCGTGTTCGTGTCCCTGTGGTTTTGATTGGTCTAAGCCTCGCATTCGCCTTCACTGCCGTGGCGCAGCAATCGGATGCTCATTCTGCGCCTCCCGCAGCGCGCAGGGAAGTCAAACCTCCCAATACGCAGAGTGGAGACATGACTGTGATCCAGCACATTGTCTTCATCATGAAGGAGAATCGCAGCTTCGACAACATGTTCGGAACGTATCCGGGGGCAAACGGGGCGACCACTGCGCCGATCTCGACTGGCCAGACCATCACCATGGGGCATACGCCCGATGCCACTCCGCGCGATATCGCCGGTCACGGCTGGTATGACTATTACAACGGGCTGGACGGCGGGAAGATGGACATGTTCGACGTGATTCCCGGCGGGAGCCTGGGCGAAGATTATCTCTCCTTAAGCCAGTTGCAGCAGGCCGATATGCCGAACTACTGGAAGTACGCGCAGAATTTTGTGCTTTCCGATAACACTTTTACATCGCTGCGAGGAGCCAGCTTTCCGAACCACCTGTACATGGTGGCTGCACAATCGGGCGGAGTTTTTCTGAACCCGCTCCTGGGAAGCCAGACGCCCAACTACTGGGGCTGCGACGCACCGGCCGGTACTTACACGCGAGTGTTGGATACCACCACCGGCCTGGTTACGATGCCTTTCCCATGTTTCGATTTTCAGACGCTGGCCGATAGTCTGGAAGACGCGGGAATCAGTTGGAAGTTTTACGCGCCGGCGGAAGGAACGTCGGGATACACCTTTTCGGCTCTGGACGCGATCAACCACATCCGCAACGGGCCGCTCTGGGCCAGCAACGTAGTGCTGGATACGCAGTTCATCACCGATGCGCAGAACGGGAACTTGCCGGCCGTGAGCTGGCTGGTCATGGGATCGCCTTACAACGAGCATCCCCCGGAAAGCACGTGTGTGGGCGAGAACTGGAGCGTGACCGAGCTCAACGCCTTGATGAACGGGCCGGATTGGGACTCCACAGCGGTGTATCTGGCGTGGGACGATTTCGGCGGATTCTACGATCACGTGGTCCCGCCGGTCAGCGACTATTTTGGACTCGGCGGCCGCGCGCCGATGTTGATCATCTCGCCGTATGCCATCGCCGGTCAGGTCACGCATACGCAATATGAGTTTTCATCGATCCTGAAGTTCATTGAGGAGCGGTTCGGCCTGCCGCCGTTGACCGATCGGGATGCCGACGCCAACGACACCACCGACAGCTTCAATTTCTCGCAGACTCCGTTGCCGCCTTTCCCATTGACGACTCGCAGTTGTCCTTTTGTGGATCCGAATGTTTATGTCGGCGCACAAACCGAGGGGAAGGCCTCGCCTCTTACGGTGCTGTACCTGGTGAATAACAGCACCAAGAAAATGACGCTGACGAGCATCACGGCCAGCGGTTCGTTTACCCAGAAGAACAATTGCCCCACCAGCATTCCCGTGGGGCAGAAGTGCACTCTCGACATTACGTTCAAGCCGCAGGCGGTCGGGCCGCTTAGCGGAACCGTGACCATTAAGGATAGCGACCCGACCAGCCCGCAGACCATCAATCTGACAGGCGTAGGCGTGGCGACGTCGTTCTCGGCGATTCCCAACTTCGGCTCGGTTTATATGGGCACGTCGGCTTCCAAGACGGTTACCCTCACCAATACCCAGAGCACGCCGCTGACGGTGAACAGCATCACTGTCTCGGGGCCGTTTACGCAAACCAACAACTGCGGCTCGGTGGTGAGCGGCAGCGGCAGCTGCACGATTACCCTCACCTTCAGTCCTACGGTTACGGGTACGTTGTACGGCGGTCTGTCGTTGCAAAGCAGTGACGCCGTCAGTCCGATTACCGTGGATCTCGAGGGCACCGGACAATCGATTAAGTACTCTCCCACCAGCCTGACCTTCCCCGGTACCTTGGTAGGCACATCGAGCCCGGCGAAGGTTGTGACCATCACGGCCGAGACGATACCGCTGATCATCGGGAGCATCGTTACGACCGGCGCTTTCTCGCAAACCAACAACTGTCCTGCGACACTGGCGGCGGGCAGTTCGTGCAAGGTGGACGTGGTCTTCACTCCTACGGTATCGGGCACTAACTCGGGTACTCTGGTGATTACCGACAGCGACCCGAACAGCCCGGATACGTTGAAGCTGACGGGGACGGGGACGACTTAAACTACGTTGTCCAATTGACAGCAAAGAAAAGCCGGGCTAGTCTGCCCGGCTTTTTCCTATTTCGAGGGAACCGCACCCCCTTCGTGGCTAGTTTCCTCCCTGCCTGATGGCACCCATGGCACTGCAAGACCCCGTCCCGGTCGTCATGTCATCTATGAGCGCCTGGTAGCCATCCAACGGGGGTTAGTACGTACCGTTAATGTTGGTAACGCTGCCGTTCTCCACGTCCTCCCTCGTGGGGCAGGTCACGCCATTCACCGTAAGAGAGCCGCCCGCCTGCGACTGGCCCGTAAATTTCTCGTAGAAAAGTTGGCCTTCGGCGGCCGAATTGTTGTACAGGCCGGAGACGACAGCTCCGCACAGCCACGCCGACATGGCGGTGCTGGGGTAGTTAAAGCTCGGCAGCTGCGTTCCGTAGGAGCCGACGACGATGCTCATGTTCGCCCATTTGGTATTGTCGCCCGTACTGGTCTGCAGCGAATTGTTGCCGCAGGACGCCGGGCTGGGGTTCCCCGACCAAACGTTTACGGAATTCTGATCGTTGAGCACGTACTCTAGGGAGTAGGTTATGGACGGGACAGTCCAGTTAACACCCGGTCTGGGCCGGGCTCCCAGTGCAGATTTGCGTGTTTTGGCCGTTGGTGCCGTTGGACTGTATTTCACAGCCGCGCTCGACGTCGCTGAAGACGGGGCCGTTCTCCATGACGGCCTTGTCGATGTATCCTGCTCCCGACGCCGCCGTCCCCCCAGCCCCACCGTTGAACCACGCAAGGGCGTTCGCGGCAGCTCCTGCGCCCCCGCTATCGGCATGCACGCACATCCCGCCCTGCGTGGCCTGCCAGCGCCCCAGGCCCACGCTGCCGAGCGGCCCATTTCGGATCCAGTTCAGAAAGCTGGCCGGGCGGCAGGCGGCGTACAAAATGCTGGCCGCCGAACTGGCCTCCCAGGCGACACCTCCCCCTCCGTAGGCTCCCCATGCGACCTCGACCACTTGGTAGCCGTCTGCCAAGTACTGTGATATGTACTGCTGAAACGTGGTGTCGGTCGCGGCGTTCTCGCCGCCATCTCCTGGTAGCATCACGATCGTTCCCTTGTAAGGCGGCGCAGTTGGCATCGCGTACCCCCACACGAAGTAAAGGTCAGAGACACCCGCGTCGTTGACGGTGCAGCCGGTCAGCGTGGCGGTGAAGCAGTTCGTCATGTGGCTGTCAAAATTGCGGAAATCGGTGCCCGGGTTCTGCAGGGTCGAGCAGTTAGACAGCGCGGTTGAACTTGAAACTGTGCCCAAGCTCAGCGTCTGCGCCACCGATGCGCAAGGCAAAGCGGACAGGATAAGGCCGATGGCACATACGAGCGTCGTGGATAGTTTTGGCGTCATGGGTAAACTCCTTGTTGATTTTGTCGCGGTCCGTGCGCGCAACCATACCAGCCAGGAACGGGAAATCCAAGCTATAAGCTGCAAACTTTTGCGACGCCCCGCCTGTTTTTCGCGCCACCTGCGGCGCGAAGTGCTTTGACCGAAGACGGTTCAGTGCTAATGTTGGTTAGCGTCATTCCTTTGCGGAGGGTTTCCTATGACCTTTCGGCCCGTCGCGGCTGCGACCGCGTTCGCTGCGCTGGTGCTGTCCCTCAGTTCGCCCGCCCGCGCGCAGTTCGAGACACGGGCCAGCTTCCCTTACCAAGGGGGGGATCCCTACTCACTCGTAGTCGGCGACTTCAACGGCGACGGCATTCTCGACCTCGCTGAAGTGAGGAATCTACCCTCCGGCAGCGTGGAGATCTTGTTGGGCAATGGGGACGGAACATTCCGGCCGGGCGACACCTATGCGGTGGATGTCCTCTTCTATGGTGCCGCTGCGAGCCTCAGGAGCAACGGAATACTCGACCTGGTGCTCGGCGGGGGGGAACGATGATGTCTACGTCATGCTAGGTAATGGCGACGGAACCTTTCAGGTACCCGTACCCTACCCCGCCTCGGCTTTCTCGTACATGATCGGCGTGGGAGACTTCATGGGTAAAGGTAAGCTCGATGTCGTTGCGGTCGGCGGAACGAATTCCGAAGGGGGCATCTGCGATTGCGTTGAGGTTCTTCCCGGCAACGGCGATGGAACCTTCGGGGCGGCCATAACTACGCCGCTGCCGTACAGCATGAGCGGCTATGCGCTTGCTACCGGAGATTTCAACAACGACGGCAAACTCGACGTGGCGGTGTCTGGAGAAGCGTTCCCAAACTTCCAGGTAGCCATCCTGTCGGGCAACGGCGACGGCACGTTTAGCGCCGACGGGTTTTACGTCGTCCCCGAAGATCCCGGATCTATTGCAACGGGCTATTTCACCGGAAACAAGAAGAAGATTGACCTTGCGGTGGCAAGCTCGTTGGGCGGCCACGTGAGCGTCCTGCTGGGCAACGGCGACGGAACGTTCCAGCAGCCGGTGCTCTACGAGACGAATCTCCCGACCTGGGTGGTCGCGCAGGACCTCAACGGCGACGGAAAAATCGATTTGGCGGCCTCCAATGCTGGCCAGGCACTTTCCAGCAATTCGGGCGTGACCGTGTTCAAGGGCAACGGCGACGGCTCGTTCCAAACGGGCAAGTTTTATCCTGCGGGAAAAGAAGGCAACTACGTCGCAGTCGGAGACTTCAACGGCGACCACAGGCCAGACCTCGTGATGGCGGACTACGATTCCGGCGATGTTATCACGCTGCTGAACACCGGAGCGGTTGCATTCTCGCCCACCACGGCCCTGAATTTCGAGAAGCAGGCGGTCGGCAAAACCAGCGCAGCGCAGGCCGTCACCCTCACGAACACCGGCACGACCGAACTGAAGATTCAATCGATGAAGGCCAGCGCCGAATTCGCGGTGACCTCGACTTGCGGCGCAAGAGTTGCACCGGGAGCGGAGTGCACGATCAGCGCAACGTTCTCGCCGACGAAGCAAGGCGCGGAGCAGGGCACGATCAGCATTATCGATAACGCGTCGTCGAAGCCGCAGGTGATCGAGCTGCTCGGGACGGGGACATAACCGCAACAAAGGGCAAGCCTCTGCTGAAAAATCTGCTCACGTACCCCGGAGGCTAAGGCCCAGCATGCCCGAAACGTTGATCGCAGCGCAGGAAGCGCTGCGCCACCCAAGGACCAGAGCTCGCAGGAGACCCCGAGCAAGGTCAAGGCAGCGGACGCGCGGTCAACTTCAAGGGCCACGTCAAAGACAAGATCAAAGGCAGCGGACAAGAGCGCCCGCTCCACACGGGCAATTAGCGGCCTCCCGGTGCGAATCGATGTAGGGCGGTGCTGGGGCCGAAGACGTATCCGGCACCGGTGTAGGAGGCGACGCCGTAGCCGCCAATCGCCACGATGTTGCCGCTCAGGCCGACGGAAACGCCGAAGTCCTGGTAAGCCGAGCCGTGCGACACGACCAGCCGCGAACTCTGCGTCATGGTCGCCCATCCGCCTGCAGGCATGACGAACAGATAAGCCGCGCCGCCCCAGTCGTCGGCGCCAATGAGTGCGTGCTCGGCGCCTGCGACGACGGTGTTGCCGCTGATGGCAACGGAGCTGCCAAGCAGATCGCCGGCTACGCCTGTTGAGGAGGTCAGTTCCGCCGTTTGAGTCATGTTCGCCCAGCCGCCTGCCGGCTCAACGAACACAAATGCCGCCCCGGCAAACGAATTTGCTCCTGACGCGCCCGCCACCACCGTGCTGCCGCTGGTCGCGATGGAAACTCCGAAGTATTCATACGCGCTTCCGCCGGAGACGGTCAGCTCCGCGGTTGGGGTCATAGCGCTCCACCCGCCGCTCGGTTCGACGAACACATACGCTGCGCCTTCCGAAAAATTGCCGCCGACCTCGGCGTAAGGCGCTCCCACTACAACCGTGCTCACGTTGATCGATACGGACTGGCCGAACTGATCGCCGTCAGCGCCGTTTGAGGTTAACTTCGCGGTTTCTGTCGTGCTGGCCCAGCCGCTGACTGGCTCGACATACACGTAGGCCGCACCCTGATCGTAGTTGCCGCCGACTTCGCCGTGAGGCGCGCCGACCACCACCGTACCTCCGCTGACGCTGACGGAGTATCCGAGAAAATTATCCATGGCGCCGTCTGAGGCGGTCAGCTTTGCGGTCTCCGTCGAATTCGTCCAGCCGGAAACGGGCTCGACATATACGTAAGCGGCTCCCTGCCCAAGGACGGAATTGATGGCCGCATCGAACGAGCCCACGACCACGGTGTTCGTAGTGCTGTCGATCGAAACCGCAGCCCCGAAATAGTTGTAGGCCGCGCCGTCGGAAGCCGTCAACTTGGCGGTTTGCGGCATGTTGGTCCAGCCCGCTTTCGGCTCTACGAACACGTAGGCCGCTCCCTGATACGTGTTAGAGCCGATGGTCGCCTGAGGCGCCCCGATCACAATCGTCGAGCCGCTGATCGCGATCGAATAGCCAAACCAGCTTCCGGTCGTGCCATCCGAAGCGCTGAGTTTCCCCAGTTGCACCGTGGGATCGACCACTACCGGATAACGTGCCCCGGCATCATCGACATGCAGCAGCAATCGCTGGCCCTGAACCTGCTGGCCCTGAATCTCGAGCCATGCCCGCAGTTCGCGTCCGGCGGCGTCGTAGGCGGTCAATCCGGCATACCGCAGACTCACTTGTCCCGAAGCATCGTTGAGACTCAAGCCCTTGCCGTCTTGATCGACTGCGGTATCCAAATCTCCGGATAACGACAGAGCGATCGTCAGCGGTTCATGGCCTGTTTGCAGCGGCCGTTCGTTGATGGTGAATCCCTGCTCCAGTCCGGCTGGTCCATTGACGTACCACTCGGTTAAGGCACGCCTGCGATATTCCACCCGGTTAGCACTTGCTTGCGGAGACGTTGCACTTACTGTTGTTAGGGCGTCGCCGTAACCATAGCCGAGCAAAGCAAAACCCCAACGCCCGTCACCGCTCTTCACTTCGACACCCTGGGAAGTGAAGTCCGTGACAAAATCGTGCGGTGAATTGGTTAGCGTGAAGCCTGCATATGCGGTGCGTGCGTAATACCTTGGAATGTCACTCCCGATGGTCGCCGAGATCTTCGATTGCGCCGAACTGGGCACGCGGGAAGAATGTTCTGCGCCATTGAGGCCCGAAGCTGCGAGGGACAAAGACAAGGTTACCAGGATGCCTAGCGTGAGCTTAAAACGAATAGCCACCATAAGGGGTCCTCTCAATTTGGATTACGCGCCCGGGCGATTGAGCGTGAGACAGAGTGGCCGTGCCAGGCGGGGGAAGCCTTGATGGTGCTGCACGTCGCGAAGCAATTCTCTACTCCTATGCGACTGCGGTCAAGATGAAAGAATTTGCAACTGAGGAGTGCGGAGCGAAACTCATGGTAGCGCAAGATTCGGAACGAACGGAATCGAAAACGAAACGCGAATGGCGGCGTTGCGCTCGCGGGTCGAAGCGCTAACCGCGTGATAAAATCAAGTGCACTCCCCTTTCAGCCGAATTTTCTGGAGAATCTCCAAGATGCGTATCTTTTTCTTACCATTATTTGTCTGTCTTCTGCTGCCGGTGAGCGGAGCGTGGAGCCAGACCAAGCCCGGTTTACCCACGGCCACGGCGCCAGAAGCTGAGACCCGCGACAAAGACGATAAGCAGCCGCTGCCTGATTCCGCGGCAGCCGTCCCACCGGATGCAGCAATCCTGACCATCAAAGGGCTGTGCTCGGAGCAGACGCCCAAGGCCGAAGCGAACTCGGTTGATGCCAACTGCCAGACAGTGATCACACGCGCTCAATTCGAGCAACTATCCAATGCCATCCACCCCAACATGCCGCCCACTACCAAGCGCCAGCTCGCCAACTCTTATCCCAGATTGCTGGCGATGGCCCGCGAGGCCGAGAAGCGGGGGCTGGACAAGCAGACTCACTTCCAGGAGATGATCGCTTTTGCCCGGGTGCAAATCCTGGCGCAAGATCTGGTTCGCAACATCCAGGATGCGGCGGCGCAGGTGCCGGCGAAGGACATCGAAGATTATTACCACGACCAGCCTGCAGCCTTCGCGCGGGCGAGCCTGGAGCGCATCATTGTTCCCAACATAAAACAGCGGTCGTCTAAAGAGGGTAAAGAGACGGAGAGCTCAGGTTCGGATACGCGATCCGAAGAAAAAGACAAAGACCAGGAGGCGATGAGGAAGGAAGCCGAAGCGCTGCGGGCACGCGCTGTGACTGGAGAAGACTTTACCAAACTGCAGAAGGACGCCTATGGTGCCGCGGGGCTGAATACTCCTCCGCCTCCGACCAGCATGGCCAGGACGCGGCAGGCCGCTCTGCCGCCCGCGCACCAGTCAGTATTGGACATGAAACCGGGCGACGTCTCGCCGGTGATCAGCGACCCCGGCGGGTATTACATCTATAAGCTGGTCGCGATTGAGATCGAACCGCTCAGCGATGCCGAAAGCGAGATTCACAAGACACTGGAGAATCAGCGCATGCATGCCATGATGCAGAAGGTTCAGGATTCAGTGACCACCGATGTGAATCAAGCGTACTTCGGACCTCCCTCGAAAAAACATCGTCCCGCTGCGCCCGAGGCAAAGGCGAATGGGACTGGTACCGCAAGGGATGAGGATACGGCTCCGAACCCGAAGTAAATTCCGGAGAGCTGACGCGGGTACCCTCCTCCGCGCGGCGCAAACCGGGGAGTGGTCCTTGCTGGCAGCTCCCAGTGCGGTCGAGGTTGCAGAAATTGTATAGGAGTCGTACGACTCTACGGTGCCCGAAATTCGCTCCTTTCTCATTTTGTTGACACCCAAGGCCTCTAATCTGTGCTATTTTATTGCGTGCGGTGAGCGCCAGCATCCCCCTCTCGGCGCTGTTGGGTTAAGTAAGTAGTTTCTTTAAGCGCGGACGCCCCTTCGCCAAGCCACTATTAACGAGGTTCGACATGGACTTGAGGAGTCAACTCCTCGTATTGCCCTACCCTAAGCTTGCCCGCAGATGGGGCTGCCTTCGTTTTTCGACGCGCTGGCGGGGCGTCCGTTGCTGGCGAACGCTTGCGTGTGGCGTGCTGGGCTCATGGCTTGCGGCCACCAGCCTCTGGGGACAAGTGAGCGTGCTCACGGGCCGAAATGACGTCTCCAGAGACGGTCTGTACTCGAGCGAGACTTATCTCACCACCTCGAACGTGAACTCCGCCACGTTCGGAAATTTGTTTTCCTACCCCGTCGACGGTTATGTTTCGGCGCAGCCTTTGTACGTGCCGGGAGTGAACATTAATGGCACAATTCACAATGTGGTTTACGTTGCGACCGAGCACGATAGCGTTTTCGCTTTTGACGCCGACAATCCGGGAAACGAGACGCCGCTCTGGCAAGTCAGTGTGATCCCTGCAGGAATGCAGACCGTATCGTCACACATCACGGGTTGCACCGGCACGAACGGGTTCACTGAAGTGGGAATCCTGGGCACACCGGTTATCGATCCTTCAAGCAACACCCTCTACGTGGTGGCGAAAGCAAATGTGCCCAACACGGACACCACGAGTTTCTGGCTGAACGCGCTGGACATTACCTCCGGCGCGGAGAAGTTCGGTGCGCCCATCGAGATTGAGGCTTCCGTATCGAGCATCAATGGCACCATAAATTTTAATCCACTGTCGCAATTACAGCGTCCGGCTCTGTTGCTTTCCAACGGCACCCTGTTCATCGGATTTGGTTCGAACGGCTGTGATCTACATGATCATGGTTGGTTGATGGCCTACAACGACTCTACCCTGCAGCAAGTGGGGGTCTTCAACGCCTCGCCGGATGTCTCCGCGGGTGATGCCATCTGGATGAGTGGCAGCGGTCCGGCGGCGGATGCCAACGGGTACATCTACCTGGTGACGGCAAATGGTGACTTTGACGTGAACACAGGCGGTTCCGATTACGGCGACTCTGTGGTGAAACTGCAATTGGGCAGCGGCGGTCTGACGGTGGCCGATTACTTCACTCCGTTTGATCAAGAAAACATGGAGGCCAACGATCTGGATCTGGGTTCAGGCGGCGTAATGCTGCTTCCCTCGCCGCAAGGAGGAACTTACCCGGATCTTATGGTCGTCGCAGGCAAGACGGGAACGATCTATGTGATCGACCGCGACAATCTGGGTCAGTACGATGTCGACGGGGATAATGACGATCAGATTCCGCAGTATATTCCCGATGCCACGCTGCAGGAGTACGGAACTCCGACCTACTGGAATAATACGGTCTATTTTTCCGCTCACAACGATTTCCTGAAGGGCTTCAGTTTGAGCAATGGATTGCTCTCGACGACGCCGGCGGAGTCCGCTACGAGCTACGTGGTGAACGGAGTTCCGGTGGTCTCGGCGAACGGAACCAACAGCGGTACCGGCATTGTTTGGATCGTGCGCCAAACCTCGGGCCACGGTCAAACCCTCGACGCTTACAACGCTACAGCGGCAGGTGGCATTCTCAACGAACTTTACGACACCAGTCAAAACTCAACCCGCGACAACCTCGGTCCGACGGGCCATTTCATCAGTCCGGTTATCGACAATGGCAAAGTCTATATTGGGACGCAAACGCAGTTAATGGTCTACGGCCTGCTTCCCGCATTCTCAGTGACCGCCGGCAATAGCCAGTCCGGCACTGTGGCAACCACGCTGCCCCTGGCTCTGAGTGTGGAGGCGGCCGATTCGTATTTGCAACAGCCGATCTCCGGAGTTACCGTCACCTTCAGCGACGGGGGAAAGCACGGCACCTTCAATCCGGCCACGGCCACCACGAATTCGAGCGGCATCGCCACCACGCAATATACCCTGCCCACGACTGCGGGCTCGATTACGATCAGCGCCACGAACCTGAAATATGTGTCGGCTTCCTTCACCGAAACCGCCACTGCGGGTCCGCCCAACGTATTAACGGATGTTTCGGGAGGATTCCAGTCCGCAACCGTTGGAACCACGCTGGCTGCGCCGCTGGTGGTTAAGCTGAAGGATAGTTACGGCAATGGAGTCCCGGGCGTGCCGGTTGCTTTTACCGATAACGGAGCAAATGGCACGTTCAATCCTCCCAGCCCTGTAACCACGAGTTCGAGCGGTGAGGCGACCGTGAACTACACGGTTCCCACCAAGGCGCAGTCGATCACGATTACGCCTTCCTACGGCACTCTCACCGGGAACTTTAGCGAGAAATCGGTCGCGGGCGCGGCCGCATCGGTCAGCACCGTTTCCGGCAACAACCAGGTCGGCGCCCCGGGAACTCAGTTGCCGATCGCATTGGTCGCGGGCGTGAAAGATCAGTACGGCAACCCGGTTTCAGGGGTCACCGTCACATTCGCAGCGGCGGCGGGTGGAAGCTTCTCGACTACGACTCCCGTGACCAACAACAAAGGCCAGGCCACCGTTACATATACGTTACCCAATGTTGCAGGAGCGGTCGACGTGACTGCGACCGTCGGCGGCTTTACTGCAAATTTCACCGAAACAGCAAATTGATTCTTCAGGACCGCGCGCCGCAGCGGGGGAGTACTTCGACTAGAGTCTTTTGTCCATTGCAAAGCCGGTGCCAGTGGCGGCATACTACGAGCAGCCATTTTCCCCCCTTGACTGCAGCGATCCGGCGAACGCCATTCTGATGAGTCACTTGCTTTGGAGTCATGACTTTAATTGCCGACTGACTGCTCTTCTCGACAAGAGGAGTGGTGAACCGCATTGCAGCAGGTTTCAGGACCGTAGTTCTTGCCCTGCATGAGGACCCGATGATACAGAGATTCTTTTCCGTCATGACCGCGTTCGCGGCAACCTGCGCTTTGCTGGCTGCCGCGGTCAGCGCTCAAACGACCGCTCCTGAATTAGCCCCGCGCGGCGATCTCCCGGGAATCGACCGGCCTTTGACGGAGGGAGCGGCGAGCGCTCAAACGCCTGCGGCTCCTATCGCCCCCGCGGTGACCCCGCACAACAATCTGGCGCGCAGGCACTCGATGGAGGGGTCGCCGAGAGCTGAGACTCCGGCTACGTCGATCACTCCGGTGTTGACTCAGCACAACGATCTTTCGCGCACTGGCCAGTATCTGACGGAGACGACGCTCACTCCGTCGAATGTAAATTCCGCAACGTTCGGGAAAGTGTTCTCCTACTCGGTGGATGGACAGATGTATGCCCAACCACTTTATGTTCCCGACGTGACCATTGGAGGCACAAGCCACAACGTGGTTTACGTGGCCACCGAGAACGACACTGTCTATGCGTTCGATGCGGACGGTAAATCGGCGACACCGCTCTGGCAGGTCAGCTACCTGAACTCAACCGCGAGCTTGAGCGTCACGCCGGTGCCGTGCGGAACGGACGGCAACAGCACCGACATCAGTTGCAACGTTTTCCCTTATTACGGAATCACGGGAACTCCAGTCATCAACCTCGCGACGGAGAGTCCCGCCACGGGGACGATGTATTTCGTGGTCCGGACGCAGGAAACTCCCACCAGCACCGGAATTCCCGCTTACTACCAGCGCCTGCATGCGGTCGACATTACGACGGGCAAAGATGTGGCCAACAGTCCAGCGGTGATTTCGGGAAGCGTTTCTGGAACTGGCGCGGGCAGCGACGGAGTCAGCGTGACCTACGATCCGCTGGCCGACATTCAGCGGGCTGCGCTGACGCTGGTGAACGGAACGGTTTACATCGGGTGGGCGGGCGCGGCGCATGGATGGATCATGGGCTACGACGCGACCACGCTGGCGCAGACGGAGATCTTTAATACTGCGCCAAACTCGGTGCTGGGCGGCGTGTGGCAGACGGGAAATGGCTTTGTCGCGGACAGCGCGGGAAATCTCTATGTCGCGGTTGGAGACACGTTGTTTGACGGGAATACGGGCGGAATCGACTACGGCGATACTTTGCTCAAATTGACCCCCAACCCGGCCACGGGGTTTTTTGATGTCGCCGATTACTTCACGCCCGATGATCAGGCCTGCCGTGCGCCGAATGATCTGGATCTGGGCTCGTCAGGACCAGTGCTTCTCCCGACCCAGGGAGGGGCTGTGCCGAATGAACTGCTGGTCACGGGCAAGAGCGGTTACGGCATCCCGGGCTGCGACACGTTGGATTTGTATCTGCTCAACCTGGATGACTTGGGCCAGTACAATGCGACAAAAGATAATGTCCTGCAGGAACTGACCGACCCACCCATAACCGCCGCTCCCAACTCTGAGCCCCAGGGCTTTTGGAGCAGTGCCGCATTTTGGCAGGGGACAGAAAATGCGGAGGGGACGAGTGGCACGAGCTACGTCTATATGGCGGGTACGAGCGCGCTTGATGGCTATAACGGCGGCGCCCCGCTGGATCAGTACTCTATTAACGGGGTGACCTCAGGCACCGCGGTGCTCTCAACCACTCCAGTCCAGAGCATGCAGCTTTTCGAGCAGGGCGCCACGCCCTCGATCTCATCCAACGGCATCACCGACGGAATTGTCTGGGTGATCGAGCGCATCGACTCGTTGGACGCCCAACCGGGCGATATGCACGGGGTTCTCTGGGCTTACGATGCCACCAACGTCACAAGAATGCTGTACAACAGCAGCCAAATGACGAACAATCGAGATCAGCTGGGTTGCGCCAACAAATTCCAGACACCGACCATCGCCAACGGCAGAGTGTACGTGGGGACCCAGACTCAACTCGATGTGTATGGGCTTCTGAGCACGCTTCCTCCTACTGCGCCGGCGATTGCTATCGACGGGGTCTGTAACACGTTTCCCACCGTGAACAACGGGCAGAGGACTGCGCCCTGGGTGTCCACGATCACAAACATTGGGAACGAGACACTTAGCTTTAGCGGGATCAAGATAACCGGCCCCAACAGTTCCGACTTCAGGCTGACGAATAAGTGCGGGACTACGCTGGCAGCGACCAAGAGTTGCAGCATCTCGGTAACTTTTGCTCCCACGCTCGGAGTGCCGGAGATCGCCTACGTCACCATCAGTGACAACGCCGCCGGGAGCCCGCACAATATCAGGGTGATCGGCACCGGGAACGGGCCTACCGTAGTAGTGACCCCGCCGTTCCTGACTTACGGCAAACAGGATGTCGGAATTGCCGCGTCGCAAACCGTAACGGTGGCGAACGCAGGCAACGTGACGGCGATAGTCACCGGCGTCAACATCAGCGGCACGAATGCCAATCTGTTCAGCGAAACCAACGACTGCGGGGAGATAACGGTAACCGGCAGCACTGATACCTGCACCATCAATGTGACGTTCACCCCGCTAGTCACCGGGCAATTCAGCGCCAGCCTCAACATCCTCGATAATGCCGGTGGCCCTCAACAGATCAGCCTGACGGGCGTGGGCGTGCAGCCCAACGCGGTGATCACCTCGCCCAACCCTCCCGTGATCAATTTCGGCTCCGTAGCGGTAGGAAGTGCGAGTTCAGCGCTACCCGTGAACTTGACGAATAACGGAGGCGGCACGCTGTTTGTCAGCAGCATCAACTTCACCGGTCCCAATCCCGGCGATTATTCCGAGACCGATAACTGCAGTCCATCCGTCCCTTCGCAAGGAACCTGCACCATTAACGTGACGTTCAAGCCGACGGCAAATGGCACCAGGCAGGCAGATCTGAATGTGAACGATAACTCGACGCCAAGTCCGCAGCAGGTTTCGCTCTCCGGGGATGGCACTTAAGAAAGAGTGGTCACTGAATGTTGACCCGCGAACAAATTAGCGACGGGAGCCAGTTCCGGCTCCCGTTTTTTTCCTTCTCAATTCGAGGTGTTACGAGCGACAGTAGTTTTTGTTTCCACCGAAACCTGTCTCACTTCCAGCCAGACCCGCCCGCGGAAGGTCCGGCGGTGGCTATGTAACCCACGGACGAAAGTTCTCAAAACCGACACATTCCAGATCACTTCTTACGCAACATTCTCCAAGCTGCGGTGTTTACGAAGATAACGGTTCACCTCGCAACCACGCATTTCCACCAAGAGACACTTTTCTGAGGAAATCCTTAAGTTGGAACTATTGGCCTATCGGACAATGGCGCGATGTACTGCCGGAATCTACCTTGCCCGCATCAGGTCGTACAGACTGGGTGGCATGCGACTCCCCCAGTCCACCATCTGGTCTCTTTTTGTCCGGCCTGTCTACTTTCTAACCACTGGCCCCAAAGATTTGCTTTGCCGGCGCGCGCCCTTCACGAAGAGTATTGCGTGCTTCATTCTTTTCCTTTGTGCCTCGGCGGGAACATGCGTCTCAGCGCAAACTGCCGATTTCTACGTTGCCCCGACCGGCAAGGACAGCAATCCTGGGACCCTCGAACTACCTTTTGCGACTTTCAATGAAGCTCGCATATCCGCCGATGCGCTCCTGCAGAAAGATAAGGGCCGCACCACTCCGATCTTAGTGATGTTTCGCGCCGGCACGTATTTTCTATCGACCACTCTGAATTTCACTTCCACGGATTCCGGCACCTCGACACTGGGCATCGTTTATGAGAACTACCCCGACGAGACTCCAGTGTTCACAGGCGGAGAGCAGCTCACGGGGTGGAAATCCTCCGGCAGCAACACCTGGGAAGTGACGCTACCCTCGACCACCCAGTATTTTGAGCAGCTCTGGTATAACGGACAGCGCCGCTTGCGGCCGCGCCTGGGAGCCGGCGGCGGGACGACGGTTGGAACCTACTACCGCGTTGCCTCCCCAGTGTACGTGAGTTCATCACAGCCCAATTGCACGGTTGAGACCACCGCGGGTAAGTACGAATGCTTCGATCGTTTTCAGTACACCTCGACCGATCCCATCAGCAACACCTGGAAGAACCTGAGTCCGCCCAGCGGCAATCTGTGTGGAGCGTCGGGAAATTCTTATCCTTCCGGGGACATTGAATTGGACCTATTCGAACGATGGAGTATGTCCAAGATGCGGATCAGTTGCATTGACACCATCAACCACATCATCTATTTCACGGGGCCTACGGCCACCACGCAGACCACTGTTAGCGTGGCGAATCAGACGCCCATTGCCGGTCATCGTTACCTAGTCGAAAATATCAAGGACGACCTGACCCAGCCGGGACAGTGGTTTCTGGATCGCTCGTCATCGTCTTGGACGCTGACTTATCTCGCCAACCCTGGCGAAGATCCCAATACCGACACCGTCATCATTCCTCAGGTATCGCAATTAATCATCGCCGCGAACCTGCAATATGTGACTTTCAGCGGACTCACATTTACCAACGACAATTGGACGATTCCCGCCGCCGGATACCCTTCGATGCAACAGGAGCCAGCCCTCCCCGTGGCTATCTCCTGCCAGAATTGTCAGTATGTGACCTTTACCGGCGACACGGTCACGCAGACCTCGGGCGGTGGAGTGGAGTTCGTTACGACTTCTACCAGCGCCACGACGGCCTACAATGTCGTTGAAAACAGCATGTTTTACGACATCGGTGGTCAGGCGCTCCGCATCGGTGAGCTGCCTTACTACACCGACACCGACAGCAACGTGGCCCAGTTCACTACCGTGCAGAACACGGCCCTCGAAGGCTACGGACGCGTGATCGCGAGCGCACCTGCTCTTTCCCAAGGCGATGGCCATGACAACACTTACACTCACAACGATATCTTTGACGGCTACCAGGATGGCATCGAGCTGTGCGCGCCCGCCTGTACGCCGGGACAGTCGGACTCCCACGGGGTATTCAATAACACGTCTTCATTCAATCACATCTACAACATCGGCCAGGGCATTCTCAGTGATATGGGCTGCATCTACTACGACGCCGATCCGTCGTCGACGGGAAATCAGATGCTCAACAACAAGTGTCACGATGTGATTGACGACGTAGGGCTGGATGCCGACGGCTACGCCGGGCACGGCTACTACATCGATTACAATACGGCCAATGTTCTGGTGGAGAACAATCTAGCCTATCGCGTGTCGTCGATGGCCTTGGCGCAAACCTGCGGTCCACAAACGCCGAATACCCCGAACACGATCAAGAACAATATCTTTGCCTTTTTTCAGCAGGCTGGCAAGCAGCAAGGTTGTGTTCCGCCGGGCAACGGCATCCTGCAATTCAATTTCACCAACAACGTGATTTATTACGAGCCCCAGTCGTCCGTGCAGGCCAGTTGCGTTTATTCACCCGGGGGAGGTCTCTCCGCCACTCAGAACTATCAGCAAAACATGTACTGCTATGCCGGCAGCGCCAGTTGTACCATGCCGACGAATGCATTTTTCACTACCGACTCCACCTGCCAGGTCCATACTTCGGTGAGCTTTGCCAGTTGGCAGGCGTTGGGCGAGGATAACGGCAGCATCATCGCCAATCCCTTGTTTGTGAACCCGTACTACCCAACAGATAATTTTGCGCTGCAGACGGCCTCACCCGTGGGCCAGGTGGGATTTGTCCCGTTCGATGTGAACGCCCCCGGCCGTGAAGCGGGAGCCGCCGCGGTCCCGGCCATCGCTGCCACATTCCCCACTTACACCATGGAGGGAACAAGCAGCGTGACGGTTACATCCAGCGCGAGTCCCTCGACCTGGGGTGTACCCGTCACCCTGAGTGCAACCGTGAACTCGCAGATCGGGCCACCGCCGAACGGTGAAATGGTCACATTTACTAACGGCGGAGTGACGCTGGGGACGGCTGCTCTTAGCCAGGGCGTCGCTACCATAACGACTTCGGCTTTGCCGGTGGGAACCAGTTCGATTCTGGCCAGCTACGCCGGCGACACGATGTGGACCGGCAGCGCCTCCAATACTTTCAATCAACGGGTGAACGCTGGGACCACCACCAGTACCGTCACTTCATCGGTGAATCCGGCAACCGTTGGGCAACCGGTGATGTTAACGGCGACGGTGCAGTCTTCGGGAGGCAAGCCGACAGGCTCGGTTACCTTCAAAGGAAACGGCACCACGCTGGGCACAGTCACTCTGAGCGGGGGCGAAGCCAAACTGACGACCTCTACCCTCCGTGCCGGCACGATTAGCATTTCAGCGCAATACACCGCTACCACTGACTTCTCAGCCAGTTCGGCAACGATGAACCAGGTGGTGAACGATTCCGGAAGCGCCACGACCATTACTTCTGCCACGCCCAATCCGGCGAGTTACGGGCAAGCCGTGACATTTGTGGCGAAGGTGACCGGAGACTCTCCTACTGGCACCGTCCGCTTCTATTCGGGCTCAAGCTACCTGGGCAAGGGCACGCTGTCGGGAGGCAGCGCCAGCTACACGACCAGCGGAAAGCAACTCCCCGAGGGGTCCGACTCGATTACAGCCAGCTACAGTGGCGATTCGAACAATACTGAAAGCACATCGAAGGCGCTAATCGAAACGGTGAATTAGCGCTGACGGCAAACACTGCACCAGCCGCTGACCTTATCGATGCCGTGAATCAATCGCCAGCGCCCATGTCTTTACCGTTACCTTCATTCCTCACACCATGATGCGTGCGGCCTGCGGCTTTGATCTCGTGTAGAATTTCATTCGCGTTCTTACAAGATTTAGTTCGGGGAGGCCGGATGTTGGGAATTGCAGGCAAGGGCAAGCGAAATCCGAAGCGAATGCTGTGGCTCATCGCAGGGCTGGGCATAGTGCTCGGCGTGATCAACTCGGCGTGGGCGCGGGTGCAGGCGCCGTATTCCATGGAACCCGTCGAGCTCAAAGTCTCCGCACAGCTTCCCAAGATGCTTGCAGATGCGCTGGATCCGCAAGGCTCGGTGGTGTTCACAAGTGAGAACGGCGAGAGGATGAACATCTGCGAGATCTTCTGGGCCAAGACCGTGGCCGAGCAGAACGTCCCAGCAGGATCGAGCAAGCTGCTCTATGGCAACTTAAAAGCAGGATCATTCGTAGGAATGATTCATTTCCTGCCGGGAGCGGACCAGGAATACCGCAAAGATTATAAGGAGCAGAAACTGAAGGCCGGATACTACACCATGCGTTACGGCGTGCTGCCGGCGGGTATCGGCGAGCACGGTCCGGAGCCTGGCGACTTCGTGGTGCTGACTCCGTCTGCGCTTGATCACGACTCCACGCGTGTGCTTCCGTCGAGCGAACTCGTTCGTCTCAGCCGCATGGCTTCTCACACCAAGGAACCCGCGGTGATGAGCCTGGTAGAGGTTACAACCGCCCGCAAGACTTTTCCGGAAGTGATCACGGACTATGCAGGAACCTGCATCATGCAAGTGAAGGTGCACTTGAAGCCGAGAAAGGGCGAGACTGCGCAAGATCTTGCATTGGCCATCGTTGTGCTGACGCCGTTGACGGAAGGCGAAGGATCATAAACGCCCCGCAATCGGGCGTTTCGCGCGCCTTAGGGATGAAAGTCTCTAGCGCTGTCGCCCGGATTTCTCATGAGCGAAAGATTGCGTCCAAAATAGAAGCCACTCCATATTATTCGATAACAAGACGTAGCAAATCCGTTGTATAATCCAGCCCTGCTTCACCAATGTTGAACTGTTCGTCCCCCGGGTTCGACTGCAAATATAAAATTTTGATTTCAAATTGAGGAGGCCTCCCGTGCGAGCCAACCGTGCAGTGTTTGTTGTTCTCTTGTTGTTGATGTGCCTGGGTCTGTCCGCTCCTGCGCTGGCGCAATATTCGCTGGGCACGGTGTCCGCGATCGCGACCGAAACCTGTCCCACCATGCTCGGTGGTCAAGCTACGGACTGGGTCACGCAAACCAGCGGTGGTTCAGATCTGGCAACCGTTTGCTATCACGCCACAGTAAGTTGTCCACAGTTGCCTGATCTCGGAATTACTTACGGAATCGCCACGCCCACCACGCCGTCGAATGGCATGATTGTTTTCATTCGCGGATCGGGAGGAACGATCACGCTACCGGGCAACATTAGCAAGGAACTTCCGTTCGATCTTTTTCATGACAGTTATCAAAGCGTTCAAGCGGGATGGGACACCTGGTGGCAACTCACGGGATGGCCGGATAGCGGAAGTTTCAAAGTGGCGGCCTGTCGCGAAGCGACGTTCCTCAATTTCATGTACACGAACTACTACCAAACGAACACGAATAACACGGCCACTGCGGGAATGTGCGTGCATGCGCAGAGCGCGGCGGCCGGTGCGCTGGCGCTGGCCATGACGTACTACGGGGCCGGCAGCTATATCGACAAAGCCGATTTCGTCTCGGGACCGCAATATGGAAACCTGGTGCAGGGGTGTGTGCCCAATCAGCCCGAGAGTTCGGTGTGCGCTCCGGTGAACGGAAAAACTCCGAATGGCTGCAATGTGTACGCTGGGAGCTTTTCTGAATATCCGGATTATCACACCGGTTCGGCCAGCAACATCAGCCGGGAGCTGGGCCAGAACCCTCCCTGCGACGACACCAGCCACAACTACACCGCAGCCGACATCACTACTTTAACCGACACCAGTCTGATCGATGGCCTGAGCGACGCGAGCTACACCTATCCGCAGACTGCGGTCGCGGCTTATGAATGCGACGACGACATCGACTTTAACAATCCGACGTCCCTGCAAGGCTGGTACTGGCTTTCGCAAATGAGCACCGCCAGCCAGACCGCGGGCGGTTGCAATTACGGCAGCAGCAAAACGCCAAATCCGAAGGCTTGCCTGATGGTGAATCGAGTGTGGGGCTGCACCCAGGTGGAACAGCCTTCGACAGGATTCGTTTGCCAGGGAAGCTCCTGTCCAGTTTGCACCGGAACTCCGCCGAATATCACCTGCACCTGCGGAGGAAAAGCGTGCAGTGATGCGGGCACGCCTAGTTATGCGATGCGCAACGTGGCCGAGAACGATTATAAAAACCTTCTGAATGGCTGCATCAAGCGGCACTAAGTTGTGCCCCGCCTTGCGATTGCGAGGCGGAGAAGTTCGTTCGCTGGTTTTTCAGCAGATGCACGAAAGATTCGGAATACTGCAAGAATCGGGGAGATCCTTGACACGTCGAATTCCTGATCGAGCCTTGCTTGCGTTTGCAATGGCCGCCGCTTCGATGTTAACGGCGTCGGCGGCTTTTGCCCAGTCGCCACCGAAGCGGCCTGCCGATCTAACCACGATTACGCATTGGGTTTTCCTGATCAAGGAGAACCGTCCCTTCGACCACTACTTCGGCACCTTCCCCGGCGTCAACGGCGCGACCACCGGCACGATCTCGACCGGACAGGTAATCACGCTGGGCCACGCGCCGGATACCATGCCGGAAGATCTGACCCACACCTGGGCATCCGCGCAGACGGCCATGGATTACGGCCGGATGGACAAATTCGATGTCGGCTGCGTCGACAACGACGTTTGCATGTCGCAACTGTACCAACAAGATATTCCAAATTATTGGACGTACGCCTCTACCTTCACGCTGGCGGATGCGGCTTTCTCGTCGCTCCACGGCGTCAGCTTTCCCAATCATCTTTACACGATTGGGGCGCAGTCGGACGGCGTCATCGACAACCCGCCCATGAAAGAAAGCAGCTGGGGTTGCGATTCCCCGGTGGGTACGACGGTGCCGCAGCTGAACAGCCAGGGCTATGAGAGTTACGTCTACCCATGTTTTGATTTCACGACGCTTGCCGACAGCATGCAGAACGCAGACTTGACGTGGAGATACTACGCGCCCAGCGAGGGCGAGCGGGGCTACGAATGGTCGGCGCTGGATGCTATTAATCACATCCGCAATGGCCCGCTTTGGACGACGAACGTTCTGCCCACAACTCAGTTCATCACGGACGCGCAAAAAGGAAACCTTCCTGCTTTAAGCTGGGTTACGCCGCCGGGCTATCAGAGCGAGCATCCGGAGGGAACGAGTACGTGCGCGGGCGAAAACTGGAGCGTCAGCATGATCAACGCGGTCATGCAGGGGCCGGATTGGGGATCGACCGCGATCGTGCTTACCTGGGACGACTACGGCGGGTTCTATGACCATGTTGCTCCTCCGCAGGTTGATTTCTATGGCTTAGGGCCGCGGGTACCGTGGATCATTATTTCGCCGTACGCCAGGCCGGGATATATCTCCAACACTACGTACGAGTTTTCGTCGTTCCTGAAAACGGTGGAAGAGCGTTACTCACTTCCTCCGCTGACCGATCGCGACGCCAATGCCAACGATATCCTGGACAGCTTCGACTTCACGCAGAATCCGCTGCCTCCGCTGGTTCTCACCCAGCGCCAGTGCCCGGTAGTATCGCCGCTGCAGGTGAATTTTGCGCCGCAGAAATCCGGCACCAAGAGTCCGGCAACCGTTGTCGAGGTAGGGAATTGGGGAACCGCAAGCATCACAATTTCGAGCATCGCGGTCACCGGACCCTTCACCCAGACGAACGCCTGCCCGAGCAAACTTGGCGTGGATCAAAATTGCAAGATTAGTGTGGTATTCGCTCCGACGAAGACGGGAAGCGCCACGGGTACGCTTACGGTGACCGATACGGGTCCGGCAAGTCCTCAAGTGGTGAGTCTGACCGGTACGGGCACTGCGGTTACGCTGTCTCCTTCTTTGCTGAGCTTCGGGAGCAGGCTGGTCGGCAAGACGAGCCCGGCCAAGACTGCTACTTTGACCAATTACAGCAGCGGTAATTTGACTATATCGAGCATCACAGTCAGCGGCGATTATACCGAGACCAACAACTGCGGGGGCAGTCTCGGACCGAAAGACAGTTGCACGATCAGCGTGACTTTCACGCCGACGGTGACCGGCGTGAGGTACGGAGCGGTTACGATAACGGACGGTGACGCGGCTTCGCCGCAGGCGCTGAATTTGACGGGCGAGGGAGCGGGCACCAGCCAGTCTCCAACCCAGCTGAGTTTTGGGTCGGTGGAAGTGGGGCAATCGAGTGCGCCGCAGACCGTCACCATCACCAACAAGGAGAAAACTACGCTCGATATTTCCAGCGTGAATATTCAGAACACCGGGTTCGTCAACATTCCCGATTACACGCAGACCAACACCTGCGGCGCCAACCTTACGCCCAATGCGAGTTGCACCTTCACGGTGACCTTCACTCCCACGACGACGGGAAGCCGGCCGGGCCTGTTGCTGATCTTCGATTCCGACCCCGCGACCACTCCGTTGACGATACAGATGTCGGGGACCGGAGCGCAGTAAGGGCCAGTTCTGCGCCGATTCTCTTGAGGAGCATCGGTTGAACTTGTGCTACGAGCCTGCTTCCAAGTGAATCTGTGGGATGATCCGCGTTGCAGTCCAGGCTTGTATCCGCTTGTGAATATCTGCCTGCGAAAATACTTTTTACGGAGTGCATGGCAGACTGGGCCGGAGTTGCGTTTTCGTTTCTCCAGGATGCTTTCAGGGGTATGTCCCCCACGTCCCCCACCCAGCTCCAGTAATGGAATCATTAGGTTAGAGCGAAATTCCCTGCAAAATACGTCTTTCAAAGGGCTTAGGTATCAAAATATCGGAAGCAAAGGAGTTAGGCCGCGATTCTTGCTGGTGCGGCGCGGGGTGGCTGTACTGCCTTTGCTGGGGCAATCATCAACGAGTCGGAAGTGGAGCGCAAGGTTAGATGTCACATGAGGGCTGTGGATTTTTTGCGGGCTGGATCGGGCTTTTCGAAAATCGCGAAAAGTTGGTTACCTCGGGTTATGATGGCCCGAGCGATGACGGGGGCGAATGTAGGCCAGTTCTCAGCCGCCCACTTCTCGCAAAAGACGCGAGAAGTGGGGCAGCTGTGATCTTTCAACACGTTGTTCCCAAGAAGTGAATAGTCCATTCGAGCAAGACCGGAGAAGCTGATGGTGCTGACCAATCTGCTTCGAAGGAGTCGACCGAATGGACCTTCACCAGAATGCCCGACTTA